>Ga0326727_10009841_pt1 | contig 23189 bp, 23 predicted proteins | sample MB2enrmetagenome_FD_207643 | JGI IMG/M metagenome (GOLD analysis project Ga0326727, IMG submission 207643) | Lab enriched peat soil microbial communities from McLean, Ithaca, NY, United States - MB29MY | ecosystem: Environmental > Terrestrial > Soil > Wetlands > Peat | place: USA: New York... | reverse complement strand
ATCGGTGGGCATTACTTCGTGGGGGTGTGGCTCAGCGTGGGGGTGATGTGCGCGGCCATTTGCTGGATGCTCCAGGCATGGCTGCCGCCAGGCTGGGCATTACTCGGCGGATTGCTCCCCGCGGTGCGCTTCGGCGTTTTCAGCTATTGGAATAACAGCTATTGTGGTGGGGCTCCGGCGGCGATTGGGGGAGCGCTGGTTTTGGGGGCACTGCCGCGGATCATGCGACGCCAGAAGGTACGCGACGCACTGCTGATGGGGCTGGGCCTGGGCATCCTGGCCAACAGTCGGCCCTACGAGGGATTCGTGCTCAGCCTGCCGGTGGCGGCGGCACTGCTGGTTTGGATGAGGGGAAAGAAGAGGCCGCCGATGCAAGTTGTGGCCCGGCGAGTGTTGCTTCCGCTCCTCCTTCTGCTGGCGCTCATGGGTGCTGCCATGGGTTACTATTTCTGGCGAGTTACCGGCAGCCCCTTCCGCATGCCTTACCAAGTTGATCGAGCTGAATACGCAGTAGCACCGTACTTTTGTTGGCAATCCTCCAACCCTCAGCCGGTTTATCGTCATGCGGCCATACGCGACTACTATCTTAAGATTGAACTCCCCGCATACTTGAGGACCCGTTCTATTGGCGGCTTCTTGCGCGAAGCATGCATGAAGATCGCAATGGTCTGGGGGTTCTATATTGGCCCTGCGCTCACTGTTCCTCTCTTAGCCATTCCCTGGGTGCTGCGCGACCGGCGTATCACATGGCTGGCGATCACGGGCGCTGTCTCCATTGTAGGGATGACTGTCGTTGCATGGTTAATTCCCCATTATGCTGCTCCCCTCACCGCCGTGATTCTGGCAGTAATTCTGCAGGGCATGAGGCATCTGAGGGCATGGCGCTGGGAGGGCAAGCCGAGCGGGCTGTTTCTCACGCGTGCGGTCACACTGATTTGCGTGTTAATGGTGGCAGTCAATGTGCTCATTCTGACGACCCGTACAAGGGCCGATGGTTTGTCAGCATTTGGTGCAGTAAGGGCGGGTGTGCTGGAGCATCTTGACTCCCTACCCGGCAGTCAACTTGTTTTGGTCCGTTACAAGCCGGGCCACGATACCTTGATTGAGTGGGTCTATAACGAAGCAGATATCGATAGGTCGAAGGTTGTCTGGGCACGCGATTTGGGTGACGCCGAGAACCAAGAATTGGTCCGATATTTCAATCACCACACCGTTTGGCTGCTCGAGGCGGACAAGACCCCTCCGCAGCTATCCGCCTACCCGACGCGTCCGTGAGTCAGAGCGGTGGTTCTCTCGACGCTTGCCCTCAACTTCCGAATTCGGGTTCAACCACTTGGGAGTTTAGTGCCCTGGAAGCTCCAAAGCCGCCCGCTGGCGAGGGACCCACGCGTAATAGTGCCTTTTGTCAACGAGGCGGAACGCAAAACTGGCGTCGAGCTTGTAGTTTTGAATGATAGCTTGGCGAAGCGGTTCAGTCACGCACATATAATCCTGCTGGTACGGATCCGTTTCACTACGAAAATCTTGATTCAAGAGGATTACCTGAAAACGCCGGCTGCGGAACTGCGCCAGCAAGCCCTCTTCCGGCAGTACGCCGGTCCGCACTAACCACGTGTACTGGTAAATGTCAGTGATGGGTACATCCAGACCAGCCCGCAAAAGGTCACCCGTAAACACACCTAAAGCCGGTGTGTGGGGGCGGAAGTTATCACGGAGATAGGTTTGCACCGCTCGATCCTCAGCGAAATCCACTGGCTGTGGGTCGTTCTGGGCCTTGAAAAGCCCACCAACCCCAAGCGTGATCCCCAGCAAACACAACAAGAGGGTTGCCCGCCATGGGGTGGCAATCTCTTTCGCCAAAAACGCCGCGAAGACGGGGCAGACCAGAAGAAGCAACTCAAAGGAGTAGTTAAAGGAGGTTCCATACTTGCCTATCGTCAAGGCCGGCAGAACAACGGACCAGCCAAAGTAGCAAGCCAACAGCTTGTTCGGATACGCGCGGAGAAATTGCAGTGCGACCAAGCATGGAACGCCATAGATTATGCCGAAGAACATTACCCATGGGATCACCCTCTCCAGACCGAAGGGAATTGCGTTGTAAGTCACGGAGTGAAGCCAAAACGCCTGATGCCGGAATGTGACAAACTGGAATATCAGCAACAGGGTGACGGCCCCAGCCACCATGAGTGCGGTGAACGCGGCGGCCTGCCGGAAGCGCTTCTCAAGAACCAGGAATAGTAGGACCGCAAGCAAAGCCGCTACAAACTGCGCCTTGTAGTAGCCCCCCATGATCATAAGGGGAACCGCCAGCAAAACTCCCCAGCTATTTCGAAATCGATAGGCGACGAGAAAGCCCCAATACCACAGCAGCAGGGCTATGCTATCGGAGTGAACGGCCACCCCGAACGAGGTCGTAAAGCCATACGCAAGAAAGATGAGCGGTGCGAGCCCAGCGGCCAGGTAACTCCCCGTAAGCCAGAAGGCTAGGACCGAAAATCCTGCAGCCAAGCCCAGCGTTCCCGCCATCGCAACCACCCTAAGAGGAAAATAAGCTGGCTTCTGCGGATTAATCAGGCGCGAGCCCAGAATGTAGAAGAGCGGCCCGTAGATGAGGGCATTGAACTTCTCGGGCCTCGCGGGTGTATAAACGGGCAGGCCCTGGCGCAGCATTTCCGTGTCCGCCAGTACTCTGCCTTCCACTGGATCGAGTTCGCCGGGATAACGAAGCCTGTTGGGCCACGATGCCACCTGCCGGGCGGCGGCGAACCCCGCAGCGAACAGGGCCAGAGTGGCGAAGAGCAGCTTCAGCTTTGGATTCGATGCTTCACGTTTGTTGGAACCGGTCGACCTATCCTTAGCAAGGGAGGTTCTGATAGAATCCAGGTGAATTTTGATCGGCATGATCCTCCTCAGTGACATGGCGCAGAAGACGTCGCCAAGTGCCCCTGCCCCAGGGGCTGGTCGGCGACCGCAACACTCGTCAGTCTACATCTGCGAGTCATCCCGCCTTGACGTGGGGATTGTACTCCTTTTGTTTGTCGCGACGTGCCTCTACCTGCGCCTTTTCTACGATTACACCAATTTGACTTGTGACGAAGGCGTAATCCTACAAGGGACGCAGCGCATCCTGAATGGGGAGGTCCTCTATCGGGACTTCTTCTCCTTTTTCACACCTGGCTCCTATTATTGGATGGCTTTGCTTTTTAAGGTCTTCGGCGACTCGATCCTGGTGGCACGGGCGGCGCTGATCGTGTACGGCGGCTTGTTTTCTGCTCTCACCTACCTGCTGGCCCGCAGGGTCTGCTCACGTTGGATGGCGGTGTTTACGGTTTATCTCCTCACCCTCACCTGCCTGCCCTACGCATTCATGGCTCTGCATAACTGGGACAGCACCCTTTGGGCGCTCCTGGCTCTTTACTTCGCCGTGCGGTTTGTGGAGGCGCCACATTGGGGACTTGCATTGGCAGCAGGGACCCTTGCGTCTCTAACGTGCCTTTTCGAGCAGTCCAAGGGCGCCGGCTTGGTCCTGGGCCTCGCCATGGGGTTCGGAGCATTGATCTTGAGTGAGCGCAACAAATCCAAAAGAAGATTTGTGCGACCGCATCTTTGGGCTTTCCTGGCAGGGTTCACGCTGCCCGCTCTGATAACTGTGGCCTACTTTGCCGCACGGCACTGCCTACCGCAGATGCGGGCGGACTGCCTCTGGCCTTTGCAGCACTATGCAGCCGTGAACAGAGTCCCTTATGGGTTCATGGGAGTGACGTACTCAGAAGTCGATAAAGTCCTGGCGGGGCCGTGGAGCTATCGCCTCGCTATTATCGTGCTCTTGAGCCCGTGCTTTATCATTCCCGCACTGCCTATCCTGGCGGTCGGCGCTCTGGGCTTTTGGCTTCTCCGTCTTTGGCGGGTGGGGGAGAAAAATGCCCGCGCAGCCTATTACGTCCTGGTCTCCGCAACCCTGGTGGGGTTGTTGCTCTCAACCGTGGCGAGCAGGCCGGAATTCAACCGCATACTGTTTCAAGCGCCGCTGTTTTTCCTGGTCGTGGCGTGGGGTCTTGACAGATCGTGTTTCAGATCGCAGTTTGCGCAGGGTTTCCAGCGACTGTTGAAGTATTATATTTTCCTGTCTTTCACGGGCCTCGGCCTAGTGCTTCTCTGGCGCCCTCTCAACGCGCACACCGTGCTCGAAACCAGGCGTGGCGCGCTTAGAGCTGAAAGGTCGGACCCCGTCCTCCAGGAGCTGCAAGCCCGAGTGCGGCCTGGCCAGAAAATCTTCGTGTACCCGTATCAGCCGCTTTACTACTACCTGTCGGCTACTTCCAACGCCACGCAATTCGAATTCCTGTTCCCCGGAATGCATACACCCGGGCAGTTGGACCAGGTAATTCGCGAACTGGCAGCGGACCGTACCTCGCTGATCTTGTTCCAGCCGTCCTTTTCGGACGTGGTCGTGCTGAACTGGCCCGCCACGCCGATAAAGGTGCTGGCGGAAAAAGGCGCGCTCACCGAGTACATGCTTGCCCACTACCGGGCCTGCACCGCATTCACCTCCCTGCAATCCTGGCAAATCGTATTCATGGTGCGGAAGGACTTGAGTTGCGCAGGCCCGCTTTGACATTGCCAATGAACGAGAATGTCACTCCGAGGTTTCGAGGATGGTTGCCAATCACACAGACGGAAAGGACACTTGAGGTTTGGGCGCCAATCCGAGAAGATATGGAAGGGTGGCGTAAAGACCTGTTCTGCGCCTTCAATGCGGGCGACCTGGCGGGCCATCAGTGAGAAAACAATGTCGATGCCGGTCCAAAACTCTAGCAGGGAGGCTCCTACGGGACAGCCCCAACGGGCTGGGGGGATGTTGCACGGCGCCGAAATTGAGCCCGTTTACTTCCCCGAGAAGTCTCCAAAAGAGTTGCTGGTTGTAGCGGGAATCTTTACAGCTTGCTGCCTATATTTCCGCCTCTACTACAATTACACGACCTTGAATCCTGTTGAAGGAATTATTCCCCAAGGAGCGCAACGCATCCTGAATGGAGAGGTGCTCTACCGCGATTTTTTTTCGTTCTATACGCCCGGCTCGTACTACTGGATGGCACTGCTATTCAGAGTCTTCGGTGATTCGATCCTGGTCCCCCGAGCGGCGCTGATCGTGTACGGCGGCATATTTTCCGTTCTCACCTACCTGCTGGCCCGGCGGGTGTGCTCGCGCGCGACGGCGCTTCTCACAGTCTACCTGCTTACACTGACCTGCCTGCCATTTGTCTTCTTCCCTCTGCACAACTGGGACAGCACGCTTTGGGCTCTCGTGGCGCTCTATTTCGCGGTCCGGTTCCTGGACGCGCCCCACTGGGGATTTGCGTCGGCAGCAGGCGCCTTTACATCGCTGACCTGCCTTTTCGAACAATCCAAGGGCGCCGGATTGGCGCTAGGCCTTGCAATGGGTTTCGGAGCGATTGTTCTCGCGGAGCGCGCGAAGAAGCGAAGTACAGAGATTCTTCGCTCCCCCCGCGATGACAATAAATGGGCCAGGGGTGACCCTCGTGAAGGAAGGTCGCGCAGCCGGTTGCCACACCTGTGGGCCTTCCTGTTGGCGTTCGCGTTGCCCGTCCTGATAACCGTGGCATACTTCGCCGCGCAGCACGGCCTGCCAGAGATGCTGGCGGATTGGCTTTGGCCTTTGCAGCACTCTACGGCGGTTCGCAATGCCTATGGGTTCATGGAATTACCTGAGAAGATTGGGGTTGGACCGTGGGGATATCGCCTGGCTCTGATCGTGCTCTTGAGCCCCTGGCTTATCGTTTTGGCGCTGCCCGTTCTGTCGGTCGGTCCCCTGGGCTTTTGGCTTCTGCGTCTCAAGCGGGGGGAGCAATCCCATGTGGGCAGGTATTATATCCTGGTCGCCGCCACGCTAGTGGGATTATTAGTCTCCACACTGGCGAGCCGACCGGACTTTGTCCACTTCCTGTTCCAAGCGCCAATGTTTTTCGTGATACTGGCGTGGGGTCTTGATAAATCGCGTTTCAAATCGCGGCTCGACAGGGACACTCAAAGCTTGGTGAAGTATTATATATTCCTGTCTTTCACCGCCCTCGGTGTGGTCCTTCTCGGCGGCCCTCTTCGCGCCCACACCGTGCTCGAAACCAGGCGTGGCAAGCTTCGAGCGACAGGACTGGATCTCGCCCTCCAGGAGTTGCAGGCTCGCGTTCGCCCCGGGCAGAAAATCCTTGTATACCCGTTTCAACCTCTCTACTACTACTTGACTTCAACCTCTAATCCAACTCGCTATGAATTTCTGCACTTGGGAATGCACACCCCGGAACAGTTTGCCGAAGCGATGCAGGAGCTTGCTGCTGACCGCACGCCTTTGGTGTTGTTCCAGCCCTCCTTTTCAGACATCATCGGGTTAAGCTGGCCGGGGACGCCGACAAGGGTTCTGGCGCAAAGAGATCCGGTAATGGAGTATGTTCTCGCCAACTACCGGGCGTGCACCGCGCGAACCGCCTTGCAGTCCTGGCAAATCGTATTTTTGGTGCGAAAGGACTTGAGTTGCACAGGCCCGCTTTGACAAAGCAGATGAATGAGAATGTCATTCCGGAGCTTCGAGGATGGTTGCCAATCGCGCCGACGGAAAGGCCCCTTGAGGTTTGGGCGCCCATCCGAGAAGATATTGAAGGGTCGCGCTGATGGATCTTGTCAAATCAAAGGAACGAGCGACCTGCCCTGCCCGTTCGGATGATGGTAAACGAGCCAAGCCGCCGGAACCGATAGCCGGGGACCATGGAGCCAAATCACTTCTGCTCCCCGAAAAGCTGCCCCTAGAGAGGTGGATTGCGCTCGGTGTCTTCACGATCTCGTTATTCTACCTGTGCCTTTTCCGAAGATACACCTCGATGGATCCGGATGAAGGAATCATTCTCCAGGGCGCCCAACGAATCGTCGAGGGACAGGTTCTCTACCGGGATTTCTTCTCCTACTTTACCCCAGGTTCTTACTACCTTCTGGCGTTGCTCTTCAGAGCTTTCGGCAGCTCGATGCTTGTGGCCCGCACCGCGCTCGCCGTCTCCGCGGCTTTCTTTTCTGTATTCACCTATCTCCTGGCAAGGCGAGTTTGCTCCCGATGGGTGGCGTTAGCGGCCGCCTATCTGGTCACCTGGACCTGCCTTCCCTGGCGGTTTATGGTTCTACACAACTGGGACAGCACGCTCTGGGCCTGTGCGACCGTGTATTGCGCCGTATGGCTTCTCCAGGCTCCGCGCTGGGGATGGGCTCTCGCTACGGGGAGTTTCGCGTCACTAACAGTCCTTTTCGAGCAATCGAAGGGAGCGGGGTTGATCCTGGGGCTTGGCCTGGGTCTCATCCTCCTTGTGCTTTTCGCCCGCAGCACCCTCCGGCTGAGTCGAGGGCAATGGGTGACGCTGGGGATTGGCCTCGCATGGCCTTTCGCCCTGACCATTGCGTACTTCGCCGCTCACCACGCGCTACCGGCTATGCTGGCGGATTGGTTCTGGCCGTTCCACAACTATTCAAAGGCGAACAGCGTCCCCTTCGGCTACATGGCTTGGTCTGATCAAACCCGGCAAAGACTCTTCGGTTCAGGCAATTGGCTGGTGCGGGGGATCGTGCTGTTCACGGTCATACCCTCCTTCATCATCCCGGTCCTTCCGGTCGTTGCCATCATCTTGTTAATCTATTGGATTCTTGAGGCAAAAAAGGGGGCGCTGGCGAAAGATCGCGTGGCGTATTACATCCTTGTCTGCTCGAACCTTACGGGACTTCTGGCCTCGGTGCTTGTTACCAGGGCCGACGTCCTCCACTTCACATATCTGATTCCGCCGCTGTATTTGGTCCTGGCCTGGGTGATGGACGGCGCCGACATTCGTGGTCCTTTGATCAGGGCCATCAGGCCTTTCGTTTCCTTGAGCATCCTCATTATGTTTACGACCCTGGGCATGGCTTTTCTGGTGAAAATCAGGAGCGCGAAAACAATCATCGATACCCGGCGCGGAGCAGTGCTGGTCGAGTCATCAGACGCCGTCCTGGAATACGTTCAAACTCATGTCCCCGCGGGGTCCAGGATCCTGGTCTACCCTTATCTGCCGCTCTATTACTACTTGACGGCGACTTTCAATCCAACTTCCTTCGATTACTTGCAGCCCGGAATGCACACGCGCCAGCAGGAGCAGGAAGCCATCCACCAGGTCTCCGCAGATCGGACGGCGGTGATCGTATTTCAGCCTTCATTTAGCGACTCAATTGCTGCCTCCTGGCCGAAGACCTCTCCGGCGTCCCTGGCCAGTGACCCCGTGGCCGACTACATTCTTTCGCACTATCGTCCGTGCAGGGTTCTGGCCTCCGCCTTCAAATCGGACTGGAGGTTTGTGTTCATGGTTCGAAAAGACCTTGCTTGCCCTGACACGCTCCACAGCGACCGCCGCCTTCCCTCTGGCGCGCAACCTCAGGCTATGAAGTAACGCAAATATGCGCTTTACGCACACTTTCCACAATTCAAGTACGATGCCGCGCGGGGAAACCCTCAACGCGGCAGATGGTCAACGAGATTGTTACAATGGCTTGGTTCGCAAGCAATTAAAGAGTCTCGGACTTTGAACTGTGATGCAGGTAAGGGAAGGCGGATGATGCACAAGACGGCTTGGACCGAAGGGGAATCATGAGATTGGTAATGAGTCCTGAACGCAAACGCCTTGCCGGACACATGTTCATTGGGCTGTGCTTTCTGTACCTGGCGATGGTTTTGCCGCCAAGCTATTTCATCGATTCCGCGATCGCTGGGTATTTCATCATACTCGCCGATTCTTTCCTCCGGCAGACCGACCCAGACCAGCGAGTAACCAACTTTCGCGCGGCGTCGCTGCTGGTTGTTCTCACAGTGATCGTTATTCCGATTGCTGAATCTCTTGTAGGCGCGGCCCGTCCGACAACAATGGACGGATTATTTCGAGCCGCCGACATGCACCTTGGCTTGGACGGATTTGCTTTGTCGCGTTTCTGTTTGGCCCACGGCTGGGCTTATTATCTGACAATCGGAGTGTACTCGAGTCTGCCTTTGGTCATGGCCCTGGCGTGGATTGTGAGCCGCTCGTTTGTTTACCTTGGCGCGGCGGTTGGGGGCGGTTTGCTGGCCCTTCCGTGTTATCTCCTTTTCCCTGCGGTCGGCCCGCAGTACGCTTTCATTGGCTGGCCAGGACAGACGGCCCAGCTTCAAGCATTCGTCGGTGCAACGCACCCGCGGAACTGTATGCCATCGATGCACTTCGCTTGGGCGGCCTTGGCCGCCGTCAATGCCCGAGGACGATGGCGATCGCTATTTTTCGCCTATGCCGGACTCATGGGCCTCGCGACTGTGGCTGGCGGTGAGCACTACTTTATTGACGTTCTCGCTGCCATACCTTTTCTTTTGGGCGTTCAGTGGGCAGCTCTGAGACTCGGAAGGAAATACAGTCTTGTCGCGCCATCAGCGAGGATCTTGGCGAGAGAGAGCCCGGGACGATCTCAAATGAAGTGATCGAGCAAGGCAAATTCAGGCTTTACGTGTCTTGACTCCAAGTGAGCGGGGCAAGAGGTGAACGTCAGTATTGAGAAGCGTCATTCAATCACACTGGATGAGATCATGGCCTTTCAATTCGACCGTAAGAAGTGCGGAGTAACGACGAGCGTATTTATTGGCGCGCTGCCTTTTGGGGACAAAACCACCGAATGTCGGGAGGCAATCGACGTAGTTGGGAAAGTCATCTCGCGTCACGTTATGCGACATTCTGTCGACCTCCTGAAGGGAGTAGATTTACCAAATGTATACACCTCGACCCTCAGCCGTGTCTCCGGGCATTGAGTAGCGAATTGGATCGACCAGCTCTTCTAGTCTCTTCGCCTTGTGAATCGCAGCCTTCTTGTCAATAAAGCTAACTTATTGATATATTTGGCGGGTCCCTGCGTGTTTTTGGGCCCTCATGAAAAGCGTAATTATTGTGGTCCCCGACTTGCACCGTACTAGACGGTTTGAGTTTCTCGGCCACGCGGCGTTTCGTGGCCGTGCAGCTCTGTTCAACATTACGCAAGAAGGGGTTTGGCCATGACTAATTCAGTTTTGAGTATGCTCGCCCGGTTGCACCAAGAGGAGGAAGGCCAAGGCATGGTGGAGTATGTTTTGATCATCGCCTTGGTTGCTCTCGCTGCCACCGCGGGAATGAGTACCTTGGCAAAAGCCATCAACAATGCTTTCAGTTCGGTTGGGGCTCTCCTCAACTCGTACGTTTAGTGGCTCCTGTGGCCTGGATGGCTTGATGGGACCTGGGGGTTCTCAGGGTCAGGTGGTTCGCCCTCCCAGAAGCGGCAGGTATGATGCTTGTTGGTTGGTCGGGCCGTCTGGCGGCGCAGGGAGAGCTGTGCGAGAGGTCAAGCTGGCCCGGCTTTGTTTGTCAAGATAGCCCGGACAATAGTTGTGGGCCCGGAAGCAAGTGCAGCGGGAGTGTGCGTTTCCCGCCAGCGCTTTGGTGTGTATTGCGCCTACTAAGCCGTACAAAGGTCAAGTGGAGATTTTACTAATGCTTGGAGCTACGGTTTGTGCTATAGCCGGCGCGGTGAGTGACGTACGTTCAAACCGCATCCCGAACTGGCTGACTTACGGAGGTATCGCGCTTGCCCTCTCACTTCGGGCCGCCGTGGGAGGCTGGAGGAGTTTGGAACAGGGAGTAGGCGGCATATTGCTTGGCGGCGGAGTCTTCTTTGTGTTTTTCCTGGTCCATGGGTTGGGAGCGGGGGACGTAAAGCTGATGGCTGCTGTGGGCGCCTGGGTGGGCCCTCATTCAACCTTGGGCGTGCTGATCGCCACCGCTCTGGCGGGCGGCGTCCTCGCCCTGGTTTACATGGCGTTTTACAAACGGGTCGGCAGCACTTTTCGGAATCTTGGTGCGCTTCTGCGCTTTCACCTTCGGGCCGGTGTCCGGCCTCATCCAAAACTCAATCTTCAGGGTCCCGAAACCATTCGGCTGCCTTATGGATTAGCTATCGCCATGGGCACGCTTTATCTGCTTATTTCAGAAAGCCATATCTCGGGGGTGATCTACGGACACTAAGCGGCTTGGGTTGGCAATGTTAATTGCGATTGCTATCGCCAGCGTCATCACGTTTGTTGTATATCGTCGGCTTAGCAAAAACGCAACTCAAATCCGGACGCTCCAAATAGTCGCCGCAGCCAAGGACCTGCCCGCGGGCGCGGCCTTGGCAGCAACGGATGTGAATCTCATCCAGTGGCCGGCGAGCGTCCCTTTGCCGGGTTCCTTTACGAAGGTTGAAGACGTGGCGGGTCGGCCGCTCATCTATCCGCTGGGCAAGGGAGAGCCCGTCATGGCCAGAGACTTGGCCATACCCGGTTCAGGGATTGGGCTCTCGGTGAAGATACCTGCCGGAATGCGGGCTACCTCAGTTCGTTCTAATGAGGTCGTGGGTGTGGCAGGTTTCCTTTATCCAGGCTCTACCGTTGATGTTCTGGGGACATTCACCGTTCCGGGCAATCCCAATCCCATTACCGAGACTTTGTTGCAGAACGTCCAAGTCCTGACGGCAGGCACGCAAATCGAGCCGGATCCAACAGGCAAACCCCAAACTGTCAATGTGGTGACTCTACTCCTCAGCCCCGAAGACTCGCAGAAACTTCTCATGGCCAGCACGCAAAGCACGATTCAGTTCGTATTACGCAACGGGGCGGACCAAGGGAAGGAAAACGTCAGACCCACCAGGCTGGACGAATTGATTGCCACGGCTAAAGCTCCAGAGCTGCCCCCGCCGGCGCCGGGTCGTCACAAAGTAGCCAAGCCGGTGCCTCCAACTCCGCCGCCCTCGGAGTATGTAGTGGAGGTCATCCAGGGGCCGACGCGCAATGAGCAGAAGTTTTCATCCGGGACTCCCCAAGAGGGTGGTGGCAAGCGCCAATGAAAAACTCATCTGCAATTCGTATAATGCTATTTGTTTGGACCCTTGGTTTGCTCTTGGCAGGCGGGAAGTGCTTCGCGCAAGGGACCCCTGTATCGCCGGAGGGCCAGCCTCTTCACATCCTGGTTGGCAAGTCGGTCGTTATAAACCTCCCATCACGCTTGAAGCGTGTGTTGACAAGCAATCCAGCCGTGATCGAGGCTCTGGTCACGAGCCCTATGCAAGTGGTGGTGGAGGCCAAGGCTGCTGGAAAGAGCAGCCTGATCCTGTGGGACGAGAATGGCAGCTCCCGAATGCTGGATGTGTCTGCGGATCTGGATTTGTCGGGCCTGCGGGCCGCAATTCAGAGAGCGTATCCCGACCAATCAATCCAGGCGCAGGCCGACGAGGGCAAGATCATCCTGAGCGGAACGGTGGGAGGTCAGCCGGATGTGGACGGCTTGACAAAGATGGCGAGCCTCTACTCCAAGGACCTCGTGGACTCGCTGACAACAGTTCCACACCCTCTACGGCAGATCCTTCTGGAAGTCAAGGTCGCCGAAATCGACCGAACCAAGCTCGATCAATTCGGCTTCAACTTACTCAGCACTGGGAAAAACAACATCGGCACGACCTCCACGCAGCAATTTGGCGCCATTTCAGGTTCAGGAGCAGGACCTTTCAGTATCAACGCTCCGTATTCGGGGACGAGCTTCGGAATGACCAACCTGCTGAACATCTTCCTTTTTCGCCCCGACCTTAACCTGGGCATGATGCTCGAGGACCTCCAAACCAAGACTGTGCTGCAAATCCTTGCTGAACCAAACCTCCTTGCCCTCGACGGCAAGAAAGCGAGCTTCCTAGCCGGGGGTGAATTCCCCTTCCCGGTCTTGCAGGGCGGAACGACCATCGGGGCCGTCACGATCCAATGGCGACCGTTCGGTGTAAAACTGGATTTCACGGGGCATGTCAGTCCCGAGAATACCATTCGCCTGCAAGTTGCCCCAGAGGTCAGCACTCTCGATTATACTAATGCTCTGACCATATCGGGTTTTACCGTGCCGGCCATTTCGACCCGCCGCGCGGAGACGGAAGTCGAGCTGAGGGATGGACAATCTTTTGGAATCGCCGGGCTTCTGGACGAGAGAGTGCAGGCTCTGATGAGTAAGATGCCGGGAATTGGTGACCTACCCATTCTGGGGCAGCTGTTTCGGTCCAAATCGCAAACCCTGAGCCGAACGGAGCTCGTGGTTCTTGTGACACCCCACATTGTCGATCCCGTGAACACCGGGAAACAAATGACGGCGACGCCGAAGTCTCCGATACCCTATCTGCAAACTCCGAAATACGACCGGGATCTACCAAGCCACAAGGAGCTTGAGAAACCTGCTCAACAGACTACACCCAAACAAGAACCGTGACCATGGACACTAATGAGAGCTTGGGAATTCCTTTCGCCGAGGGCCCTCCCTCTCGAGAATGGCTCTCGCTCGTTGCAATCTGTCTGGATGCCGAATCTGGCGCGGCGTTGAGGCAGTTTGTAGAAGGCACCCCTTTTCTTCGGCTGGAAGCTGAAGTGCACAGCTATCTTGCTGAAGAAGACGCCAGCCTCACGTGGACGCAGCCACCCGGGCCAGACATATGCCTGATCGACTTCGACCAAGACCGCGCAAAAGCAAGCGTCACGGCAGAACGAATTCACGAGCGATTGCCGGGCACCGCCCTGTTCGCGATCTCGTCGCACTCCGAACCCGACCTGATTATCGACGGCATGCGCTCTGGCTGCAGCGAGTACCTCGTCAAGCCTGTGGGCGGGGAGCAACTGTGGAAAGCGGTCGCACGTGTGGGTGTACGTAAACGAGAAAGGCGTGCACCCATCAGCGGTCAAGTGCTGACTTTCCTCGGGGCCAAGGGTGGGGCGGGAGCGACCACAATTACCACGCATCTCGCGGCACTCTTGGCAAAGTGCTGTTCGCGCAAAACACTCCTGATCGATCTTCATCCGGGCTGTGGTGAAGCTGCCCTTTTCCTCGGCCTGACTGAACATCAGTATCACTTTTACGAACTCGTCGAGAACGTGGACCGGCTGGACTCGGAGTTGCTTCAGAGTTTCGTATTGCACCACTCGAGTGGCCTGGACTTGCTGCCGGCGCCGGAAATCAAGGACCGGGTGCGTGACGTATTACCTGAGGCGGTCGGCCAGGCGGTCGCCTTTCTCCGCACCAAGTACGAGTTTGTCTTGATCGACTGCTCTCCAGGCCTGACAAACCAAAACCTCGCCGTGATCACCCACTCCGACCATGTCTACATCATCACCGTTTCAGAGGTGGCTGCCTTGCGAAACGTGGCGCGTTTGTTGGACTACTTTACCCGCCGAGAGTTCGGTCAAGACAAAGTAGACGTGGTCGTCAACCGTCATAACGCGAAGAACAATGTGATCACTGACGCCCAAATTGAAAAAGCCATTCGGAAGAGGATTTTCTGGAAAGTCCCGAACCATTACCAGCAGGTCATTCAGACAATCAATGCTGGTGATCCCTCCGCGCAGTTATCGAACTCCGCAGTTGCACGCAGTTTATTGTTGTGGGCGGAGGCTCTAGGCGGCAAGCCGGAAGCCCAGGCCGAGAAAAAGAAATGGGGTAAATATTTCCTGGGTTTGTTCGGCAATAAGAGCTGACTTCCGAAAAGGGTCTTGCTGACAGTTGGGAGAATCAAACGTCATGGGAACAATCTCAAGCCAGACGGAGACATTAGCGGGAACTGACGCGAAGAAAAAACCAGGCATTCCCTTCAAAGTTTACCAGGAACTCAAGTCCGCGGTGCATCGGGACCTACTCAACAAGGTTGATTTGGAGCGGATCGCCTCGATGCGCGACGGCCGCATTCGAAGCCAGGTCTTTGTGGTCATCCAGGAACTCGTTTCGGCGCTCAGCAACCCGATGAGCGCGCCGGAGCGCGAGCAATTGGCTCGCGAGGTGCTTGACGAAGTATTCGGGTTGGGTCCGCTGGAGCCCCTCCTGCAAGATCCGACCCTTAGTGACATCCTCGTCAATACCCACAAGCAAGTGTATGTGGAACGCGCGGGGATGCTGGAAGAAACCGGCGTAAGGTTTAAGGATGACGCTCACCTGATGCACATCATTGACAAGATCGTCGCTGCCGTTGGTCGCAGGGTCGACGAATCTTCGCCGATGGTGGACGCGCGCCTGGCGGACGGCTCAAGAGTTAATGTGATCATCCCGCCCCTCGCGATCGATGGACCCATACTGTCAATCCGGCGCTTCGGCCATGTGCCCCTGACGGCGGACGATCTGCTCGCAAACCGAACCCTGACACCGCCCATGCTGGAGATTCTCAAGGGGGCGGTGAAAGCACGGCTCAGCATGGTCATCTCCGGGGGGACCGGCGCCGGCAAAACCACCTTCCTCAATGTGCTTTCCGGATTCATTTCTGAAAAAGAGAGAATCGTTACGATCGAAGACTCGGCTGAGCTGCAGCTCAAGCAACGCCATGTCGTCCGCCTCGAATGCCGCCCCCCCAACGTCGAGGGCAAAGGGGCAGTGAGACAGCGCCAACTCGTGATTAACACCCTGCGAATGCGGCCCGACCGGATCATCGTAGGCGAGGTTCGTGGCGAAGAGGCTCTGGACATGCTCCAAGCTATGAACACAGGGCACGACGGCTCGCTCACAACTATTCATGCCAACACTCCTCGTGATGCGATCTCTCGCATGGAAACCATGGCGCTGATGGCTAACTTGAATCTTCCTGAAAGGGCCCTTCGCCAACAGATTTCGTCCGCAATTACTATTGTCGTCCAACTGGCTCGTATGAGCGACGGGACACGCAGAGTGACGCATCTGGTGGAAATCACGGGCATGGATGAAGACGTCGTGAGCATGCAGGACATCTTTTTGTTTGAAAAACGAGGTGTGGGACCCAACGGACATGTACTGGGACAGTTTTCAGCCACGGGCATACGTCCGAAGTTCGCGGAAAAGCTAAAAGCCTCTGGCATTACCGTGCCAGCAAGCATGTTTGAGCATTCTTATCAAGTTTAGGTCCGTCGAGGTTTTCTTATGTCTCTCGTGCTGCTATTCGCTGTGCTTTTCGTCTTGACTTTCGTTGCCCTGATTTGGGTCTTAAGGCCGACCAAAGCCGAAGCCGATATTCAGCGACGGTTGTCAAGCATCGGAAAAACTTACGGATTTGACACCGAGGACACCACCATTCTGCGGCAGGAAGAGCTCAGCTCGATTCCCCTGCTGAACGATTTGTTGCAGCGTGTTCCCGGCGTTCTGAACCTGCGGCACCTGATAAAGCAAGCTGGTCGAAATTGGACCGTCGCGCCGGTGCTTCTCGGGTCGCTCGTGGGGGCTCTCGTGGCGGGGTTTGTAACCAGCATCTTCACACCATCTCTTCCGTTAGTTCTGCTCGTGGGAGTTGTAGTGGGCTCTGCCCCGTACGCATATTTGTTCTTGCAGAGGCAGGCCAGGTTGCGGCACTTCGAAGAAGTCCTTCCCGGTGCGATTGACTTGATGTCTCGGGCCCTGAGAGCCGGACATGCGGTGACTTCGGTCATCGAGATGGTTGCGCAGGAAACTTCAGAACCTGTTGCTTCAGAATTCCGCACCGTTTTCGAAGAACAGAACCTGGGGCTCCCGCTGCGCGAGGCAATTGTTGGTCTGGCGAATCGAGTGCCCCTTGACGACGTCCACTTCCTGGCGACGGCGATTATCGTTCAGAAAGAAACCGGAGGCAATCTCGCCGAAATCCTGGACAAGGCGGCGTTCATTATAAGGGAGCGCATGCGGCTTAAGGGACAGGTGCGAGTCTATACGGCTCAGGGCCGACTGAGCGGTTGGGTCCTGTGTTTGATGCCATTCGCCATGTTCGTTTTGTTGTCTCTGTTGAACCCTGATTACGAAAGGAAACTGTGGACAGACCCTTTGGGGCTGCATTTCGTTTATGGGGGTCTAATCCTGATGGCAATCGGCATTTTTGTGGTTCGGAGAATTACCGACGTCAAAGTGTAATGCTATGAACCTGCTGATCATCCTAATTGGAATCGGACTTTCGATCGTTTTTTTCGCAATCTACTTGTTGTTTACTCCGCCCTCTCGCCAGAGTGAACTGTTGAACGAGGTCACGTCTCGGGTATACCGATCAGAGGATGCGGGTCCCCAACAAGAGCGATTCAGTGCAGAGAGCCTGACCAGGCCGCTGGGGTCGATCCGTAGGTTATTCGGCGGCCCCCCCAATCCCGAAATTGTCCACCGCCTCTTGCTTGCTGGCTACCGAAAGCCCTATCATGCCGACACCTTCTTAGGCGCGAAGTTGACTCTGCCAGCAGTCGCTGGAATTGGGGTTGCCTTTTTCGTGCAAAACAATGTGATCCTCTGGTTTTTTCTAGCTCTATTAGCGGGTTTCTTAGCTCCGGATTTTTGGCTCAATCACGCCATCAACAAGAGGCGACAACACATCGAACGCAGCCTTCCGGACGCATTGGATCTCCTTGCGATCTGCACGGAGGCTGGGCTGGGACTGGATCAAGCCATCGTGAGAGTCGCCCAAGAAATGCATCCTAATCACCCCGCGTTGAGCGAAGAACTCATTCAGATCAACCTGGAGCAGCGGGCTGGCAACCCTCGCCTCGGGGCTTGGCGTGGCATGGCGGACCGAGTCGGTCTTGAGAGCGTCCGATCCTTCGTCAACATGCTCGTGCAGACGGAACGCTTTGGAACACCAATCTCAAGAGCGTTGGCAGTATTTTCAGATACTTTGCGCCTTCAACGAAGACAACGGGCGGAAGAGCTTGCCGCCAAGACGACGATTAAGCTGCTCTTCCCTCTCGTTATCTTCATTTTTCCCAGTATCTTCATCGTAATCCTCGTGCCGGCGGTCATAACTCTCATGAGGAGTTTTGGTTCACTTGTTAAGTAGGAATTAACTGCACTGTTAATCTCGGAGGTGAGTAGTGGATAACGTTACGTTGATACGCGTGGTTGCGGGAATTCTCGCCGTGGTCGTGGCCATCGTTTTGGTCTACAGGATGAAGCGAAAGGCACCTCGCTAAACTCCGGTTGCGTCTCGCGGAGGGATATGGCAGCGAAGGAATTATGCATGGCTGAGAACAGCAGTAGTGTCTATGTTTACAACCAGACGAGGGAAACCTTTCTGGCCTTCCGGGTCAAAGTGGCTGACACGGGTTTGAGCCGCATGGTCGGACTTCTCGGCAAGCGGTCCCTGGAGCCAGAGGGCGGCGTTTGGATCGTGCCTTGCAATTCCATCCACACGATCGGTATGCTTTTCACCATCGATGTGGTGCTGCTTGACAAGGACTTCAAGGTCGTCGGTCTGCACGAATTACTTCGGCCATTCTCAATCACGCGGCCGAACTTTCGTGCCGAAAGCGTCATCGAGCTTCCGCCTCACACGATTTTCAAAAGCGGAACCGCGGTCGGTGATCAGTTCGTGATCGAGCGCTACGAAGCCAGCCGGACCGCATCGGTTGGCTCGTTCACGTACGGCGCTCACATAGGCAAACAGTGAAATCCCCTGGCGACTAGCGTGATAGGGTAGCCGGGAAACTGGTCGGCCGTGAATCGTATGGGATTGGTCGAACAGAAGCCTCTCTGAGACGAGTGATGAACTTGCGCGAAGCCAAGCCCGTGGCGCGCGTACCTACTCCGCCGGGGACGCCGAGCTCTGACTCATCGAGTGGTTTGGGTGCATTCTCCAGTTCCCGCAGGCAGGGTACCTGTTGCACGGGCGGGTGATTCCGCCGGCAGAACAGGGAGTGTTCCTTTGTCGCTCGCTAGAATGAAAGCGCAAATCGGGTGGTAGAAGTCTCATGCGAAAACTCTTGGCCGGTTTTGGCGCAGCCATACTACTGCTCTTGCCGTTGGGGAAACTCCCAGCTGCCCCCTTCCCCAACCGGGAGATGAAGCAACTCAAGAAACGCCAAAAAGTAGAACGGAGGATGCTCAGGCAGCAACAGCACGCCATGAAAAAAGTCATGGGGCAGCATGGGCAATCCAGCGACTCACACGCGCGCTTCAAACACAATCTGAAGATGCAGCAGCAGATGTTACAAAGAAGCCAAAAGGACGCAACTCGACGCCTGAAGAAGAATCACAACTCTGTAAAGCGACCCATCCACTAACCTGAAGGACCCTTCCTCTCGACAAGCCATGTGAAGCGCTCCAGTCTGACTCTGCGAATGTACCTTCCTCGGTTCACGCGGTTGGTAATTGCCTTCAGCAAAAGCCTTGACCATCCGAAAGCCGCTGTAGCTCTTTACATGGGGTTGTACAATTCCTGCCGAGTGCATCAGACCCTGAGAGTCACGCCCGCGATAGAAGCGGGAATTGCGGACCATTTCTGGTCACTGGGAGAACTCCTATGCGCGCAATACCCCAGGCTGACATGAAGACTTTGGGGTGGAAGGCGGCAGTTTGGATAGGGCTAGGACTAAGCGTGTTTCTGCCGGCTTGAGGTGGAGGTGGCGGCGTACCCCCCTCCAGTCACCTACGTGCTGACGGTAAACTCGACCAACCCTTCGAGCGGCGTGGCGATCACGGTTTCTCCCAGCGACGTCAACAACGCCGCGAACGGCACCACCAGCTTCACGCGCACGTATGATTCCGGGGCCACGGTGACTCTGACGGCGCCGGCCACGGCGCAAGTGTTCCTCTATAGCAACGCCAGCCTAGCCGCAATCGTGGCGCAATCCCCCCTGACGGTGACGCAACCCTCCGGGGGCGGAATGGCAAGCACAATCAGCACCACTTTTCCTGCGCAGTCGATCGCCCAGTTGGTGGTGCCGCAGTAATAAGCGCCTGTACGCCGACGCCGACGCACCTGGATTGCTAGACGCGAGGAGTGGGGATAGGGTCAGCGGGGATCGAGTGGTCCCGGTCCCCCCTCGCTCCTGGGGGAACGCAAATGTACTGGGCAGCTTTGAAAACTAGATGCCACGGGAGTCGGCATCCGGTTATGGCACGAACTCCCGCAACGAATGCTTCCAAAATCTGTTCGTTTTCGATTTCAGAGAAATCCGGAAATCTGTGGGTTTACCCGCTGGGCCCCGGGTGTCGTCCCGAGCCCCTTCTCTTCAGGGTGTTATCTTTCCGGCCAGCATGAATGGCTGGTAATAATCGACTGGCGGATGTATAGGCACCGAGGTCCATCAGGCTTAAGTATGCCCGGAGCGTAATCCCCTCGGAGGGGCGCTGTCAACACTCTCGGCGTCAGCGTTTTCTGCGCGACCGCTGGATGCGGCGAACCGTTTCAAGAATGTAGTAGGTGAAAAGACCCGAGGACGTAAACATGACAACGGACGCCAAGAGGAGTCCGGTAAGCAACAGAAGCGCAGTGGCGAGGGCGTCACTCATTGCCATCCTGTGGCCCTACCTCTTCCACCCATGGTGACCTCACTGTTGCTCGCGGGGATCACCTTGGGTTTCGAGCGAGTCGAGGAAGACCATTACGACCTTGGGGTCGAACTGCGTGCCGGAGCACCGGCACAATTCGGCAAGGGCCTCCTCGCAAGTGCGGGCACTCTTGTAACGCAGGTCGGAAAGCATATTGTGGAAACACTCAGCCACCGCCACGATTCGCGCTCCCAGCGGGATTTCTTCCCCTTTCAGGTGGTCGGGGTAACCTTTCCCGTCGTATCGCTCGTGGTGGTGGCGCACGATGCGCTCGATGGCTGTCACTTTCAAAGGTTCCACTATCTTCGCGCCCCAGGCCGCATGACTCTTCATGACCTCGAACTCTTCCGGTGTCAGGCGATCTGGCTTGTACAGGATGTTGTCAGGGATTCCGAGCTTCCCGACATCGTGAAGGGCGCCCGCCAGACGGATCTCTTCGGTTTCTGCCTCGGATAATCCCATCTGCATTGCGATCTGACCTGCCAGCCTGGAAACCCTCTGAGAATGGCCCTCCGTTGGCATCTTCTCCTCGCTTTGCCGTGATGGGCGCTGACAGCACGAGTCTTCCCATCTTCTGCCTCGATTCTATTCCTGAAGATGCGCGTATTCAACGGTACTAAGATACGCGTATTCAACGGTACTGAGGTAAGGTGTCGAAGTTGCCATTATTGTCCTTCATCGTTGCGCCTGTATACTTGACAAGCCCATGGGAAAACGCTGAGGTTTAAGCCCTGGACAAAGAAGAACATACAGAAAACCATTTAGCCACCCTCCTCAAAACCTCTGAGAACATCTCCGTGCTCTTTTTGCAAGTAGGCTTTCAGGGAATCCACACCCTGCACCTGGGCGTCGGAAAGGCGGGCGTAACTGGCGGCCATTATCAGGTCAAGGTGGAGTGAATTTCTGACGATATACCTAACGACCACTCTGGAGGCGGTCGGGGGTCCGGTTTCCAGAGAGAACCTTGAAATCGAAGGTTTTAGGCCGCCTCTACCAACGAACGGTCACTGCGGGCTCCCAGCGGGATTATGACCACTGGCCAGTCCCACAGAAATATTGTCAGGTGAAAAAATTGTCCCTGGGTGCCCAATACTTGTGGTAGGATGTTAACTGGGCTGGAGGAAACCTGACCACTTCTCGTCTCATCGGGAGGTGGCTGATTTTTCTTTGAGCCTCGCACGTTTTCAGGGCTCCTCGGGAAAGCGGACTCGGCAGCACCTAGCGGGAGGCAGATGACCTTCATGCGCGACGGGGCGTGTCCCGAGAACCGCGATGGAGGCTGGCGAAGAATGCAGTGAGCGCGGGCCATGAGGCCGCGCGGGGCGCCATCGCCAACATTCTTAAGGAGAAGGCAGTTTGGGTGTTCGTCTTCAGCATCAGAACAGTACTGTAGCTTGGCGGAACAGGAAAGGTCATCAGGGTCGCGGTGGAGCTGAAAGCAGTCGAGGTGGTTCCATGAACCTTCTTCGGAACATCTGGGATTGGGTCCAGGAACAGATTGTCGGCTGGGTTCCTGAGGATGATGCCCTCTGTGAGTTCGACTGCCGCAAACCGCAATGCACCGAGGGGGAATGGGAGAATTGTACACGCCGCTTGCAGCGCGCGGCAGGGGAATTGATGCCTGCGAAGGAAGCAGCTTCAGAGGCGGTTGCGGAGTCGACGCCTGCGGATAATGTCATGCGCTAGAATTCCAACCGGCCTTGGAATCCACAACATTGCGCGCCACCTCCACCCATTGCCAAGCCCACAATTATGTTATGGAAGCCATACGCTGTCTGTTCTTGGCATTATCCAGTTTAACGGATTTAACATAGGTAATGCGTATCTAAATCTCACATTGAACATCGATAGTAAGATTTTTGATATTCAACCGATATACCACCACTTCAGAAAGTTACGAGTGAGATCTTAAACCAGATTTATGAGATCAACTATTTCCTCCCAACATGCGGGTGCCATTTTTCATCTGTATTTATGCCTGCCTAAACGCAGTGAAGAGGCCTTGGAGCTACGGGATTAGGTGGTTGCCTCTTTGTCCGGAGTTTCAGATTCAATAGGCCCCGAACCGTCCCTCGCGGTCAATATAAACACCTCCGCTTCCGTTGGGTGCTTGCGACGCTCCCCTTCAATTGGCCTGGGTTCCGCTTGCGGGAAGCGAGCCTTCCCAAGTAGGTAAAGACCGTAGGAGTATTCGGGCAACGCCCTGCGTACTTCGAAGTCGCAGAACCCGGCATGCAGTGCTGTGCGCAAATTCCTAATTGCAATCTTCATCTTACAGGTTAGGCCGTTATAGCCGCCAAACGCAGCTATGACCATGCTTTCTTCGTCGCTTTCTTGGTCTTCAAGGATGGCTTCTGCGCTCCCCTCAGACAGCGATACGGAAACCCAACCCCGATCAATTCTGCGCAATTGGGGTTCAACCTCAGTGGCGCGAACACGCAAAAACCCCACTGGTTGGCCTGTTATATTCAACTCAGAGAGGCGGTCCCCGATGGGGCGGATCTCACAATAGGCTCTCAAGCCTGCCTGCTCAAGCCTGGCCGTTTTGTCCTTTACGTCTATTCTTATAGAATCGGGGGCTGCCCATCCCGAGTACTTCGGGAATTGGAATGCGAAAGCGGATAGGTCCGACTTGAGAAGGTGTTGAGGAATCCCAAACGAAAAATACGGGCCCCCACCACTGAGGAGCACTCTGCGATGCGTAGGGAGCACGACTGCTGCGCGTCGAGCGATAAGGCCTCCTCCTATCGCCATTTCTGCCCGCCTCAGAACGAATGACCATGGGGCTGCATTCTCAAAGAGGTGTTCCTGAATTTCGGTATAGGGAAA
>Ga0326727_10009838_pt1 | contig 23192 bp, 15 predicted proteins | sample MB2enrmetagenome_FD_207643 | JGI IMG/M metagenome (GOLD analysis project Ga0326727, IMG submission 207643) | Lab enriched peat soil microbial communities from McLean, Ithaca, NY, United States - MB29MY | ecosystem: Environmental > Terrestrial > Soil > Wetlands > Peat | place: USA: New York... | reverse complement strand
TTGTTTTTGTAATAGATGCTTGTGTTGAAATCAGTCGATTTAGAATCCCGTAAAATCTTATCCGTAGGCTGGCTCTTTGGATCTTGGCCAAGTGATACCGGGGGGTGGGTGAGACATGCCAGGATCAAGATGAACAACGGCAGGTTTCGTATACTCATTTTGAGAAAAATTAGCTAAGCTGAGTTGCTTGCAAACGGCTCGACGCAAGAGGTTATGCGACGGATTTGTTCTCACTCGAAAGGTCTCTACGGAGTTGGTCTGGCTCTCAAAGCCTCGTGAATACTGGCGTTGGCTCCGATCAAACAGCTACCTACTGGCACTTCGTTAGGACATGTTGGCTTAATGGTTCGCCAAACTACTCTGGCCGGCGCCACACTCAGCGCATGAACGATTCCCAGAACATCCCAGCCCATGCCGCGCGCTTGCCGATGGAGAAGAGTATTCACGAACCAGTCGCGACCTTGTGAAATTGAACTTCGCGGTTGGCGCTTTCACTGTTGAGTTCGGCTTCCATCCGGATGCAGGCCCTCTCGACGGCATTTGAAAGAGCAACGCGGAACTCCCCAGTCAAGACATTCATGTCCAAGGCAATCGCTTTTTCATCGCAGACAGGAATCAGCGAAGCGTATCCCCAGCGCTCCTTGGAATTCGTGACTAGTTCTAGCCGCAATTCCCACGGGCGATCGTCTAATCCACCCTCCGACCAGGAGAGCAAAAGCTTGCCATCCGGTTCGTATTTCATGGGAAGAAAGGAAGTGGGGAGAGAACCGTTTGGGTGAAACATCTGAAATCGAATGCCGTCGAATCCAACCGGCCGGAGAGTATCCTTTAGCACTTGACAGATTGACTGAAACCCATCGCAACTCCCTAGCGACTCCGCCGCGTGCCTGACAGCCACATGATTTGCCACGATCTGGCGCCGACGCGTCGCCCGTTGAAGGATGGAGAGCATTTCACCAAATTCGCCGTATCGCAACTGTTGCACTCCGATGAGCACGCCCGTGCCGGTTAGCGCAAGGATGAGAGCGACCGCGGTGGCCCGGTGAAGAAGGACGAGACTGATGAAACCAAAGGCTGCGGTAACCGCATACAAAAGGAGGACCGCTTCGCGCTGTGACAACCCTCGTTTGAGCAATTTGTGGTGGATATGGTCGCGGTCCCCCCGGAAGATAGGCTTGCCGCCAAGAAACCTGCGTCCGACAGCAAGAACAACATCAAGGATGGGAAGCCCGAGGCATACCAATGGGATCGAAACGGCAACAATTGTGGGTGCTTTTTGGGAAGCAACGATGGCCAGGGCACTGATCAGGAACCCGATGAATAAGCTGCCGGAGTCTCCCAAGAAAATCGAGGCGGGATGAAAGTTGAAGCGCAAGAAACCGAGGATGACACCTGCCAGAACGATGGCGAGGAAACTGACCATGGGGTTCGGAGTAAAGAGTGACAGGAGGAGGATGACGACTGTCGAAAAGAGGCCAGAGCCCGCGGCCAAGCCGTCAAGACCATCGATCAGATTGAATGCATTGGTGATCAGGAGGACCCAGAAAATAGTCAGGGGAAGTCCAATGAAGGTTTGCAGAGGATGCGCGGAGAAGACGAGGTCGAAATAATGAATGCCATAACCGCCCAAATACAAAAGCGTCGCTGCGAGGGCCTGCACCAGAAACTTCCCGGCGGGGCCTACCCCATGCAGGTCGTCATACAGGCCTAGGAGAAAAACGATCAGCGCAGGTCCCAAAAGCTTCAGGATTGGAGCGAATTGAAAAGTGAAAGGCAAATGCAACCATCTGGCGGCCAGAAGAACGCAGCCCACCACAATCGTGAACGACGCAAAGACGGCGACACCGCCGATTCTCGGGAGAGGAATCGCATGCACATGCCGATCAAGCACGGGAGCTTCCAACCAATTGTGGGCATGAGCGAGATCGCGTACTAACCTGGTGGAAACAACTGAAAAAAGAAGAGCGAGACAAAAACAGAGTATGAGCAAAACGGACACGAATTGGATCCTTTCTAGTTGCTCAGTGAATCGGCATACTTAACTGCAAAGGTCATTGATTGACAGAACGTGATCTTCCGCGAGGCCTGTTTTCGAGATTCGAAGAGCCTGCCGATGGGGCAGGATTTTCTTGTGTCTGGATCAGCTTCCGAAAGGCTTCAAGTCCGAACTTGCTTTACTGACAGCTTTCGCTTGTGCAAGGGGCGGCTGGGACAAAATATGGAGTTTGGGAGTTCCAGATATGCAGCAATCATTTGACGACTGATTTGTGGATCCGAAAAGGTGCGAACGACTCTTGCCCGACTGATTAATTCGCGCATCAAGTTGAGGGGTTACTTGGTGTGGTCAAAGGGTAGTGGTCCCGTTGGACAAAGAGGAGCGCGGTGGATGATCTCGCTTTGGCTTCGCGACTTGGAGCACGCCAATGAGATAAGTTCACCGTAATGATCGGTGATCCGATCCCAGGTATAAAACTGCTTCACGCGCTCAATGACCTTGACCTTCATGTCCACGATGTCCACCTTGCCGGACTCCACTGAATCGATACATACACTGACCTCCCTCGGAGTTGAGAAGAAGAGGCCCGAACCGCCAAGAACCTCGCGATTAAATAAGTTATCATTCGCAATTACAACGTTTCCGCATCCCATCGCTTCCAGCAGCGATGGATTCGTGCCACCCACGCTATGTCCATGGAGATAAGCGCGGCAGAAGTACCGAAGGGCCTGGATCCTTGGTAGATCGTAGACCGAGCCGGTAAAGAGAAGACGATCACTCGTCCATGTGGTTAAGGATTGCACGTAGGTGCTTTTGCGGGTGTTGTCGCCAACCAGCACAAGCCGTGCTTGAGTGTTGGAGTCCAAGAAACCTTCAATAATTTCCCTAATGTGGTTCTCGGGTTCAAAGCGGCCGACGACGAGATAATAGGACCCAGGATGCAACCCGAAACTGTTCAATTCCTCAGGACGCGCGCTACGGACAATTTCGCAGCCATAGGGAATCACATCGCAAGGGGGCAGCTTGCGATAGCGCGATTGCAAATTAGCCTTAATAGCAGCAGCATCGGCGATAATGCGATCTGGCGTCCACATGGCAGTCGCCTCAGCCCACCGCAGGTACCATCGCGCTATCGGGTTCCATTTGGCGCGCGCCCATTCCAAACCGTCCATGTTGATCCACACTTGACTACCCCAGACACGGGGCAGCCAGCAGAGTGCCGATGAGCCATAGCCAAGCATGTAAATCACGTCGAACCTGGATCGCGCGTGCCATAGGCATGCCGCGTCGTAAAGCACGGTACGGAGGGGACCAAGGTCCCGAGCCCGGACGTGGAGGAGCTTTATTCCCTTGTATTGTTCATCGGCACCCTCGGCGGCTTCGCAGAATACAGTGACCTCGTGCCCTCGTTCAACGAGCCGGATGGCTAGCTGCTCGGCAAACGTTTCGAATCCGCCATAACGAGCGGGAATGCCTCTCGCGCCCAGGATAGCTAACCTCATCGCCCTTCCCTAAAAGACAGGCTACTCTTATCGAGTTTCACGACTTGAGCTTTTCGACATTGCTGCGCCGGCCCGAGCTTCCCCAGCAATCCATCCCAGAGTGCATTTAAGAGCAACCGGGCGTTTGGAAGTTTTTCTTCCGCGGTGTATAAGTTCAGTAGAAGATAATAGGGAATCCAGCGCAAAATGTAGCTCCTCCATTGCCACCCCATACTCGACAACCGCAAGAGGTACATGGCATTCCGCAGCCTGTAGTATTTCCGCAGGTCGCTGTGGAGATATACGCTCTTGCCAAATACCTTGATAGAAGCGTCACCGACACTATGCATCATAATTGCGTTCGGAACGCAGTAGCATTGATAACCCTTACTGCGTGCGCGCAGCGCCCACTCCGTATCAACAAAATCTATAAACAGATCGTCCCGCATCATCCCGACCGACTGCAGTGCGGCGGTGCGAATGATGGACCCCGAAGCTATTAGAATGTCAGTCTCGACTGGAACGCTTGAAAGGGGATCAAGCTTGATTTTGCGGACTGTGACCGCAGAATAACGGACGGCGAACGATGGGATGCCTGTTTTTTCATCTATATACTGTGGACCGACGGCGGCAACCTTCACGCCAGCCTTAAGGAGTTCACCTTCGGCCGCCATAAGCTTGTTTACCATTCCGGGCGGCAGCGCGCTGTCCTGATCCAGCAGAAGCACATGCGAACATCCACTCCTGATGCTCTCCTGAATACCAATGTTCTGAGCTTCAGCGACACCCTTGTTATCTCCGAGTGGAAGATACGTAACGGGATACGGTAACCTCCCAAGAAACAGCGCCATCGTCGCGGAGGAGCCAGGCGTATTGTCGACCGCTACGACCTTGTCAACCTCCCCGCCGAGACTCGTTAATAGACGCTCGAGAAGTGCCAAATCTGGATGATAGAAAACAACAACGGCAGCGATCATGACTCGCTCCCCTGAAAAGCCGTCACTCATACTGAGAGCACAGAAGGCGGGACCGTCATGCCCAGTTGTCAAGACCCACTCCAGAACCTCATGTCACGCGCCTGCCTCATCTGGGTCTGCCAAAGTCAACCCCACCGCGCTCCCGACGCGATTGTTCTGAGCGCCCGAAAATATGGCAGGGCGCCTCTGAGCGAAGTACGAGAGAGTCATCAATGTGACAAACAACGAGCTTAAGAGCTCCGGATTTGTCCCGGCAGCGAGATAGCCGCTAATTAGCGCCAAACCGAACGCCCGCTCTTCTGCTTGGTGGGTCTTGATAAGTCTGCGCGCCGAGTAAAACACGACGGCGGAGTACCCGATGAACCAGGGTAAACCGAATTTCCTGATGGCGTTTAGGTAGTCTATCTCGAAGCTCTGAACATAGTCAGACTGACCAAGGCTAAAGAAAGGGATTCCAGCGCCCTGCCCAATAATAAGATAGCTAGGATGCCGGAGAAATAGATCCATGACAGAATGGAAGTGGCCGATTCGGACCTGGGCGGTAACTGAATTGCCCGCCCAAGAGTCCGCTATCTCGTCTGAGAAGGTCGGCAGGGACAAGAAGATCAAAATAGCGACCCCTGCGAGGACCGCGACGGGAAGGAGCCTGCGAAATCCTTGACGTAACTGTGTCTTGGTTCCAGTTGGTACGCTTGTAGGAGAGCGACTGAAAAGAGCGGAGAGAGAGTAAACCGCGCCAAACACAAGAGCGATTGTAAGCCCGGCCTTTGAGAATGTCAGCCCAAGTGCCAGCAAGATCACTCCTGCGCGGAACAGCCTGCCAACAAACAGGTAATAAACGAACGCCGGAACAAGAAAAAGAGTGCTTGAAAAGTAGATCCACGGAACCTCAAACCCACCGAACGCCTGAGTCCCGAACAAGCCTTCTTTCCCTTCCAGGTTGGTAAGATATCCAAACACCGTTTGGCTGACGGCGCTATCAGGTAGAAAGACAATCATCGCAAACGACGCGATGACCGCTACCGCGAGCGACAACAGACAAGCGTAGAACGCTCGCAGAGGGAGTCGCGTGTCGAGCGCTGGAAGAATCAGGGCAAGAACCCAAGCGAAAATAAACGGCGTAACCTGAGTCAGGCCTACAGAGAAGTCCCCCCCACGCACCAAGCCATACAGCAGAGACCATATCGGCCAAACCATGAAGAGAAGCAATCCTACCGTCAATGCACGCGAGGACAGGTCAAAATACTTCAGGGCCCATAAGGAGGACAGAGCTACCACTATAAATGCGAAGTATTTCAGCCCGAGCGCGCCGAGGGGGTCAAAAATGTTAGCCACAAATAGAAACGCAAGAGCTGCGATGAGCACATAGAACTTGCCCATGGAAGGCGCTCCATGAACTCCTGCTAATGGTCGAGATCGCAACGTTGTTAGGGCCATACCTCGTGGATTCAAATATTCAGAGATCTGTTGAATGGTTTTTGGCTCGCAAGTTGCATTCGAGCAAAGAGAGATATTTCAGATCAACGTAAAGTGAGGAAGAGGGACAATAAACCTGCCGCCAGCGAGCAAATAGTCTCTTTCCCGCTCTTGAAATTCTTCAATGAAATGCCACGGCAACACGAGAAAGTAATCCGGATTGGATTTGCGGGCTTGCTCTTCCGAGACGATGGGGATGCGCGTGCCGACCGTCACTTTGCCCCACTTGTCGGGATTGCGCTCGGAAGCAGCGGTAATCAATCCATGGTCTAGGCCGAAGTACTGCAGCATGACATTGCCCTTGGTGGAAGCGCCGTATATGGCCACCTTCTTGCCCAGATGAACCTGCTCGCTAATGAATCTGGACACGTCGCCTTTGATCCGCTCCGTCCAGGCGGCAAACTCCCGATAAGTCTTAGTCTCTCCCAAACCCATCTGGGCTTCCTGCACACGCAGAGCGCTCACTCGTTCAGCCGCCTGTCTGCGATACGCCGCGTCGCCGAAGAGCGCCTCGTCAGCACCGCGATTCCGGATGAAAACCCGGAAGCTCCCCCCATTGACGTCATTGAGCTGCACATCGGAAACGACAAAATCATGGAGCTTCAGCAAATACTCGAGCGACTCCAGGGAGTAGTACTCCAAGTGTTCGTGGCAAATATTGCCGAAATCATGCTGTTTCAGCATGAGTGGCAGGTAGCTCATTTGCACCACCCACAGGCCTTCGGGATCCATGACTTTTTCAATGTCCGAAACGAACTTGTTTGGGTTTTCCAAGTCGTAGAACATTGCGATGGAGGTCACGATCTTCGGCCAGCGAGTTTTCAGGTCAGGATCGCGCTGGAATTCTTCCGATGCGAAAAAGCCGTTGACCACCCGGTCTGCCACCTTTCGGGAAAAGGCGGCCAGGTTCTCCGCAGGGTCAAAGCCGATCCGGTAGATGCCGGGTGTCTTATACGAGGAGAGCAAGGTGCCGTCGTTGCAACCGATGTCCAGCACGGCCTCTCCTGCCCGGAGGTTCATCAATCGCTCGGCCGTGTTTGCAACATCAGCGAGCGCGTTTCGCATGGTCTGATTGGTGCCCGAGCGATACCAGTAATTCTGGTACATAAGTTCGCCCGGAACGGTGTGCCGCAATTGCAACAGCGCACATCGCCTGCAGAGTACGAGCTCGAGAGGAGCTTTGACGCCATCGGGTTGCTCGGGCGAAAGAAAGTCCGAGACGTACTGCTCACCTAAAGAAAGAACCGGCTCAAATTGGCCTTCACAAACCCGGCATGTATTACGGATGGTCACGTACATTCCTCTCGTTACGACAGATTCTCTTGAACGGCAGTTCTTGCCTGGATTTTCGCGGACCTGGGTTGCTCGCTCAGCGGAGAATCCTGGCGAACCAACTCCAGGTCAGCGTCCACCATCATGCGCACCAGATCTGGAAACGTGACTGTGGGCTTCCAACCCAGAACACGATGGGCTTTTGTTGGGTTGCCTACGAGCAGACCAGATTCCTCGGCACGACTATTGGTGGCGTCCTCGACGACAAATTCCCGGTAATTCAATCCGACATGCGCAAATGCCACCTGACAAAAATCGCGCACGGAGTGAGTTTCACCCGTGGCGACAATGTAGTCATCCGGCCGCGATTGTTGCAGCATCAGCCACATCGCTTGCACGTAGTCACCTGCGAATCCCCAGTCGCGCCGCGCGTCGAGCCGCTCCAATCGGAGTTCCCTTTCCTCGCCAATGCTGATCCGTGCCACAGCGCAGGTGATCTTGCGCGTGACAAATTCAAGGCCACGCCGAGGGCTTTCGTGGTTGTAGAGAATGCTGGAACAGGCAAATAATCCTCGATATTCCCGGTAAACGCCGGCTGTCCAGTGGCCGTAAGCCTTGGCAGCGCCGTAGGGATTGCGTGGATGGAACGGCGTCGCTTCGGTCTGTGGACTCTCCGTGGCGTTCCCGAAGAGCTCGCTGCTGGACGCTTGGACAAAACGGATGCTGGGATCGATCTTGCTGATAGCGTCGAGGATGCGTGTGACAGTCAACCCGTTAAGCTCGCCGGTCGCAACCGGCTCGGTCCACAGGTCACGGCTGGATGCGCGCGCCGCCAAGTTATAGACTTCGTCCGGCTTGCACTTGCGCAGGAGATCTTCCACCTGATCCTGGTTAAGCAGATCAGTCTCAACGATTTCGACCCTTTCACGAATGTGGAGAATGCGCTCTTGATCGAAAGATTGATCTGGCGTCGTACCCACCACGCGGTATCCCTTCGACAACAGAAACTCAGCAAGGTATGAGCCGTCTTGGCCGTTTATTCCAGTAATGAGTGCAATAGGCATAGCTTACGTAGATTGACCGTCGTTCTTGCCCAGCGGCAATGGAGAAATGCCATCCGGCGCTGTTGGCCGTTGCGACACAGTTCCCTGCGAAGGATTCGTAGCAGATTGCAGTTTGCTTCTCGCCGATCGCGGCCTGAGCAATTTGCCAAAATAGAAGGGACTATTCATTAGGTCCACGAGCACGAGCGGTTGGGCAGGCCGCCCGCGACGAGGAGCCAAGTAATAAGCGACCGCAAGGAGGTTTGCGATACGGCCCGGAAAATGAGCCATTGCCCTGCTCGCGGCTCGAGCCCAGGAGGATTCTAAACGGGGCTTCAGCCATTTGAGATATGTGTCTATCGTGTATGTGCCTTTCGCTCTGTGGAGCAACAGGGCTCTGAGCCTGCGCCACGGTTCTTTGTGACAGGCTGGACGCTTGGCGGCGTCCGGGTAGTGCTCGAAAGACCAAATCAGGTTGGGCCATTTGAACATCCAAATCTCAAAATACTTTTTCAGCCATGAGGCGTTGCCGTAGCGGATCGTGATTAGCGGCTTGGCAATGACGAGGGCTCTTTCCGGCAGCAGGCTTTGGAATATAACGCCAACGTGCACGAAAAACGATCCGAAATATTTTTCTTTTTCTCTTGCATCCCACAACTCGCGCTTAATGATTACGCAGCCGATAAAACTCAGATAATCTCCGGTGTCTGCCAGAAGACGATGGTTCTCGCCCGCCTCGTAAATCCGATCCGCGCGGAACGGCAGTCTTTGAGGCTGCAGCACCTTCGATAGGTCCGCATTGCAAACTACGGAGTTTGCGATAATCAGTGCATACTGGCCCTTGATCGCCTCGAGCACAGTTCGTATCGCGCCGGGTTTCAAAAGGTCGTCATCGCTGAACAACCAGCAATATTCGCCCTGCGCCAGATTCACGGCTTCCGCGAAATCGTGGTCCACACCCATACTCGTTTTCTGGCAAAAATAACGCAGCCCGGTAAAACGCTCCTGATATTGTCGAACGACCCCACCGGTGTTGTCCGTGGAGGCCCCATCCAAAACCACTATTTCAACATCATCGCTCGCCTGGCAAACGATGCTTTCCAGTGTCTCCCCGATGAAATTTCCCCGGTTCAATGTTGCGATGCAGATCGAAAGTTTGATTGCGTTCATCCGCTTATCCGCGTGCCCCGATCGCCTGCGGCGTTTTGGTGATGCGACGGTAGAACCATCGCAGCATTCGAGTGACTTCTGACGGCATCAAATGGTAAATGCGTCCCAGTATTGGGTAGACCCTTGCCGGCATGAGGCGGTAGGTCGTGCGCACAAGCCAACATCTAATCCCCGGATCGCCATAGCAGATCGCTATCAACCGGTCCAGTTCGCGCCTGCTTTCGATGTCGGGCACTTTACAACTGCGGTACTTCGCGTATAACCACAGGCCCAGACTCAAGTCGTTACGCACCATACGGCGAATTTGTGCCGCCTCTTGCGAAACTTGTCTGAAGAATCGATTTGCTATACCGTGAAAACCGTCTACGGCAATTCGCAGCCGGTTGACCACGCCTCGATCGAGAAACGAATCGTTTTCACCGCGTCTCTCGACCCATATTTCACCGACATAACAGACCCGCAAGTGAGTTTGTGCCAACATGAAGAAACGCGCCACGTGTCCCCAGCAACTCCCCATGAACTCTTGTGGGTCAGGCACCGATAACCACTTATCCCGCCGCACGATAAGGCTGCTCATGAAACTGAACACAGCCTCAGTGGTTACACCTTCACTCATATACGCCAGACGTTGCTGTGGATCGCCCAATTCGGTTGTCCTCGCAACATCGCTACGAAAGACCGGATGCTCACCAAGCACCTTCATGCTGAGATCGCAGTTGAAATGCTTGCACAGATAAACATCGTGCCCCTGCCTCAGCCACTGCAATGCTTTTTCGACTGCACCCTCGCGCATCACATCGTCGCCACTGAATAACCAGCAGTATTCACCGCGCGCTAAGCGCACACTTTCCGCAAGGTCAGCATCGATACCTCCACGCCTAGGCAGCCGGACATACCTCAGTTGTGTCCATCCGGCCGCAAACTCCCCGACTACAGCGGCCGTGTTGTCGGTCGACGCTCCATCCACCACGAGCACCTCGACAGCCTCGGGAGTTGCTTGACATTGCTCCCGAATCGAATCCAGGGTATCAGCAATGAATGCTCCGAAGTTATAGATCGGGATACAGATCGACAACTGTACTTCCGGCATCGAGTTCACTTGGCTAGAACCACGAAGGTCATCGCTTCACGGAATCATAAACTTTCGCAAAAAGATTGTACGCGCTGGAGGGAAGAATATCCTTCGAAGCCAGCCGGACTCTCGTCGCCAGCCGCATACAAAGCGGGTGACTCGAGTCCAGAACAAAGCCATCGACCAGACCTGGCGGGACGAGAAAGCACTTTTTCAGTTCTTCACTTTCGTTCCTAAGGTAGTATTTGTTGATGCCATCAAACCAGACGGAGATGTACCCGGCGCGAAGAAGTATAGGTTCCCACGAGTCCCACGCGGGCAGCATTGTCTCGGGCTCCACCGCCTCAATAACAACGAGAATCGGGCGATAGATATGCCAATCGAGGCTTTCAATAACGTCCTCCTCAGAACCTTCGACGTCAATCTTCAGAAAGGAGATTTGTTTGCCTCGACAATATTCTTCGCAAATCGACTGGAGAGTAACAACTGGGACTTTGTAGCGCCGGGGGAAAAGTCCATGGCGGTTGGCGTGCGCAATGGCATCTTGGCGCAGGGAAGACAAGCCGCTACCCGCCACCTCGATAAAGTCCAGCTCACCGGCATGGCTTCCCACCGCCACATTCATGTTTGTGTCCCGTCCCCGCCGCTTTGCCAAGATCCTGTAATAGCTCCTTGACGGCTCGATATTGATCCCTGACCAACCCCTCTCGTAAAAGTGCTTGGTGACAGAGTGGAGATCCGGGTGCCATGCGCCGACATCAATATAAAAACCGTCAGCAGACGAAGCGAAGGCGCGATGGAGCATTACATCTTCAAAATTCTGAGCGTAGCTGACAAACATATTGTTGGGAGCGTCCCGGGCGACCCTTCTCAGAAATCACAGCGTTCAAGGCGGCGACGTTTGGTCGCGCCTGCGGGCTAACCAGTCTCAGCATGAAACCTTTGGCCTCCAAACTTTGCTTATCAGCGAGGACTTGGGCTAGGCCCCAAGTATTCTGCAGTGCCCCCCATGTTTACCCAAGAATTCTGTTCCTGGATTCTCATTTCCCGATCGGGGTAAAGATATAATTGAAGGTCTTTAGGCTCGATTGCTTTGCAGCTATCCAGTCGCGAACGTCGGTTGGGGTGACTAAGCGGTTTTGCCGGTCCGCAGTTCTGGCTTCGTAACCGCGGGTCCAAAACATCTCAAAAGTGGCGGCGTAATCCGGGTTGAGTCCTGCAGGGTGATACTCATTTAAGCAGATTTCAATCACCCAAGTGGGACGAGGCGACATTGTGAGGGTACTTCTCGCCCCCTTCAGCACGCCGTATTCCGCTCCTTCCACGTCTATCTTGATCAAAAGTTTCTTTCCGTCAAACCGGTTGCCAACCAGAGTGTCCAAGGTCGTCAAAGGGATTGTCTGCTGGAAGCGCTTGGAAAATGTTGCCCATCCAGCGATGAGTGAAGCACTTGGGCCCGAGGCACCGTACAAGATTACAAGGCCGTGTCTATCCCCCACGCCTAAGGGATACACCTCGGTGTCCATCCAGCCGTTTAACGAAAAACTGGCATAAAGGCATTCAAGATTTCGAGCCTGCGGCTCGACTGCAATGGCATGCTTGCCTTCCGAACGGGCCAGGCAGGTATAGAAGCCGATGTTTGCGCCTACGTCCACAAACACCTCTGCGCTGCTTAAGTGATGTCGAATGATTTCCGTTTCCTCTACTTCAAACGTTCCCTGTTGCATCGCACGATTTGCGGAATAGTTACTCGCCACCAACCTAAAGCCGAGGGGGGTGAGAACCGCTCTCCTCCTCTTTGAAAAATAGGTGTTCCACCAATCTGAAAAAACAAGACCCGGCCGGAGGAACCTATGTAGCGCCACGAGAGAGGGGTAGCGTTTAGCACGGAGTTTGAACCGTCCTAACATGAAACCTTGGGTCTCAATACTTGGGTTACCAACCATGGCCGAATCGAGGGCGAGACCAGCGCCGCCGCGACTGTCGCGCAAAAGAGCAAAACTAATAGCGCGAAAATTGCCGCAGGCCTCGACATCGAAGCCGCAATTAGTCCCCTGCCGATCACCGCTATGAGCAAAACAGGTGCGAGGGGCAGGGCAATCTCGCCCAACCATCGCCACGCTTCACCTTTCAGCAAACGGCGATGGGTGAGTGGAACGCCGACCGCCATATAGGCGCAATTTAATGCGGCCCATACGGACGCAGCACCCACGGCACCGTAAATGGTGGCCATCAACCAAATCGCAGGAACAAAAACAATGGTCAAAGCAACGGCGATGCGCAGGCCGATCCCCGTCCAGCCGTATGCCAATTGCAAAGAGTAGGGCAAAGTCATCAAGCCATTCATGGCGGATCCAATCACCAGAAGGGTCGCAACCGGTCCGGCATAGCGTGCGACTTCGGCGTTTCTGGTCCACAATTGCAGAATGTCAGTGGAAAACACTGCCAAAACGGCTGCCACAGGCAGAATGAGGAGCGCCATCAACTGGGTCGCTCCGTGATATTGCCGTCTTAATGCCTCCTCGTCACCCTGCGCTACTAGAACTGAGAAGCGCGGATAGATCGTGTTAAACATCGAACTCACGATCATCACGATGCCAGCCCCAAACATTCCTGCGATGGTGTAGTAGCCGAAGACTTTCAAGCTGAACACTTTGCTGAGGATCACCTTATCTGCTTGCGTGAGAATCAGGGCGGAGGCAGTGATGCCACTCATTCCGGTAGCGAAGCGTCCTATATTTCGCACCAAGGTGAAATCGAATCGAGGAGCACGGATGGCAGGAGGCAAGCTTTTCCATAGAAAGACCGTCAAAAGAATAACTTGGACAGCGTTCATGGCAACCAGCCACAGTAAAAAGGCTTGAATCGTGGGTGAGACTAACCATAAGACCAAGAGAGCTCCACCGTTACTAACAGTCGCCGCGATGATCCGGAGAACATTAAATAGGGCCTGTTTGTGCAATCCCAACAATCCACCCTGATAAAAGCTCACCGGCCACTGGAACACAGCCAAAACGCCCATCAACATCACGGCCTGTCTGACGCTGCTCTCCGGAATGCTGCCGGCTTTGATCCAATGACTCGCCACCCACGGCGATGCCGCCACCAGCGCTGCGCCCGCAGCAATTCCAATAAGCCAGTAACCAACCTCCAGCGTACGCACAAGGTCGCGGGCCTCTGCAGCCTTTTCCGGCTGGACCGAATAACGAGCCATTTCCCGGTTCATCGTGGGGCTGAGCCCTAAATCCAAGACCTGGAGCATGGCCTGGAACATCAGGTAGAAGCCGATTAATCCGAAAGCCTCGATGCCCATGAATTTGATGTACAGAGGAGTGCATAGCAACTGCATCAGCGCCGACCAACCCGAGCCGGCAAAATTAGCCAATAGACCATGTCTGAAGCGCGGGAGGGATTTGGGCTCCAAGGGTTCCTTCATGAGCTGTCTGAAGACCGGCAAGAAACTTTATTCATGCGTGGAGGCATGGCGCACCAAATTACCACTCAGTTGGTCTTCCAGTAGCTTGATATCAGCATCCACCATCAATTTTACGAGGTCGTGAAACTTGACCTTGGGGCGCCAACCCAGGACGCGCTCGGCCTTGCTTGCGTCCCCCTGGAGATAATCCACCTCCGTAGGGCGGAAGTATCTGGGATCGATCTCGACATATTTTCCCCAGTCGAGACAAGCATGCTGAAACGCGGCGTCCAAAAATTCGCGAACGCTATGAGTCTCCCCGGTGGCGATGACAAAGTCGTCCGGGGCATCGAGCTGCATCATGCGCCACATGGCGTCGACATATTCAGGGGTGTAGCCCCAGTCGCGTTTGGAATCCAGATTCCCCATATAGAGCTTGTCCTGCAGACCGGCGCGAATTCGCGCGACCCCGCGGGTGATCTTACGGCTTACGAATGTCTCTCCGCGACGGGGAGATTCGTGATTGAAAAGAATACCGTTACAAGCGAATAAATCATAACTTTCCCGGTAATTCACGGTCACCCAGTGCGCATAGACTTTCGAGCAAGCATACGGGCTGCTCGGCCGGAAAGGTGTAGTCTCGCTCTGTGGATATTCTGGCGTTGTTCCAAACATTTCGCTGCTGGAGGCTTGGTAAAACTTGGTCTTGAAGCCCAATTCTCGAATTCCCTCCAACAATCGAATCGTTCCGAGGGCTGTGACATCGCCAGTGTATTCTGGGAGCTCAAAACTGACCTTTACGTGGCTCTGCGCACCCAAATGGTAGATTTCATCCGGCTGAAGCCGGTAGAGGAGCCTGATCAAACTGGTCGAATCGGACAGGTCGGCAAAATGTAAAAGTAACCGGGCCTCACGTTCATGCCAATCAGGGAGAATGCTATCTATGCGGGACGTGTTGAAGCTACTTGAGCGCCGCTTGATGCCGTGGACCTCGTAACCCTTCGAGAGCAGCAACTCGGCAAGGTAGGAACCATCTTGGCCGGTAATTCCCGTGATGAGTGCCTTTTTCATACAGTTATGTCCTCGATCTACCCGCATTCCACAGCAAATCCGACTTTTCTCGCTAGCGGCATTACATAGTGTAACAGCCACCAGAATCGCGCTCCATTATGGAAGCCCCTCGAGGCATGCGCCTTCCACGTCCACGGCCATGGATCGCTGGATCAAGTCCAGGGAAATCACCAAGCGGGTGCTATTCTTCCAGCGCACGACGATGCCTTGCAAGCCTTGGAAGGGTCCGCTACGAACGCGAACGCGGCGGCCCACCTTCAAGTACGGGTGGGGCTGGGCGCGAAAGCCCTTGCTCAGGAAGTCGCGAATCCTGGTGAACTCTTCTTCCGGGACTGCAGCGGGCTTCCCCGCAAAACTTACCAGGCAGACGACGCCGGGAACCTGCAGGACCTGAAGGCGGTTCACAAGCGCCAGATGGACAAAGACATATCCCGGAAAGAGCGGGAGTTGCAGGCGAATTTTGCGGTCTTTCCACTTGCGCATGGATTCGTATTTCGGCAGGAAATTCTCCACGCCGCGCTCCGCAAGCTGGTTCGCAACGTGGCGTTCGTGGTTTGCGCGGGTATAGGCGGCATACCAAAATGGCTGAGAATCGGCAGGAATACACAGATGCGTTGAGGTGGATGGTGCGATTGAGGTCGAGATCGTTGCCATTGCGTGCCTCTTCTCCCCAGACAGCTTCGCCCCGTCACTTACAGGGCGATATGTGACCTAACCCATTGTTTTCCTTTAACTTACAAGCAACTCTACGGCTTCGCAGATTCGCCACTAGGCGGCTGCAGATCGTCGAGTTGGCCCGAATCCTTATCTTTCTTTGCAGTAGGCCCCGCACCATTCCGGGAGAACCAGTGCGCCCGCGCCTTTAACGTCGCTACGAATTCCTGCGCTAATTCTTGCGCGAGAATTCTGCGCGGGTCGCCGGGATTCGCGGTGCGCCAGTGTTCCGCTCCCAGCACCCAAACCACGGACATCGAAAAAACCAGAAAAGTTCCAAGGAGCATGATCAGCAGTCGAGGAGGAGACGACTTCCTCTCAGGAACTTGTGCCGGATCGAGTACCTTGACACTGGGGGTTTCCTTGGCCTCTTCCACTTTGGCGAGTTCGTATTGCTCGGTCAGCATCTCAAACACAGTTTCCTGGATTTTGACGCGACGGTAGTAATCCGTATATTTCGCGCCGAGCAATGGCAAACTGCGAATCGTCGGATAGGGCATGCCGTTGGAAGCGCTCGGCGATGAACTGGCCACATTCACAGTGTCCCCAGTTCTTCCGCCAAGCTTGCCGAGCTCTTTGCGGAGTTCCGCGACGCGCGCATTCAATGACCGGACACGAGGATTGTTGTCCGTGTAGATCTGGCGTAGCCCCTCAAGCTCCGATTGTGCGGCGATCATTTGACCCGCAAGCGTGCCCGCGGCGTCGAGCATCGCTTTGCCTTCGGTTTGGATGTCCAGCGTGTTGTTCTTGCTGGAAAACTGCGCGAGTTGGTTCGCGGCGTCATCAAGATCGACCTTTGCCACCTTCAGGCGTTCTTCGAGAAACACGCGTTCGCGGTGCGCCGCGGAAGTAGAAAGCTCCGCCACCAATGAATTCAACTCGTTCACATAGCCGTTGGCGAGAGCAGCCGCGCGCTTCGGATCGTGGTCGGTGACGCGGATGGAGATGATGCCACTTTTGCGGTCTTCCGAAATCATTGTGCTCTCATCAAGCTTCGTCCGAGCGTCGGTTATCAGCTTTGTTCCATAAACTTTTTGCAGCCCAAACTCCTGGATGAGGCGTTCCTGCGCAGTCTGGCTTCTAAGCACGCCGATGAAAAGAGCACCGGAACTCTTCACTCCAAGCAAATCACCTGCCATGCCAGCCAGGCCGCCTCCGGCCTTCGCAGCCAACGCGGCCATCATGGCCATGCTCGATGCGGACTGTGAATCCGGCGGCATGAGCTGGGCTGTGGAGGTATATGACTTTGGAATCAGGAATGCCACTAGCGTCGACGAGAGCAACCCAATAGCGGCAGCCCGGAGAAAGAATGGCCGGCGCTCCCAGAGCAAACGAAGGACTTGCGCTTGGCGTTCAGCCACAGCCGCAAATTCTTGTTCTTCGAGAGTCCCTTCGCCGTTAGATCCTGGCTCGAGGAGTTCCGTCCCGCGCGTGTCGGGACTTTGTTTGACTCCTGTGCCGCTCATGGTGTTGTGCCTCCGTTTTTCCCCTCAGTTGGGCCCGTCGGCGGTGTGGAGTGCACATGCGTGCCGAAATTGTGGGGTTGGAACGTGACCCCAATCGATGTCGTCCAATTCGTCTGTGGTCCAGGAGCCAGAACCGGATAGTTCCACTTTTCATACTGGACTAATCCGCTGAGTGAAACACTTGGCCGCAACTGAAAATTCATTTGAACACCGCCGTCATTTATCGTGCCGCCACCCGTCACGGTGAGGGAATCCACTTTTTGATGTCGGTAGCTGAACTGGATTTTGTTCCGAGGACTGAACCAGTAAGTACTCCAGGCTTGTTCTCCTTGTGAGCCGCGTCCCAATGTACTTCCCATCAAATTCCCTGAGTTCGTATATCCGTCCGCATAGTGAATGCTCACGTAAAAACACCCGTCACAACTCGGAAAGTCCACGGGCGAAGTGGTGCCCCCTTCAATGCGGAGATCGAGTTTGGGAATACCGGGGATGCGGGGCATATACAGCCCGCCTTGAAACGCCGACTTGCGGGGATAGCCCAACGGAGAAAGCTCATCTTCCGTGAAGGCATCTCCATAAAATGTCAGCCAATTCCGAAGACCAGGAATCTTGTAAACAAAATCGACGCCGGAGTGCCCGGAGCTTGGAGTAGTGTTGTAGCCTGGTCGCTGAGCGATATTGATGGAGTAACTCCTGAGCAAATAATGAAGCGTAAGGGGTGTGGATCCACCTGCGAACACCACGATGGCTGACACACTGAATTCAAAATCACGCGTAGGCTTAAAACTCAACTTTTCTCCCTGGATGAAAGGTTGGCGGGCGAGTGGCTGACCGAACTGACCTACGGTTCCGATAGTCGCTTGCCAAACGAAATCATGCCCCGATAGTTGTCCGAGGAGCCACTCAAAGCTCATTGGGCCGAGCCAGCCCAAAACGCTGGGGAGCTTGAAGGGGGAGACCCTGCTTATGCGGAACATGTTCACCGGCGCAGCATTGTCACTGAACAGCAAGGGGCCACCCTGGCTCGGTCCCCACCACAGGCTCTGTTTGCCATAAGAAAGTTCCCAATTCTCGAACGTGAGCCCGACATAGGTATCCAGGAGCTGAACGCGATTTACCTCTGCATAAGGAGTAGCTGGTGGAACCGACGGTAGGGTGCCGGTCAGCTCATACATGAATTCTCGGGCAGACAAAGGCAGTGCAGGAGCCGAGGGAGCCTCTTCGTATTCCGCACGGGCATAGGCAACCAAAGGACCTGAGGTTAGCCATCCGGAGGTTCCTACGACGCTGTTGAAGCCCTCCTCATACGGCCGGCCATAATCGTTTGTGATCGTTTGACCAAAATAATATCCGTCCGTCAGGGGCGTACCGGAAATGCCTGTCACACGCGAGTAGGCGGACTCCAACCGCGCGCTGCGATTATTAAAGGCCCCAACGAGTTCCCGGTCTGCCGAAAACTCCTTGGTTAGGGCTTCGAACAGTTTCGTTGCTTCCGAATCATCTTCGCCGGAAAGGCTGAGGAGATCACCGGCTTCGTCGAGCAGCCGCACGCATTCTAAACGGGTCCAGGGGCGCATCCCTAAAAGTGCAGTGCGCACATAGCCTTCGGCGGCCAGGCGATCCAACGCCGGATAGATCCAGCTATCCAGAGGGACATTCGGCGATCCCATGTTTGCGCTGGATCTGGTATTGGAATCGCGAAGGAAAATGCGAAAGGGAACCCAAGAGCTCCCGCCCAGCCCCACATCATGATGTTGAGTGTAGACATTCTCGGCAACCAGGTTGCCGATAACGCTGCCGATGAAGACGTCCGAAGGAAAGTGTTGCCGCGCCCGATAACGCGAGTAATCCACCAAGGATGCCAGGCTATAGACCAGAATCTTAGTTAGCGGTCCCGGATACTCATGCGCCACGACGCCTGCCACCGCCCAGGCGGCCGCAGAATGTTCGGACGGGAAGGAAGTGCCTCCCTTGAAAAAATCTCCAGTGCCATCTCCCTGGAATGGCCGCTGACGCCCGAGCGGGTATTTCATCGCTTCGACAACCACCAAGCTGTTGATAGCCGCCTCTCCAGCCAGGAAGCCGGTTTCGCGCCAATGCTGATCGTGTTTCGGATAACTCAGCAGCCACATAGCCCCAGCACCGCCTATAAGCGAAGCAACAGCCCCATTAGAGACAGTATTGTAGTGGCTGACCGTCGTTGGATTGTGTGAGATATGTTGACTCATATCGCCGTCGGTCAGGAACAAGCCCGCAGCGATACCGCTGAGAGGTACCAACCAATTCGCATCAGACCAACGGAGTTGAGCCGGGCTGGTCCAGATTTGCTTCTGGTCAAGCAAGAACCTCTCTCCTAATTCCCCGGCGTTTTGAGGCAACGTCACTGAGGTATCCTTGCACTCGTCTTTGGTGCTGGCCTCAGCTTTGGGCTTTTGATCCTGCTGCATTTCGTCGCTCTTTTTGGCTTCCGCCGCGTTCGCCTCCTGTCCCGGCTCCTGTGGGAACGCTCTGACACCTCCCACTCCGAGCAAACTCAACGCTAGCCACGCGACCACATGGGCCCTTCTTCGCATCAGCGCCTTTCTCATTTACGGACGGATATAGGCCACGGCGAGAGCAACCGAGGCAGCTACCTGTGCCGTCTGCATCACCGCCGCCCAATTGCGGGTGCCAATCTTCGGTGCCTTCTCCGGCACGACGATCGAGTCCCCCGGTCTAAGCGTTGCATTGAGCGGATCGCCCGACCACCATCCGCCACTGTTGTTTTTGGCGGAAACCACGGAACCGTCTGCGCGAATCACGAAAATGGCTTTCTTATCCGCAACTCCCGTTAACCCACCCGCCTGACTGAGATACCACTTGGCGCTTTGGCCGGGGCGGGAACTTACGGCCGTCGGATTGAAGACTTGGCCTGTCACCATCACATAGTCGGCCTTCTTGGGAATCAAGAGGATGTCGCCATCTCGCAGGGCCACGTCCGCGGCAGTGTGTTGCCATTCCTTGAAATTCGGCCGAATATGGATGACCACACGCCCCACAGGCTTGTTGGCTTGCAGTTGTTGCAGCGTCGTTTCGGTTTCTGCAATGGCTGTCAATTTCGCGTTTTTCTGATCCGCGTCGTTCTCGGGTAGCGCCTTGAGACTTTCCTCCTCGATCTTTACACGCTCCACGAGTTCCATCTGGGACTGTGTCTCGATCTCGCGCACGTCCCGCCGCATCAACACGGCGCCGTAAGGATAAGCCTGCCCGCTGAAACCTCCTGCTCGTCTCAGCACGGAGCTCAGCGTCTCGCCCGGCTGGATTCCGTACGACCCCGGATGCTGCACTTCTCCTCTCAGGCTCACCGCAGCACCGAGGTCACTCCATCCGGGCAACTGGCGGATGGTCAAGACGTCGCCGTTGTGCAACGGAACGTCTTCGGTCGGATTTCCATTCAGCACCGACGTAAGTGATATACCCAGGTGTTCTCCCGGCTTTCCGGCGGCCGGATACCGCGTCAAATCCGCCATGCTTGTGTCCGCGCTGCGTTTCAGGCCGCCCGCAACCCGGATCAAATCCTCGACGTGCATGTTCGTGGTAAGGGGATAGCGGCCGGGCTTGGCAACCTCGCCGGTCACATCCACGGTGGCAGGATCCACTTTGGCAAAATTGCGGTGCACCAGGATCCGATCCCGCGGTTGGAGCAGCACATTGTCGAGCGGATTTCCCGCCAGCGCCTCGCCCAGATTCACGCTCAAAATCCTCATGTTTCCATCGGGTTGGGTGCGGAAGAGCTGGGCCGAATCAAGCGACGCGTCCGGCGACACTCCACCAGCCAGGTAGATTGCATCGCGAAAATGCGCCTGTCCCGAAGTTCGGTACTGCCCCGGCTGGCGCACCTCGCCGCCAACCCAGGCCGTTGGAGCGGGTTCGAAGTCATAGCGGCTGAACACGCGGACTGTATCAAGCGGCTGCAGTTGCGGCGCCGTGGCCGGATTGTCCAGCGCTGCGGCCAGGTCAAAACTCTTCACGCTCGGCCTGAAGTCCGGCGGATTGAGGCGCACGATTTCTGCGTAGTGCCCGGCCGGTTCGGGCAGGACGTCTTTGTAAGAAGCGATTATGTCGGTTAGCTTCATTCCATCGCGGTAGGAATAACGCCCCGGTCGCAGCACATGGCCCTGCAAATAAATTACTTTTTCGTTGTACGACGCGATTGGGAAAATGTGGATTTGATCGCCATCTTGAATCTTGAACCCGTTCAGTTCTTTCGCGACCGCGTCGGGATCACTGTTTGCAGCGATGTCCAGGCTAAGCATGGTGCGTTTTTCGTGGGCTTCCAGGCGCTGGACTTCGATGTGCTGAAGCGCCGCGGCCGGCAGGATTCCCCCCGCCAATTCGAGGGCATCCTCCAGCGTTTTCTCTTCATGCAGTTCATAGACTGCGGGCCGCCGTACCATGCCGTCGATGGTCACCTGCGGACCCATCGGCGGAACCAGGAGGGTGTCGCCATTCTCCAGACGGCCCAGATTTCCCCGCACGCCGTGCAAGAGAAGGTCGTAGGCGTCCACTTCCTCGACGAGTTGCTTGCCGCGGAAATGCCTGAGGGCGCGCAAGGAGCCTCGCGATGTTACCCCGCCCGCCACGAACAGCGCATTGAGCGGTGTGGACAGCGAACTAATGTCATACGCACCAGGTTCGGCAACATCTCCGACGACATACACGCGGACCGTCCTCAATCTGGACAGCGAGATATCCGCTGACACGTCGCGAAACTGCGTCCGAAGAATTTGCTGCACCGACTGTTGCACCTCGGCCAGCGTATGACCGCTTACCAGAACCGGGCCTGCCTCGGGAAGCGAAACGCGGCCCTCCCGATCCACGGTTCGCAGCATCCGTTGCGAGATGCCACCCCATAGGTCAATCGCGAGCCCGTCGCCCGGGCCCAGCACGTAGTCCGGACCTACGGGCAGGTCCATAGGGATGGCATTCGAATCGCGAGTTCCATTCCGGAAGACTTCCAGCCCGAAGCGTTCCGGCTCACGTTCGCGCGAAGAGGCCTGCACGTACATATCGTAAAGTGAGGGAATGTCCGAGTACGGATTCCGCTTGTGAATCATTGCCACAGAAAGGACTTCCCGTTCCATTTCAATAGAATAGGCGCCCCGGTTCGGTGACGGTCGAGCGCTTGAGTTCGTTCCAGTTCTCGTGGCTGTAGCGACTTCGTTTCGACCATCAACGGGAAGCGAAGAAAGGTTGCTCGCGTTGCCGCTCCCAAGCGAATTTCCTGATCCGCGCGTGGAGCCGGCCGGTGCTCCCGGCGTCAGGCCATCCAGAGCCCCTTTGGATGGGTCGCTAGCCATCGTCAGGCCCGACTCTGTGTTCGGATATCCTTGAAGGCCCGATTCGTCGCGGCCGATGTTCGCTTGCATTAGTCGGGGGTCGGTTGACGAAGGCGCGCGTTCCGGCACGGGAGGCTGATTTGGTTCGGCTCCCGGCATTTCATCAGGACGAACACTTTCCGGCCGCGCCGGAAGTGCTGTCGGTTCACTACAATTCGCCTGCCGTCGCGGGTCGCAAGCCGTGCGCTCGCTGTTCGCTTCTTGGTTTTCTTCATTTCTCCTGGGTCGCATCGATTCCGAGTCCTCTTGCGCTTCGATCTGCACAAGGCGTCGGGCACGCTCTTTCAAAACAAATTCCTGCTGTTTGCCGATTTCCGAGTCCGGATTGACACTCGGCAGCAGGTAGCCATACCGCTGCGCCAAGCGGGTCGCCACCGACCGGAACGCCACATCGCGATCGAGCCTCTCGAAAATCGCATCATCCGTCAGCGTGGAGTCTTCCACGACCTGTCCGTTATCGGCGGCTTCCTTCGCCACCCAGCGCTTCAGCTCCACAAGAATTCCTGGATCCTTCACCAGTACTCCCCGGATCAACAACGCCGAGGCAGCTACGTGATCGAAGTTTTCCTTGACTAGATCAGAGGGTTCCGGCAAACGATGCGTGGAGGCCGCATCTCGCGGCGCGGGCGGCCTATCACCGCTCTGGGTCTGCGCCAGCAGG
>Ga0326727_10009837_pt1 | contig 23193 bp, 22 predicted proteins | sample MB2enrmetagenome_FD_207643 | JGI IMG/M metagenome (GOLD analysis project Ga0326727, IMG submission 207643) | Lab enriched peat soil microbial communities from McLean, Ithaca, NY, United States - MB29MY | ecosystem: Environmental > Terrestrial > Soil > Wetlands > Peat | place: USA: New York... | reverse complement strand
TTATTCGTGTGGGTGTTCGCTCTAGTGGCGGTGGTCGGAATATCTTCTTATTTCAATCTTGCTGGTTTGATAGGGCGCCTTGCCGTAGGCGTTGAGCTAGAGGCGCAGGTCAAACACTTGCGTGAGGTTAAGGAATCTCAGGCAGATAGGCTTGGGCAGCAATTGACATATGCCGATAGAATGAAAGTTATGGCAGATCATTATTCCGTATTAGCAACAAATGAAATCGAACGCGGCGCGAACACAGGTGCGGGGCGGCGGGGCCTCGTGTCAGACTACTATCAAACAATTAGTGCATTAGCAAACAACAGGCTCCAAAACTCACACGTTTCAGACTACAGAAGAAATTTAGTAAATTGGGACAAAGCTGTATCTGAATTGGATAAAGTGGCAATCACGCTCAGCAGCGATTCGATTAACAAGATTACACTGGATTTTTCGACGAAGGCGAACGCCTTGCGTACGCAATTGCGAGAGGCATCGGTTCCAGATTTCTTATCTGATTTGGCCGATGTAATCCAGAAGGCGGCGGACGGCCGACCGGCCGTTGTTGGTGACCCACCCAGTGAACCGGACGCTGCCAAGAGACGGACGCAGGCTACAGCGATAGCAGCCAAAACGCCCAATGTGATTCCCGGTCAGGTGATGGCCATTTGGGACGCGGTTGATGACTTACGTAGACAAGCGACACAACTAACGCAAATTAAGAATGGTGCCTTTGAAAAGCCCGATTTTGGTGGTCCATTTTCAAGGATTACTGCTTTCGAGGCGTTACGACGCAACTGGTCATATTTTATACCGTTTGTCCTCGCGGCGGTGCTCTTGGACACGGCGGTATTTCCGATCATGTTCCTGAAAATGCTGGGATATTCTCAGCTGGTCCGTTACGAAGAGGGCCTCGACGACCTCGAATTTATGTCGGCAGCCGATTTCGTGCGAGTAATGCGCGCGGCAAGCGATGTTGGTCTTGAATCTCGGAAGCCACCCGGTCAACCGAATGCACCGCCCAATTCCGATCCGCCCGCGGGAGGTCCGGATGACGATCCTCCGCCCAAAGACGAGCCGACGTAGCGTGGGACCGCAGTTCCGGAAATCCTCGCCCTAAAATGCGATGACATCGCCCCGCCAGCATCTCGCCGTCTACATCTTCGAGATAGGTTGTAAACCTCTATGACCAACGAGGCGATTTCACATTTGAATCCGAGTTGGTAACCTTCGCACTCGGCCAATACAGTCCGACGGAAGCGCCGGCGCAGATGTCCGCTTCGGCACTCCCATTAGCCATACCGCCAAGCGATCCGGTTCCCGCACGGCCGCAGCCAACAGCCAACACAGCCCCTCGCAGCAAGCTTGTCGCCCACCCGTCATGCCCATACGCTGAACACGCCCGCAACGGAATTGGGGGACCAGCATGCCGGCATCAACCTTCACAACCGCCCCACGATCCAGCACGACCGGTCGCGCAAGCCCCGCCGCGCCCGAAGCCGCTCCGCGCAGCCTCGTCGCGACGCAAGAAGGACCAACTGTTCGACCCACCTTCGCAACCATGGCCCTCGGCAGCCACCCCGCCCAGGCGCCCCAGACGTCCGCCATCAAGCGATCGCGGCACCCCGGTGCGTCACTGGCAAAATGGGATCTCCACCAACCGCCGAAACCCAACAATGGGGAAGACCAGCAGCACGACCTAGCTCCGACATGGGCAAGGCCGACAAAGTCAAACGCGATACCCGACGCTGGACACGCCCCAGCCGCGGCAAGACCGCCAATCATCCAGCGCATGAAACGATCCGCCCGCGGTCATAACCTGTCTTCACTCGCGGAAGCCTCAGACGAAACGAAAACCTATACATCCGCATCCGGCAACAAATCGATCAACTTCCCCAAGGGACGGGCCGACAAGGCGCAGGCAACCAGCAGCGATCCCACCTACGACATTCACGAGCTGATCCACGAGCACGTCGGAGGGAATTCCAAAACCGGCTTGGACAACATCGGCGCAGACGCCGACCTGCACGATATCTATTCGCAGGTGCTTGGAGACTACAAACTCAAACCCAGAGTCGCCGCGCCGGCCCCAAAAGCGAAAAAGCCATGGTGGAAATTCTGGTAAAACCCACGCCCACACCCCACCACCGTGCTAACCTCCCCCCATGCCCGACTACGCCGAGCTCCAGGTCACCAGCAACTACTCCTTCCTCCGCGGCGCCTCCCACATTGAGGAGCTGTTCGCCCAGGCGTCCCAACTCGGCCTCACCGCACTCGCCATCACCGACCGCAACTCCCTCGCCGGCATCGTCCGCGCCCACCAGCGCGCCGCCGACACCGCCATCCGCCTCGTCGTCGGCTGCCGCCTGGACCTGACCGACGGCACCGCCGTCCTGGTCTACCCCACCGACCGCCCAGCCTACGCGCGCCTTTGCCGCCTGCTCACCATCGGCAAGCGCCGCGCCGGCAAGGGCGCCTGCGACCTTGCCTGGGAAGACCTTGCCGCCCACGCCACGGGCCTGCTCGCCATCCTGCTGGCCGACGTCCCCGACGACACCGCCGCCGCCAACCTGATCCGCCTGCGCACCGACTTCCCCGGCCGAGGCTACCTCGCGCTGACCCTCCGCCGCCGCCCTAACGACGCCGTCCGCCTGCACCGCCTCGCCGAACTCGCCGCGCGCGCCCGCATCCAGACCGTCGTCACCGGCGACGTGCTCTACCACGCCCCGCAACGCCGCATCCTCCAGGACGTGCTCACCTGCATCCGCGAGGGCTGCACCATCGACGACGCCGGCTTCCGCCGCGAGCGCTTCGCCGACCGCGCCCTGAAACCCCCCGCCGAAATCGCCCGCCTGCACGCCAGCCACCCCGACGCCGTCGCCCGCACGCTGGAAATCACCGAACGTTGCAGCTTCTCGCTCAACGAGCTGCGTTACCAATACCCCATCGAAACCAAAGTCCCCGGCCAGACCCCGCAGCACGCCCTGGAAACCCTCACCTGGGACGGCGCCGCCCGCACCTACCCCGACGGCATCCCCGACGCCGTCGCGCGCCAGCTCCACCACGAACTCAGGCTGATCGCCGAACTCGCCTACGCGCCCTACTTCCTCACCGTGCACAGCATCGTTCGCTTCGCGAAATCGAAGGGCATCCTCTGCCAGGGCCGCGGCTCCGCCGCCAACTCCGCTGTCTGTTACGTGCTCGGCATCACCGCGATCGACCCCACCCGCTCCGGCCTGCTGTTCGAGCGTTTCATCAGCGCCGAGCGCCGCGAGCCGCCCGACATCGATGTCGACTTCGAACACGAGCGGCGGGAGGAGGTCATCCAGTGGGTCTACAACACCTACGGCCGCGACCGCGCCGCGCTGTGCGCCACCGTCATCCGCTACCGTGCCCGCGGCGCCGTGCGCGAGGTCGGCAAGGCGCTCGGCCTGCCCGAGGACGTCACCGGCGCGCTCGCCGGCCAGATCTGGGGCTGGTCGGAAGAAGGTGTCGCCGAAAAACAGGCCACCGAGCTCAACCTGAACCTCGAAGACCGCCGCCTGCGCCTGACCATCGACCTGTCACGCGAACTGATCGGCTTCCCGCGCCATTTGTCGCAGCACCCCGGCGGTTTCGTTCTGACTGAGGATCGTCTCGACGAACTGGTGCCGATCGAGCCCGCCGCGATGGACGACCGCCAGGTCATCGAATGGGACAAGGACGACATCGACGCGCTGCGCTTCATGAAGGTCGACGTGCTCGGCCTCGGGATGCTCGGCTGCATGCGCCGCGCGTTCGATCTGCTGGCGCAACATCGCGGCCAACGCCTGACGATGGACGCCGTCCCGGCCGAGGATCCCGCCACCTACGCAATGATCCGCAAGGCGGACACGCTGGGGACGTTCCAGATCGAAAGCCGCGCGCAGATGTCGATGCTGCCGCGCCTCAAGCCGCGCACCTTCTACGACCTGGTGATCCAGGTCGCGATCGTGCGCCCCGGCCCAATCCAGGGCGACATGGTGCACCCCTATTTGCGCCGCCGCGAGGGCAAGGAACCGGTCGACTACCCCACGCCCGAATTGCAGGCCGTGCTGGAAAAAACCCTCGGTGTGCCGCTGTTCCAGGAACAGGCGATGCGCGTCGCCATGGTCTGCGCCGGCTTCACCCCCAGCGAGGCCGACCAGCTCCGCCGCTCGATGGCAACCTTCAAGTTCAGCGGCGGCGTCACGATGTTTCGCGACAAGTTGATTGCCGGCATGGTCGCCCGCGGCTACCAGCACGAATTCGCCGAACGCACCTTCTCGCAGATCGAGGGCTTCGGCAGCTACGGCTTCCCCGAGAGCCACGCGGCGTCCTTCGCGCTGATCGCCTACGCCTCGTCCTGGATGAAATGCCACCATCCGGACGTGTTCTGCGCCGCGCTGCTGAACGCGCAACCGATGGGCTTCTACGCCCCGGCGCAGATCGTCCGCGACGCCCGCCAGCACGGCGTCGAGGTCCGTCCGGTCTGCATCAACGCATCGCGCTGGGATTGCACGCTCGAACCAGCGGCAGGTCGTTACCTCGCCGTCCGCCTCGGCCTCTGCATGGTGAAGGGCCTCAACAACGCCCACGCCGCCGACCTGATCGGTGCGCGTGCAGATCAACCTTACCGCGCCATCATCGAGCTGCGCCGCCGCGCCGGCATCCCGGTCGCCGCACTGGAACGCATCGCCGAGGCCGACGGCTTCACCGCGCTCGGCCTCGACCGCCGACAGGCGCTCTGGGACATCCGCGGCCTGGCCGACACGGCCCTGCCGCTGTTCGCCGGCGCCGAAGCAACGCGCGAGCCGGACGTTGCGCTGCCGGCGATGACCAGCGGCGCCGAGGTGGTGGAGGATTATCGCAGCACCGGCCTGACGCTTCGCCAACACCCCGTGTCATTCCTACGCGCGGACCTGGCGCAACAACGGATCGTCCCCTGCGCCGCATTGACCGAGCTGCGCGACGGCGTGCGCACCACCGTCGCCGGTGTCATCCTGGTTCGGCAACGACCAGGCAGCGCCAGCGGCGTGGTGTTCATCACCATCGAGGACGAAACCGGGCACGCCAATCTGATCGTCTGGCCGTCCGTCTTCGAGCGCCAGCGCCTGGTGGTGATGTCATCCAGCATGCTCGCCTGCCGCGGCAAGCTGCAGAAGGAAGGCGAGGTGATCCACGTCGTCGCCGACGAACTGACCGACCTCTCGCGTCTGCTGGCCAGCGTCGGCCAGCGCGACGGCGCCTTCCCGCTGACGCACGGACGCGGCGACGAGGTCACCCACCCCGGCGGCAACGACCCCCGCGAGCGCCGCATCAAGGTAGCCACCCGCGACTTCCACTAAATCTTTACCGCTCCCTCTGGGCGGAGCGCGTAAGCGCCTCGGGTGACGGACCGCACCCCAGCACGACCCCACCCATGCCCCGCCCCCCACGCCCGTTGTCGACCTGCCCAGCCGGGCCTACCCTGGGGCTCTCCAAACCCCAACAATGGCGCATCACATGGCCTCCCCCGACTACCTGACCGGTCTGCTGAAATGGCTCAAGCGCCCGGAATGGGCGGAGGCTTTTCACGAGGTCCTGGAGGACCACGTCGGCGGCGTGTGCAACGCCGTCGACATCGAATTCGGCGACCTTGAGGACCTGCTGGGCGACGAGGCTTTCCTGGTGCTCGGCGCCTGCATCATGGAGGATTTCTTCACCCGCTTCACCGAGGACGACGGCCGCAACATCGTCGACGATTATCTCAAGCGGCGCGGCTGGAAGGAATCGATCACCAACAAGCGCTACATGCAGGCGCTGCGCGACTCCGTGATGAGTATCTACGAGATCAGCGACATCGTGCCCGGCCAATCCTTCCTCGCCCGCGACCTGATACGCGACCTGGCGCCGGTACCGGTTTTCGATCCCGAAGCATCACGAGATTTCGAGCCGTTCGACCACATCGCCGCACGCATCTTCGAGCTGAACGGCAGGCGGCTCATGTCGGGTGGCACCTTGCGGCTCGATCCCGCGTTGTCGACAGAACTGCGCGAGAAAATCGCTGCCGCGAGGGACAAGATGCGCGGCCTGCTCCGGGAGCGGCGAACAGATCCCGTCGAGGAAATCGACACGGCGGCGGAACAGGAGGTGTTCGACACCGTGGCGATGACCCTGGCGCCACCGCTCATCTCGGCGATGTGGCTGGAGAACCGGCTGGACGACGACCTGTTCGATGTCGACGACCTACCGCCGGTGAACCACGACGGCGATGAGGTCGAGTTCCACGACATGCTCTTTCCACTTCTGCCAGGCGTCACGATGGACACCGTGCGGAGCCGCCTGGACGCCACCCCCGCGCTGCACCGGGAGCCCGGCAGCGCGTTCTGGAATTGGCTCGGGCCGCTCCCTGCCGCATCGCCGGACGGGACGCCGTCACCGGTCAGCGTGGATACCGAGTTCGACGATGGCGTCCTGTTGGGGATCGCCCGTCTGAGCGAGACCGAGGTCGGTCTCAAGACCAACTCCGCCGCGCGCGCCGCAACTGGCGAGGCGCTGATCTCCACCACGCTCGAAGGTCTGGTCGGCGCGCCGACGACGCAGGTCACACCCTGGGACGAAGCGGTCCGGGAGTACGAAGGCGATGACGACGACGATGATTTCGACATCGATGATGATGATTTCGATATCGACGACGATGATTCCATCGATGATGATGACGACGACGATCCCATTGAAGATGAAGACGGCACCGCTCTGCCCAACACCGACATTCCGATCGAGGTGCCGCCGGAAATGGTGCACGCGATGCTGAACAACTATTACCGAAAAGTGCTCAACGAGCCGGTACCAATGCTGGGAAATGTGACGCCACGCAACGCGGCCCGGACCCTGTCCGGTCGGGCGAAGGTCGTGGAGTGGCTACAGCAGCTGGAAGCAAGGTCGGCCGTTCACCGGAACGACGGCGACCCGCTCGGAACCTATGATTTCGGCTGGATCTGGCGTGAGCTCGGCCTGCAGAAGCCGAGGTCTTAGCCAGCCTCGCGGCACGTCCCTCACCGCGATGTGAAATCACCGAAAGCCGCCTTAGCAGCGGGTTTCGACGATTTTGCCGGCCGCGATCGGGCGCCCCTGAAACCTTCGCCGAGGGAACTGCGTTATTCTGGTATGCGGCCTGAACACAAAGGTGCGCGAATGCGCCTCAGGCCACGCACTTATTGCCCACGCACAAGCGTGGCAACAACCGAATGGAGAGAAACTTGGCCAGTATCAAAGACCCGAGCGACACACGCGGTCGGGTAATCGCGGCAAGCAACGTGAACGGCACCAACGTCTACAACAACGCCGGCGAGAAGCTCGGCAGCGTCTATGACGTTATGCTCGATAAGTTCTCGGGCAAGGTGCAATACGCCGTGATGAGCTTCGGCGGCTTCCTCGGCATCGGTGACAAATACCATCCTTTGCCATGGGATCAGCTGACTTACGACCCGAACCGGGGCGGTTATGTGGTGAACCTCGACCGCAACCGCCTGGAGGGCGCGCCAGCCTACGCCGCAAGCGAAATGCGGGTATGGGATGAGACACGCGCCCGCGACATCGACAGTTACTATGGCGCATCATTGCGCTAGTTGATGCGCGACGCTACGCTAGATAGTGAGGATGCGGCCGGGATAGCCCGGCCGCATTCCGGAACGTTACTAACATGCTTGCAAGTCGACCGATTAGTTCGCGGGGCGTTCGCTTTGGCGAACCCATCTTGTCATGGCCGGGCTTGTCCCGGCCATCTATAGCGGCATCGAAGTTACCCGGCATCTTTCGCAATCTCGGCGCGTTGCGAACTGTCCGCGAGCGTCTCTACGGCGTGAAATGCTTAGCCAGTCGATCGTCCGCCACCGGTAGTTACGCCCGCGCCAAAACATCGAGCCGGTAACCGTCCGTACGCTCTCCGCCGGCCTGGCGCAAACGCGCCCCCGCCCGAGCAATGAATAGCTCCGCCGCCTCGTCGCCCGTGCATGGATCACCCGACCGGCCAAGCCAATTTACCAGGACCACCACGCCGTCGTCGTCAAGGCTCGCAACCGCGCGATCCGCCGCCGCGGCAACATCCGTCGGGACAAGGAAATACAGCACCTCCGACAGCACAATCAGGTCAAACGTCCCGGCTGGCCAATCGCCGGGAATCTGCATCTTCTCGAACCGGACCCAAGGCTGATCCGCGCAGCCTGCTCGCGCGGTCTCCAGCGGCTGATCGACGAAATCCACCGCCAGCACGGAGTCACAACGCTCCCCCAACATATGCGTCAGCACACCAATGGAGCACCCCACCTCGAAAGCGGAACGAAAACGCCGCGTCCCCAAAGCCCCGATCGTGCGGCGATACTTCGCTTGCTCATAGCCGCTGGTGCGAAATTGCCACGGATCGACGTCCGCTTCATATAAGCGTTGAAAATGTGACGGGCCGAGCGACGCATTCCTGGTCATGGCAACAAAAAGACCTCCCACGGCTGCCGCATTGCCTGGAGCAACGCCGCGGGCAAGCGAAACCCCTCCGGATCATCTGTGATAACGTCGCCGTATTGCGAAGCATGTGCGGCAATGGCGCGGCACTTCGCATCCGCGTGCCGCCCTACATCCAATCGCCACCCGCGCACCGGCGGCACCTCGTCCACCTCGGCATCATCCGCCAACGTCCAGCCCCACACCGGATACGACACCAGACGCACGCCGACGATGCGCGCGGCCTCGGCCGCGATACGCGCCGCCGCCACGTGGTCGCAGTGAGGATCAAAGCGCCAGGGTGCCAGTAAGGATGTGCAACGTTCCTGCTGCAGGCTACACACGACACGGTCCACTACCGCATCGAACGCCGCGCCATCATGGGGCGCCTTGCCATCCGGCTCGCGCAGCAGCAGCAACCGTTCCGGTCTCAGTCCAAGGATGCCGACGGCGCTAACGACCTCGCGTTCGCGCAGATCCGCCAACTTCGCGGGTGGATACAGCCGCGAGCCCGGATGCGACGCGGCGCCATCTGTCAGCATCGCGACCACCGGTGGCCGCGATGCTGCGCAGCACGCGGCGATCAGCCCGCCACAACCAAGGCTTTCATCATCCGGATGCGGTGCCAGAACAAGACACGTTCCGCTACCGACTACGTCGTCCAGCGTGCCGAACGGCAGCTCCCGCCAAAATCGATGCAACTGCCCCGCCGCGATCACGACCACACCGGCGCAGGCTTCGCCGATCCCCGTTGGGCCGATCCAGGTTGCCGGGCGAAATGCACCGCCGCTTCGGCCAGCACCTCGTCCGGTGCCGGCTGACGAAGATACGTACCGAGATCACGGCAAATCCGCTCGACCGGATTACCGTGCCGGAACGCCGCCAGCCCGAGCGAGCGCTGCAGCAACCGCATGGCGTCAAGACACGCCGCCTCCACCGCGATGCGTGCCAACCCGGTATACGCGACAGCCCGTGCCGGATCGGCGCGCGGGTCTTCCGCTATCCGCGCCACCTGCCGCACCCACAGGCGGCTCGTTTCGCACGCAATCATCACGTGGCCGATCCGATGAAGCTGATACGGATTGTCGAGCCGACCGCCAGCCTCCAACTGTGCCTTCGCCAGATCGAGCAACGCGCACAAGCCGCCCAACGCAATCGCCGATCCGCGCCAGGCGCCGGCGGAGAAATCCGGCTCGCGCAGATAATCGCCCGGCTTGCCCAGGCACGCATCCCTGCCAACCACACAGCCGGTGAAATCGACGGCGCCGGTGACCGCCGCACGCATGCCCTGCAATGGCGATCCCAATGGCGCCACTCGCTCGCCGGCCCCCAAAGCCACCACCAGCATCTGCGACTTCCCACGCTCGTTGCGCGCAGTCACCAGCACGCGCGTCGCATGCCCCGCCGAGGAGCAGAACATTTTGCGCCCCGTCAGCCGAATGCCCTGCGGCGTGGCCTCCATACGTAAACCGTCGTCGGGTGGATCGGTGACCCATAGCGCGAACAGACTTCCGTCCCGCACGTCCGCCGCAGCCGCGTCCTTCTGGCGCGCCGTTCCGTAACGGGCGATCAGATGGCGCGCGTTAACGTGCGCCTCAACGATCCGTCCCACCGCCAGATTGCCGAGACCGATCTGCACCAGCACATCGACAAGCCGATCAACAGCGACCATATGCTCGTCGGAACCGGAACAATCCCGCTCGACCGGCAACGGCAACGACAGCGCGCCCGCCTCACGCAGCGCCGCAATCTCCTCAGTCGGAAAAGTCGCGGCAACATCGGCCTGCGCCGCGCAGCGCTGCATCCACGGCACCAGCGAGGCGACGCGATCGAGCGTGTCGTCACCTGGCAGCGAAGTTGCAACGATATCCATCGACCACACCTATCTAGGTTAACTCTCGCGACGATCTCCCAGCTTTCGTCCCCGGCACTCAGGCGCCAGGTTCGTCCGCGTCCGAAACCAGATCCAGATACGGGCGAGCGCGCGGCGTATCGAGATGCAGCTCTAGCAACTGCCGCGCGTACGCAATCTCCCTCGGCAGGTCCGTGAATCGCACGCGCCGGCGCAGCAGGTATGGGCTTTTCGCTTCCACATCCGCCCATGCGGCACCGAACCACCTTGTGTCCAGCATCATCTGCAACGACGCGTCGGAGATGCCCAAATCGGCCGAGAGCTCCCGCGGCGCCAAACGTCCAAGCGGCCGCCGCTGCCAGGCGAGCCGAACGCGGCGGCGAAAATCAATCCGCCGATAGGCGTTCACCGCGGGTTCCAGCACATCGTCGGTAAATTCGTCCTGCTGACGGATACGCCGGCAAATGGTGTCCGCCATACCGCCCGGCGCACGACCGTCCAGTCGTCCCGATGTCGTAACCTTCACCGTCGGATCATGCCGTATAGCCGCGTCCACCCGCGCCAGCATGCGGACAAACGCGCGATCCTCACCCGCCGGGATCGCAGGTATGCCGCCCACCCGGGCGAACGCCGCGCGCGTTACCGCCAGGCTGGCGCCAGCCGCTTCGGTATGCCGCGGCCAGGGATCGGTCGGGTCCGGATCGAGCAGACAGGCCGTCGCATCCAGCAGCGTGATAAGTTCGCGCTCGCGCGCATCATCGGCATGCAGATGCGCCGGGATCAGCGTGGCCTCGGCGGGGTCGATCTGAACGCAGCCGCAAACCACCTCCGCTCCCGCGCGGATCGCGAGCAGAGTCCGCTCGACCCAATCGTCGGCGACGATCGTGTCAGCATCCGTCGTCAGCAACACTGCATCGTCGCCCGCAAGTCCGGCCGCGCATTGCATCGCCTTGCGACGCGCATTTCCGGCGTTGGCCATGTCTGGCGGGAAGGCATGACAGACGACATGCAGCTTGTACGGCAAACGGTTCGCAAGCCTGCGGGCCGTCGCCTCGGTCGCGTCGGTGCAGTTGTTCAACAGCAGCACGACGCCGTCCGGCTGCCGGGTTTGCCGCGCCAGAGCGAGCAGGCAGCCGGATATCCGATCCGCCTCGTTTCGGGCCGGGATGGCAACGACCGCCGTGGTCGCCACCGCGGTCCTTAGCGGCGCGAGCCAGCGTGTATCCGGCGACGGCATGCGCATCTAAGGCACTGCAAAATGCATGGCTGGGCCAGACGGAGATACCGCGTGTTACTTCGATGGCCGGGCAGACGCGCCCTGATGCGCTTCGAGCAGATCCTGCATGTCGTTCGCGTGCTCTTCTTCCTTGCTCAGAATGCCCTCGAGCATCACGCGCGTGGCAGGGTCGTCGTCGCCAAAGAACCGGATCAACTCGCGGTAATGATCGACCGCGATGCGCTCGGCGATCAGATTCTCCTTGATCATGTCGATAAGGTTTTCGCCTTCGCCGTATTCCGAGGCAGACCGTGTCGCCAGCCCCTCGGGATTGAAATTGGGCGAACCGCCGAGCTGGTTGATTCGTTCAGCAACCGACATCATGTGCTGCTGTTCTTCCATCGCGTGCTCAGCAAATTCACTCTTGACGCTCTCGCTGGAGATGCCGGAGGCGCTGACCGCATGCATCGTATAGCGCAATACGCAGACGATCTCGGTCGCCAACACAGACTGCAATATATCAATCGTGCGATTGACGTCGCCGCGGTAGGTTTCCGTCACCGCGCCCTGCGAAATATGCTGCCGCGCCCTCTCGCGCAACGTTTTGACATCAGTCAGAAAAGGCTGCGATTGCGATTCGTTCGATGCGCGGCTGTGGCTCACGTTATTCCTCCTGGGCGGCAGCGCCATAACGTGGTGCGCTCGCCGCAGTTCCCAGTTGGCTGTGGCGCGCGGCCGCGGTCACGCATCTGTGCATGGCGCCGCGCGCCGTGATCGCAACGAGATCGGTCGAATCGTCGTGATCGCGCGAAGGTCTGCCACGTAACGTGTTGATCTGTCAGCACCGTCCGGCCGCGACAAACCCGTGGCCGTAACGACGATCTCTATACGGTCGTCGCCTGCAATTCACGCCCCATCTTCAAATCCCTGGAAGCTGGCAAATTCCCGCGCCGGCGCGCGGTTGGTATGCAATGTATTCTCCACCGCATCTGGGTCCGCGTAGCCGATCGCCATCCCACAGACGATAACATCCTGAAACGACAGCGCCAGCGCCGCGCGGACCGTGTCGGGGAAATTCGCGAATGCCGCCTGCGGACAGGTGTCCAGCCCGATCCCGCGCGCCGCGACCATCACGTTCTGCAAGAACATGCCATAATCCAGCCAACTGCCGATCTCCAGCCGCCGATCGATGGTGAAGATCACCCCGACCGGCGCACCAAAGAAACGAAAATTGCGCGCATGTTGCAGGCGCATCTTGTCGGTGTCGCCGCGGCCGATGCCCAGAAGCGAGTACAGCCCCCATCCCACTTCCCGCCGGCGCGCCAAATAGGGCTCGAAGAATGTCGCGGGATAATAACGATAATCCCGCGCCTCGGTCACGCCGCTCAGAAACGCTGCCTCCACCGCGTCGCTGAACTGCGCCAGCCGCTCGCCCGCCATCACATGGGCGCGCCAGGGCTGCATGTTCGTCCCGCTCGGCGCCCGCGCGGCGACGTCGAGCAGATGCTCCACCGTCGCGCGCGGCACCGGCGTCGGCAGGAACGCCCGCAACGACCGCCGCGACGTTATCGCCGCATCCACCACTTCATTCGATCCGGTCTGCGACACGCGGTGCAATCCTCGCCCTGAAGGCATCACAGCGACTTGCTTGGTGGCCGGGCCGGGGTCAAGCCCCGGAGGGTCGGGCATCTTCGCGCGAGGGGTTGAGGCCGACCCAGCCGCCGAGCACACTGAGCGCGCCGTGGTCACAAGCGAACCCCCATCCACCCCACCCGTCGCACTCATAACCGGCGGCGCGCGTGGCATCGGCGCCGGCATCGCGGCGCGCCTGGCCACCGACGGCTGGCACGTGGTGGTCGCCGACCGCGATCCCACCGGCGCGCCACCCGGCACGCGCGCCGTCGCCTGCGACATCACCGACGAAGCCGCCGTCACCGCCCTGATCGCCGACGTGACCGCGCAGGAGGGCCGCCTCGACGGCCTGGTCTGCAACGCCGGCATCATGATCCGCAAACCGATCGCCGAGCTGACGCTGGCCGAATGGTCGCGCGTGCTCGCCACCAACCTCACCAGCACCTTCCTGCTGACCCGCGCCGCCGAAACCCTGCTGCGTGCCGCGAATGGCGCGGTGGTCACCATCGCATCCACCCGCGCGCACATGTCGGAACCGAACACCGAGGCCTACGCCGCGTCCAAGGGCGGCCTGGTCGCGCTGACCCACGCGCTGGCGATCAGCCTCGGCCCCGCCATCCGCGTGAACTGCATCAGCCCCGGCTGGATCTTCACCAAGGGCGACCCGCCGCGGCCCGAGGACGACGCATTCCACCCTGCCGGCCGGGTCGGCGCGCCCGCCGACATCGCCAGCCTCGCCGCCTGGCTGCTGGGCCCGGAAAGCCGCTTCGTCACCGGCGCGGAATTCGTCATCGACGGCGGGTTGACGCGCAAGATGATCTATTTGGAGAGTGAATGATCGCGAAGGGCCAATTTACCAGGTTTCCAAGCCTTTCGATCCGTTTGGCGTCCAGGGCCACCGAAATCTACCCCCTTATTCCCCGCGATGCTTGGCGATGCTCGGCGGGACCCGAGTGGGATTTTCGGGGGGAGGGTGGCGGACGTGTTCCTCCCGCCAGGGACGGTTGACGTTAATTGACACAGGTCAATGCGCAAATGCTTACCAAAGTACAGCTGGCGCGATCCCAGTGCGCGATAGGGGGCGTCCATGTTCGGATCACGTCGTGCCGGAAGTGAGTGGATACGAACCGTGGGAGGGGCTCCGCGAGCCTGCAGCAGCTTTCTGCTTTTCACGGTCTTGCTGGGCACTTTCAATGGCCCGGCTTCAGCGGCCGAGGTAGCGGACCTGCCATCGGCAAGCGGAGGCATACAGCACGTTTGGTACGATGCGCCTGCGCATCCCTGGGCTGTGGCAATCATGTTTGCCGGCGGGAATGGTGTACTCCCGTTCGAGGCAGACGGGAGCCTCAAAGGCGGGCTAAGTACTCTGGTTCGCTCCCGACAACGATGGGTCGACCAGGGACTCGCGGTGGTGATCCCGAACAGGCCGGCGTCGGTTTCAGAATTCAACTACAGGCTCACCGACGCCTATGGTCACGACATCGCCACGCTCATCGACTTCGCCAGTTCCCACTGGTCGGCGCCGATCTGGTTGTTGGGCCACAGCCTCGGGTCCCTGGCGGTGGTGTCTGGCGCCTCGGTCCGTCGGCCGCAAAGGTGGCGGGTATCGTCGTGGCGGGTGGCACCTTCTTCAGGAACGGGGTCAAGCAAACCGTGTACGACGCGCCTCCGGCCGCCATTCACATTCCCGTCCTCATCACTGAGCATGAACACGAGACGTGCGGGCCGTCATCGCCTGAGGGCGCGGCGAGTTTCCGCACGGCACTGACCGGATCGCCCGCAACTGACCTGATGCTTTTCACTGGAGGCGAACCGAGCGGTGGCCCGTGCGATCCGACGGCGCTGCACAGCTACGTTGGGCTCGATGCGCAGTTCGTGGCTCGCGTAACGGCGTGGATGCACGATCATAACGGGAAGCAATAGTTTCAGGAGAAAGCCGGCAAGCGGGTTCGCCTGTGGAGCTCGGCGGTCCAGCCGATCGTGGGCGGACCGCCGCTTTGGGTGGAGAGCGGGCCTTCCGCGCCATGAGTCGCTGACCGAAATTCAAGACTTTCGGATGTTCCGGAAGGTATGACCGTAATGAGAGCGAAGCGATACTGCCGTGTCACAGCTGCCTCAGCAAAATGTGCGATCCGCGGCTACGAGGCAGCCGTGATCCCTGGGTGGTGGGGCCGAGGCGTGCTATCTCCCGAAACCAACCTTTTGTTGATCGCTCGGTGGCGTCCCGTCAGCCAGGACAAACCCAACCATTGAGGCGGAGCATGCGAGAATTAATGCTCGTGAGGCATGGGGAGAGCGAGCATCATCTCAGCGGAGATCCGGGAGGTTGGAGTCCCGCTCGGCTGACCGATCGGGGCAAGGCGCAGGCCGGCCTGACCGCAACTTACCTCCGTGAACATTCCCTCTTCGCGCCGTCGGCCATCATCGCCAGCGATTTGCCGAGGGCGGCCGAGACAGCTGTGATCATCGCGGAGGCGCTTGGCCTTCAGGCCGAGACCACATCCGCATTGCGGGAACTGAACAATGGCATCGCCGCCGGTTTGACCAGGGAGGAGGCTGAGCGCGTACGTCAGCCCTTGATGGAGCCGTCCCTCGACTGGGTGCCGTATCCAGAGGGGGAGAGTTGGAGAGCGATGTTCGCGAGAATATCCGCGTTCCTGTCGGCACTCAGAGGCGCCGGGCGCGATCGTCTTCTTTTGGTGAGTCATGCGAATGCGATGATTTGCATGATCAATTGGTTTCTGCGTCTCGACTCCGAAGATCACCTTCGCTACCTCATGTACGAACTCCGCCCATGCAGCATCACCGTTCTGCGCGTGGCAGCGGACCATTCGCGGACCGTCATACGGTTAAACGACGTCGAACATCTTGCAGCGCTTTCGCGGGAGGCCGGATGCTGATTGTCGTGGAGGGTATCAGCGCGAGTGGAAAGACAACCTGGTGCCGTAAGCATGCGGCCGATTTCACCGTGGCGGAGACAGGTCCTCGCGACGATGCGCCGGACGCTACCCTGAATCCCGCTGCCGCCGCGCGCTTCTGGGTGGAACAGGGTGAGCGCCGTTGGCGGGCCGCGCGTGCCTTCGAACGATCGCGGGGTGTCGCCGTTTGTGATACCGACCCGTTGAAGCTGCATTACATCTGGTCGCTTTGGCAGATCGGTGTTGCAGCGGAACGGGTCTGGCAAGCGGAGTAAGTCGCCACCCGTGACGCGATCGCCGCCGGCCGGATCGGCTTCGCGGATGCCTATCTCGTGAAACCGATCGACCCGAAACGTGCCCGACAACAGCGAGATGCAGACCCGACCCGATCAAGGCGGAACTTCGAGCTTCACGTCAAGCTGCTCAAGCCGCTAATGACGTGGTACCAGGCGTTGGAATCAGCCCTACCAGGCGCGGTCACCTGGGATCTGCCGGAAGACGGTCTCGTCCGCCTGCCTGATAAGGGGGACCACGGCACCGGAAACGCTGTTCATCTCTTCAATCGTATGATGGACACACTCGCGGCGCAACGTCCGGCCATTCGGTAGACCTGCTTCGGAGTGTTCGTATCATAAGTCAAGACTGTCGGGTACTTCGCTTGGCCCAGCTTTCTCAAGGGGTTGCAGTTTCCGAAAGATACGACCGAAAGGAGAGCGGATGATGCCGGTGCGAGGCTACTCCTTGCAAGGGCGGGACCCGGCATTGCGCGGCAACTTGCCGCTGCCGCCCTCGGGTGCCTTCTGCGCCACCAGCCCGCTGCTGCTCTCGCCCTCCTTCTGCGGCGACAGGCCGCTACCGCCCTCGGCCGCATTCTGCGGCACCGGACCGCCGCCGGCTTCGGCCACAATCGGCGGCAATGGACCGCTGCAGCCGCCGCCGGCGACCAGACCGGTGAATTCGGCCAACTGGTCCATTTCCGCATCGGAGACCGCGGCGTATTCGATACCGTCCCGGCGCCAGAAGATCAGGTTGTAACCCTGGCGGGTCTCGCGCCCGAACTTCGCGTCCGATGCGCCTGGTGCCGCCCAGGCGAACAGGTCGATCACATGTTGGCCGCGCCGATACACCACTGCCGCCCGCCGGTGGCCGCCGAAGTAGGCGACTCGCCCGCCGATCAGCTCAAACCCCTCGGTGCTAAGGTCGAGCACTGGCGGCGAGACAGCCAGCCGCGCCGACAGCCAGGGTTTCACCGTGTGCTGGTCCGAGGTCAGCACATCAGTCCAATGATCGGTGGCCAGCGATCCGATGTAGCTCTCCAGCACCGCCTCGGTCAGGTCCGCATTGCCCTGACGCACCGGGCCGCCAACCACCAGCAGGGTCAGCGCCGCGCCCGCCAGCGCGCCGGCGAGGGCGGTGCCGGCGAGCGGCGCAAGGCCCCACCGCGGCCGCCCCGAGGGCATCACATCCTCGCGCGACACCACATCCTCGCGCGGCAGCATGGCGCCAATGCGCTGCGCCAGGCCAGGCGGCGCGCGATAGGTGGTGCGGATCACCACCTGCATGGTCCGCAGCGCATCCAGCTTGGCCGCACAGGACGGGCAGACCTTGAGATGCCGCGCCATGCGCCAGCGGCGGAACCAACCGAGCTCGCCATCGAGTGCCATGGACACCAGCGGCGCGTAGCGATCAGGCGCCATTGCCAGTCTCCTTGTCCAACGTCTCCTTGTCCAACGTCTCCTTGTCCAACGTCCCCTTGCCAAACGTCTCCTTGGCAAACATCTCCTTGCCAGCCTCGTCATCCCACAGGGCCCGCAGCGCGTCCCGCGCCCGCGACAGGCGCACCGCCACCGTCCCGATCTTCGCGCCGGTGATGTTGGCGATCTCCTGGTACGACAGCTCCTCCACCTCGCGCATCAGCAGAATCGTGCGATGGGCCGACGGCAGGCGCTGCATCAGCCGTCTCACCGTCGCGTGGTCGATGTCGCGCAGCAGCAGCGTCTCGGGGTCGGCCTGCGGCGCACCCCAAAGGGTGCGATCGTCCTCGGCGCTGTCCGGCTCTGGCATTTCGGCGACAAAGCCGAGGCGCGGCGAGCGGTTCTGCTTCGCCCAGGTGTGGAAGTAATTGCGCACGATGGTCAGCAGCCAACCGCGGATGTTGTCGCCGCGGAACCCATCGAAGAACCGATACGCCCGTAGATAGGCCTCCTGCACCACATCCTCGGCGTCCTCCGCGTTGCCGGTCAGCCAGCGGGCGAGATTGTACGCAGCATCGAGATGCGGCAGGGCCAGCAGCTCGAAGCGGCGTCGTGTGTCGTCCTTCGGCAATGCCGGCTCCTGGCTGGCGGCTTGCGCAGATGTAGACCGCGGCAGGGGCGACTCTATTACATTCCGCGACCAGGAATAAATCGCACCGAGGTGGGGGCTGTCTACCCGAAGCAGGGCCAACGGCGGTTTGCCGGGGACAAAGATAGCCGACATGCAGACGACGACAACGAATCGAGGGAGAGGTGGACCCGGTCAACTCGGGCCGACGCCGCGGATCAGGGTGGGCTGCTGAAGACGACACGGTTGCCCGGCCGCGCCGGCCGCGGCAGGATTGGAACGGTTGACACTCCGATGATCTACCAGGCGCAGGATGCCGCCGGGACACGGAAGTTTGTCAGACCCTGCCAATGACACATCATGTGTTGCAGGAGGCCACCCGATGGCAAATACCGGCAGAAAATTCAGCCTCACCGACCACCAGCAGCGCTTCGTCTCCGATCGGGTCGCCAACGGCCGACACGCCAGCGGCAGCGAGGTCATTCGAGAGGCACTCCGCCGCTTCGAGGACGACATCCTGTATGAGCAGGCGTGTTTGGCCGTAGCGAGCAAGTTGGCCGAGGAGGGGGAGGCCGCTCACGCACGCGGCGACTTCACGAGACTGTCCAGCCGCGAGGAATTGCATGCGTTCATTCGCAAAAGCGGCGCGGGTGCCACAAGCCGCGTCCCGGAGAATGTCGCCTGAGCCTACGGCTTTCGGTTAACTCTCGGCACCGAAGTCGGGGATTCGCAGGAAGCAGATCGTGCCGGGGCATCCGTCGCCCCACCCCCCGCGACCACGCCAAAAAGTAGGGGAACAACTTAGTCCGCGCGCCCGCACACCAGCCAGTCATGGTCCCGCGCAACCTTCCAGGCTTTCCGGATGCTCGAAGGTTGCGGCCGAAGACAGGCTTTGCAGGAGGGCGGCGCCCCCGATGGCGCGATACGAATGATGATATCCTCGAATGGGACGCGCGCCACGGGCGGGTCGAACGTTACGACGCCAGGGAAATACATCTTGGCGAATTCGATCCCGAGACTGGGGAACGATTGAGCCTGCCCGATCCCACACGTAAGGTGGGGCCATGAACGTCCTCCTCAAGGTCCAGCGGGCGTCAGATGCCGCGAAGATCGCGCACAGCGTCATGGCGTATGACCGCGCGACCGAAGGACTGGTCGTGGAACTGCCGATCCCTTTGTTGCTCGACACGTTGGTCACCCAGGCAACCCCTCATCCCCGCTACGCCAGGACTGAGAAACCGCGCATCTCCGAACGGGAGCTGGTGGTGCCGACGTTGCGCTTGCTTGATGACGGCAACAGGGGGTGGATGGCCACGAGCGATATAATCTCGCGCCTGACAGAGCTTTTCACCCCTTCAGGACAAGACGCAGCGATGCTCGATGGGCGCAGCGATACGTATTTTTCGCTGACGGTCCGAAATATGATCTCGCATCGGGACCAGCCGTCCAGCTTTATCCATTCGGGCTTGGCGCACTACGAGCGGCATGGCCTGCGAATTTCCGATGAAGGCCGCTCGACGATCCGGGCGCTGCTGTCCTAGGCCAGGCACACCTGCACGGCGGCTTCTGTCAGATCCAGCGAAGGCGTTGGAAGTCCTCGATATTTCGCCTTGTGGCCGGCCTGGACCTACTTAACGCCGTTGGCCCACCGCCGGTCCTGTCCCAAACAAACCACGCGTACGGCGCGGTCTGCTGCCGGCCATTTTGGCGCACTTGGGATGCAATGACAGGCTGCTCCTGTTGGAGCGCCTCGCGTTGGCCTCCTGACAGCCGAGGTCAGTCCGCCAGTCCGATCATGACCGAAAGCATGTTGTTAAGCACGAGCATATCGGTCCCTGAGAGACGGCCAATCACGGGGCCGCATTTCGCACGCGGGTAGGCCAGAATCTTGTCAACCATCACCTGCGAGACAAACTTCAGGCCGGTTGCCCGGCCTGGCTGGATAGTGAGCCGGTAGAGCGATGCATCGGTGACCGCGCTGGTGAACAATGCGGCCAGAACGCTGTCCGCCGCATTCAGTGCGTCGGATTGAACGATGACAGCCGGACGCGGCTTCCCATAGTCTCCCGGTGCCGAGACGGTGACGATATCGCCTCGCTTCACTCTTCCGGCCACGCAACGGCGGCGGCGATGAAATCCAGGGCTTCGGCTTCTTCGGGCCGTCCGCGCAGCGCCATGCCTTGGCGCTCGGCCTCAGCGGCAAATTCTGGCCGGCGAGGGTCGGGGACCCAGATGCGTAGTTGCTTCATGCCACGGCGCAACTGCTGCTGCCGGTAACGCTGAAACTTGGTCAACCCATCGTCAGTCCGCTTTGGTCGTGGCAAATCTGCCTCCATTAGGTTGCGCACTACCTTATCCCGGTCGGCGTGCCTTGCCAAGCGATTTCAACTCTCGCGTTGAAATCAGGACAAAATTCATACCCCCATTTTCCCGAATATCCTCGCCCGCCCTGCGAGGCCCTCGGCTATGCCCGCTACCTGGGTCGCGAGCAGTTCTGCGCGGCGGCCAACACGGCGGGTGGGACGACCGCGTCGGACGCGGGCACGATGGGTGGAACGAAGATGCTGTAGCCGGTCTGCATGAATATCGGCACGGGGGGCTGCGGACCAAAAGCGACCAGCGACCTGTCAAACTCTGACAATGATCCATTATGCGGGGCATGGAGGCCACCCGATGGCAAATACCGGCAGAAATCTCAGCCTCACCGACCACCAGCAGCGCTTCGTCTCGGAGCAGGTCGCCAACGGCCGACACGCCAGCGGCAGCGAGGTCATTCGAGAGGCGCTCCGCCGCTACGAGGACGACATCCTTTGTGAACAGGCTCGCCTGGCCGCATTGAACAAGTTGGCCGAGGAGGGGGAGGCTGCGCACGCACGCGGTGACTTCACGAGGCTATCTAGCCGAGAGGAATTGCGCGCGTTCATCCGCAAAAGCGGCGCGCGTGCCACAAGCCGCGTTCCGGAGAATGTCGCCTGAGCGCACGCGATGTCCTGTTCACCGGCCCCGCGGAACGACAGTTGCGGAGAATCCTGAGGCGGAGCGAGGCTGAATTCGGCGCCCCAGGCCGGCAGCGATATGAGATATTGGTCGAGCAGGCCTTGATGGATTTGCTTGAAGACCCTGAATGTTCCGGGGTCGCAATCGTGGCGGACCGCATCCACGACCACCTTCGATCCAGCAGGCGCCGCGTTCCACGGACATCGGACCAGGTCGGCCGCCCTCGGCATCTGATCATCGCGCGCGTCGTCAACGACGCCCTTGTTGTCCTGGCCTTGGCGCACGACAGCATGGATGACGAACTCCGGGCGCGCATCCGGGAGCGCGAGGCCGATATCGGCGGCTGAGCGATCAGCGACCGAATCCAGGAGAAGGCCTCGCGTGCAATGGGTGGGGAGCAGACCTGCGAGGCTGGTCGCACTGTGGGCCGCTTCGCGCCAATGGCGGTCGACCGAGCAGGCCAGCGATGTTCTTAATAGCAGACACGATGCCGGCGAGGTTTTTCTACCTGACCCGATCGGAATGAGCGTGTGTCACCCCGGAAGTTCGTCCAGGAACGCTTTCGCGGCACGCAAATCGGGCGTCTCAAACCCCTCGATGAAGCGACCGTAAACCTGGGCGACGAGCCGCCTTGCCTCGTCGCCGCGGCCTTGGTTCGCACGCACACGCGCGAGACAGAGGGCGGCGCGCAGTTCCCAGAACAACGCTTCCTGTTCGCGGGCGATGTCGATCGCAGCTCGAAACGAATCTTCCGCCGCCGTCACGGCCCCGCGCCGGAGCTGAATTTCGCCCTTGATTCGCAGCAGTTCGGCGAAGAACAGGTCGTGACCGTGCTCGCCCCATGCCGCGCCATCCAGCCCCTCGTCGACGGCGGCCAGCGCCTCGTCGAGTTGGCCAAGCCCGACAAGCCCGGTCGCGAGTGCCCCTTTGAACTCGGGGTACGACATGCGCCATCCGGTTCGGCGGCAGGTGTCGAACGCATCGTTCAATACTGCCACGCCTCGCGCGAATTCGCCCCACCCGATCATCAACTTTCCGGAGGCGAAACGCTCGGCGGTCTGCCAGAATGGCGAGTTGATTTCCGTCGCGGCCTCAACCAGACGCGCGTTGCATTGCTCAGCGGCCGCGAGATCGCCGGTCGCGGGCACTATACGGGACACGCCGAAATACAGCACGCGGAACAGCACCAACGGAGGGTCCGCGGCGCGCAACCCGTCGAGGCTCGCCCGCACCTCGCGCCAGGCCTGATCGATGAAACCGAGCAGCCAGAGCGCCAACGACAGAAAGACGCGCGTCAGGGCAGGATGATCCTCGGCAAATCCGAACGATCGCCGTTGATCTGGCGGCGAATGATCGGCCTTCAGGTAGCGTTCCAGAAATTGCCGCGCCTCTCGCGGCCGGCAAAGCATGACCAACGCAATGCCCATGAGCCGGTCGGCCATGCTGCTGACCGCCGCATCGCCGATCCGGTTCGCGACCCGCGAAAACTGCGTGGCCGCTTGCAGCGCCTCGTCTCGCTCAGCCCGGAAACTGTGATGATTGAACAGCAGCTGCAGAGCCCGCGCCTGCGCCTCGAGATCATCCAGGGCTTCAGCGGTCTTGAGCGCGCTGGTGAGAAAATCCGGCGATTGCCGCACGTCACCCGTCAGGTCGAACATGGAGATTCCCACGTCGAGCCGCAACCACAACCCATAGCCCGCCGTGAGATCAACGCCCAGGGCTGTGTCCCCGCCGGCGGAGAAACACCAGTCGAGGGCGGCGCGAACGTTGTCCATCTCGCGAACTCGCCCGGCCCG
>Ga0326727_10009836_pt1 | contig 23194 bp, 17 predicted proteins | sample MB2enrmetagenome_FD_207643 | JGI IMG/M metagenome (GOLD analysis project Ga0326727, IMG submission 207643) | Lab enriched peat soil microbial communities from McLean, Ithaca, NY, United States - MB29MY | ecosystem: Environmental > Terrestrial > Soil > Wetlands > Peat | place: USA: New York... | reverse complement strand
GAAATGAAATAGATTTTATGGATTACCGCTATGCAGGAGATTTACTTAAAAATTCTAAATTTAATAATTTAAATGATTACGGTACAATCGGACAGCCGAATGAAACGTATTTATACGGTATAGGTAACAACGGAATCAGCTATTTTGAAGACGGCATTTTGCAAAACAACAGGCTCCTAAATACATTCGATTTAAATAGTATACAAACTGAAGATATAGATTCTATTGAAGTTGCCCCGCTACCACGCGGATTTTTATATGGTTCTTTTACTAATCCCGTATCCGTGAATTTTATAACACGGGACTTTATGCCTCCTAAACCGTATACCAGGCTAAAGTACTACCAGGGCCCGAACGGCGAGGCTATGATAGACGGGATATTCAATGAAAGAGCTTTTAATAAATTTGACTTTTTCTTTGAGTTTACAAACAGGAAATTTGATTCATCATACAGTAATACTTCTTACAGCTCCTGGCAATTAAAATTTAAGCTAAAGTATTATCTAAACGACAAGATAAATATCCTGGCTTCATATGGATTTGAAAATTCTACGGTCGGACTAAACGGGGGTGTTAACGTTGACAGCCTTATTAGATCAAGCCCAAATGTAAACAGCTATCTTTATAATGATATTTTAGCGCCTGTTAATTCTGATTTAAATAGCCAGAATTACAAATTTCATTATTTTAATTTAAGATTGCTAAGTAATTATTTTAATAATTCAAGTACGGATCTGAATTTATATTATAAATTTGAATATACTAAATTTAACCAGTACAATGATACCTCATCTTATTATTCACTAAATCAAAACAAAATTTACGGCGTATCGTTAAAACAAGATTATAGAAAAGATTTGTTTGACCTTCAGCTAAACGGTGTATATGAGATTTCGAATCTTAATTACTATTCCCCGGCCGATTCTATATATAATTATTACCCGGTGAATTATAATAACTTTTCCGCATCAGCCATTGTATCGCTTCATTTATTAGATAGTACGCTTGTTCCAGCGCTATTTTATAAGTATTCGAATGAGTCGGGCAATATTTATTCGCCTGAATCAAACGGCGGATACAGCGGCATAGGAGCAGACATCACTTATAAATGGTCAAACCTGCTAAAGTTATATCTTGGCTATTCAAATTTCAAAACCGGTGCACAGTTAAATTACAGCCAAAGTTACGAAGCGGGAATCACCACAACATTAGAGGATTTTTACTCCGACCTTGAATTATTTAGAAGAAAGGATCTGCATTTAGACACACAATATTCATTCCTGAATTATGATAATCAAATTAATCCCGATCTAACAGGAATTGGCGCAAATATCAATTACATGATCTGGAAGTTTCTTTTAGAGACACAGGTTTCTTATTACACAACAGATAATATATCGGAATTATTATATCTTATTCCAAAAATAAGTTTTACGGGTGGTGTATATTATAAGAATATTTTATTTAATAACAGTCTTAATCTTAAAACCGGCCTCGTCTATTCTTTTATGGGAAAGCGGAATTCTTCTTCGGGTGAAATTAATTCAAATTGGAAGTTAGACCTGACCTTAGCAGGAGAGATACAAAAAGTAGCTATTGTCTATTTTACCTGGGAGAATATATTTAATAATGAATATTATATTGTACCCTATTATCCTATGTTTAGCAGGGGCATACGATTCGGGATTTCCTGGGAATTATTTAATTAATAGAAACGTTTTTATAAGCTAAGCAGTTCTTTAAATTTTATTGCCTGTCTCCTTGAAACCTCCACTTTATTACCTCCTTTTAGTTTTACAAGCAGTCCGCCGTTAAGCCAGGGTTCTATAGTTTCAATCCATTTTAGATTTACAATATGTTTCCTGTTGGCTCTAAAAAATGTTTTGCTGTCCAATCTTTCATCAAGATAATTGAGGGTTCTCAAGATTAAGGGTTTGTGATCATCGAAATATAACCTTACATAGTTCCCTTCAGATTCAAACAGCCGGACATTAATCAGTTTAACAAACCAGCATCTTTCGCCGTCTTTCACAAAAACCTGGTCGGATTCTTTCAGAACCGGTGATTCTGATTCACGGACAAAGCTTTTCCTGTTTTTCTCCATTATTTTATTAATTGTATCTTCAAGGCGTTTCGGTTCTATCGGCTTTAAGAGGTAATCCATTGCGTTATACTCAAAAGCTTTCAAGGCATATTCATCATAGGCGGTTGTAAACACAACTATTGGAACACTGTCAAGTTCTTCGAGAAGTTCGAATCCGTTTTTACCCGGCATTTGAATGTCAAGGAAGATAAGTTCCGGGTTTAATTCCGAAATTTTGTTCAATGCATCTTCAACATTAACTGCTTCTCCTACAATATTAATATCTTTGAACGGGGTTAATAATCTGCGTAGTTCAACCCGTGCTAATCGTTCATCATCGATTATTAAAGCTTTCATTTTTCGTACCTCCTGTCGGAATGACTAATTTAGCAAGAACTTCATTTTGAGTTTCATTATTAATTGAGAATGATGCCGCTTCCCCGTAAAGCAGATTTAAACGGTGTTTTGTATTACTTATACCAAAGCCGGTTGCGTTCCGGATCGCTTCAATATTTATTTGCCCGCTGTTCCTAATAAGGATATTAACCGATGAATCAATAAGTTCAATCTTAACATCTATACAGCCCCCGGAGGTTCTTTTTGAGATCCCGTGCTTAATTCCATTTTCAACCAGGGTTTGAATCATCATCGGCGGTATTTCAATACTTAAAGCCCTGGGATCTATTTCAACAGTATACCTGAGGCGTTCCTCGAATCTTACCGATTCTAAATCAAGATAATCTGAAACAGCCTGCATCTCTTCGCCAAGAGAAACTGTTTCGATCCTTTCCATTTTCAATGAGTATCTAAGAATATTTGAAAGTTTTGTAACAGCCGTTTGTGCATTTTTGGGATCCAAATTTATTAATGCCCTAATGCTGTTTAATGCATTAAACATGAAATGAGGGTTTAATTGTGACTTAAGTGTTTTCAATTCAAAATCTTTAACAGCAGCTTCCCAGATTAAGGATTCGATTTGGACTTTCTTATAGTTTTCAAAGTAGTGTACGGCAAAGTATATCAGCGTCCACAAAAGGATTATACTGGTCACTCTAAAAACATCGACAAAAAATAACGATGCTTTGAAATTTAAAAAATTATAATTATTTATTCCGGAACCAACAGCATAAAATAGAAGGGACATTATCATCCCCATCATTATATTAGTTATCAGTATGCCCGGTACGAGTTTTTTAAGCGGTAGATTGAGCCAATTGTTTTTCTTAATAGAGTTTTTAAAAATATGCGTAAGACAAATACCGGCAAAAGATTGATATGCTATAACAATTGTGTGCTGCCATGAAAAATAATCAAACGTAATACTAAAAAAAATATTTACCAATCCCAGAACAGACCAGCCGGTTAACTGGCAAATCCAATACGCTTTTTTCCTGTTCATTCGATTGTTAATTTCTGCGGGTACCGGAGCGCCCGGATAAATTGTAACAGCATCATTACTTTTCAATTCAAATTTAATATTCTTCATTAAATATAATCGTAACTTTTGTAAAAGAAAATCATAAGTTTCAAAATTTGCATAGCATCAATATCCTTTAAAAATTCAATTCCCCCTAATAGGTATTAGGGGGAATTGTTGAGAGAGTGAGTATATCAGCTTGCTACATAGCTTCTATTCTCTAATCGATGGTTTAAAATAAATCTATACTGATACAATGAGAGCATTAATAGTATCAACGGATTTTTTAAATGATAGACGGAATTAATACATTATAATATTTGAAAAAAATTTAGCCCTTAAGAAATAAATAAGAATCCGCCTATTAGATAAGAATTTCAATATCCCGCATATTTGATTCCGGATACTTTAATAAATATAACAAATCATTTTTCCGGCTATAAATTGATTATATCGTTATAAATTATAAAAGCCATTAACAAAAGCAATATTACAAATCCTGCATTTTGAATTGCCACTTTAACTTTTATAGGTATTTCCCTTCTCGCAATTGCCTCGATTATAATAATTAATAAGTGTCCGCCGTCTAAAACGGGAAATGGTAAAATATTAATAATCGCCAGGCTTAAACTTAATAATGCAAGGAATCTTAAAAAGTATGTCATACCGTAATCAGCAGATTGAGCGGCAAACTTTGCAATTTTAACAGGCCCTGCAAAAGCTTTGCCGAAAGCAATTCTCCCCCTTATTACATTACCGGCCATTTGATATGTTAAACCGGTAATTTTTATCATATCATCAATACCATAATAAAAAGACTCAAAGAAGCCGTAATTTTCATGAACAACCTGCCCGGTAAATACTTCACTAAGCCCTACTCCAATCATTCCATTAGAACCCGGAGTAACCGACAGGTTAAGTGTGTCCTTATCTCTTAATACTACTAAAGGTAAATCCTTGCCTATATGACTTGTAATTATTTTTGTCGCTTGTGGCGCGTTAAAAAGAGGTATTTTATTCAGTGATAATAATATATCGCCTTCTTTTAAGCCTGCTTGCTCCGCAGGTGATTTAGTCAAAACTTCAGTTATTGCCGGTCTTGTCCCGGCGGGCATTAAAAATTGCCCGCTATTTTCAGTTGAAGAAATTCGCAAGCGCGGTACTTTAATAGTTTTAATTATCCCGTTTCGAAGTACTTCAATATTTAGGTTCTGGCCGATTGAATTAACTAAAATATCTGTTTGTACATCTTCCCAATTATTTACTATCTTGCCATTTATAAAAAGCAGTTTGTCGTTAGTTGCAAAGCCAAGTGAATCTGCAATGCTATGGGGTTCAACGTAACCGAGAGTAGTTGTTTTTGTATATTCTTTACCGTGGAAAAAGTTAAAACTCCAAAAGACAATCAAGGCTAAGAGTAAATTCATAAATACACCGGCAGAAATTACAATGATCTTCTGCCATGCAGGCCTTGCACGGAATTCATAAGGCTGAGGTTCCTGTTCGGCAAATTCCGTATCAAAACTTTCGTCAACCATACCAGCTATTTTTACGTATCCGCCCAGTGGAAGAAGACTTAAGCGGTAATCAGTGTTCCCCTGCCCGTCAAAATCTTCAGGCAAATCCCCGAAAGTGAAACCAGTCAATTTATTCCATCCGAATAACCGCTTTCCAAAACCAATTGCAAAAATATCCGCTCTCATACCGCATAATTTAGCTGCGGCAAAATGTCCAAACTCGTGAACAAGAACAAGAATAACTATTGTGATGATAAAATAAATTATATAGTTTATAAACATTAACTGAAATTCTCCTTCAAACAAATTATATTGATTAATTTACAAGTCAATTATATCGACCGCATTTAAAAATAATTTAACTCAATGCAATTACAAATTCTCTTGTCTCTTTATCACATTCAAAAATTGCCTCGATACTTAAAGGCCGATGATTTTCTATTTTTTCCAATGCCATAGAAATTAATTTCGGAATATGCGAAAATTTGATTTTTCCGTTAAGAAATTTATTAACGGCAATTTCATTTGCAGCGTTCATTATGCATGGGGCCGAACCGCCTGAAGTTAATGCCATATATGCAAGCATAAGGCATTCAAATTTCTCTAAATCCGGTGAAAAGAAAGACAAATCTCCTATTTTCACAAGGTTTAGCCTTGGAAAATTATTTGTCAATCTTTCCGGATAAGTTAATGCATACTGGATAGGCAGTTTCATGTCAGGCAAACCGAGTTGCGCTTTAATTGAACCATCGACAAATTGAATCATAGAATGAATTATAGATTGAGGGTGTATAACTACTTCAATTTTTTTCTTTTCAACTCCGAACAACCAGAATGCTTCAATAATTTCAAGCCCTTTATTCATCATAGAAGCTGAATCAATTGTAATTTTGTCGCCCATCTTCCAATTTGGATGATTCAATGCTTCTTTTACAGTGACGCTTGCCAGTGATGCTTTGCTCTTATGCAAGAAAGGCCCTCCCGAAGCAGTCAGAATAATTTTTTCAACCTGGTCTTTCTTTTCACCTTCAAGGCATTGAAAAATTGCGCTGTGTTCTGAATCTATCGGAATAATTTTTGCATTATACCGGCGGCACAAGCTTGTTATCAGTTCTCCTGCAACAACAAGCGTTTCTTTATTTGCAAGCGCTATAATTTTCCCGCGTTTAATAGCCTCAAGAGTAGGGGCTAATCCACAGAAACCGACCATTGCACCGACAAAAATATCATAATCGAGATTAGCAGCAGCATCAATCAGCCCGGCTTCGCCCACTAATACTTTGCACTTCCCTGCAATTCTCTTTTTTAAGTTCATTCCGAGCTTTTCATCTTTTACAACTACTGTGCCCGGATTAAATTCATTAATTTGAGCTTCAAGAAGATCTATTTTTGTATTAATAGTAAGAGCAGTAATTCGAAAAGTATCAGGGAAGTTTCTGATCACGTTTAAAGTGTTAATACCTATAGAGCCTGTAGAGCCTAAAATTAATACTTTTTTCATATTCTGTTTAATATCAAGAAATAAAGTTACAGAAGAAAGCTGTTTTAATCAATGTAAAACAACGAGTAGACCTTCATAAGGCCATAATCTAGTTATCTTTATTATTAAATATTCCGATTATTTGACTACACGTTGTAAAATTTGGCACTTTTTCCGATACCCGAATACTACTTATTATCGCAGATTGCTTATCAGCACAATCAATAAATGTTAAAATATATTGATTTATACTAGGAAAAAATTTTCCTTTTTTTTCAAGTCTCTAAATAATAATTAATAATGCGGGAGGTTTATGAAATATTTAACTTACATTTTTATAATTTTAGTCATTTTGTTTATTCAAAAAGGGATGCAGGCTTTTCCCAGGTACGCTTTGAGAATGGGAGCCCAATGTGCAGATTGCCATATGAATCCAACCGGAGGAGAAATGCGGAATTCGGGTGGATGGCATTACGGTATGCGATCTTTACCTTTAGTTTCTCCACGTGAGATGGATGATTCCTTAAACATGAGCAATGAAATTGGTAAAAATCTAAATATAGGGTTTGATTACCGCACTCAATATCTTTACTCGCAAGCACTTCAAAAAACCACCTTTCAAAAAATGCAGGGTTCAATATATATAAATGCAAAAATTATGGACAGTATAGACATTTATTCAAACTATGATTTTGTTAACGCCTTCTGGGAAGGTTATATAGTTGCACATATACTTCCCAACAGCAGCTATATCAAGGCGGGCACATTTCTTCCCGATTTCGGAGTAATGCTGGATGATCATACGGCATATACGCGCGGCGGCGATCTCGGATATTTGTTTCCCGGCGGTCATCCTCAAGGATTAATTTTTACTCCGGGTTACAATGTTACCGGGGTGGAAGCCGGATATAACATTTCCGACTTCGGGTTGTGGACTGTAAGTGTAGGCAGTCCTATATCGCTTAATTTCGATTCAGATCCCACATATACAACAAGTTTAAAATTTAACCCGGTTATTGCAAACACACTTGCACTTATGTTTGGAGCCTCTTATATGATATTTACAGGGCCTTTAGGCGGATATGACTTGGTACCTGCCGGTCAAAAGGTACATATGTATGGCGGATTTTTGGGTTTTGGAATTTGGAATTTTACTTTAATTGGTGAATACGATATAGCACAGGATTATATTCTAACGGGCACAAAATCTAATGCTCAAATGGTTGAAGCGTCTTATCTTTTATTTAAAGGGCTGGAGGCGGTTCTCCGTTATGACCATTTTAATCCGAACACTTCAAGCAGCAGCGAAGAGTTATCAAGAATAATTGCCGGGTTTAGTTTCTACCCTTACAGCTTTGTTGAGTTAATTCCTCAATACCGTTTCCAGTTTGATACCCCGGCAGTAAAAGATAATGCAGCCCTGCTGCAATTTCATTTCTATTATTAATCAGGATATGCGAGGCTCGCCTTAAAGATGAGTCTCGCATTAATTCTGCGAACAATTTCTTCCCTTGAAGGCATTTTAGATTTTACTATCTTTGAAATATGTTGAAGAAAGTTTTTTTACTATTATTAATCGTTCCGGGAATTTGCTTTGCTCAAATTGATGCGGGTAATCAATTCAGGCTTGCTCAAACTTATATTCAAATAGCGCAATTTGAAAAAGCAAAACCGATTTTGGAACAGCTTCATAAGACCCAGCCGGACAATTATGAATATTTTCAGTCATTAAACGAAGTTTATACCCAGCTAAAAGATTATGATGCATCAATAGCTCTAATTGAAGACCGGATAAATATTTCGAACCCGGATGTAAATCTGTACGGAATGCTCGGGACAACGTATTATTTAAAAAGCAACGAGAACAAAGCATTTGAAATTTGGGAAAGCGCACTCGCAAAATTTCCCGACAGCGAAGCTGCATATAGAGTGATTGCTAATTATGCAATAGAAATGCGGGCTTTTGATAAAGCAATTCAGTATCTAAAAAAAGGCCAGGATATTTCACGCAACCCCATTATTTTCGCTTATGATCTTGCCAGCCTTTATTCCATCACGATGCAGTACAAGGATGCTACCGAAGAGTACTGTTTTATTTTATCCGGAAACAATGCGCAACTTGACCTTGTGGAAAATAAAATATTAGGCTATATCTCTAAGCCGGGCGCACTGCAATTATCTATTCCTGTTGTAGAAAAATATTCGGACAACGGCGGGATTAGTTTTAAATTTCTGCTTGCAAGACTGTATATACAAAATAAATCGTATGATAAAGCTTATAATCTTTATAAAGAAATTGATCAATCGCAAAATGCACAGGGTGCACAGTTATTAGATTTTGCCCGCTTCCTGTTTGGAGACAAAGTCTTTAAAACAGCCTCAGATGTTTATAGGAGTATTATAAATAGTTACCCGGGATCACCGTTTGTACCAATTGCAAAACTTGGTTATGCCAAAACTCTTGAAGCTCTCTCGGATGAAGAAAATGCAGCTATTGTTGCTTCATGGAAACCTTACTATAAAAATGTAATTGAAAAATCCCCGTTGGAGGAGAAAATAATTTCGGCCTATCTCGAAATTACTAAAATTTACCCTGGTACGGAAACTGCAAATGAAGCTTTATTGAGGATAGGTGAAATAAATCTTAAACTGAACGAAATAACGGAAGCTGAAAAATATTTTCAAAGTTTAGTTGATAATTCGCCACTTTCCCTGTATGCTGCAGATGCTTATATCGGTTTAGCAAAAGTTTCGATTTTAAAAAATGATTTAGACGCGGCTGCAGCAGATTATTTGAAAGTTATTACAAGCGGCAATTTTTCAGTTGAAAAAAAGAATTTTACTTCATTCAGGCTGGCGCGGATATATTTCTATAAAGGTGAATTTGAAAAAGCTAAAGAATATTTGAACGGAATTCTTGATAATCTCGGTAATAATTCTGCAAATGATGCATTATCGCTCTCTCTATTGATGAACACTTCCACAAATGATTCGTCTAACCTTGTGATTTTTTCACAGGCCGAGCTATTAGCAGAACAGGGTAAATTTGATGAAGCAGCTAAAAAATATAATATTGTGACTTTGGAACAACAGAAACTGATGCTTCAAAACTTATCTGAATTAAGAATAGCTGAAATGGAACTAGCCGAAAATAACACGGATAGTGCATCCTCTAAGTTTAACGAAATTGAGAAGGATGCAAATAATAACATTTTTGCAGATAAAGCATTATATTTGAATGGGAAAATTTTTGAGTATGAGCTTAAAAATAAGCCAAAAGCAATAGAAACTTATGAAAATTTACTTGCAAAATTCCCAAACTCATTATATCTTGATGATGCAAGGGTTGAAATAATTAAATTAACGGACAAAACTGTCGATAGTGTAGAATAATGGGAAAGAAACAGAACCAAAAAATAGTAAAATGCTCATTTTGCGGAAGAGACGGCAGCGAAGTTGGAAGTATGATTGCCGGACCCGATGTTTATATATGTGATATATGTATAAGCAGCAGTGTAGATATTTTAAAGAACAACCTTGCGGCATATACATATAAATCCAAAAATTCTATTATTCAAACTCCCGCATTAATCAAAAAAACACTTGATGAATATGTTATTGGCCAGGAAAAAGCAAAGAAAGTACTTTCTGTGGCCGTATATAATCATTATAAGAGAATTAACTCAAAATCAGCATTTTTTGAGCTTGATGAAACTGAAATTGAAAAAAGCAATATATTATTAATTGGCCCAACCGGGGTTGGAAAAACACTCCTTGCGCAAACTCTTGCAAAAATACTTGATGTCCCCTTTGCAATAGCAGATGCCACAACACTTACTGAAGCGGGCTACGTAGGCGATGATGTAGAAACCGTACTTGTTCATCTGTTACAAGCGGCGGATTATAATCTTGAAAGAGCTCAAAAGGGTATAGTCTACATAGATGAAATTGATAAAATTGCACGAAAAAGTGAGAGTACGTCCATTACAAGGGATGTATCCGGCGAGGGAGTTCAACAGGCATTATTAAAAATATTGGAAGGTACAGTTGCCGGAGTTCCTCCAAAAGGCGGAAGAAAACACCCCGAGCAGAGCCTTATAAATATTAATACTAAAAATATTTTATTTATTGTAGGCGGAGCATTTGAAGGAATTGATAAAATTATAGCAGCGAGAATAAACAAAAACAGGATGGGTTTTACGGCCGGATCATTAAAGAGCAAAAATGAAGATGAAGATATGCTTAAATATATTCTTCCGGATGATTTACTCCGCTTCGGTTTAATCCCTGAATTGATTGGAAGAATCCCCATCATAGCTCCTCTCCAGACACTCTCGGAACAAGCATTAAAATGCATTCTTGTTGAACCTAAAAATGCTATTCTTAAACAGTATAAAAAATTATTTATGCTGGAAAATATTGAATTAGAGTTTGATCCTTTGGCAGTTGACGCAATTGTAAACAGGGCTATGGAAAGAAAGACAGGCGCCAGGGCGCTCCGCTCAATTGTTGAGGACTTTATGCTTGATATCATGTATGAACTGCCAAGCAGAGAAAATATTGAAAAGTGCATTGTGACCAGGGATGTGGTTGACCATAGCGCCCAACCGATTTACCTTGAGTCGGATAGAAAATCCGCATAATATTGCCCCATAATATTCCTGCCGTAAGATTGTTTACAGGAATATGCTCTCTAATAATTTTTAATTTGTTTTAATAATTAAAATGAAAAAGATTTTTTTTATTCTTTTTTTTGTTCAATTTTTAGCTTTCTCCCAATCAAAGATTTTAATCTACATGGATCTCAACCAGACTGACCATTTGAAAGCTTACGGCATTACTTTTCATGCTTTGCAACGCGGAGAGAAGGCCGACTGGCTTTTAAATTACAGAGGAGGTTCATTTATGCTGGATTATTCGGACCGAACCGCAAATGAATGCCGTATCGAAGGCGTTGCATTTGATGCACTGGAGACATCACAGGCAGCGGAGATATATTCTACCATTCAAAGTGATGATAACAATATGGATGTAGTCAGATTAGAAAAGGCGCCTAATATTGCCGTTTATGTCCCTCCCGGTTTTCAGCCATGGGACGACGCTGTTACACTGGCGCTTGATTATGCCAAAATTCCCTATACAAAAATTTGGAATGATGAAATCCTTCACGGTGAATTATCCAAGTATGATTGGATTCACCTGCACCATGAAGACTTTACCGGGCAATATGGAAAATTTTATGCGAGTTTCAGTAATGCTCAATGGTACATAGACAACCAGCTTAACTATGAAGCCGATGCAAAGAAAAACGGTTTTAAAAAAGTCTCGGATATGATGAAAACCGTTGCACAGGATATCAAGGATTATGTGGGACAGGGTGGCTTTCTTTTCGCAATGTGTTCGGCAACGGATACTTTTGATATTGCTTTGGCTGCACATAATACCGATATATGCGCACAAATGTTTGACGGAGACCCGGCAGATCCCGATGCACAAAGTAAATTGGATTTTTCAAATACACTTGCCTTCACGGATTTTAAACTTGAAATGAATCCTTATGTTTATTCTTTTAGTGATATTAATATTCAACCAAACGAAATTGGAGACAAGGACAATGATTATTTTACGCTGTTTGATTTTTCTGCAAAGTTTGATCCTGTTTCATGTATGCTTACCCAGGATCATGTAAATGTTATAAAAGGATTTATGGGACAGACCACTGGATTTCATAAAGAAGTTATAAAAAAATCAGTTATTATTTTAGCAGAGCGCGAAGGTACAGACCAGGTAAAATATATTCACGGTGATTATGGCCGGGGAACTTTTACTTTTTACGGCGGTCACGATCCGGAAGCCTATCAACATTTTGTCGGCGATCCGCCGACCGATTTGTCTTTGCATAAAAACTCCCCCGGCTACCGGTTAATTTTAAATAATGTTTTATTCCCGGCAGCGAAACCAAAGAAGCTGAAAACTTAAATATTCAGTATAAATCAACGGCATTTATGAAACCGGCAAAAATCAAAAACTCATCAGAGCAGGTACCTATAGGAAAGATCGTATGTGCGGGAAGAAATTATGCCGAACATGCAAAAGAACTGGGTAATGAAATTCCTGAAAAGCCTGTAATTTTTTTAAAACCAGCTTCATCGGTCATTTATACGGGAGAAAAAATCATTTACCCGTCATTTTCGAATGAAATGCATCATGAAGTTGAACTAGTTCTTTTAATAGGTAAAAAAATAAAAAATGCAGACTTAAAAGCTTCTGAAGAAGCTATTGCCGGTTACGGCGTTGGGCTGGATATGACTCTAAGAGATATCCAGGATGAGCTAAAAAAGAAGGGGCGCCCGTGGACAGCAGCCAAATGTTTTGATACATCGGCAGCCCTTTCCGATTTTATTCTAAAAGAGGATTATGTATTAACCTTAAATGAAGAAATATCCCTTGCAATTAATGATGTAAACAGGCAGCGGGATAAATTAAATATGATGCTGTTCCCGCCGGCTAAATTAGTACAGTATATTTCATCACTTATGACTCTGGAAGAAGGCGATTTGGTTTTTACCGGCACACCCAAAGGAGTGGGTAAAGTGGAAAGGGGAGATAGATTGTTTGCAAGAATTGAAAACATTGCAGAGTTGAGATGTACAGTTGTTTAGATATGCATATTCAAAAAACTATTTATTTAAAAAACTCAGAGCTTTCTTGATTAGCTCTTCCAAGGTGCAGTCCGGGTTTTCTTTTAAAACTTCCCTAATAATATTTTCCGCAGTTTTAGAATTATACCCGAGCGTTATTAATGCAGCTACAGCTTCAGTTTTAGCGTTGTGGGATATTTCAACGGTATCGCTGCCAGATAAGTTGTTTACTTTAGTTCCAAGTTCAAGCACTAATCTCTCTGCTGTTTTTTTACCTATCCCGGGAACAGCAACAATACGGGAGATATCGGATGATTGAATCGCCCTTTTCAGATCATCCGTTCTGATGCCGGAAAGTATACTCAAAGCAATTTTTGGCCCTATCCCGTTTACAGAAATAAGAAGTTCAAACATTTCTTTTTCCATTTCGGTAGAAAAACCGAAAAGTGTAATTGAATCTTCTTTTACGCTGGTATGAATAAACAGCGATGCAGAGTCTTTGCCGGAGATCGTTTCGAAAGTATTTATAGAAATGTTTACTAAATAGCCTACACCGTTTACATCAAGTAAAATTTTTGTTGGCTTTGAAGAAATTATTTTTCCTGTTAAATAGCCGATCATTTTTTATGATATTATATTTGATTAAATAAAGTGAATATTTCTTATATAGAAGTTAAATATTTTAGATACTACATTCTATATTACTCAATTATAATATTACATAAATTTATTTAGAATAGGTGATAGCGTTATAATTTAATGAAACGAAAGCGATATTTTAAGCATAAGGTTGTCTAAAATGTAGGCCAGCCTGCCAGGCTGACCCCTTTCTGTTTTATTCTAGTATTAAATTAAAATTTTATTTTATCTTAACAATTTATAATTACTTTTTATCCAGTGAGGCTCACCTTCAAGGTGAGCCTCACATGAATGCCGCTAAATATTAGTACGACATTTGTCGTTGTAGAGTAGGACAAGGGCGCAGTGACTATTATATCCTGTTTCCCTTGAACCCTCATCAAACCGTACGTGAGGTTTTCCCTCATACGGCTTTCCTAAATAAATTCAACTCGTTAGCTTAAAGCCATTGAACTTTGTAATTTTAGAACAAACCAAGTTTTCCATATATAGATTCAGAATCGATCCTGTTCCAAGCATATCCGTTGTTGCCATTATGTCTCTGGATTAGTCGTCTTACTCTTTTATTTACATATAGATTGACATTCTTGAGAGCTTTCCCGCTATTTCCAAGTCTGAAGTAATTTGTCCATCCTTCAAGGAACAGGTTCAGCTTATTTACCTGATCCTGTACTTTTCCCGGATTATGATGGTGGATAAGTTTTCTTATCCTTTCTCTGCATTTCTTCTGACTGTTTGGACTTGGGCTGACAAGTATAAGTCTATTGTTTGTCTTCTTATTTATCGTCCTGAAAAATTCAAATCCTAAAAACTCCAGTTTCCTGTCTTCTTTCAGATTCAACTTCCGTGTTTTCTCTTTATTTATGTTGAGTTCAAGACGTTCTACATAGTGTTCTAATAGATTTATTCCTTTCTCAAGATTCTTCTGTGCCAGGATAATTATATCATCGGCATAACGGACAATGTGAATTGAACCTTCCTTAATTTTCCCAAGTGCTTTTCTCTCAAATGCCCTGTCTACAGGATTCAAGTATATGTTTGCAAGCAAAGGGCTTATTACTCCTCCCTGCGGTGTGCCTCGTTTACTTTGTTTGTGCTGTCCTTCTTCTACATATCCACAACTTAACCACTGCTTTATTACATGCAGTACCCTTCCATCACTTACCCTTAAGGCAACTAACTTCATTAGTTTTGTATGTTCTACTGTATCGAAGTACTTCTCAAGGTCTACATCGTAAACTTCCTCACAGCCCCAGTTCAGGTACTTATATATTTCCCTTACTGCTTCGTGTGCACTTTTCTTTGGTCTAAATCCAAAGCTCGACTGACTGAAGTCAGCTTCAAAGATTGGTTCTAAGATCATAAGAAAAGTTGTCTGTACTATCCTGTCTTTTACTGTTGGTATACCTAAAGGTCTTTTCTTTCCATTTGCCTTTGGTATGTATACCCTCAGCACCGGCTTTGGTTTGTACTGTTCCATCCTTAGTTCCATCTGAAGTTCTGCCAAGTATTCGGTTCTTCCTTTTGTTTCTACATCTTCAAAAGTTTCACCATCCACTCCACATGTTCCACCATTGGATTTGGCTCTGCGGTATGCCTCCTCCAATACGTCCATACGATAAGTCTTATCATACAGGCTGTAGAACCTAAACTTCGGTTCTGCTTTTGCCTTCTCGTTTAGCTTCCTCTGAAACTCCCGGATTTTCTCTATGTTTGTTAGCTCTTGCAATACATTTTCCTTCATTTCTTTGGTCGCACTTCATTTAGCAGAAACCCTTCCCTACGACAATGTTTTACTACATTATCATCAATCGGTACTACGGTTTCATCCGCCACCTTGCCTGCTTTCTTCCACTTCGTTTCATTATAGGAAGAACCTTCTTGTCAGGCGAAGGCTTCCCAAGTTCCTGAACTATCTTTCCGGCCGTGTCATCACTAATACCCCGGAGATGTCATTAAACCCGGCTCCATTCTTCAAGCGTTTAATGATACTGACTTCGTCCCTCAAATAAAGACTCATCCATCTCTGTTATTGCTCTTTACGAGGCTACCTCTGTGTTCACTTTTGTTACAACCCGGTCGTTTGCGTTGCATCCTTTCAGATTACTTTGTCAAACCGCTTAGATAGTAGTCGTTTCCAACTACTATCCGGTTTCTCGCTACGTGGCTATAGAGTTTTACCACGATTGGGACTTGGCAGGCTCGCAATTTCCTGTCTCACCCAATTAGAATAGTTCAAGCTTCGCTTGGCACTCATTTAAGAAGCAACATCTTCTTAGTAGAAATAAAATTACCTGCCCGTAGTTGGTAGATATATACTCCGCTTGCAAGCTTTGAAGCGTCAAAACTTACTGAATAATTCCAGGCTGTCTTATAACCATTTACAAGTGTTTTAACTTCCTTTCCAAGAATATCATAAACCTTTAACGTCACTAATCCATCATTAGCTAATTGATAACTAATTACTGTTGTCGGATTGAACGGGTTAGAATAATTTTGTTTGAGTTCAAAGCAAGGCGGTTCTTTAGCCGCACCGGAAGCTATTTCTGTAACGAGCTCAGTAAGCGGAAGCCGCCAGATACCATCGTTATTAATTCCAACTATAAGATTTGAATCACTTATATAAATGGCACTAACTGTACCAATCAATATTTCCGACCAACTTACTCCGCTGTTATTGGAAAAGAATAGAGCACTATTAGTTCCTGCAAAAAGATTGGAACCACTTGATGCAAGTATATTAACCTGATGATCTGTTAACCCGGAATCCTTTAAATTCCAGCTTGTTCCATTATCAGTAGATAAGTAAACACCACCGGTGGAACCATATTGAAAAGATCCGGCAAAGATATTTTTACCCACTTTTGCAAGGCCTTGAATATAGAAGTTTGTTAATCCGGAATTTATTGTTTCCCAGCTTGAACCGCTATCGCCAGAAAGGAAGATTCCCCACGAACCGGCTCCGGCAAAGATATTTGTACCCTGAACTATTATGCTATTAACTCCCGGTCCAGTACCCCAACTAAGCCTTGAAGGATTCCAATTGGCTCCATGGTCTGTTGAGATAAATATTCCCTGATCAGTCCCTGCAAAAATGTTTCCACTAATCCTGGCAAAGCAGTTAATATTTTCGTTTCCCCAAATGGAATCATATCAGTTCCAAATTATACCTTTGTCGGACCAGTTTAGACCGTTGTCCGTAGATTTATATATATTGCCTGTAAAGGCTTCTCCAACTCCGGCAAAAAGATTTAAACTATCCGCAATAAATGTAAGGGTACAACCGTAAAATAAAGTTGGAATACCCGGATTTGTATTATTGACCGCAAGGCTATCAATTACTTTCCAGCTTTCCCCGCCATTGGTAGAAAGAAGAATAAACCCATAAGGATAGGTAGGTAACAAAAAAGCTCCGGCAATGAGATTATTACCGCTTGCTACAATACCTGAAACACTGAAGTTTTGTGTCCCGTTACATTGAATCCAGTTATAATTATTCCCTTCTACCTGCTTATTGCCATTCCTGAAAGCTGAGAATATGCAGATAGAACAAAATAAAATGGCATAAATTTTTAAGCGTTTCATACTAACCTCCGGTTGTTTAAATTTTGATAAGGAAATCTCCAAAAATGACTTTTCAACATTAGTATTATTTTCCTTAGCCATTGCTGCTCAAGTTTTAACATACAATTATGACCTTTCTTTCTCATTTTAATTTCATCTCCTATTTGAGTACCATCAACTTTTTCGTCTCAACAAAACTTCCTGCAGTAATCCTGTAGAAATAAACTCCACTCGGTAATCTCGATGCATTGAATGTTACCTGGTAATGGCCGGGTAATCTTTCAGTATCGACAAGTGTTTCGACTTTTCTGCCGAGTACATCGTAAACATTCATTATAACGTGCGAAAGTTCTGGAATATCATATACGATGATGGTCGATGGATTAAACGGATTTGGGTAATTTTGCCAAAGCACAAAAGATTTTGGGGAAGATGGTAACGCCGGCTGTTTAACTGCGGTAATGATATCCGATAGCGGCAGACGCCAAATTCCACTACCATCTAAGCCTGCAAAAATACTCGAATCATTTATAAATAAAGTTGTAACTATCGAACCTGGTAAATCAAATGTTATATTATTCCAATTATTTCCATAATCCATAGATACATACACATATTTATCAATTGCTATAAAAATATCAGATCCATATGCAATTAATGAGTATATAGGATCCAGGGAAAAAATTCTGGGTACTCCGGATGAGTTAACAAGAGACCAGGTTTTACCATTATTAGTGGAACTATAAAGGCCGCCGGGATGGCCCTGATCGGAGTTTGCAAACGATTCCTCGGGCTCATTGACCGCAAAAAGTGTTGAGCCGGTCGATATAATTCCTATATGTAATCCCATGTTAGTTAAAGTATCATTTAACTCGCCCCAATTTTCGCCATTATCGGTGGAAAGATAAATACCATTAACGCATTCTGAGAAAATATTGGAGTCAATTGATGAGAGATCAGGCTCATATTGTGCGTTAAAACTATTTGCTTTTCCCCAGTCGGCACCATTATTTGAAGAAAAATAAATGCCTTTATTTTGTGTAGATACAACAATATTTGATCCGCTTTGGATGAGACTAAATGGATAAACCGTATCCATAACACCGCCGTTTATTGAAGACCAGTTAGTCCCGTTATTTGAAGACAAAAATATTCCACTATCGGTGACTGCATACAATCCGGTGCCGGTAATAGTAAGTTGTTGAATATATCCGCTTCCCAGGCCACTGTCGGCAGCAGCATTCCATGTTGATCCGTAGTTGGTGGAAACGAATATTGAGGGTCCCTTAATTTCAGCAAAGACTTTAGAACCGCTTCCGGTAAGATTTAGTACATCTGCTCCTACAGTTCCATTCGAATCAAGATTAACCTGCTGCCATTGGGCTTTAACTTCAATTACGGATATGAGCGGCATAATTACGAGTAATAATAACAAAAATCTGTTCATTTTAAATTTCCTTTCACTTCAAAAATTAAATCTTTCAAGCCCGGTTTAAATCGGAAGTATTCAGTATATAAAAATAAATAACAATAGAATTGTTATTCACTTTGATATAATGAATGCAGCAATATAGATTTAAAAAAAATGAAATTATTTATTCTTTTGCCGGAGCTTAAATTTTATTTTGGCTAGAAAAGTTTTATAAAAAGATAGGGAAATAACACTAACAATTGAGCCCGAACGCTTATCCATATCTAACCTCCCATAGTTGTGATTGTTTAAGCCAATAACTTATTATTCCGGTAAACCGGAATAATAATAAGAATCAAAATTCAGAAAATTTGAAACCCAATGTGGTTTTTCCCTTAGCAAAAAGCCCCATAAAGTTTGCTGTTAGAAATTAAGAAATGAAAATTTAATATCAAAATTAATTTTTGATGATTTTATTAATAAAATTAATTTAGTAGTAACATTAGTCACAAAGAATTAACATTAAAAATAAACACATATTTTCAAGAAGATTTATCTTATAACAACAATTTACTTATTATATGCGCCTACGAGCGGCGCTGCCAACATCGCCCTTAGTTAAATAAGAACTAATCCTGGGAATGGGTAAAAGCGATGTGCTTCTTTATCAATTAGTGTAATACAATTTTATTTTAAATGACGCTCCCGGTTTATTTTCCATGCATAGTTTGGAGGGGCTCTCTACAGAGATACTGCCATTATGCCTTTCTATAATTTGTTTAACTACCGACAGCCCCAGCCCCGTACCCTCATAGCTTTTATCTTTTATGTTTGAAGCCCTGAAAAAATCATTGAAAATTTTATCGAGCTCATTTTTCGGTATACCAATACCGTTGTCTATAACTTCAATCTCAACATAAGAGTTTGTGTCAGTCATATCAAGTTCTATAAGCCCGTTATTGCCTACATATTTGACGGCATTACTTATCAGGTTTGAAAATGCAATCTCTAGCAGGAACTTATCCCCTTTTATTAATTTCTTTACCGTCCTGCCGTCAAACAAATTGAGCATAATATGCTTAGCTCTAAGGTTTACGGACTGCTTTTTAATTAATGGAACAATTATATCACTTAACTCTATCTCATCGTTTGTTATTTCATCAAGCAGGCGGAGTTTGGAAATTTTGAGCACGTCGTTTATCATTTGTATAGCTTCGCTTGAACGAATTCTTGCACGTATTAACCGCTCTTCTATTTTGTCGCTTACCGGGCCAAGTATTTTATTTATTACGATATCAAGATAAGAATGTACGGCTGCAAGGGGAGTTTTTATTTCATGCACTATCCCGATTATATATTTTTGTTTCTCTTCTTCCGCCTCCTTTAATTTATCAAGAAGTTCTACAAGTTCCTGTTCGATATGATAAAGCTGACTTGCAATTTTATTTGCAAGGAAAACGCTGATTATAATAACAAATGAAAAAATAACGTCATATACGATTATAAAGTTTAGATTATTATATAACGGAACAGTAAGAAGCCCATTAACCGCCTGGTGGGGAATTATCTTAAGATATTCCAAAAAAATCAGCACATTGAAAAGGACAATAACTATCCAAGCGATTGTATAAATCAACATGCCCGGCAGGATTAAGCTCCCGATTATCATATGAAATACGAACAGCATAAACAAAGGCGTTTCTATACTGCCTGTATAATAGATTATAAGGCCGAGAGCTGTTAAATCCAGTATCATCTGAAGGAGTGAGAAATGCATGGGATTAAATTTCCCCTGCTCTTTCCTGACATACTTATGCGTCCAATGTAGGATCACATTATAAATTAGAACAGATAAGGTAAGAATTATTAATGCTGTTTCCTGCAGATGACCGAATCTGAATCCTAGTATAAATCTTGAAGAGAATAAGAACATTGCAAGCATAATTACGGCACCGTAGCGCAGCATTATAAGCCAAAGATTACGCTCATGAATGGTATCCCAGTATTCAACGTATCGATTTATCCAGAACGGGACCAGCGGTATCATCGGTTTCCATCTGATTAGAGTTAATAAAACTCAACTAATTAAAAATTTATATGCTGATCCCGGAAATTTCCGGGACCAGCGCGAAATAATATTAAGAAATAAATTTCCCTCTTTTCAAATAATGTGTGTGAAGGAGCTTATGTGAAAGTTTTCCGCACGGACCGTCTTTAAGGAAGTTTTCATAAATATATTTTATATGAGGATTCAGATGCGATTTCCTTATAGGCAAAGACTCTTCTTCATCATAAATTGCCTTAGCACGGAGAGAGCGAATGTCTTTATTAGTTGGAATAGGCTGGCCGCCGCCGCCAAGACAACCCCCCGGGCATGCCATTATTTCGACAAAGTGAACATCGCTAAGCTCGCCTTTTCTTAACATTTCCATCACTTTTTTTGCATTGGCGGTGCCATGCGCCACTACAAATTTCAGATTAACACCTTCCAGGAACTTGTAGGAATCGACGCAATTTTCAAGTAATACCGAAGCTTGTTTAATACCATCAAATCCTCTGCAAGGTTCAATTACAAGATTCTTGAAAGGCACTTCCCTACCGGTTACAAGTTCGTATACTGTTCTTAAAGCTGCTTCCATAACACCACCAGTAGCACCGAATATTAATCCAGCACCTGAGGCATCGCCAAACGGATCATCAAAACCGGATTTAGGCATTTCAGGAAGATAAATGCCGGCTTCGCGGATCATTTTTGCCATTTCACGAGTAGTTAAACCGTAATCAACATCTTTATAACCTGAAGAATCCATTTCAGGCCTATTGCACTCAAACTTTTTAGCAGCACAAGGCATAAGCGCAACGGTAATAATATTAGCCGGGTCTATTCCAGCCTGTTCTGCATAAAAAGTTTTCATAATTGCACCGAACATTTGCTGGGGAGATTTAGCTGTGGATAAATAATCCAGATATTCGGGATAAAAATGTTCAATAAATTTTACCCATCCGGGCGAGCAAGAGGTAAATTGCGGAAGCATCACAGACTGATCTTTATCAACAATTGCTTTTTTAAGCCTATTAAGCAGTTCTGTTCCTTCTTCAATAATAGTTAAATCAGCGGTAAAATCGGTATCAAATACTTTATCGAATCCTATTCTACGAAGAGCTGTATTTAGTTCCTGAGTATAAGAATGGCCCGGTTCTATTCCGAATTCTTCACCTATAGCAGCCCGTGGAGAAGGCGCAGTTTGTATCAGAACATGTTTATTCGGATCATCGATAGCAGCCCAGATTTCATTGGAAGGATCATTTTCACGCAGCGCTGCCGTAGGGCAGCGGTTAATGCACTGACCGCAATTTATACAGATAACATCTGCAAGGGGTTTATCAAGAAATGTTCCTATATGAGTTTCATGTCCCCTGTTTATAGCTTCAAGTACGCCTACTTCCTGTAAATCTATACATGTTCTAACGCATCTCTTGCATAATACGCATTTGCTCATGTCTCTAATAACGGAAGCGGAAGAGTAGTCAGTTTCATATCTTGGTTTATCAATATGCCCGAAAGTATAGTTATCGACGCCGTATTCTTTAGCCAATGATTGCAGTTCGCAGTTGCCGTTTCTAAAACATGAGTAGCATTCACCATAATGCTCACTTAAAAGCAAATCAATAATATGGCGTCTTGCTTTTCTGACCATAGGAGTTGTCGTTTTGATTTTTAAAGGTGACATAACCGGGAAAGTACATGCTGTTTGGAGTGTTTTCATTCCTTCAACATCAACAACGCATATCCGGCAAACACCAGCAATACATAAATCCGGATGATGGCAAAGAGTGGGGATATGCACCTGATTTTGGCGGCATGCCTCAAGTATAGTTGTTCCGAGAGGAACCGATACTTTTTTATCATCAATTTGAATAGTAACGCTACCGCCTATTGTTGAAGTATCTTCCGGTTTGTTAACCTCAAACGGCTGCTGGCTTACAGGGACTCTTTTATTATCACGCTTTACCATAACTAATTCCTTTCCCATTTGAATTGAAGATCTCATCTTTGAAATTTTCTAATATAGAAATAAAAGCATTCGGGCTTGACTGTCCCAAACCGCATTTGGAAGCGACCTGCATAGTTTTACCCAATTCCTTCAATGTGTTTATATATGCAAAAGTATAATCACTATTTTCAATTCTTGTTATACCTTCCATAAGTTTAATATTACCGACTCTACAAGGCGTACATTGACCGCAAGATTCTTCCACGAAAAATTCCATGAAGTTTTTAAGAATTTTAAGCATGCTCCTGCTTTCATTGAATATAATTATAGATCCGCCGGTTGCAGCATCTTCGTATGCAAGCGAACGGTCAAATTGAGATTTGGGAATACAGGTGCCTGAAGCCCCGCCAACCTGAACAGCTTTGGTATTTTTAGCTTCAACTATTT
>Ga0326727_10009835_pt1 | contig 23194 bp, 19 predicted proteins | sample MB2enrmetagenome_FD_207643 | JGI IMG/M metagenome (GOLD analysis project Ga0326727, IMG submission 207643) | Lab enriched peat soil microbial communities from McLean, Ithaca, NY, United States - MB29MY | ecosystem: Environmental > Terrestrial > Soil > Wetlands > Peat | place: USA: New York... | reverse complement strand
ATCCAGATCAAGGACGGCACGCTGCTGGTGCCGGAAGACGCGGGTCTGTGACGCAAGCAGACCAATCAATAAAGCGACGAGGACAACGCCGATGCCAGACACTCATCATCCCGAAGGTCAGACATTCCCGGTGAAGCCGGAGATCGCGGCGCAGGCCCATATCAATGCCGCGCGGTATCGCGACCTGTATGAACGCGCGGCGCGCGACCCCGACGGGTTCTGGGCGGCGGAGGCGAAACGCATCGCCTGGATGACGCCGCCCACGAAGATCAAGAACACCAGCTTCGCCGGCGACGTCGCGATCAAGTGGTTCGAGGACGGCGTGCTGAACGCCTCGGTGTCGTGTCTGGATCGGCACCTGGCGGAGCGCGGCGACCAGACCGCGATCATCTGGGAAGGCGACGATCCCTCGGTCAGCCAGCACATCACCTATCGCGATTTGCATGAGCGGGTCTGCCGCCTCGCCAACGCGATGAAGGACTTGGGCGTCGGCAAGGGCGACCGCGTCACGATCTATCTGCCGATGGTGCCGGAGGCGGCGGTCGCGATGCTGGCCTGCGCGCGCATCGGCGCGATCCACTCGGTGGTGTTCGGCGGGTTCTCGCCGGACAGCTTGTCGAACCGCATTCAGGGCTGCGATTCCTCGCTGCTGATCACTGCCGACGAGGGCCGCCGCGGCGGGCGCAAGGTGGCGCTGAAGGTCAATGCCGACGAGGCGTTGAAATCGTGCCCGACGATCAAGAACGTTATCGTGGTGAAGGTCACCGGCGGGGCGGTCGAGATGCAGGCCGGCCGCGACCGCGACTACGCGGCGCTGACCGCGGCCGCGTCCGCCGATTGCCCGCCCGAACCGATGGGCGCCGAGGACCCGCTGTTCATTCTGTACACGTCCGGCAGCACGGGTCAGCCCAAGGGCGTGTTGCACACCACCGGCGGCTACATGGTGTGGGCCAGCTACACGCACGACAACGTCTTCGACTACCGCCCCGGCGAGGTCTATTGGTGCACCGCCGACGTGGGCTGGGTGACCGGGCACAGCTACATCGTCTATGGCCCGCTGGCGAACGGCGCCATCACGCTGATGTTCGAGGGCATCCCGAACTACCCGGACAGCTCGCGCTTCTGGCAGGTGGTGGACAAGCATAAGGTCAACATCTTCTACACCGCGCCGACCGCGATCCGCGCGCTGATGCGTGACGGCGAGGCGCCGGTGCAAAAGACCTCGCGGCGCAGCCTGCGGATACTTGGTTCCGTAGGCGAACCAATCAATCCGGAGGCGTGGCTCTGGTACGACCGCGTGGTGGGCGAGCATCGCTGCCCGATCGTCGATACCTGGTGGCAGACCGAAACGGGGGGAATCCTGATCTCGCCGCTGCCGGGTGCGACGGCGCTGAAGCCCGGCTCGGCGACGCTGCCGCTGCCCGGGGTGAAGCCGATGATCGTCGACGGCGACGGGCACGAGCTGCATGGCGTGTGCGAGGGCAATCTGTGTCTGGCGGATTCGTGGCCCGGCCAGATGCGCACCGTCTACGGCGATCATGCGCGGTTCGTGCAGACCTATTTCTCGACGTTCAAGGGGCTGTATTTCACCGGTGATGGCGCGCGGCGGGACGAGGACGGCTACTACTGGATCACCGGGCGGGTCGATGACGTCATCAACGTCTCCGGCCACCGCATGGGCACCGCCGAGGTCGAGAGCGCACTCGTTTCGCATCCGAAAGTGGCGGAGGCGGCTGTGGTTGGCTTCCCGCACGACATCAAGGGCCAGGGCATCTACGCCTATGTCACGTTGAAGGCTGGCGAGGAGCCGACCGACGCGCTGCGCAAGGAGCTGGTGGGCTGGGTGCGCAAGGAGATCGGGCCGATCGCCTCGCCGGATGCGATCCAGTGGGCGCCGGGGCTGCCGAAGACGCGGAGCGGCAAGATCATGCGGCGAATCCTGCGCAAGATCGCGGCGAACGAGACCGAGAGTTTGGGCGATACGTCGACGCTGGCCGATCCGGCGGTGGTGACGGAGCTGATTGATAACCGGGTGGGATGAGGTGAGCGGCGATGGCGTCGACATCGCCGCGGTTTATCTGCTGTTGCGCGAAATCGGGGACGGGGTGATCGCGCACGATGGACAGTTCAGGGCGATCGATCGGCGGTTTGAGGCGATCGATCGGCGGTTCGATGCGCTGGAGCGGAAGGTCGATGACCTGGGGTCTCAGGTGACGGGCCTGCGGCAGACTGTGATTGAATATCATGCGTCGGTGCTTGGTCATGGCATTCTGATCAGCGAACTCGGACAGCGGCTGCGGCGCGTCGAGCAGCACCTCAATCTGCCGCCGGCGGCGTGAGGCGGCGCCAACGGTCGATCGCGACGCTAACCGGTCGATCATAAGGCGCGCGTCCATCGGAGACGCGGCGGCGATCGCCAAGGTCTATCTGGCGTCACGCGATGACGCGCTGCCCGGTTTGCGCAAGGTCCATACCGATGACGAGGTGCGCGCCTGGATCGCGCGCGTGTTGCTGGTGCGCGATCGTGTGTGGGTTGCCGAGCGCGATGGCTCGATCGTCGGGTTCATCGCGTTGCATGGTGCCTGGGTGGACCAGCTCTATCTGCGGCCTGGCTGCTATCGCGGGGGCATCGGCTCTGCGCTGCTGGCAATCGCAAAACGCGAAAGCCCGACAGGTCTGCGACTGTTCTGCTTCCAGCGGAACCATCGCGCGCGTGGTTTCTATGAGGCGAACGGGTTTGTTGCGTTGCGGTCTTCGGACGGCACCGGCAACGAAGAGCAGGAGCCTGATATCGAGTATGTTTGGGCGGGCGCAGCATGTTAGCGCTAAGCAGAAGCTGTGAGATTCTCTCGATGTTAGGCAAGGATCAATGATGTTAGGCCAGGATCAATGGTGAAAGCAGGTAACGATGCCCGCGTTTCGACGACGCCCGCGCAACGCGCGGGTGGAGTGTCCAATCCGGTCCTTATGCAATACGAAGTGCGATGCACGAAACACCATTATCATTGCGAATTGAGACTGTCACGCATTGACAAACCGCGCTGCTGCGCATATTGTAACGATTGCGTCGCCATTATCGTTACGAAAAAGTTATATATGCGAGCATTTGCAATTCTTTTTGCACCACTTGTCTTCTTGCTGTTGAGTTCATGCTCGCTCCTGCTGGACTATGATTTGCATACGGTTGTACCGCAGGCATCCACTCGCGTGGATGCTGAGCTCGTATCGCTGACAGTGGTCGAGGCACCATCGGATCAGCGGACCGGCACCACATTCCGATTAACTGATTAGATCATAAGGGACTGGCGTACAGGGCTTGAGGACGCCATCGGCCAAAGTACAATTTTCACGGGCAATCACAACCGTCAGTTCGCGCTGCGGGTCACCATTCTCAGACTCAGTGGCCCGCTGGTGGGTTACAACACGACGATAGAAGCGGAGGCCAGATACGAGCTTGTAACTCACGGATCACGGATACGACCGGATATGTATCGTTCGATGAGAATCACATAGGATTTGCGCGCGCTCGCGATGCCGTCGAGCGAGCGGTGAGGCACAATATCGCGGACTTCCTCGCCGATCTCCAGAAGATCTGGTCGGAAAATCCGAACCTGTGAACGCCGTCCTTGCTTAGCTCCCATGTTATGCCAGCCGGCATGGCATACAATCGGATTCGTTATTGCGAATTTCGCGGCGCGACGCGGGTGGGGGTTGGGCCGCGCCCTGCACCCTCACCCGGCTTGCTTCGCGCGCCGACCTCTCCCGCAGGGCGGGAGAGGTGTAATTCACGCCTACCGGCTGCCCATGTAGTCCCGCTTGCCGACCTCGACGCCGTTGTGACGCAGCAGCGCGTAGGCGGTGGTGCAGTGGAAGAAGAAGTGCGGCAGGCAGAAATGCAGCAGGTAGTCCTGCCCCTTGAATGACATCTGCCGCGTGCCCGCGGTCCAGGCGATCTCCTTGTCCTCGGTGCCGTCAAGCTGTGCCGGGGTGAATTCCTTGACGAATGCCAACGATTTGGCAACGCGGTCCTGCAACGCGGCGAAGCTGCTGTCGGCATCGGGGAATGTCGGCAAAGTCACGCCCGCGAGCCGCCCCGGCGCATTGCGGCCGAAATCGGTCGCCTGCTTCACCTGGCGCGCCATGGTGAACATGTCGGGGAACAGCCGCGCCTGCAGGAAGGCGGATTCCTCGTATTTCTTTTCGGTGCAATGCGCGGCGGCCTTGTCCAGCACCCCGCCCAATCCGTTCAGCATCTGAGTGATCACGGGCACGCAGGCCTGGTACATCGACAATGCCATGGGATTTCCTTCTCGCTTGTTGGTTGTGCGGGAGCCTAGCCCGCGGCGCGGCCTGCCAGCAATGGACGCACCACGTCGTCGAAACCACTGATCATGATCTGCACGCCGAGGCAGAGCACCAGAAACGCGATCAACCGGGTGACAATGCGGATCACGCGCGGCCCCATTCGTTGCACGATCCAATCGGCCGACCGATACACCACATAGACAACGATCGCGGCCGCCGCGGCAGCCAGGGTTGTGCCGAAATCGAACAGCATCTCGTCGCGCGTGCCCGGCGGATGATCGGAACTGAGCGCGATCGCGACCGAGATGGTGCCCGGTCCTGCCGTCAACGGAATGGTCAGCGGCACGACTGCGATGTCGAGCAGATTGCCGCCCACAGGGCCACCAACCGAAGCGCCCGCCTCGCCGGTGTCGGGCGCGTTCTGCATCTGCCAGCCGTAGAATGTGATCACCGCACCGCCCGCCAGCCGCAACGCGCCCAACGTGACACCAAAGAACGCCAGGATGTGGGTGCCGGCCCACAGCGACAATGACATGACCACCATCGAATAGATGGCGACGCGACGTGCCAGCAATGCGCGCTCGGCAGGCGTGCCACCGCTCGCCATCGCCCGGAAAACGAAGGCGTTGTTGAGTGGATCCAGCATGGTAAGCAGTGCGGGGAAGGCAAGCAGGAACGCCTCAAGCAGGTCGGTCATCGCGGGCGACTTAACCAGGCGCGGCCGGGCACCAGCCCGATTGCCCGCACGCGGGCAGGCAAGCGGGCTCGGTCACAACCATTGTGCGGCTCTCCGTAAAGGCCAGGCGGGATGCCGAGTGTGCGGCACGGCAACAGCGGGTTGCAAACGATATGGCGGCGCGAACCGAGGCGCACGCGTGAGCGCAGCCGATCGCTCAGCGACGGCGGCGATGCAGATCCGGCAGCAGCGCCGCCAACAGCCCGATCAGCGGCAGGAACGAGCACACGTGATAGACCGCATAAATACTGGTGCGGTCGGCCAGCTCCCCCAACGCCGCGGCGCCCAATCCGCCGAGCCCGAAGGAGAAGCCGAAGAACATCCCCGCCACCATGCCGACTCGGCCCGGCAGCAGATCCTGCGCATAGACCAGGATCGCCGAGAACGCTGACGCCAGGATCAACCCGATCACCACGGTCAGCACGCCGGTCCAGAACAGCCCCGCGTAGGGCAGCATCAGCGCGAACGGCGCGGCGCCAAGGATGGAGAACCAGATAACAGGCTTGCGTCCGATCCGGTCGCCGATCGGCCCGCCGACAAATGTGCCCACCGCCACCGCGCCCAGGAAGACGAACAGATGGATCTGCGCGTCCGGCACTGACAGGTGGAATTTCTGGATCAGGTAGAACGTGTAATAGGAGCTCAGGCTGGCGGTGTAGATGTTCTTCGAGAACAGCAGCGCCACCAGCACGGCGATGGCGCCGAGCACCTTGGCGCGCGACAGCGAATGCAGTGCCTCGATGCCCCCCTCGACGCCTTGCGCCAGGCCGCCGCGGCGGGAGGGTGCGCGGCGGCTGCGGTACCAGAAGCTGACATTGGTCAGCAGCACGATCGCCAGCAGCGCGACGCCGGAGAACCAGGCGATCGACCCCTGCCCGCGCGGCACCACGATGAACGCCGCCAGCAGTGGCCCGATCGCCGAGCCGGTGCTGCCGCCGACCTGGAACAGCGACTGCGCGAACCCATGCCGCCCGCCCGAGGCCAGGCGCGCCACGCGCGATGCCTCCGGGTGGAACACCGAGGAGCCGATGCCCACCAGCGCCGCGGCCGACAGGATGGCGCCGAAGCTGCTGGCGACCGACAGCAGCAGCAGGCCGAACAGGGTGAAGCCCATCGCCACCGGCAATGAATAGGGCATCGGCCGCCGGTCGGTGACCATGCCGACCACCGGCTGCAGCATCGATGCGGTGAGCTGGAACGCCAGCGTGATCAGGCCGATCTGCGCGAAGTCCAGATGGTAGCTGTCCTTCAGGATGGGATAGATCGCCGGCACCAGCGATTGGTTGAGATCGTTGAGCAGATGGCAGAAGCTCAGCGACAGCAGGATGGCGAAGGTGGTCGTCTCCGCCGGAGCCACCGTCGCGACACGCGCGACTGATGGTGGCGCGGAGATCGTGTTCTCGCTCAATATCGTGTCCTCGGATCGGCGTCTGCGTACGGCAGCGGCCTGAATATCATCTGAGCGCGGCTAATGACCAAGCCACCGTGCCGCGACCTATGCGCTGAGCATGAACCTGCTCTGCGCATTATCGAAAACAGATGCGAATTTCTTAAATCTGCCTCAATCCTGTGTTGTGTATCACAGGGCTGCGGAACGGGTTGGCCGATATCTGGCGCTCTCACCGCTTGATGGAGACTGCCGTGTCGACCGGGAAGAGAATTGGCTATGCCGGACATGATTCGCGTCGGGCTGTGCTGGGCGTGGTGGCCTGGATCGTGATTCTTATTGGTGGTTACTGCGTGGTTGCCGATTGGCCGGCGTTGCCGCACCTGGCGAGCTCGTTACTGACCTCGGTTCACTGAGCCGCACCGCGTTCTGGATCCGGTGTCCAGGCCAGACCGCCGGATCAGATTGGCGGCACGGTCGCGGCGCCAAGCACCTGCAAATCCTCCGATTGAATCATTAACGCCGCGCCGAGGCCCGGGGCCACTTCCGGCAGGTTGATGCGGCGCGCGGTGCCATCCCAGGTGCCAAGCGGCGTGACATCGCGCACGATCCGGTATTCCGTCAGCTTCCTGCCGCCATTTTCCCCGCCGCCGATCGCCGTCGTGCGTTGCGGGTCGAAGGTCGCCAGCAGGGCGCTGACGGGCTGGTTGGCGGCGCTGACCTCGGCGAGCCAGGCCGCGGCGTCGCGGCGAAGCGTTACGTTGACCGCGAAGCCGCCGACCGCACCGAGCGCGGCGCGGACCGCCGCCTCGTCGGATCCCACCACGATGCGCCTTCCGTTGACCACCAGCGCGGGGGTGTAGACCTCGTCGTGCAGGGCGGCGGCGTAGCGACGCTGGCGTTCGGTGGCGGTGGCGGTCGCGTAGGGGTCGCGCCAGCCCAGGCCATTCCAATAGTCGACATGCCAGGCGAGCGCGATGATGCCCGGGCTGGTAGCGAGGCGGCCCAGCAGCGCGTCGGCCGGCGGGCATGAGGAGCAGCCTTGCGAGGTGAACAGCTCCAGCACCGCGGGTTGCGTGGCGGCGGGCGCCGCCGGCAGCGCGCAGATGTATGCCGCGGGCGCAACGGCCGCACCCAACCCTGTGAGCAAGATTTGCCGCCGTCGCATGGGTGCCTCCTGACATTCGGTCGCGTGGGTGAGACCATGTCGGCAGCCCGATGTTACAGGTTCCGCTTGCGCGGTGCGCGCGGTTCCCGGCGGGAGCCGGCCATGACGGTGTGGGCGTCGGCTGTGCGCCACCCGACGCAGTTAATTTTGCGCGTTGCCCAAGCGAGCGCGTGTCTTCGGCCATCCCGCCTGAAATCGGATTAATCGGCGGTTCATGCGTGCGCCCTAGAATTCCATTCCTTTGCAACGACCGGGGCGCGGCATGGACCTCTGGGCAAGTGCGGCTGAACGCATTCTCGATGGCGCCGAGGCCGCGCGCGCGTGAACCTGCCCGTTCAGAGTGTCGGGATCGCATCGAATGCCGGCCGTGCGCGGGGTCCGTCGCCCGTGTTGCAAGCGCCCGGCGCTGGACGAACCGCCCGCCCTGGCCAAACGACCAGGCTGAACCGCCGCCGCGATGCGATCTCATGGCTCCTGGGCGGCCAGGTGGTGCTCGGCCTGCTGGTGGCGATCACCACAGGTATCCTCGTAACACAGTCGCGCCAGCAGGCGTTGACCGCCTCCGGCCACGAAATCCAAAGCCTTGCCCTGACCCTCGCCGACCAGGCGGATCGCGCGTTCGAGGCGGTTGACCTGGTCCAGAGCACATTCCGCGACATAGCCCAGACCAGCGCCATCAAGACGCCGGAAGATTTCCGCAGGCGGATGGCGAGTCCGGAGATCACGCAGCTCCTGATCGCGCACGGCGGGGCGCTGCCACAACTCGATACCATCGCTTTGATCGACTCAGATGGAATGTTCGTCAACTTCAACCATTCTGGGCCGGTGCCCCCCAACAGCGTCGCGGACCGGCCCTATTTCAAAGCGTTGAAGGCGGATCCCGATCTGTCGAGTGCGATCAGCGACCCGCTGCAGAACCGGTGGGACCACACCTGGGCAGTTGTCGTCGCACATCGCGTGACCAGCACGGACGGCCGTTTCCTGGGTGTCAGCTTCGCCGGCGTCGTGATGCGTTACTTCGAGAAATTGTATCAGACAGTCACCAACAACGACGCCTCGGCAATATCGTTGTTCCGTAACGACGGAGTGCTGCTTGCGCGCTATCCTCCCGTGGAAGGAAGCATCGGCCATCTGTTCGGTCAAGGCGGGATTATCGGACGAATGGCCACAAGCGGGACGGATCGGGATTTGACCTTGCGGTCAAGCCGCGTCGACGGCCTGCAAAGGCTGATAGCTGGCCATCGGCTCGTGCACTATCCGTTGGTGGTGACCGTCTCGACCACCGTCGCCTCGATCCTGGCACCCTGGAGGAAGCAGGCGGCGCTCCTGATCGGCTCGGCTGTCATCATGGAACTGGTGGTGGTCGGCGTCGGCATGCTGATGCAGCGCCAGTTGCGCAGTCAGCGCCTGCTGGGTGAGGCGCGGGCGGCGCGAGCCGAGGCTGAAACCGCGCGGCGCGCCGATAAGGTATTGCAGATCCAGGCGGTTCGTTTCGGTGCCGCCCTGGGCAACATGTCCGAGGTGCTGTGCCTGTTCGATGCCACCGATCGGCTGGTCGTGGGAAACGACAGGCTGGCCACGATGCTGGGCATTTCCGTCGGCAGCATCACGACCGGAATGAACATCGAGGAGATCGGCGCGCTGCTGGCCGAGGCGTCTGGCCCGTCGCGCGAAGCGCCACAGTATATCCACGGCCTGATCGTGCGCATGCGGGCCGCGGGAAGGCGCGAGACCCAGGTGCTGGATACGGAGGACGGCCGCCGGCTTGCGGTGAATTTCGCGCCCATGGATGACGACGGCTGGCTGGTGACGCTCGAGGACGTCACTGAGCAGCGGCAGTCGGCGGCCAGGATCGAGCACATGGCTCACCATGACGCGCTGACCGGGCTGGCAAACCGGATCTTGTTTCATATACGGCTGGGCGAGGTGATGGAACGTTGCCAGAGAGGCGAGCATTTCGCCGTGCTGTACCTCGACCTTGACCACTTCAAGTCGGTGAACGACACCCTTGGCCATCCGGTCGGCGACGCCCTGCTGCGCGAGGTCACTCAGCGGCTGCAACAACAGGTGCGCGACAGCGATACCGTTGCCCGGCTTGGCGGCGACGAGTTCGCCATCGTGCAGTCCATCGACCAGCCGGCAGACAGCACGGTGCTTGCCCGGCGGCTGATCGAGGCAGTCGCCGCCCCCTATGAATTCAACGACAACCGGGTCGTCATCGGCACCAGCATTGGCATTGCCATCGTCCCAGACGATGGCACCGATGTCGACGAGATCATCAAGAACGCCGACATGGCGCTGTATCGTTCAAAAGCCGACGGACGCGGCCGGTACGAGTTTTTCGAGCCCCAGATGAATGCGCGGATGAATGCGCGCCGGACACTCGACCTGGACCTGCGCAATGCGCTGGCGGACGGCGAGTTCCGGGTGTTCTATCAGTCGCTGGTCAACATCAGCAGCGGCAAGGTCTGCGGCTTCGAGGCGCTGTTGCGGTGGCAGCATCCGCAACGCGGGATGATACCGCCCGCCGATTTCATTCCGATGGCGGAGGAGAACCGGCTTATCATTCCGATGGGTAAATGGGTTCTGCGGCAGGCCTGCGCCGACGCGGCGAACTGGCCCGGCAATCTGAAGGTCGCGGTCAACCTGTCGCCGGTGCAGTTCACCAGTCACACGCTGGTGGCCGATGTCGCCGCCGCGCTGGCCGATTCAGGGCTGAGCGCGCGCCGCCTGGAACTGGAGATCACCGAAACCGCGATGCTGGCTGACACCGATGCGGTGCTGGAGATTCTGCACCAGTTGCGCGCGCTGGGGCTGAAGATCGCGTTGGACGATTTTGGCACGGGCTATTCGTCGCTGAGCTATCTGCAACGGTTTCCCTTCAGCAAGGTCAAGATCGATCGGTCTTTTGTTGCGCGGCTGGGGGAGGGCGACGACAGCGATAAGATCGTTGCCGCGGTGATCGATCTGTGCGGCCGGTTGGGAATGGTGACCACCGGGGAGGGCGTGGAGACCACGGCACAACTCGATCGCCTCGCGGCGTTGAAGTGCGTCGAGGCGCAGGGGTATCTGTTCAGTTTGCCGTGTCCGGCCGGCGAAGTGGCGGAATTGCTGATGCAGGTGAGCACGCGCGAGTTGGAGGCGGTGGGATGATGGGGGCCTGGTGCGGGGGGTGCGGCCCTCACCCTCGCAGCTTCGCGTCTCGACCTCTCCCGCGGAGAGCGGGAGAGGTAAGTGATGGTGGGTTACAGTGTACCGCCGCGTCTGCCGGCACTCGCGCCCAGGCGTAGCCGCAGGGCGTTCAGCTTGATGAAGCCTTGGGCGTCGAACTGATCGTAGGCGCCCTGGTCTTCCTCGAAGGTGACGACGTTCTGCGAATACAGGCTGTTAGGGCTCTCCCGCCCGACGCAGCTTACGTTGCCCTTGTACAGTTTCAGACGCACGCGACCGCTGACGCTGTTCTGACTTTCATCGATTGCTGCCTGCAGCATGCGCCGCTCCGGGCTGAACCAGAAGCCGTTGTAGATCAGCGTGGCATAGCGCGGCATCAGCTCGTCCTTCAGATGCGCCGCCTCGCGGTCCAGCGTGATGCTCTCGATCGACCGATGCGCGACCAGAAGGATCGTGCCGCCCGGCGTCTCGTACACGCCGCGTGATTTCATGCCGACAAACCGATTCTCCACCAGATCGAGCCGGCCGATGCCGTTGGCGCGACCCAGCTCATTCAACCGGGTCAGCAACGATGCCGGCGACAGCGCCACCCCGTCGATCGCCACGGGATCGCCGTGTTCGAAATCGACGCTGATGACCGTTGCCTTGTCGGGCGCATCCTCCGGGCGGATGGTGCGCTGGTAGACGATCTCGTCGGCCTCGATCGCCGGGTCCTCCAGGATCTTACCCTCCGACGACGAGTGCAGCAGGTTCGCGTCCACGCTGAACGGCGCCTCGCCGCGCTTGTCCTTGGCGATCGGAATCTGGTTGGCCTCGGCGAACTCCAGCAACCTGGTGCGGCTGGTCAGGTCCCATTCGCGCCAGGGGGCGATGATCTTGATGTCGGGCTTCAGCGCGTAATACGACAGCTCGAAGCGCACCTGGTCGTTGCCCTTGCCGGTCGCGCCATGCGCCACCGCATCCGCCCCGACCAGCTCGGCGATCTCGATCTGGCGTTGCGCGATCAGCGGCCGCGCGATCGAAGTGCCCAGGAGGTATTGGCCTTCATACATGGCGTTCGCCCGGAACATCGGGAAGACGAAGTCCTTCACGAAGGTCTCGCGCAGGTCGTCGATGAAAATCTCCTTCACGCCGAACATTTCGGCCTTGGCACGGGCGGGCGCGAGTTCCTCACCCTGGCCCAGGTCGGCAGTGAAGGTCACCACCTCGCAGCCGTAGGTCGTCTGCAGCCAGCGCAGGATCACGCTGGTGTCCAGGCCGCCCGAATAGGCGAGCACGACCTTCTTCACATCCTTGACGCGCATGGCGGCGACCCTTCTGCTGCGGTGCTTGTGGGGGCGTAACGCCCCGGCAAACAGCGCGCAAGCAGCAGAGGGGGAGCGGCGCATGCGGGATCTGACAGGCAAGACCGCGTTGGTGACGGGGGCGGCCTCCGGCATCGGGCTTGGCATCGCCCAGGCGCTCGCGCGGGAGGGCATGAACCTGGTGTTGGCCGATCTGCGGGCGGAGCCGCTGGAACAGGCGCGCGCAAGCGTCGGCGGGGCGGCGATTGGCGTGGTCACCGATGTTACCGATCCGGCCTCGGTCGCTGCCGCGGGGCATGCGGCCGAGCAGGCGTTTGGCAAATTGCATGTGCTGGTCAACAACGCCGGCGTGGCGATGCATGGCATCCCGGTCGAGCAGGCCGCACCCGAGCTCTGGCGCCGCGTGATCGACGTGAACGTCATGGGCGTGATCCACGGCATCCACGCGCTGCTGCCGCTGATCCGCCGCCATGGCGAGGGCGGGCACGTGGTCAACACCGCCTCGATCTCCGGCTTCTTCGTGCGCGAGGGACGCAATCAGGGCGGTTACGCAATGACCAAATACGCCGTCGTCGCGCTGTCGGAGGCGCTGGAGCAGGAGACCAAAGACAGCGGCATCGGCGTCTCGGTGCTGTGTCCCGGGCCGGTGCACACGCCGTTTTTTGCGTCTGGGGTGGCGGCCGGGTTGGCGGGCGGCGGGCGCACCGATCCGGCGTTCAGCTTCACCGGCCGGATCGAGCCCGAGGCGGTCGGCGCGCGCGTGGTGCACGCGATCCGGCATGACGAGTTCTACGTCCTGACGCACGCCGAGGAGCGCGCCGTGGTGCAGGCGCGTCACGCGCGGATCGAGGCCGCGTTCGACCGAGTCGAGGCGCTGGCGCGCGGCGTGAACCAATGAGACGCTGGTTCCTTGCGCTATCGTTTCTGGTCGCCTCCGGAACGGTGCGGGCCGCCGAACTGCCGATCCTGGACACCGCCGCGGTGCCCTCGCAGACGCCGGAGGTCCGCGCATCATACGAGCGCTTCCTGCTGCTCAATCTGCCGCGGGCCTTCGCGCTGAGCCGGTCCGGCGCGACCGGACGCTGGAGCGGTGGGTCACTGGACCAGGCGCGGGCGAAAGCCCTCGCCACATGCGCCGAAAAGGGGGCCACCGACTGCGCGATCTACGCCGAGGATCTGGCGGTGGTCTGGCCGGGCCGGCCCCGGATCGATCCGCCCGCGGTGCCAGGTCCGCTGATCTCCGGCCCCGGTTACGCGTTCGTGCCCGATCCGCGCTTCATCTGGCACGGACCACAGGCGGCGCGCGGGCTGTTTGTCTGGGGCCACGGCAAGTCGCCGATGGGCCTGGACGCGAGCAACGACCAGCCGCAGTCCTACATTCGCGCCTTCAACAATGCCGGCTTCGACGTCGTGCGATTCGCCCGCGCGCCGCGGACGGACGACGCCGAGAGTGCCGAGGGCTGGCTGCGCGAGGCGCTGCCCAAACTGCGCGCCGGCGGCTGGCGCATGGTGGTGGTCGGCGGCCAGTCGCGCGGTGCCTGGAACAGCCTGCAGATGCTCGACACACCCGGTCTGGCGGATGCGGTGGTCGCGGTCTCGCCGGCCGCTTTCAGTTCGGCCACGCCGGGATCGCAGGCCGCGGAGCTGAAAGCCATCATGCGCGCGGCGAACGCGCCGGCGGCGCGCGTGGCGATCGCGCAGTTCCATGGCGATGTGTTCGTGCCGACGGGGATGGACGACCGTGTCGCCAGCCTGCGCAGCGGCCTTACCGGCCGGGTCGCGGCGCTGCTGATCATCGACCAGCCGGCGGGCTTCACCGGGCACGGTGCCGGCAACAGCATCGACTTTGGCGTCCGCTTCGGGCCGTGCCTGCTGCGTTTCGTTACGGATCCGACGCCACCGGCGACGTGCGCCGATGCAGGTCCTTAGCGACGCATGGCGCAATACATCGTCCAGCGATTGTTGCAGCTTGTGATCGTGCTGCTCGGTGTCAGCATGGTGGTGTTCGTCGCGATGCATCTGCTGCCGGGCGACGTCGCGCTGCTGCTGCTCGGCGATCACGCCACCGCCGACGCGCTGGTGCGGCTGCGCGCGCAGCTTGGGTTGGATCAGCCGGTCTGGGTGCAGTACCTGCGCTTCCTGGCCGAGGCGGCGCACGGCGATTTCGGCACGTCTCTGCAAACCAACCATGCGGCACTCGACGACGTGCTTGTTGCGTTCCCGGTGACGTTGCAATTGACGCTGGCGTCGCTCGCCATCGCCAGTTGCGTGGGCGTGCCGCTGGGCGTGCTGACCGCGGTGTGGAACGGCACGCGATTCGATACGGCGATGATGACGCTGACGCTGTTCGGCGTGTCGATGCCGATCTTCTGGTTCGGCCTGATGCTGCTGATCCTGTTCGCCGCGGTGCTGGGCTGGGTGCCGACCGGCGGGCTGATGCCGGTCGGGATGGAGCCGCCGCGCGTGACCGGCATGAGCGTGGTGGACAGCGTGCTGACCGGCGACCCGGCGATGATGTGGCAGGCGGTGCATTACCTGCTGCTGCCGGCATTCACCCTCGCGACCATCCCGCTGGCGCTGATCACCCGCATCACGCGCGCCGAGGTGATGGCCGCGGCGGGCTTCGATCATGTGCGCACCGCGCGGGCCAAGGGACTGGGCGAGCGCCGCGTCGTGCTGCGCCATGTGCTGCGCAATGCGGCGATACCGATCGTCACGGTGATCGGTCTGCAACTCGGCCTGCTGCTGTCCGGCGCGGTGCTGACCGAAACGATCTTCTCGCTGCCCGGGCTGGGGCGGCTGATGGTCGATTCGATCCTGTCACGGGACTATCCGGTGGTGCAGGCCGGCGCGCTGTTCATCGCCGCGCTGTTCGTGCTGGTGAACCTGGTGGTCGATCTGAGCTACGCGTTCCTCGACCCGCGGATCGCGCGGCCATGAGCGGCACGGTCGAGGTCGCCGTCGCACCGTCGATGCCCGAGCACGCGCTGTGGCGGGCGCTGCGCCGCACCGGCGCGCGGATCGGCCTTTTGATCGCCGCGGTGTTCCTGCTGCTGACCGTGGCCGCGCCCTGGGTCGCGCCGTACGATCCATATGACCAGGACCTGTCGAGCGCATTGTCGCCACCGTCCGCCGAGCATCTGTTTGGGGCCGATCAATACGGTCGCGATGTGTTGAGCCGGGTGATCTACGGCACCCGCACCGCGTTGATCGCGATCGTCGTCGCCGATGGATTGGCGTTGATGGTCGGCGGTTCGCTTGGATTGGTTGCGGGGTTTGCCGGCGGCGCGGTCGATACGGCGGTGATGCGCCTGGTGGACGTTCTGCTGGCGTTTCCTTATCTGCTGCTGGCGCTGATCATCGTCGCCGCGCTGGGGCCGAGCCTGACCAACTCGATCCTGGCGATCGGCATCATCTACACGCCGCAATACGCGCGGCTGATGCGCGGCCAGGTGCTCGCGGTGCAGGGGGCGGATTTCGTCTGGGCCGCGCGGTCGGTGGGTGCCGCGCCGCTGCGCGTGATGCTGCGTCATGTGCTGCCGAACAGCCTGTCGCCGGTGTTGGTGATGGCGACGTTGCAGGCCGGCGCGGTAGTGGTGGAGACCGCGGGGCTGTCGTTTCTGGGGCTGGGCGCGCAGCCGCCGTCGCCGGACTGGGGGGCGTTGCTGGCGGATGGGCACAGTTACTTTCTCACCGCGTGGTGGATCGCGACATTCCCGGGGCTGGCGATTTTTCTGGTGGTGCTGGGGTTCAATCTGGTGGGGGATGCGTTGCGCGATCAGTTGGATCCGCGGCGGCGGACGGGGTGACACGTCCACCTCTCCCGCTGCGCGGGAGAGGTCGAGACGCGAAGCGGCGAGGGTGAGGGTGCGCAGGACCCTCACCCGCGTCGCAAGGGCTCCGCGACCTCTCCCGCAGAGCGGGAGAGGTGAACGCAGGTTATTTCTCGATCGACACGGTCTCCATGTCGAAGAACATCTGAGTCGGGTTCAACTGGAAGCCCTTCACGGTCTTCCGCGTCGCCCGCACCTGCAACGTCGAATTGACAAACACCCAGGGTGCACCATCAAGAATCATCGCCTGGATCTTGGCATACATCTGGATCCGCTTGGCATGATCCACCTCCGCCGCCGCCTGCTTCATCAGCGCGTCGACTGCCGGGTCCTTGTAATGCGAGGTATCATTCACCGGCATCCCGTACGACCCCCACAGTTCACCCACGAAATTATCCGGATCGCCGTTGTCGCCGCTCCACCCGGTCAGGAACAGCCCATGATAGTTCCCCGACCGCACCGAGGCCAGGAACGCCCCCATGTCCGACTTGCGGATCTCCGCTTCGATGCCGATCTTGCGGAAATAGCCCTGCAGCGCCACCGCCAGATCCGCCCCTGCCGGATTGTAGCCGCGTGGCGTGTTGTAGCTGAGGAGCTCCATCTTCAGCCCGGGCTTGACGCCTGCTGCCTCCAGCAACTGCTTCGCTTTCGCCGGATCGTACGGATAGCCCTTCAACGACTTGTCGAACCCCCACTGCGCCTCGGGCAGTGGCGATGTCATCGTCACCGCCAGTCCGCCATACAGCGCCTTGTTGATCGCCGCCTTGTCCACCGCATAGTTCAGGGCCTGCCGCACCCGCTTGTCGTTGAACGGGGGCGTATCGTTCGGCATCGCCATGCCGTTGACGGTTAGCCCTGGTTGCGTCACCACCACGATGTTATGGTCCGCGCGCAGCGCCGGAATCACCTGCGTCGCCACATCGCCCATGATCTGCGTCTCGCCCCGCTGCAGGGCCAGCAGCGCCGCCTGCGCATCGGGATATTCCTTGAACACGATATGATCGAGCTTCGGCTTGCCGTGCCAATAATCCGGATTGGCATCGAGCACGATCTGGTCGCGCGACTTCCACTCACGGAAGATGAACGGCCCGGTGCCGACCGGCTTGTTACGGAAGTCCTTGCCGAGCTTCGCCGCGGCGTCGTAGCTGACGACGCCGTTCCACACCATCGCCAGGCTGTTGAGGAATGCCGCCGAGGCTTCCTTCAACTTGAACTGCACGGTGTTGTCGTCGAGCGCGCTGTAGGAGGCGACGGAGCCGAAGGTAAAGTCCTCATAACCCTCCACCGGTCCGGTGTTGTAGATCGAGTTCGGGTCAGTTTTCTTGAGCTGGCGATCGAGTGTCTTGATGTATTCCGCCGCGTTGAACGGTGTGCCGTCATGGAACTTCACCCCGGTCCGCAGGTGGAACGTATAGGTCAGGCCGTCGGGCGAGATGTCCCAGCTTTTGGCGAGGCCGGGCTCGACCTCGGTGGTGCCGGGCCTGTAGCGCACCAGGCTGTCGAACACGGTCGCCATGATGAAGCCGGAGGTGTTGTTCGCCACCGCCTCCGGGTCGAAGCCGGTCGGATCGGCGGCGATGCTGATGACCAGCGTCGTGTCCGCGCGTGCCGCGACCGGTCCTAACAGCAGCCCGGCCGCGATCGCCAGTCCGCCCGCGCCGAGCAGCCGCCGGTGGTTGGAGGCGCTTCTGTCCATGGTAGTCTCCCCTGCTTGCTACCGCTGGCGCGATCGTATCATGTATCGATGGTCATGATGAGTCGTGCCTGCCTTCATCAGCATGGGTGTCTTGGGACGGCCATAACCGCGCGCAAACCCACCCTTATCGTGACGGCCCGCAAGCCTTATCGTCATGGCCTGGCTCGTCACGAGCCATGACGGATAACACTGTACAGTCAAGGCTGCAGTCCAGCCCTGGGAGAACACATCCATGACGGTCGCCGACAAAGTCATACTGGTCACCGGCGGCGCGCGCGGGCTGGGCCGCGAATATGTCGTCAGCCTCGCCGCGCAGGGGGCGAAACTGGTGGCCGGCGATGTCCTCGATTGCGCGGCCACCATCGCGACAGCGCGCGACGCCGGAGGTCAAGCGATCGGCGTGACGCTGGATGTTACCGACCCCGCCTCCGCGATCGCGATGGCTCACGCGGCGCTCGACGCCTACGGCAAGATCGATGCGCTAGTGAACAACGCTGCATTGTATGGCGCGCTCCGCGGCGGGCGGTTCAACGCTATCGCCGAGGCCGACTGGGACGCCGCGATGGCAGTCAACGTCAAGGGAATCTGGAACTGCTGCAAAGCGGTGGTGGACGCAATGCGTGCCGCCGGCGGCGGATCGATCGTCAACGTCGCCTCGCTGGCCGCGACCTATGGCATGCCCTACGCGCTGCACTACACCACGTCCAAGGCGGCGGTGATCGGACTAACGCGCGGTCTGGCACGCGAACTCGGCCGCGACAACATCCGCGTGAATGCGCTGGCGCCCAGCGTTGTGCTGACCGAGGGCACCGATGAATTCCTCGGCGAAAAGCGCGACCGCGCGCTGGAGGTGATCCGGACCGGCCAGTCGATCCCGCGCACGTTGGTGCCGGGCGACCTGACCGGCACCGTGGCCTGGCTGGTCTCCGACGCCAGTCGTTTCGTCACCGGCCAGACGATTGCTGTCGATGGCGGTACGGTGCTGTTGTGACAGGGGCGGTGTAAACGCTTGACCCAATTCTTGCCCAACCTCGCAGCGTCATCCACCGCCCTTCGTTCGCGCCGCCGCCTCGCCCGTCACCGCTCACGAACACGTAACCAAACCGCTCCCATCCCCCCCTTGCCAGCACCGCGCGACTTGCCATAACCTCCCCCTAATATCGATAATAGATCGAGGAATACCATCCGCTCTCCCGTGCGCAAGCCCGGCGGCAACGTGCTCGCCACGCTCCGCCGGCGCATCATGTTGAACGACCTGACCCCCGGGTCCGTGCTGACGGAACTTGGGCTGGCGACCGACCTTGCGTGCAGCCAGGCCGCGATTCGCGAGGCACTGCTGCGCCTTGAAGGTGAGGGCTTGGTGCGCCGCGCCGGCCACCAGGGAACCATGGTGACGGATCTCGACGCCGACGCGGCGATGGAGATCCTCGACTTGCGGCGGCGTATCGAAACCCGCGCCGCACGCCGCGTCGCACGCCGCGTCACCGCCGGCGATCTTGATACGCTGTCAAAACTTCAGACGCGGATGATCGACGCCGCACGGGCCGACGATACCTGGGCGCTGATCGAGCACGACCGCGACTTCCACTTGGCGCTGTTCCGCATCAGCGGGCTGCACGCGCTGGAGCCCATCCTGTTGCGCTGTATCCAGCACACCGGCCGCTTCAAGTTATGGGCGCCGTGGCACCAGCGGCCATTGATGCAGACTGCCATGCGCCATCAACCTCTTCTGGCCGCGCTGCGTGGCGACGACACCACGGCACTCGGTCGCGCGCTGGGCGAACATCTGGATACGATCGTCGAACGACGCAATGCCGCATGAGCAGCGGCCAAGGATCAGGAACGGGGAAACACCATGAAACGACGCACATTGCTGACCGGCGCCACCGCTGCACTGGCGACCACGCCGCTTGCTCGCCCGCACGCGCAGAAGGCGGTGACGATACGGTGGTGGTATCATTTCGACGACCCCAAGGCGACGCCCGACGCTCTGATCGCCGCGTTCGAGAAAACCAACCCGGGAATCCATGTCGAAGCCGAGAACATCCCATGGGGCGGCGGTGGCGATTATGACAATCGTCTCTACACCTCGCTAATCGCCGGCAATGGGCCGGATGTGGCCATGGTGAAGTTCGTCAACCAGGCACGATTGTTGGAGATGGAGGCGCTGCTCCCGCTCGACACCTGGATCGACGCCTGGCCGGGCAAGAGCGACATCTCGAACGATGTCTGGCGCCTGCACATGGGACCCGACGGAAAGCGCTACTATCTGCCGCTGCAATACGTCGTGCTGTATCTCTACGTGCGGCAGGATTGGCTGGCGCAGAAAAACCTCAAGCTACCGACGACGTTCCCCGATTTCCTGGCCGCCGCCGAGGCAACGACCGGCGACAACCGTTGGGGATTCGGACTGCGCGGCGGCTCCGGCGGGCACGATTTCTGGGCGACGTTCGTGTTGGGCAACGGTGCAAAGATCGCCAAGGGTGGGCTGACGTCGCCGCAGGCGCTCGCGGCAAATCAGTGGTTCATCGACCTGTATCGCGCGCACCATGTCTGCCCGCCCTCGGCGCCGACCGATGCGTTCCTGCAGACGATCAACAATATGAAGGCCGGCCGCACCGCGATGACCATCCATCATATCGGATCGGCGAACGAACTGACCGCGGCGCTGGGAGACGCAATCACCGCGGTGCCGGTGCCGCGTGGGACGAACGGGCCGGGGTGGGCGACCTACGGCGACGGCTCGTCGGCTGTTTTCGCCGCCAGCAAGAACCGTGAGGCGGCGTGGAAATGGGCCGCGTACCTGTCCACCAGCGCAACCAATGTCGCGTTCAACAAGCTGTCGGGCCAGGTCACCGTCACGACCTCGGGCGCGGCGAACTGGGATGTGCAGCCGAAACGGTTCATCGAGGCCACAACGAATTCGTTGCCGATGGCGCAGGTGCTGCCGAACCTGCCGCAGACCGCGGACTTTACCCGCACCGTATGGCCGCAAACCACGCAGCGGGCGTTGCTCGGCCAGATCAGTCCGGACGACATGATGCGGACCTTCGACAAGCTGTTTTTCGCTTGAGTACCACGCTGAGCCCCACCCTGCCCCGCGCCGCGACATGGGGCGGCCGGCGCTGGCGCAGACGCGCGGCACTCCGGGCCACGCCATGGTTGATGCTGACGCCGGCGCTGGCCGCCACGACGTTCCTGGTGCTGATCCCGGTCGTCGAAACCCTATGGATGTCGTTGCACAATGTGATCTTGTTCCGTCCACGCAGCGCGCCTTTTGTTGGTTTGGCGAACTATGCGCACGCGCTTGCCGATCCGGTGTTCTGGTCGAGCCTCGGCAACTCCGTCATCTGGGTCGGTGGTGCGGTGTCGTTGCAGTTTGGCCTGGGTCTCGGCACAGCGCTCCTGCTCAATCGCAGCTTTGCCTGGCGCGGCATTGCGCGCGCGCTGGTGGTGGTGCCGTGGGCGTTGCCCAGCGTGATCATCGGCCTGATCTGGACCTGGATGCTGGACTTCAATCTCGGCGTGTTGAACGAAATCGGCGTGCGGCTGGGCCTGCTGAGCGCGCCGATTGCATGGCTGGCACAGCCCGACACCGCAATGGCCGCCGTGATCCTTGCGGTCGTGTGGCAGGGATTTCCGTTCTTCGCGGTCACGCTGCTCGCCGGCATGCAGGCGATCCCGTTCGACCTTTATGAGGCCGCTGCACTCGACGGTGCCGGACCGTTCCTTCGATTCCGTTACGTTACGCTGCCAGGGCTTGCCGAGGTCATAGCCACGACGCTGCTGCTGCGCATGATCTGGGTGGCGAACTCGCTCGACCTGATATTCGTGATGACCGGCGGTGGCCCCGGAACAGCGACACAAACGTTGCCGTTGCACGCCTTCCTCACCGCATGGTCCGGCGGCAACTACGGTGAGGGCTCGGCGCTTGCCGTGATTTTCACGTTGATCCTGCTCAGCGTCGTGGTGATCCATGTGCGGCGGACCCATCGGCAATGATCGAGCGCAAACGTTTCGCACGCGGCCGGCGTCTGGTGCTCACCGAGCTGCCAATCGTGGCGATTCTCGGCTTCGCGCTGTTGCCCTGGATGTGGATGATGCTGTCATCGTTCCGTCCGGATGCGGAACTGACGCAGTCGCCCATCACGCTATGGCCGCGCACGCTGACGCTGGCGCATCACATTGAGCTGCTGCAGCGCACCTCGTTCATCTGGAACCTGCGCGACAGTCTTGTGGTGGCCACTGGCACTGTGTCTCTCGGGCTGATGCTTTCATTGCCGGCGGCCTACGCGTTTTCCCGCTACCGGTTCCGCGGGCGCCAGCCGCTGCGTGTGCAGTTTCTGGTGATCAACATGTTTCCCGTGGTGATGCTGATTCTGCCTCTGTTCGTGCTGATGCGGCAGCTCGGCCTGCTTGATACCTATTACGCGCTGATCGCCGGCCACGCGACATTCACCCTGCCGTTTGCGAGCTGGATGCTGACAAGTTATGTCGACGGCATACCGGTATCGCTCGACGAGCAGGCAGCGGTGGACGGGGCAACGCCGCTGCAGGTGTTGCTGCGTGTCATCCTGCCGGTCGTCATGCCTGGCGTGGTGGCGGTCGGGGCGTATATGTTCATCGCCTCGTGGAACGAATACCTCTTTGCGCTGATGTTGGCCGGACAGCACGTGCGCACCGTAACGGTGGCCCTGCAATTGTTCATCGGTGAGAACCAGATCCAGTGGGGATTGCTGATGGCGGGCGGCACGTTGGTGGCACTCCCCGCCGTGATCCTTTTCCTGTTCGTGCAAAAACAATTGGTCGGTGGATTGACCAAAGGAGCCGTGGTCGGATGAGCGAAGCTTGGATGCCGCCGGTCGGCGTGATTTCGATGAGTTACGCGCGACCGTTCACCGCAGCGCACTTTCCCCTGTTCGCGCGGATGAAAGCGGCAGGGATGGATTTCTGCGAGCTCTTGGTTCCGGAACCGGATGAGCTTGACCCCGCTGAGGTGGGGCGCGCCGCGCGTGACGCGGGGCTGTTCCTGGCACTGGCGGCGCGGGTGAATGTGCAGCGCGACCTCGCCTCCGACGATGCCACGGCTCGTGCGGCCGGCGTGGATTACCTGCGGCGCTGCATCGATATTGCGGTCGCATGCGGCGCGTCCATTGTCGGCGGCCCGCTGTATGGCACGCCACTGGTGTTCGCGGGACGCCCGCCATCGCCGATTGACGAAAACCATCGCCTGGATCGCGTCAGGCGAGTGGTTGACGGACTGCTGGCCGTTGCCGAACACGCTGCGCGCAGCAATGTGCGATTTGCGGTGGAACCCCTCAACCGGTTCGAAACCGATTTCTGCAACACCGCGCGTCAGGCGGTTGAACTTTGCGCCGCGGCCTGTCATTCCGCTATAGGTATTATGCTTGACACGTTTCATATGAACATGGAGGAGGACGACCTTCCCGCCGCGATACGCCATGCCGCGCCGTACCTGATCCACTTCCAGGCGAACGAAAACCACCGCGGTTTCCTCGGCACCGGGCATTTGGATTGGCCTGCCATTTGCCGTGCGCTGGCGGAAATCCGTTACGCGGGCGCCGTGACCCTGG
>Ga0326727_10009834_pt1 | contig 23199 bp, 18 predicted proteins | sample MB2enrmetagenome_FD_207643 | JGI IMG/M metagenome (GOLD analysis project Ga0326727, IMG submission 207643) | Lab enriched peat soil microbial communities from McLean, Ithaca, NY, United States - MB29MY | ecosystem: Environmental > Terrestrial > Soil > Wetlands > Peat | place: USA: New York... | reverse complement strand
AGAATCTTAGACGCACTGCGAGAAGGAGAAGTCGGCGTCAACGAATTAAGTATTCGGCTGAAAGTCGAACAAACCAATCTGTCGCAGCAGTTGGCCATCCTGCGGAAAAGCAGCATTGTGGTCGGCCGCAAAGACGGCCAGAACGTCTTTTATTCCGTGCCGGACCCGGAGATTTTTCGCCTGTTGGACGACGCCCGGCGGATCTTCAATAACCACCTCATCGATATCCGGGACCTTTTGGCACAACTGACTCCCGCGGGGGAAAAGGACAAGCCGGTTGTTCCATAGTTTGAGCGGCCAAGCGCTCGCCGCATCGGCCCGGACGACTCATCGCAATCATCTGTAAATGGCCCATATTCTGTTCAATTCGCTTTTGGTGACTTTGCTGGCGCTTCCCGCCGTAGTTTTCGCGGCTGGGCCGTGGCCCGCGTTGCGGCGCTTGCCTTCCGCGCTGCTGATCGCCGGCCTGTTGGCCGGGGCGACGGCGGCGGCCATCAGCTTGTGTCATCCGTCTCCGGTTGCCAGCGATTTATCTTCATTCACTCCGTTCCCCTTCGTTCTCTCGCTGGACCGTTTGAGCGCATATTTTCTGCTCTTGATTTGCGCGGTCAGCGCGCCGGTAGTCCTGTATTCCGCCGCATACGTCGAGCGCCATTACGCCGGCCGGCGGCGGATTTGGCTGTGGGCGTTGTTGCCGCTGTTCCTGCTGTCTATGGTAGTGGTGGTCACCGCATCCACGGCCTTCGCCTTCCTGTTCGGTTGGGAGCTGATGACGCTGTTCTCGGCCGGGCTGATCCTGATTGATGGCGACGATACCCAGCGGCGGCAGAAGCTGTTCATCTACCTGCTGATGATGCATGCCGGCGCGGCAGCCGTAGTCGCGTCCTTTTTCCTCTTCCTGCCGCACGCGGCCACGCTCGACTTCGCGTCCATGCGTTTGGCCGCCGGCCTCATGCCGGCCGGGTTACGCACGGCGGTCTTCCTGCTGGCGTTCGTTGGCTTTGGGACCAAAGCTGGAATCGTTCCGCTGCACGTCTGGCTACCCAAAGCCCATCCGATTGCGCCCAGCCCGGTGTCCGCGCTGATGTCCGGGGTCATGCTGAAAACGGCCGTCTATGGCTTCGTCCGCTTTGGCTTCGATTTCCTCGGGACCGGGCCGGCCTGGTGGGGCTATCTGGCGTTGGCCGCGGGTGCGCTGTCCGGCGTACTGGGTGTGCTGTACGCCATCGCCGAGCACGACTTGAAGCGCCTGCTGGCTTATCACAGCGTGGAAAACATCGGCATTATCTACCTGGGGCTGGGCACGGCCCTGGTCTTTACCGCGCATCATGCCCCGGGGTGGGCGGCGCTGGCGCTTATGGGCGCGCTGCTGCACTCGCTGAATCATGCGCTGTTCAAGAGTTTGCTGTTCCTGGGCGCCGGCGCTATGGCGGACGCCACCCAGACGCTCGACATTGAGGAAATGGGCGGCTTGTTCAACCGCATGCGGACGACCGGCACGCTATTTCTGATTGGCTGCTGTTCGATTGCCGGTCTGCCACTGTTCAATGGTTTCGTCAGCGAGTGGCTGACCTTCCGGAGTTTTCTCGGCGGCGCCACCCTGTCCGCCGCGACCGCCGCAGTCGTTCTGCCGGTGATGGCGGGCGTGCTGGCGCTGATTGGCGGTCTGGCTGCGGCCTGCTTCGCCAAGGTTTATGGCGTGGCGTTTCTCGGCCGGCCGCGCAGCGTGGAAGCCGGAGACGCCGAGGAAGTTCCCCTGGCTATGCGCGCCGGAATGGCCCTGTTGGCCGCGGCTTGTGTCATTATCGGCCTCGCACCGGGGATCGTGCTTCGCCCCCTGAGCGCCGTCGTTCAGGAGTTGCTGCCCGGCGCGAGCCTGCCGGACGGTGCTTTGTCGATTGTGCGCGTTGTACCTTGGCTGGCTGTCGCGGTGATTGCCGTAAGCATCCTGATTGTCTGGGTAAGGCGCGCTCCCCGTATTACGCCCACCTGGGCCTGCGGATTGCCCGGCTTGAACAGCCGCATGCAATACACCTCTGCCGCATTCTCCAAGCCGTTGCGCAAGGTATTCGCCCAGGTTTACCGGCCGGACCGCACCGTGCTCGTGGAGCCGGCCGATCAGCCGTACTTCCCCGCGTCCATTTCTTACCGGGAGGTGCGTACGGTCCACTTTGAGCAGGCGCTCTACCGGCCCGCGGTGAACGGCATTGTGGCCGTGGCGAACCGGCTACGGAAGTTACAAACCGGCAACATACAGGTCTATCTGCTCTACATGTTCCTGGCCCTGGTTCTGCTGCTCCTGTTTATGAGGTTGGCATGACGTACGCGCTGAATGTTCTGCAACTGATGCTGCTGCTGGCAGCGGCCCCGCTGGTGCGGGGCGTAGTCGCCTGCCTCAAAGCGCGCATTCAGAACCGGCGCGGAGCCAGTGTATGGCGTCCTTACGCCGAACTGCGCAAGCTCTTTGCCAAGGAAGATCTGGTTCCGCCCACCGCTTCTCCGGTATTTCGTTTCTCTCCGGTGGTGCTGTTCGCGGCCACCGTGGCCGCGGCGGCGTTCATACCCGTACTGAATGGTTCCGCGCTATTGGGAGCCACCGGCGACTTCATCATGCTGGCCTATCTGTTGGCCTTGGGAAGGTTCTTCCTGATCCTGGGCGCCATGGACGGTGGCAGTTCGTTTGGCGGCATGGGCGCCAGCCGGGAAGCGCTGGTATCCACCTTGGCCGAAGCCCCGCTGCTGCTGGGATTGACGGCCGTGGCCATCACCGCCCGCACGGCCACCATCGCCGGCATCGTGCGCTGGACGCTGGCCCAGCAAGTCTTCCATCTGTCGGCGGTGCACGCGCTGGCTTTGGCCGCGCTGGCCCTGGTGGCGATCGCCGAAACCGGCCGCGTGCCGGTGGATAATCCGGCGACGCATCTGGAACTCACCATGATTCATGAAGCTATGGTGCTGGAGTATTCCGGGCCGAGTCTGGCGCTGATCGAGTGGGCCGGCGCCATCAAGCTGAGCGCCATGATGGCGCTGCTGATCGCGCTGTTCGTGCCGTGGGGCATACCCGTGAGTTTGTCTGCCGTGGGGCTGGGGATTGCGCTCACCACCTTCGTTTTGAAGATGGCGGCGCTGGCGGTGTCCCTGGCGGTGTTGGAAAGCAGCGTTGCCAAGTTGCGCATGTATCTGGTGCCGGATTTTCTCGGCATGGCGTGCGTGCTATCGATATTGGCAGTGATCTTTACTGCCCTGATGAGGTAAAGAATGGGTCTGATTTCCCTGGCCGCGGCCAAGACGTTGGCGTCTTCGGCGGCGTTTCTGTTCATCACGGTGTTGCTGATGGCCGCCGCCAAGCGGACCGCCACCTGCATCGCGCTGTTCAGCGCCCAGTGCGCCATTATCACCGCGCAGATTCTGGCCACGGCATATCTTCACCGCTCCGGCGAAGGATATCTGGTGGCCGTGCTGGTCTTTGCCGTCAAAGTGGTGGGCATCCCTTACGCCTTGCTGCGTGTCGTGAGGGGTCTGAAGACTGCGGGCGAGGTGGACACTTCGACGACGCCGGCGCAATCGGTGTACATCACCGCCGCGCTCATCCCGCTGGCCTTCGTGGTGGTAAAGCCGTATGTCCGCGCGCTCGCCGTGGACGGCCAACTGCTGGCCGCGGCCGTGGCCCTGGTGCTTTCGGGAGCTTTCTTGATGGTCAGCCGGAAGAAGGCTCTGATGCAGGTAATCGGACTGGTGGTTTTGGAGAATGGCATTTTCGTGGCCGCCATTACCACCACCTCCGGCATGCCGCTGGTAATTGAGATCGGCATCTTCTTTGATCTGCTCATCGGCGTGCTGCTGATGGGAGTTTTTGTTTTCCGCATTCGCGACACGTTCGAACATGTGGACGTATCCAAACTGCGCCGGCTTAGAGGTTGATGGCATGACGTTATGGTTTTCCCTGCTGATTCCCTTACTGGGCGCGTTCGCGGTGCTGGCCTGCAGGCAGCCGCGAGCGGCGGTCCGGGCGGCGCTGGGAATTGGCGCCCTTGAGGTCTTAACGCTCGGCCGCGCCGTCTGGGCCATCCGGGCGGAGGGCGTGCTGCAAAGCGGGCGGTATCTGCGCGCCGACGGACTCACGGCGTTTTTCCTGATCAACATCGGCCTTATCTTCACGCTGGTGCTGGCGTACTCCGTGGGCTATCTGCGCCACATTCCTCATGGCCGGTTTTCCTCGGCGCGCTGGTTCTTTGCCCTGGTTTTCCTGCTGCTGTTCACCATGCTGGGCGTGTATCTTTCGGCCAACCTGGGCATGATGTGGATTGCCGTGGAAACCACGACGCTGGCTTCGGCGTTGCTGGTGGGCTTCTATAACACCGAGGGCGCAGTGGAAGCCGGCTGGAAATACCTGATCCTGTGCACGGTAGGCATCGCCTTCGCCCTGTTCGGCACCATCACCCTGTACCTGGCCGCTATCCGTAGCGGGATGCCGGCGGACAACGCGCTGGACTGGGCCGCGCTGATGAACTGGGCGCCGCAGATGAGTGGCGCGCGCGAACTGCTGAAGCTGGCGTTCGTGTTCGTAGCCGTGGGTTATGGCACCAAGATCGGCTTTGTTCCCATGCATAGCTGGCTGCCCGATGCCCATGCCGAAGCGCCCTCGCCGGTCAGCGCCCTGCTTTCCGCGGTGCTGTTGAACTGCGCCCTGTACGCGCTGTTGCGGATCGACGCCATCACCGCGCGCGCCATCGGCAGCGGCTTCAGCCATACTCTGTTGCTGGCCTTGGGCACACTGTCAGTGGTGGTCGCGGCCTTCCTGATGGTGGTGCAGAACGACCTGAAGCGCCTGCTGGCCTATAGCAGCATCGAGCACATGGGAATCGTGGCGATTGGCGTTGGTCTGGGCGGATCGCTCGGCCTGTACGGCGCACTGCTGCACACCTTTAATCACTCGCTGGCCAAAACCTTGCTGTTCTTCACCGCCGGACACGTTCGCGAACGTTTCGGGACATTGCGCATGGATCAGATTCGCGGCATGGTCCGCTCGCTGCCTTGGACCAGCGTGGCCCTGATCATCGGCAGTCTGGCGGTGGTGGGCATGCCGCCGTTCGGTCTGTTCGTCAGCGAATTCGTCATTCTGACGGCGGCTTTCACGCAGGCGCATTACGTGCTGGCAATCCTGCTGCTGGCGGCGATTTCGGTGGTGTTTGGCGCGATGTTGCAACACTTCCAGGGAATGCTGTGCGGCGAGCCGCCGCCGATGGGCGCTCGCGCCAAGGCGTTGTTTACCGACGTTGCCGCCATGACCGCCTGTGCCGCGTGTCTGCTGGTCCTCGGCCTGCGCATTCCCGTCGTGTTCACCAATCTGCTGCACGGCGCCATGGCGGTGCTGCAATGATGACTGCAATCGCAGCCGGCGCCAGGTTTACCAGCGTAAGGGACGTGCTGGCGTTTTTGCGCCACGATAACGTTCGTTTGGTCTCGATTTTCGGCAGCCACGACGAAGCCGGCGCGCTCCGCGTGCACTACATGCTCGAGCTTGACGGCCGGGAGTACCGGATGGTTGGCCTGCCGGTGGATGGACCAATTCCTTCGGCAACGCCGGTCACGCCGGCGGCGGCCTGGTACGAGCGCGAGTTGTACGAGACTTATGGCGTCGAGATCGACGGTCATCCCAATTTGCAGCCGCTGCTGTCTCATGCCGGCGAATATCATTTTCTCCAGGTGGAGGGCAATGGCGTATGCGAGGTGCCGGTGGGGCCGGTGCATGCGGGCATCATCGAGCCGGGACACTTCCGCTTCAGCGTGGTCGGCGACACCGTGCTCAACCTCGAATTACGACATTTCTACACCCATAAAGGCACGGAGAAACTCTTCGAGGGCGCGCCGGTGATGAGTGCGCCCATGCTGGCGGAATCCGTCTCCGGTGACAACTGCTTTGCCCATGCCGTTGCCTACTGCCAGGCGGTGGAGAACGCCGGCGGCGTCTCCGTCCCCCCGCGCGGACGGGCTTTGCGGCTGGTTGGCCTGGAACTGGAACGCATGCTGGCTCACGTTGCCGACCTGGGCGCATTGTGCGGCGACGTGGCCTTTGCCGTTCCAGCCGCCTACACGGCCCGCATCAAGGAACTGCTGCTGCAGGCTTCCACGCGGTATTTCGGCACCCGCTGCTGGCGCGGCCTGGCCGTGCCCGGCGGCATGAAGCGCGACCTAGGGGCGGAACAAGCCCGGGAACTCAGCCACGTGGTAAGTGATGCGGCCCGCGATTTTGCCCAACTGGCGCGCCTGGTTCTCGACACGCCCTCCATGCAGAACCGCTTTGAATCAACCGGAATCCTGTCGCGCGATCATGCCCGCGCGCTGGGCGTGGTTGGTCCCGCGGCCCGCGCCAGCGGCTTGAAGATGGACGTCCGGCATGATCATCCCTACGGCGCTTATCGCAAACTGACACTTGAGCTTCCGCACTATCATCAGGGTGACGTGATGGCGCGCGCACGGATTCGCATCGATGAAACGGCCATCTCGGCGCGCCTGATTGGAGAAACCCTGAGCGCACTTCCCGCCGGCGCCATCTCGACACCGGTGACGTGCCCGGCCGCGGCCGAAGGCTTCTCCGCCGTCGAATCGCCCCGGGGAGAGTTATTGTACTGGGTTCGCATACAAGACGGCGGCATACGGCGTTGCCACATCAAGTCGCCGTCGTTCCAGAACTGGCCGGCGCTGCCGTTGGCGATGCCGGGCAACATTATTGCCGACTTCCCGGTGATCAATAAGAGCTTCAACCTTTCCTACTCCGGATGTGACCGATGATTTTTGATATAGCTGCACGCAGTCTGGCCAGTGGTTCGGTGCTTATCCCGGGCGAGCAATTGATTGGCGCTTGCGCCGGCAGCCGCATGCCCGCCGTGGATCCCAAGCTGCTGACGGCGGCCATCGCCCAGCGCGTGGTCGAGGCCTGCCCGACCTCGGCGCTGCAGCTGGAACAATCCGGCGAACGGCTGACGTTGAATTACGGCGAGTGCATCGGCTGCGGACGCTGTCTGGAGACCGGTGCGGGAGTATTCTTCGCGGCGGAAAAACTCATGTGTTGCGGCGTGCCCAAGCCGGCCCTGATCCGCCGCTGGGACATTGAAACCAGGACAGAGCTGGTGGCTGAGCAAACCGCAATGGCCGCGAACGGTGAGGAGATCGCGAAACTGCTCGGCCGGGCATTGAATATCCGCCAGGTCGATGCCGGATCCTGCAATGGCTGTGAGGCCGAGATTGTTGCCTTGAACAATCCTTATTACGATCTGGAGCGCTTCAATATTCATTTCGTCGCGTCGCCAAAACATGCGGATATGCTGTTGGTGACGGGCCCGGTAACCCGCAACTTGGCTGAAGCTCTGCGGCACACTTATGAAGCCACGCCTTCCCCCAAGCTGGTAGTGGCCGTAGGCGCCTGCGGATGTACCGGCGGCATCTTCGCCGGCGGCAATGCCGTGGCGGGCGCGGTGGATGCGATCATTCCCGTCGATGCTTATATCCCCGGCTGCCCGCCGACGCCGGCCATGCTGCTGACCGGCATCCTGCAGGCCCTGCGTTGCCGCCGGTAAGGCCGGCTCTTTTCTCACCACGGAGGCACCCAGACACTGAACAACTACAAAAGCTGCAATGCCTTTCTGATTTGCGGTTTCCTCCGTGTCTCCGTGGTGAATTCATAACCTCGATTCGTTGTACAATTCAGCTGCTCACATACAGGCTTAACCGAGGAACCACGCATGAAACGCCCAAGGATCGTTTTGTGGGTCTGTGTTTTTCTGTTCGTATTTCTCCCGGCCACTTTGGCGGGACAGACCGACTGTGAAGCAGGCGCCGGGCCGCTTCGCCAGGATCCTCCGCAAGGCATAGCAACGCAGGATCTCATTAAGACCTTCGCCACCAAGGAGTCCACGTTCAAGGCAGCCCGCCGGAATTACACCTATACGGAAGACATATCGGTCCAGACGCTGCGCGCGGATGGCAATCAGCTTTCGGTCGACGGCGAGTTCCGGCAGGTCATGGAGGTTTCCTATGACGCCACTGGAAGGCGCCAGGAGCACGTAACCTTCGCTCCGCAATCCACGTTGCGGCGAATTGCATTGACCCCGGCGGACTTCGAGGACTTTCGCGACATCATGCCCTATGCGCTGACCGCCGCGGAACTGCCGCAGTACGACGTACTCTACAAGGGACAACAGCACGTGGACGATCTGGACACCTACGTTTTCGAAGTTGCGCCCCGGAAGACGGAAAATGGGAAGCGATACTTTCAGGGCCGCGTCTGGGTGGAGGTCCGCGACCGGGTGATCGTAAAGACCTGCGGCAAGAGCGTTCCCGAACGCATCGCCAGCGGCAAAAAGAACCGCGGGCAGGAGAATATCCAGCCTCTGTTCGTGACCTACCGCGAACAGTTCGACGGCGGATACTGGTTTCCCACCTATACGCGCTCGGACGATTTTCTGCAGTTCAGCCGGAACATGGTCCGCGTTCGCGAAATCATCAGGTACAAGGATTACAGACGCTCCGGAGCCAGGTAGAGATTGAAATGAGAGACAAGCCGTTGCGTGACGGCTGCTCGCCGCTGCTCACTCACTGCGGCTTCGGCTTGTCCAGCACCAGGTCGTGTTTGGCCTGACACTCGTCTTCCGGATCGTAGGTCGCCATGCCGGTGTACCGGTCATTGGCAGCCTTAAACGCCAGCGGTGGCTGATGCACGCGGGAAGGAAGTCCAATAAATCTCACTTTGCCATCGGCATTGGTGCCTGCATCCAGATCGAGCCTGCGGATTCCGGCGAAACCATAAGCAATGTGAACGCTGACGTCAACGCCGGGGGCGGGCTTGCCGTCAGCCGTGGTTACGGTCAGCTCCACCGAGCAGGGCCCGATGCCACCGTCGATCACGGGTATTTTTTGTGGCGGCGGCGCTGGCGGATTCGATTGCGCTGGCAACAAAACCGCCGCACCGGCAAACACGAGGAGAAAGCATAGTCCGCGCCAAGTTCTGTTCATATCGTGATCCGCATAATTACACCAAGGCCGGCAGAATCACCTTCATGACATATCATATCGAAAAATAGCCCATCGCTTCGCCCGTTGCACACACCGAGGGCGCGGGGTTTTTTGATTGGAATCTCTAACGTGGATACCACTAAGAAGAGCTCGTTTGTGGGGCAGCCTCATAACCGCTTAGCTGCCATTCGTTGCGGCAAGCGCCCGGTGTTCGTTAAATCAGTAGATGTATACAAGGCTGAGAAAGTTGCAGGTTTCCGATGTTAAGAAATGCGCAATGCTCCGGCCGGGGTGATGGATTATTGCGCCCGGCCCACGCCCGGAAGCGGGAACGGAGAGCCGCGCGCTATTTTTTGCATGTGGCCAATGAAAACTTTTCGTTCATCCCTCCGCCACCGCCGCCGGAGTCGACGGCGATACGTTGTTCTACCTCGTTTTTCCTCTGCGCTCTCCGCGTCCTCCGCGGTGAGAGGTTTTCCCGGGCAGCCGTGTTATCCTATTAGGGATATCTGCGACTTGCCTTGTAGGCTGTTTTCCCGCAGTTCCCTCGCACAATCATGATCTCAGTCAGTAACGTCACCATGCGCTACGGCGCAAAAATATTGTTTGAAGAAGTGTCCACGGCGTTTACGCCGGGGAAGCGCTATGGCTTAACGGGTCCCAACGGATGCGGAAAGTCCACCTTCATGAAGCTGCTGACCGGCGAGCTGGAGCCGACCAAGGGCACGGTCGTGCGTCCGCGCAAGTTTGGCGCCTTGAGCCAGGACCAGTTCGCCTTTGACACCCGGCGCGTGATCGATACCGTCATCATGGGTAATAAGCGCCTGTGGGCGGCCATGGAAGAGCGCGACGTGCTCTGGGCCAAGCCCGATCTCACCGATGACGATGGCATGCGGCTGGGCGAGCTGGAGGCCGTTGTCGGAGAAGAGGACGGCTATTCCGCCGAAACCGATGCCACGCTCCTGCTGCAGGGATTGGATATTCCCGACGAGCTGCACGAACGCACCATGGGCGAGTTGCAGGGCGGACAGAAAGTCCGCGTGCTGCTGGCGCAGGCCCTCTTTGGACATCCCCAGGCCCTGCTGCTGGACGAGCCGACGAACCACCTCGATCTGGACTCCATCCACTGGCTGCAAGACTTTTTGAATCAATACGACGGCGTGCTGATCGCCATTTCGCATGATCGCCATTTCCTGAACAGCATTTGCACCCACATCGCCGACATCGATTACGAAACCATCATCACCTACACCGGCACCTACGACGAGATGGTGCTGGCCAAAACCCAGATCCGCTCGCAGATCGAAGGACAGAACGCGCAGCGCGAGAAGAAGATCGCCCAGCTCAACGATTTCATCGCACGCTTCTCGGCCGGCACCCGCTCCAGCCAGGTGCAGTCGCGGCGGAAGGAAGTCGAGCGGCTGCAGGTGACCGAACTGGCGCGCTCCAACATCCAGCGCCCCTTCCTGAAGTTCGAGCAGAAGCGGCCTTCCGGAAAGCACATTCTGGAACTGGAAGCGGTATCGAAGTCCTATGAAGATCAGGAAGTGGTCCGGAGCTTCACCGCCAGTGTCCTGCGCGGCGAAAAGATCGCCCTGATGGGCCGCAACGGCGCCGGCAAGACCACTCTGTTGAATGCCCTGCTGGCCAATTCGCCGACCGTGCCGGAATCCGAGCTTCGCTTGGCGAGCGGCTACGACGGGCCCCTGCTCAGCGACGGCAAAGTCATTTGGGGACACGAAGCCGCCGTGGGATTTTTTGCCCAGGACCATAAGGCTTTAATTGCCAAAGGCACGACGGTATTCGAGTGGCTGTACCAGTGGGACCCCGGGGCCTATCAGGAAGACATCCGCGGACTACTGGGCCAGATGTTGTTTACCCGCGACGACGGCAATAAAAAGACCGACGTGCTTTCCGGCGGCGAATCGGCCCGCCTGCTGTTCTGCAAACTCATGCTGCAAAAGCCGAACGTGCTGGTTCTGGACGAACCCACCAATCACCTGGACCTGGAATCGATCAACGCGCTGAACATCGCGCTCCAGCGCTATCAAGGGACCGTGCTGCTGGTCACCCACGACCACGATCTGGTGGACGAAGTCGCCACCCGCATATGGCACTTCGAGGACGACCACCGCATCACCGACTTCAAGGGCGCCTACGAGGAATTCCAGGCGGTGTGCGCATAGAAGACTATACCGCCTCCGCGAGCTCCTGGTCTGGGTCCGGCTCAGTTTCCTCGGGAGAGCTCGCCACGCGGGTTCGGGCCACGAGCACGTAAATTGACGGGACTACAAACAGCGTGAACATCGTTCCGATGATCATGCCGGTCACCAGCATGATGCCGATACTGTTGCGGGCGCCGGCGCCGGGACCCTTCGCCAGCACCAGGGGGAAGTGACCCATCACAGTGGCGGCCGTGGTCATCAGCACCGGACGCAGCCGGGTCGAGGCCGCCTGTGTGACCGCGGCTATCTTCCCCAGACCGGTTTCCTGCAGATGATTGGCAAACTCCACGATCAGGATGCCGTTCTTCGATATCAGGCCTACCAGCGTGATCAGGCCTACCTGACTATAGATATTGAGCGTGGTCAGGCCCAGGAAGGAGAACAGCAGCGCCCCGGAAAGGGCCAGCGGCACCGAGCCGGCAAGAATGATAAAAGGATCGCGGAAGCTCTCGAATTGCGCCGCCAGCACCAGATAGATCAGGACCGCCGAAAGCAGGAACACGCCGAGAAACTTGCTGCCTTCGGTGCGGAGCTGACGCGATTCCCCGGCATAATCGACCGTAAATCCCTGCGGCAGAATTTGCTGCGCCTCGTTCTCCAGGAAGCGCAAGGCCTTATCCAGCGGAACCCCCGGCGGGATCACGCCTTGAATGCGCACCGCATTGAGCTGCTGAAACTTCTTCAGCTCCCGCGGCTCCGTGGTGGTCTTCAGGCTGGCGAAGGTCGATAGGGGGACAAGCTTGTTCCCCGAACCGGTGACATAGATCTGCGTCAGTTGCTCCGGCGTCAGGCGGTCCACGCGCTTGACCTGGGGAATCACCTTGTAGCTCTGACCCTGGATGCTGAACCGGTTCACGTAGTTTCCGCCAAGCAAGGTGGAAAGATCCTTGCCCGCCTGGCTCAGGTCCACGCCTTGCGCGCGCAGCTTGTCCCGGTCGAAGACGACCTCCGTCTGCGGCTGGTCGAACTTCAGATCCGAATCCGCATAGAGAAACATGCCGCTCTTGTAAGCCTTCTCGATGAGCTGGTTGGCGAGCCGGAGCAGCTGCGCGGGCTCCGCCGCCGACGTGATCACGAAATCGACCGGGAAATTGCCACCGCCAGGAAGCGGCGGCGGCGTCAGCGGGATCACCCGGACCCCGGCGATTTTCGACAACGGCCCGGCCGATTCGATCAGCAGTTGCTGCGCGGTCTTCTTACGTTCGCTCCACGGTTTGGTCACCATGCCGCCAAAACCGCCGGTGGGATCCGTAACTTGAAAGACGCTCGCGCTCTCCGGAAACGAGTGGTACACGTCATATATCTGCGAGGCAGACAACCGCGCCTGATCGATGGTGGCATTTGCCGGACCCTGCACCACCCCGAAAACTACGCCCTGGTCTTCAGCCGGAGCCAGTTCCCGCTGCGAAAACATATAGAACGGCACGATCAGTGCCGTCACAATCACCCACAGCGTAAGCACCACCGGGCGATACCGCAGCGTGCCGGCCAGGGTGTGGCCGTAGGCGTCGCGCACGCTGTCAAAGCGGCGATTGACCCAGCCGGCGAAACCGCGCTCGGCATCTCCGGCGCGCAACAGCTTCGAACCCAACATGGGCGACAGCGTCAGGGCCACGACGCCTGAAATCAGGACGGCGCCGGCGAGGGTAAACGCGAACTCGCGGAAGAGCGCGCCGGTCAGGCCACCCTGGATGCCCACCGGCGCATAGACGGCGGCCAGGGTAATGGTCATGGCGATGATGGGGCCCACCAGCTCCCGCGCCGCATCGATGGCCGCCTGGTAGGGCGTTTTGCCTTCCCGCAGATGACGCTGGACATTTTCCACCATCACGATGGCGTCATCCACCACCAGGCCAACCGAGAGCACGATGGCCAGCAGGGTCAGCAGGTTGATGGTGAACCCGGCCACCAGCATCAGAAAAACCGCGCCAATCAGGGAGATGGGGATCGCGACCACCGGAATCAGCACCGAGCGCAACGAGCCCAGGAAGAGGAAAATGACGATGATCACGATGATCAGCGTCTCGCTGAGCGTGCTCAGAACTTCCCTGATCGCGTCCTGGATGTACGCCGTGGAGTCGTAAGGAATGCCGACCTTCATGCCGGCCGGCAACTGGGCGCGGATTCCGGGAATGGCCTCTCGAACCTGCTTGATGACCTCCAGCGAGTTGGCGGTGGGCAGAACCCATATGCCCATAAAGGTCGCGGATTCTCCGTTAAAGCGGACATCTTCATCGTAGGTCTCCGCTCCCAGTTCCACGTCGGCAATTTCGCCCAAACGAACTTCCGTGCCCTTGTCCTGCTTGACCACGAGCTGGCGAAAATCATCCGCCGTGCGCAGATCGGTGTTGGCCACCAGGTTCACCGACACCATGGAGCCGCGGGTGCGCCCCAGCGCCGAAAGGTAGTTGTTATTGGCCAGCGCCGCCCAGACCGCGGAAGGCGAAATGCCCAGCGCCGTCATTCTTTCCGGCTTGAGCCATATGCGCATGGCAAACGTGCGTTTCCCAAGAATGTCGGCGCGCTGAACGCCGCTGATGGCGCTCAGCTTGGGCTGAACCACACGGGTCAGATAATCCGTGATCTGGTTCTGATCGAGGTCGGAGGAGGAGAACCCCAGATACATGGACGCAAATTCGTTATCGGCGGTCTGCAGGTCGATGACCGGCGCCTGCGCGTCGGGGGGCAAATCGTTGCGGACCTGCGCCACTTTTGCCTGTACCTGCGTAAGCGCCGCGTTGGTATCGTAGTTGAGCTTCAGGTGCACGGTGATCGTGCTCAGGCCCTGGGCGCTCGACGATTCCATGTAATCGATGCCGTCGGCGCTGGCAATCACCCGCTCCAGCGGCGTGGTAATGAAGCCGCGCACCAGGTCGGCGTTCGCGCCCACGTACACCGTGGAGACCTGAATCACCGCAATGTCGCTGCGCGGATATTGCCGCACACTCAACGAGCGGATCGACTGCAGGCCGGCAATCAGGATCACCAGGCTGACGCAAATGGCGAGAACCGGCCGCTTGATGAAGAGATCGGTAAACTTCATCAGTTGTCCTCGGGCCGAGGAGCGGGATTGTCACCCGGTAGGATCTCGTTGTTGACCGCCACCGCCGCGCCGTTGCGCAATTTGAAAACCCCCGAAGTCACCACCTCGTCACCCGGCTTGATCCCCGATTCCACGGCGACTTGATCGCCGCGCGAGCCCTCGACCTTGACAAACTGCTGGCGCACGCCGCGATAACTCTTCCCGTCCGGACCGTCGACTTCGGTGACGATAAACACCGAGTCGCCAAAGGGCGCATAACTGATGGCCGAGGCCGGCAAGGGAATCACCGAACGGTCGGCGCCCACTCCGGTTTCGATCTGAACAAACATTCCCGGCCGCAGCTTGCCCTCCGGGTTGGCCAGAGTCGCCTGTACCTGAACATTGCGCGTGGCCTGGTCCACGACAGAATCGATGGCGGTCACTCGTCCGCGGAAGCTGCGGCCGGGCAATTCGTCGGCGGTGAGCCGCACGTCGTCTCCCACGCGCAGATGACCGAGCACCTGCTGCGGCACACTGAAATTCACGTAAACCGGGTTCAACGATTGCAGGGGAACAATGGGATCGCCGGCCGCCAGATATTGCCCCAGATTGACCTGCCGGATGCCGAGCACCCCGGAGAATGGCGCCCGGATCGTCTTGCGTTCGATGGTCGCGCGGATCTCCTGAACATTGGCTTCCATCTGCTTCTGCTCCGCCATCGCCTTGTCGTAATCCATGCGCGAGATCACGCCTTCATCGGCCAGTTGGCGCATGCGGGTGTAGTTGACCTTGGACAGGTCGCGCTGCGCTTCCATGGCCGCCAACTGGGCTCGTTCCTGGCGCGTGTCGAGCGTAACCAGCACCTGCCCCTGCTCCGCCGGCCTGCCGGAATCGAAGTTGATCTCAGCGACGATGCCCGGAAGGTCCGCGCTGACCGTCACCCCGTGGATCGCCGCGACGGTTCCCACCACGTTCACGGTTGACGGCCAAGTCTCCTGCCGGGCAACGATCGTCGTAACGGCCGCCGCAGGTGGTTGGAACGACTGACTCCTGGTGGCGGCTTGCAGCTGGCGCGCCTTAAAGTAGCCGATGGAACCGATAAATATTGCCGCCACGACGAGCATCAGAAACATCCGTTTCGCCATAAACTCTCCTTGCGACTCGCTTCCCCCGGACCATGGCGGTCAACATCGCCCGACTGCATTTGTCAGAGGCACGCACTTGTCAGGGCCCCCTGCCAAAGGGGGCCGCGAGGCATTAAATATGGGATCATCCGGAGCGGCAGAAGGATTCCAAAGTTATTTGCTTTGCGATACTTAAGGACCCAATCTCTTCCCGGCAGAACTAAGGCGTCGAGCAGCTTTTCCCCCGGGCCGCGCAGTCAAGCAAGGCACGAACCTCGTGCGGAGCCACCGCGAGAACTGGCCCTAACCACCTGTTATCCTAGAGGCGTTCACTATTTACCCAAAGGGAAGCAGGCTCAGGCCCCAGTGGGATCTCCAGCTTCCGACCCTGACTTTGAGGAAGCCATGGCCGCATTGATCGACGCCATCAACGTAAAGCGCAAGATGTTTTTCGAGTTCGAGGACACCCCTTTCCACTGCCTCGACGTGGAGGTTTCCACTCCCACCGCCCGCGGCGCCCAGACGCTGGTCCGCCTGAAGATGCGCAACCTCATCACCCGCGCGGTCTTTGACAAGACCTTCAAGGCCAGCGACAAATTCAAGGAGCCGGACCTGGAGATGGTCGAGGCATCCTACCTGTACAGCGACGGCGACGGCGCCCACTTCATGGATCAGGAGAGCTTTGAAACGCTCACGCTCTCGGAAGAAATGCTCGGGGACGCGCTGGACTTCCTCGTGGAAGGCATCATCATTCAGATCCACAAGTACAAAGGAAACGCCATCGGGTTGCAGTTGCCCACCCACGTGGATCTGGAGGTCACTTATACCGAACCCGGCGCCCGTGGCGACTCTTCCGGCGGCAACGTGACCAAACCGGCCAAGCTGGAAACGGGCATCGAAATCCGCGTGCCCTTATTCATCAAGCAGGGTGAAAAGGTCAAAGTCTCCACCGAAACCCGGGAGTTCGCGGGGCGGGCCTGATCCGGCCTACCGGCCAAGCGCTGCCGAGAAATCCTTGAAGACCGCGAAATAGTGCTGGGCGGCGAACATCTCGACATCGTTGTGTCCCGCGTGATCCACCCAAAGAAACCGTTTCGGCTCGTTCGCCAGTTGATAAATGCGCTCGCCATGCCACCACGGCACCACGTTATCCGCCCGTCCGTGGATGACCAGCACGGGACAATGTACCCGGCGAATCTGAGAGGCGTTGTCGAACTCGTCCCACGGCAGCAGGCGCACGCGGGTCAGCACGCGAAAGGCGGACAGAAAGGGTGACTGGACAATGAGCCCGGCGACGGGCCGCGCCACCGCCAGGTGGATTGCCGCCGCGGAGCCCAAGGAACGACCGAAAGCAATAATTTGTTCCGGCGGAATGTGCAACGTGCCGGTGACATACTCGTAAGCGGATTCCACATCCTGATAAAGCGATTTTTCCGAGGAAACACCCTCGCTGGTTCCATAGCCCCGATAGTCGTAGGCAAAAACCGCAAAGCCGGCGCGGCGGAGATCATCCATCAGCGGCAAATCGTCGCCGATATCTTCGGCATTGCCGTGACTGAACAGCAGCGTGTACCGCGCAGACGGATTGGGAAGATAGACGGCTGCCAGGTTGGCTTTCCCCGAGGCAAGGCTCAGCGGATGGACATCATGGATGCTGGAAGCCGCTAGTTCCGGCAATCGATAGCTCGACGGGTGCGGCAGAAAAATCATGCTGTCGGCTCTCAAGGCGAGGACCATGAGCCCAATGTATCCGACAACCACAAACAGAATCAGAAGACGCAGCAGGTGCCTGAGGAATTTCATTTTCAATTCTCCGGAAACCGCGAACCACGCCCAGTGCTGAGCCAATGGACGGCCTTGTCCGCCTTATGTTAGCGAAAGCGGATTATCTCCTGGATGGGTGTCGGTCGGATGCGCGGACTGTATACCGAATCAAAGCGACCACACAACAACTGCAAGCGATGTGCATGGGCGGAAACATGCCACTGTCCCCAGGCTTCTTGCGCCGGTCCCCATATTTCACGTAAGCGGGAACAAAGCAGCCGCCTGCGGTGTTTTTAGAACAGGCGAGGTGATTATGCGAAGACTCGGTTGGTGGTTCGGCGTGGTCCTGCTGGCTGCGCTTCCTGCATTTCCGCAGGCCTTCCCCGAAGTAGATGCCGTTGTTGAAACCTTTTTCGCCAAGGATTTGGATATTGTGGCCAAACATCTTCCAACCTCTCTGGCCGAAGCGCTCGCCAACCTGCCGGCGGCGGAGCGCGCAGAGATTGCCCATGAGTATCTGCCGGCCGAGAGGCTGAAGAGCGAAGGAAAAAAGGTCGTGCGATCGGAGGCTGATGGCGTACTGATGGCTTTTGAGTCGGGACCCGAAGATGCGGTTGAAGCTCGCGAAGTCGTGCTCGAAAAGCGGATTTCCAACGGCTATGAAGCCATGCTGCGATTGAATTTGCGGCAAAAGACAGGAGAGGAGGAGGGGCCAGGACTCGACTTGCTGGTGTGGCTCCGCTTCGAAGACGGCGAATGGCGAATCTACCAGATGGAATCGCCGTCCGGCGGGGATCAAATCAACTTGGACGATCCCAAGTTGCTGGACCAGTTCCGCCACTCCACCGTCGCGGCACAGGAGCAGGCGGCGGTGGGAGCCATTCGGACGTACGTTTCCGCTTGCTTCGCATACTCCCAGATCTATCCCGACTATGGATTCCCCTCGTCTCTGGATGCGCTTGCCATCGGCGATTCATCCGAGCCTGATGCCGGTCACGCAGGACTGTTGGACAACCTTCTCAGCTCGCCCCCGTACGAAAAGTCAGGATACCGCTTCGACTATCGGCGGCAGAGTTCTAGTTCGACGAGCATGGGGTTCGTTATCATCGGGCGTCCGATTGAATTCGGAAAATCGGGAACTCGCAACTTCTACGCCGACGAATCGGGGGTCGTTCGGTTTACCGAAGAAGACCGCGAACCCACCAACACGGATCCGCCACTCAGGTGAGGCTTGTCAGTGCAGTTGTCTTTGGCTCTTTCCGCATGAAACATCACCGGCGAATCTGCCTGTGGCCGAGCACCCCGGGGGACGGCTCATGGCGCGGAAAGAAAGAAGATCGCAATAAGACATGGTCGGAAACATCGCACTTGCCCCCGGGTTTCTGTCCTATACTCGTGATTTGACTGGGTGAGAAGTATATTATCGGCGAATGAAACAGGTTTGTGGCTTCCTGATATTTATCCTGGTACTACTTGCTTTGGGCACCGTTGGTCTGAGGCTGGCTGCGTGGCTCCTCCTTGTCCCCCGTGATTCTTTTCGTCCTCATTCTGCTACTGGTTTTACTTTTACCTGTTGACTGGAAGCTCTGGCCCACGATTCGTCAGGCCAAGAAAGCAGTCAGGAAGTTGGCTCGAAAGCATTGTCCGCACGCTGGGGTTTCAGCTATGGCGCGACGGACATTGATCCGCGCCATTTCGTGATCTGGATCACTACACGAACTGATGAAGAACGCGATCGGCTCAAGACAGACACAGACCTTGCTCAGCAACTTCATAAGGCTTTAACGCAAGCAGGCTATCCCTCTGACGCAGTATCATTCGTGCACTTTGTTTTTGAATCGCAGGAGACGGTTGATCGAGAATTTGGGGGAAGTTGGTATTGCGCGGCAAAGTAGCGGCGAGATCACCTTTGCTTTTGTCTTCCGTGCAAATCCTAAAATGTGCGCCCAATTGTTGCTGCCAACCAAAGATTTGTGGCGCGGTCTTGATGCGACGCACGGGCTTTTGCTCCATAGACTTCTTCCACAACCATCGTGAACACCTTTTGGTCGAGTGGGTGCTCATGCAGCCCGCCGCCGGGGACCCACGGCATACACGGCAAGCTGGGACAGGCGCCGGGGCAGGCGGTGGCGCTGCGTTGTTTTGGCTTGCTTTTCCTCTGTGTCCTCTGCGTCCTCTGTGGTGAAAAGGCCTTTCTATTTCCCGATGCAGAAATTACTGAAGATCAAATTCAAAATATCGTCGGCCGTAGTGGCGCCGGTGATTTCGTCCAGCGGGCGCAGGGCGCTATAGAGATCGAGCAGCAGCATTTCGTGCGGCAGCTTTTGTTCGACAGCAAGAGTGGCATTGGCCAGGGCCTTCAGGGAATCGCGCACCAGGCCTTGATGGCGGACGTTGGTCAGGAAGCCGCCTTCCGATTGCCCTGCGTTTTCGCCGGCAATTGCGCGCAGAATTTCGGCGCGCAATTCGGGAATGCCCTCCCCGGTTAGCGCGGAAGTGCGAATACCCGACGAGGCCGGAGCACTATTGGCATCCGCCAAGTCGGCTTTGTTCTCCACCGTCAGGGCCTTGCGCGGTGCGGCCTGCGCCAGTAGTTCTTCGTCTTCGGGCGAGCGCGGCTGCGAGGCGTCCAGCACCACCAGCACCAGATCGGCATCGGCCAGGGCCTCCAGGGACTTGCGGACGCCGATGCTTTCGGCTTCGTCGCGGGCGTGGCGGATGCCGGCCGTATCGACCAGCCGCACCGGAATGCCGCCAATGGCTACGGTTTCGGTGACCAGGTCGCGCGTGGTGCCGGGTGTGGCCGTGACGATGGCGCGCTCCTGCTCGACCAGGCGATTAAACAGACTGGACTTGCCAACGTTGGGCCGGCCCACAATCGCCAGGGTCAGGCCTTCGTGGACCAGCTTGCCGTAAGCGAATGACTTTTCCAGCGCCTCCAGCGGCGCGCGCACGGCAGCTATGCCAGCCAATATCTGTTGGGGAGCGGCCACCTGCACATCGTCTTCCGCGAAATCAATGCCTGCTTCCAGCGTGGCAATCAAGTCAACCAGCTTCTGTTTAATCGGCTGCAGGCGATGCGACAGCGCGCCTTCGAGCTGCTGCGCGGCGACTTTCGCCTGATAGAGCGTCTGCGAATCGATCAGGTCACGGACGGCTTCGGCTTGCGTCAGATCGATGCGCCCGTTAAGGAAGGCGCGCATGGTGAATTCGCCCGGCTCGGCCATGCGGGCGCCGGCGGCAATCGCCAGCTCGACCACATGCCGCAAAACGACGGGCGAGCCATGCGCGGCGATTTCGACGATATCGTCGGTAGTGTAGGAGTGCGGCTCCTGGAAGAAGGTGACGACCACTTCGTCGATGCGCCCTGCTTTCCCCGGTTCGATGAGCTCGGCGAAGCGCGCCCGGCCGGGCTCAAAATCTTCACGGCGAAATTCGCGTCCGCCATGCAGCCGCAACATGGGCGCAGCGATGGCGCGTGCTTCCGCGCCGGACAGGCGCACCACCCCGATGCCGCCGCGCCCCGGCGGAGTAGCGATGGCAACGATGGTGTCGTCTAAATGCATGAGGCAGCCGTCGGTCTTTGGTCGTTAGTCGTTGGCCGGAAGCAGCAGAAGTGCGGGCGTGGACGCCCCCACAACAGCCGGCCTGGAGGCCAGCGCTACCTACCTCGTTTTCTGATAATCATTCCGCCGCTGGAGGTCTTGCGGGGAGCGCCGGCAGCGGGGGCGTTCCTGGGATGGACGACGACGCAGCGGCGGCTGGATTCGCCTTCGCTCTCGGTTTTGAGATCGGGTTCATCGCGCAGGGCCAGATGGATGATGCGGCGCTCGCGCGAGGTCATGGGATTGAACGCATAAGGCGCGCCGGTCTTGCGCACCTTCTCGGCCGCGGCGCGGGCCAGCATGCGCAATTCCTCGATGCGCATGGCGCGATGTCCGAGGGCATCGAAGCTGACGCGGTCATGCTCGTCGAGGCGGAGCCGCAACATCTCCTGCGAGATCTGCTCCAGCGCGCGCAGCAGTTCGGCATTGCGCTCCAGCAGCATGCTGGCGTCGGGACCGGAAAATTCCACCAGAATGGCCGGACGCTCCCAGTCGCGTTCCTCCGGCAGCGGCGGGTCCACGGTAATGCGGTAGCGCAGCCGCAGTTGAGCCTGAAAAAGAATCGTCTTCAGTAGCGCATCAATTTTTTTTGCCGCGTCGATTTTGTCCTGCATGGCCATGGTACGTCACGCTCCCCGATTATGATCTCATGGCTTTTCTGCGGGCGCGCTTTTCGGCGATGGCCCGCATTTCCTGTCCCAAGGAGGTCCGGTTCAAAGCCTGTTGGGTCACCACCGCAATCACGGTGCCCACCAGCCAGTACACGCCCAGTCCGGCCGCCACCGCCCAGGAGAAGATGCCCAGCATCACCGGCATCATCAGATTCATCATTTTGGCCTGAGCCGGATCCATGCCGGGAGTGGGCGTCATTTTCTGCATGCCCCAGGTGCTGGCGATGATCAACACGGGCAGGACGTGGTACGGATCGGGAGAAGACAGATCCCTGATCCAAAGCCACGGCGCATGCCGCAGCTCGATGGCCGCGGTCAGCATGGTGTAGAACGCCCACAGGAACGGCAACTGGATAATCATGGGCAAACAGCCGCCGGCGGGATTCACGCCGTGTTCCTTGAACAGCGTGCCGATCTCGGCGTTCATTTCCTGCTTGCGCGGATCGCGCATGGGGATCTTTTCGTACTTCTTCTTGATGTCGTTGATCAGCGGCTGCACCTTCTGCATCTTCAGCGCGGACTTCATGCTGGTGATGCGCAAGGGCAGCAGGGCGGCGTTGATAATGACGGTCAGCAATACGATCGACCAGCCCCAATTCGGGGCCACGTGCTGATGCGTCCACTTCAGCGCCAGGAACAAGGGCTTACCCACCCAGCCGAAGAAGCCGAAATCGATCAGGCCGCTCAGATTCGGGCCGATTCCCTGCCCCGCGGCCGGCGTGGACCGGATATTGTCGATAACATCGACAGCCTTGGGACCGACGAACCAGCGTCCCTGCGTGGGGCCGCTCGCGTTGCCCACCGCGGCGCCCAACACGGAAACCGGCAACGTCTCTTTCATGTCGGCCTTATCGAAGTTCTTCGATATGACCGCGGCGGAGTTCAGCTCCACCATGACGGCGTCATCCGGCTTGTCGGGAAGGAAGATCGCTCCGAAGTACTGATCGGCAGTGCCGGCCCAGTTGAAGGGCCCGCGGAGGGTGCTTCCGCCGCTGACCTTTTTGGGCTCGAGCCGGGTGACCTTGTCGGCGAACTGGTAGCTGACGCGCGCCGCCGCATACGAGGGCGGGGTAATCTGGTCTCCGAAGCCCGCCGGCCAGGCCGGATACGCCTGCATGTACTGGCCGTGACTGACGACCTCGGTTTCCACATGCACCAGGTACGACTCGTCAAAGCGGAAACTCTTGTGCACGACGATGTCACCGTCGGAATACTCGAACGTCAGATTGGCCGGCGTCTTAAGAACGCCATTGGCGCTGGAGACGTACAGCACGGAGTTCAGCTTGGACCGCAGTCCCTCGTCGTACGTCCACAGCGACATGGGATAGCCGTACTTCTCCACCGCGGGCTGGAAAACCACCTGGCCGTCGCGCTGCACGGCAATTTGCGCGCCGCTGCTGACCAGTTCCAGCGGCTGGCCCTTGTCGTCGGTAAAATTCTTCAGGATCCAGGATTTGACCTGCGCGCCTTTGTTGCTGAAGGTGATGCGATAGAGGTCGTTTTCGATCACCACTTCCGCCTCGCTGGCGGCCTGCTTGGCTCCGGCGGGGACCACCGCGAGCGGGAGCGCGGGCGTGGCCGCAGCGGCACTGGCCGCCGGCGCCGGACTGGCCGCCACGGGCGCCGGCGCGGGCTCCTGCTTCTTGACATACTTCATCAACAGCGGCTGGAAAACAATCAGGATTACGAACGTCAAGGCAAATACGAGGAGCAACTGGCGCTCCATGCCGGGACCCTGGTTGGGACTTTGAAACTCGCTCATTCACTCAACCTTCA
>Ga0326727_10009833_pt1 | contig 23200 bp, 22 predicted proteins | sample MB2enrmetagenome_FD_207643 | JGI IMG/M metagenome (GOLD analysis project Ga0326727, IMG submission 207643) | Lab enriched peat soil microbial communities from McLean, Ithaca, NY, United States - MB29MY | ecosystem: Environmental > Terrestrial > Soil > Wetlands > Peat | place: USA: New York... | reverse complement strand
CGGCACCGTTCCATGTCGTACTGGTTGTGCCCGCGGTAGTCACTTCGCCCACAACGGTGACCCCGCCGTTGCCATCGAAGGTTGTCTGGTTCGCGGCTTCGAATGCGGTCCTGACAGCGGCCGCGTAGGTTCCGCCCGATAACAGCACGCCATAGGTTCCGGAGAGTGTTCCATTCCCGCACACGCTTCCGGTGGCATTTGCCGCCCGGTAGAACCGGCCATTCGCTATCTCGGTGACCCCGACCGAGGACGATGTGATCGACACCAGAGTAGTGCCGCCGCCACTGACTAACTGAAGGGCGAGCTGCAAAGTATCGGCACTGGTAATCAATGTGCCCGTTCCGGAGCAATCCGGCTTGACGGCATAAGTCCCGGTGACGATCAGCGTCGCCAGAACACCAGCGATGCTGGTTGTGGTTGTGCCGGTAAGATTACCGTTTCCGTCCGCCATTACTTTGCCCAATTCCTCGTAGGATGCGGTGGTGGTGCCGCTTTTTACCGATCCACCGAAACTGTAGAAAAAGGTCCCGTTCAAACTCGCAACGCTGCATTGCGCATAAGCCTGCAGCGAAAAAACAAGGAAGATTAGCAGCAGCAAGGTCAGTTTGGCTGTTTTCATAGGGTCCGTCCAGGTCGTGATGAAGTTTAGCACGATTCGCTGAAAAACACGGATGGGACATCGATGGCCTGTGACCGTTTCATTTCGACACTCCTGCCACCGGTTCACGCGGCGATACGATCACCACCTGCATGTCGCGCGCGAGGCCGACAATCCGCTGGATCAGGTCGCGTCCGAAAAACGAGCGCCAGTCGCGGTCGTGAGGCCGCGCCAGGAAGATCTGCGTGATCTGATTGCGCCGGGCGAAATCCACCAGACCGGCAGGCACGTCGTCGCCCACCAGAATGCGCGTCTCGATATGCAGGTTACGCGCGAAATTGAGATGGCGTTCGATGGATTCGCGATCGTATTCGGGCAGGCCAGCCAGACCGCCGGAGGGTTGCACAGTAACCGCGAAACACTCGGCGTCCAGAAAATCGCCAACGCGTTTGGCGCGGCGAATGAGCATCGCAGTTTCAGGATCGGGGGTCACCAGAACAAGAATCCGATGGTGCTGATCCGGCCGCGGTGGACCTCCGTTGCCCGCCAACGCGTCGCTGGCGTCCACCAGACTGCGATGCTCCACCTCGTGCGCGGTCTGGCGAAGAGCCATCTCGCGTAATGCCACCAAAGTGGATTCGCGAAAGAAGTTCTGCAGCGCGCGCTCGGCCTTCTCGCGCCCGTACACCACGCCTCGCTCCAGCCGATTGAGCAAAGCCCGCGGCGTCACGTCGATCATCACCACCTGATCGGCCTGCTCCATCACCCAGTCAGGGATGGTTTCGCGAACGCGGATGCCGGTGATCTGCCACACCTGGTCGTTCAGGCTCTCGAGGTGCTGGATGTTCATGGTGGTCAGGACGTCGATTCCGGCGTCGAGAAGCGCCTGTACGTCCTCCCAGCGCTTCAGCCGTTCTGAACCGGGGACATTGGTGTGCGGAAACTCGTCCACCACGCAAACCGCCGGGTGGCGCGCCAGAATCGCGTCGGTGTCCATCTCTTCGAAGGTCGATCCGCGATAATCGACGATCTTGCGCGGTATGATTTCCAGACCTTCGGTGCGGGCGATAGTATCCTTGCGGCCGTGCGGCTCGAAATAGCCGATCACCACGTCCACGCCCTGCGCCTTTAGTTGCTGCGCTTCTTCGAGCATGTGATACGTCTTGCCGACTCCGGCCGCGTACCCTATAAAGATCCTCAACTTCCCGGTCCGTTGCTCGACCATGGCCTATTGAGGAAATACTCGCACATCCATTCCTCTGGACCGGTAAATCAGCTTATCCACCGGGTTTCCCCACAAGCGCGACCACAAACCCGAACGCTGGCTGTGACCGATGAACAGTTGCGTGATGCCGCGGGCGCGCGCGAATTGCAGGATCGCATCCACCGGGTCTTCGCCGTGCAGCATTTCGATGCTCGCGCCGGCAGAGCGCATCAGTGTCAGTTTTTCATCGAGGGCCGCCTGATCCGCCGCGGAGATGTGATGTTGACTTACGTATGCTCCGATCAGCTCGCCATGGAATTTCTCGGCGATGCTGCGCGCGGTTTCCACCATCTCCTGCACGTTGGCGCGCGGCGTTATGCACACCAGTATGCGCTCGTGCGTGCCGAAGTGCTGGTCGATGCCGTGGCGCTGCAGATATTCGGTCAACTGGTGATCCACCACGTCGGCCGCCAGCACCAGGGCGAGTTCGCGCAAACGGGAGAGACGCTGCTCGCGTTTCACGGCTTTCATCTGCTGCTCGGGAGAACGTTCGCCAGGCTCTTCCGAAGGAGCGTCCACGATCTCGATTTCGGCGGCGCTCTGAATGAAGGACATGGGCACGGTGGGGTTGACGCGCTTGCCGGTCACCGATTCGATTAATTGCCGCATCTCCGCGACGTACTGGATGTTGATGGAAGTGATTACTGAAATGCCGGCGTTCAGCATTTCGTCGACATCCTGCCAGCGCGTGGGATTCCGGAAGTTCGGCGGATTGTTGTAGGCTAGGCCATCGATCACGCAGACGCCTGGGTGACGCGCCAGAACGGTGTTCAGATCGACGGCGGTCTGGTCCTCGGCAACGGCGATGAGGGGAATGATTTCGAGATGCGAAAGCAGGGCCGCGACCTCAGCCGACACGCTGGGCTGCACCGCCGCCACCACAACATCCTGCCCGCGCGCCTTGCGACGGCGCGCCTCGTCGAACATGCGGTACGATTTGCCGACGCCCGACGCGTAACCGAGGAAAATCTTGAGGCGGCCTTTCTGGACGCTGGATTCCGGCTCCTCGCTCTGCAGTTCGAGGAGCAATTCGTCGGGTGTTCTCCGGCGTAACTCACGCCCCATGCTTTGCCTCAGTCCGTACAGGGACACGCGGCGTCAGCCGGGTTCGTGTGGGGCCGGGTGAATACGCGGCTGACGCCGCATGTCCATTGCGCTCCACACCCGTCAGTATAAGGCCTACCGGCGCGGGAACTGCCGATCCAGCGCCAGATTCAGCTTCAACACGTTCACACGCGGCTCGCCTAATAGAGCAAGATCCGGCCCCTCGGTCACAGTCGCGACCAGCGTATTGACTTGATCGAGCGTCACGCCGCGAGCTTTGGCCACGCGCGGCGCCTGAGCCAGAGCCGAATCGGGGCTGATGTGCGGATCGAGGCCGCTGGCTGACGCCGTAAGCAGATCGGCCGGAATGGGCCCGTGATAATCCGGGTTGTCTTTCCGGAATTGCACAACCGACGCCTGCACGCGGTCGATCAGCTTCTTGTTGGTTGGGCCGTAGTTCGAGCCGCCGGATGCGGTGGGGTCGTAGCCGTTACCCGCCGCGGAGGGGCGCGGCTGGAAATACTCCGGTTTGGAGAAGCCCTGAGCCAGCAGCTCCGATCCCACTGGATTCCCATTCAGCGGAATGAGGCTTCCATTGGCCTGATGCGGGAACACCAGCTGGCAAATGCCGGTGATGGCCAGCGGGTAGGCGAGGCCGCAGAGAACCGTGAAGAAGACGGTGATGCGAAGTCCGGGAAGAAGTTGTTGCCACATATTGAGCTCCTATGCCAGATGGAACAAGATCAGCAATTGGTCGATGGCCCAGATACCCGGGAACGGCGCGATGATGCCGCCGATTCCGTAGATCAGCAGATTGCGCCGCAGCAGGCTGGCCGCGTCCACGGGGCGGTATTTCACGCCGCGCAGCGCCAGCGGAACCAGCGCGATGATGATCAGCGCGTTGAAGATCACCGCTGCAAGCACGGCGCTCTGAGGCGTGTGCAGACCCATGATGTTCAGTTTCCCGAGCGCCGGATACGTGGCCATGAACATCGCCGGGATGATGGCGAAATACTTGGCCACATCGTTGGCAATGGAGAACGTGGTCAGCGCGCCGCGGGTGATCAGCAACTGTTTGCCGATGGCCACCACTTCAATGAGCTTGGTGGGGTTGCTGTCAAGGTCCACCATGTTGCCGGCTTCCTTCGCCGCCATAGTGCCCGTGTTCATGGCCAGCCCGACGTCGGCCTGGGCCAGCGCGGGAGCGTCGTTGGTGCCGTCGCCGGTCATGGCCACCAATCGGCCGTTGCCCTGTTCCTTGCGGATGTATTCGAGTTTGTCCTTGGGGGTGGCTTGCGCCAGAAAATCGTCGACACCAGCTTCAGCCGCGATTGCCGCCGCGGTCAGCGGGTTGTCGCCCGTGATCATGATGCTGCGAATGCCCATGCGGCGGAGCTGCGCGATGCGCTCCTTCATGCCGCCCTTGACGATGTCCTTCAGGTGGATGATGCCCAGCAGCCGTTTCCCGTCGCAGACGGCGAGCGGGGTTCCGCCATTGCGCGAAATGCGGTCGCTCATCTCCTGGAAGTACGCTGGCGCCTCGCCGCCGCGCTCCACCACAAAGCGGCAGATGGCCTCGGTGGCGCCTTTGCGCAACTGGCGTCCCTGGAAATCGACGCCGCTCATGCGCGTGTAAGCGGAAAACGGAATAAATGTCGCTTCGTTCTCCGGAATATGACGGCCACGCAGGCCGTATTTTTCCTTGGCCAGCACCACCACCGAGCGGCCCTCGGGCGTTTCGTCGGCCAGGCTGGAAAGCTGCGCGGCGTCGGCCAGTTCCTCGGCGGTGACGCCGTTGATGGTCAGGAATTCTACCGCCTGGCGATTGCCGAGCGTAATGGTGCCGGTCTTATCCAGCAGCAGCGAGTTCACATCGCCCGCCGCTTCCACGGCCTTGCCGCTCATGGCCAGCACGTTATGCTGCATGACGCGATCCATGCCGGCGATGCCGATGGCGGACAACAGGCCACCGATGGTGGTCGGGATCAGGCACACCAGCAGCGAGATCAGAACGGGCACGCTGGGAACCTGACCGGCGCCCATCTGCGCCACGCTGAACACGGCGTAAGGCTGCAGCGTGACCACTGCCAGCAGGAAGATCAGCGTGAGGCCGGCGATGAGGATGTTGAGCGCGACTTCGTTCGGCGTCTTCTGCCGTTCCGCGCCTTCCACCAGAGCGATCATGCGATCGAGGAATGTTTCGCCGGGATTCGAAGTGATGCGCACGCGGATGTGGTCGGACAGCACTTTCGTGCCGCCGGTCACCGCGCTGCGGTCGCCGCCGGATTCGCGGATTACCGGCGCGCTCTCTCCGGTGATCACCGATTCGTCCACGGTGGCGATGCCGTCAATCACCTCGCCGTCTCCGGGAATCAGGTCGCCGGCGTCGCAGAGGACGATGTCGCCGGCGCGAAGCGCGGAAGCAGGCACCTGCTCGATCTTGTCGCCGGAGCCGAGCTTCTTCGCCAGCGAATCGGTCTTGGTCTTGCGCAGGCTGTCGGCCTGGGCTTTGCCGCGCGCTTCCGCCATGGCTTCGGCGAAATTAGCGAACAACACGGTAAACCAGAGCCAGATGGCGATCTGAATGCCAAATCCGAGGCCCGTCGCGCCGGTGAACATGTCGCGCACGACAAATACCGTGGTGAGCGCGGCGCCCACTTCCACGACGAACATCACCGGGTTCTTCATCAACGTGATCGGATTCAGCTTCCCGAAGGACGCCCGCGAAGCCCGTCCCACAATGTCGGGATCGAACAATGGACGCGACCGCGCCAGCTTCTTCGGAAGCAACGAAGTGGGGTCGTCCTGCGGAGCGTTCGGCGCCGGCGGTGGCGCTGTAGTGACTGTAGACATGATTAGCTCCCCAGCGGCAGCAGAATGGTGGAGAAGAGCTTGCCGCTAGTCATCAGGAAATGCTCCACGATCGGTCCCAGCGAAACCGCCGGGAAATACGTAAGTGCGGCCACGATGATCACCGTCCCCACTAACAGGCCCACGAAAAGCGGCCCGTGCGTGGGGAACGTTCCACTCGTTACCGGGACCTTTTTCTTGGCCGCCAGACTGCCCGCCGCCGCCAGAATAGGAATGAGAAACAGGAAGCGGCCGATGAGCATGGCGAGACCGAGCGTGAGATCGTACCATGGCGTGTTGACGGTGATACCGGCGAAGGCGCTGCCGTTGTTCCCGGTGGCGCTGTCGTACGCATACAGAATCTCGCTGAACCCATGGGGACCGCTGTTGTTCATGTTGGCGATGGCCGGGCCCGGCGGATTCCAGTAACCCTTCGCGGGCAACTGGATCACCGAACTCAGGGCGCTGAACACCAGAATGCAGGCGGACGTGGCAATCACCGCCAGCATAGCCATTTTCACTTCCTTCTGCTCCAGCTTTTTACCCAGATACTCGGGAGTGCGGCCCACCATCAGGCCGGCGATGAACACGGCCAGAATGCAGTAAATCAGGATTCCGTACAAGCCTGCGCCGACACCGCCGAAGATGACCACGTCGGTCATCATGTTGAGCATGGGCACTAGGCCTGCGATTGGGGTAAAGCTGTCGTGCATGGAGTTGACAGCGCCGCAACTGGTGTCGGTAGTGACGGTGGCGAACAGGGTGGAGTTGACGATACCGTTGCGGACTTCCTTGCCCTCCATGTTGCCGCCCGGCTGACCGGGAGTGGCGGCGGTCTGCAGCCCGAGCTTCGCCAGCACAGGATTGCCGGCCTGCTCAAAGCCATAACAGACGAAGACGCCCGCCAGGAACATCACCGTGAAGGCGGCGAAAATGGCCCAGCCCTGGCGCGTATCGCCAACCATCTTCCCGAACGTGTAAGTCAGCGCCGCGGGAATCACCAGCAGCAGAAACATCTCCACGAAGTTGGTCAGCGGGGTCGGGTTCTCGAACGGGTGACCCGAGTTCGCGTTAAAGAAGCCTCCTCCGTTGGTGCCCAGTTCCTTGATGGCTTCCTGCGACGCCACCGGTCCCTGCGCGATGGTCTGTTTGGCGCCTTCCACGGTGGTCACCGTCGTGTAAGGCTTCAGATTCTGAATGACGCCCTGTGAGCAGAGGAACAGCGCCGCGACGATGGAGATCGGAAGAAGCACATACAAAGTGCCGCGCGTTAGGTCGACCCAGAAGTTGCCGAGGGTCTTCGACTCTTTCCGGGCGAATCCTCGCACTACCGCAATAGCGATGGCCAGCCCCGCGGCGGCCGAGACGAAATTCTGAACCGTGAGGCCGGCCATCTGCACCAGATAACTGAGTGTCGACTCGCCGCTATAGCCCTGCCAGTTCGTGTTCGTCAGGAAGCTCGCCGCGGTGTTGAATGCGCCGTCCGGCGGAACCACGGGCGTTCCAAAGTTCTGCGGGTTAAACGGCAGATACGCCTGCACGCGCTGCAGCACGTACAGGATCACAAACCCGAAGATGCTGAAAGCCAGCAGAGAAGCCGTATATTGCGTCCAGCGTTGCTCCACGTCCTCGCGCACGCCGGCCGCTTTGTAAGTGAGGACTTCCAGCCATCGCAGAACGGGATGCAGGAACGTCCGCTTTCCTTCGAAAACACTGGCTATGTAGGCTCCCAGCGGCTTCGTACACACCAGGATCACCCCAAAGAACAACGCGATCTGCAGAACTCCGGCAGCGGTCATTTCATCTCCCCCTAGAACTTCTCCGGCTTGAGCAGCGCGTAGAGCAGATAGACAAACAGTCCGAGCGAGGTAATGCCCGCGATGATGTAATCCATTTCGATTCTCCTCAGAGCTTGTCGCAGGCCTTGGTAAACGGCCAGCAGATCAGCAGAAACACGACACCCACGCCGATGTAAAACAGGTCGAGCATGTTGTTATTCCTTTTCCTCCAGAATCACTTCGTGACCGGCATGCCGCAGCCTCCGCGCCAGCCGCTTCTCTCGGGTCGGCCACCATCTCTTGCGCCCGCCCAGAACGATGAGCGAATGAGGCTCCAGTACCGCCGCCAGCGTTTCCATCTCATCCCGACAAAGATACAGTCTCACGGTAGTTTCCACGGGGCTTTCCGCTGCGATCACGCGAAAACGGCGCTCGCTGAAGTCCAGCAGCACTGGTGGACTTGTGAGCGGTAGAGGGTATGGTACCACCTGTGGAACCACGAGCGAAATGCGCGCATTCAACCTCGAGGCCAGCGCGCCGGCCTTGCGCAAGGCATGGACCGTGGACTCGACGGAAGTGAAGACCACAACCACACCCAGACGGGTGCTTTCCTGCCCCGCGGCCGCATCGGGCCGCGCCACTGCGGGGATTAGCATTCTCTCGAACGCGAGCGCCATTTCGTTCCGCGCCTCCATTGGTTCGTACAGTCCAAGCGTAGGCAAAACGCCCTGAAGAAGTAATGGAAAAGGCGTGAAGAAGTTATTAAGAGGCGGCGGGTTCGTTGAAGCGATAGCCAACCCAGGGTTCGGTGGTGATGTACTCGGGCTGCTCGGGGTTCGCTTCGATTTTCTTGCGCAGGCTGCGGATGAACACGCGCAGGTAGTCCACCTGATCGCCATAATCGGGCCCCCACACGGCCTGCAGCAGTTGCCGGTGCGAAACTGCTTCGTTGGGATGTTGCGTGAGGTAGCGAAGCAGGTCCAATTCCTTTGGGGTAAGGTGCGAGGTGACGCCGCCATTCTGCACGACGCGGGCAGTGAAATCGATCACCAGGCGGCCCAGTTCAAGGCGCGCGGGCGACGATTGCGGCGAAACGGGCACCCGCCTGAGCGCCGCGCGAATCCGCGCCAGCAGCTCCGGCGTGCTGAACGGCTTGGTGACGAAATCGTCCGCTCCGGCATCGAGCGCTTTGACCTTGTCTTCTTCGGAATTGCGCACCGTGAGCATGATGATGCCCATGAGCGTGTCCGCTCGCAACTCACGGCAGGCCGCAAGGCCGCCCATCCCCGGCATGTTGATATCCAGCAGCACCAGATCGGGCCGGAAGTCTCGCACTTTCTCGAGCGCTTCTTCGCCTGACCTCGCGTCTTCCACTTCATATCCGCTGCCGGTCAGAGTTGTGCGCAGAATGCGACGGATCTGCGGTTCGTCATCGACAACCAGAATGCGTCCCGAGCTCATAACTCCGCTCCGTTCTGTTGTATCGGCAGGCTCAGACGAAAGGTTGTCTCGCCGGGCCGGCTGGTGACAGTGAGGTCCCCGCCGTGCGCGCGCGCAATGCTGTGCGCGATGCTCAGCCCAAGACCCGAACCGGGCACCTGATGCTTCACGCGGGGACTCCTGTAAAAGCGCTCGAAGATGCGCCCCTGTTCGGCGGCCGGTATTCCCGCGCCACGATCGGTAACTTCTACTGTATTCGTGCCATCGCCATTCTGAATGCGGACGCTCACCGGAGCGTGCGGCGGCGAGTATTTCATCGCATTATCCAGTAACTGCCGGATCGCCAGGCGGACAAGGCGGCGGTCGATGGTGTTCTCCGTCACACCCGGATCCGAAACAATCTCGACGCGCCGGTCCTCGATTTCGGTTTGCATCGATGTTACTACTTCGCGGACGAGCTCATCCACCCGCGCCGCTTCGCGGTGAACCTCGATATGCGCGGTATCGAGCCGGGCCATCTCGACAGTGTCGTCAATCAGATGTTGCAGGCGGCCGGATTCTTCGTCGGCGATGCGCAGTAACTCGGTCTTATTCGCGGAAAGATCTTCCGCATTCGCCAGCAGCGATGTGGTGGCCGCGCGGATCGACGTGAGCGGCGTCTTGAACTCGTGCGCCATTGCGTCGATGAGCGTGGTCCGAAGCTGCTCGCTCTGCCGGGCGGCTTCCACCTGATGGGCAAGGTCCTGCGCGCGCGCCCGTTCCAGCCCGATGGCGACAAGATTCGCAATGCCCTGCAGAACCGCGTCGCCCATCGCCGCGCCCTGCAACGCGAGACTGGCGATGGGTTCAGAGCCGAGCCGGACCGCGGTGATTACGCGATGCCGCCCCTGATCGAAAAACGAAGTGCCGTTGAGAGCTGCGTCGCGGAGCTGCTCGTCCAGACCGTCGAAGTCCGCGGGACCCTGCCGATGGAACTCGCCGGTTTGACGGTCGTACAGAACGATAGCGCTGAGTTCGAAAATCTCGGCCAGCTTGCGAGCGAGCTGCCGAGGGAACGGCTCAGTGTTATCGATCAGCAGAATGGCTCGGCTGAATGTGTAGAGCCTTTCCACATCCTGCTGATGATCGATGGCTTCCTGGGTCCTGCGCTTCGCCTCAGCCGAAAGGCGGCTGGCAATCAGGGCCGTGACCAGAAAACTGAAAAGTGCGATCCAGTTTTGCGGGTCCGCAATGGTGAGCTTGCCGATTGGCGGGAGAAAGAACAAATTGAAAGCGAGCGTGGAAGCTACCGAGGCGATCAGAGCCTCCGCAAAACCCCATGTACTGGCGATCACCAGCACCAGCAGGAGGTAAGCCAGGCCAGCCGTGGTAGGGTTGACCGGAATCACTCGAAAACCCGTGAACGTGACCACAGCGACGCCCACCAACGACAGCGACAGCCGAAGCGCGCGCTGGGCCAGAGGTGTCATTGTCAGTTTCTATAATTTCAGACTTCGCAGGTACTCGAGAAACGGTGCGCCGAGGTCGTTTCGGTTCAGAGCGAACTCAACGGTCGCCTTCAGGAAGCCGAGCTTGTCGCCGGCATCGTAGCGCTTCCCTTCGAATTTGTAGCCGTAAATGGGACGGTTGCGAAGCAGGTGCTTGAGAGCATCGGTGAGCTGGATCTCGCCGCCGCTGCCTGGATCGACGGATTCGATGGACGCGAAGATTTCCGGGGTTAATACGTAACGCCCGATGATGGCTAAATTCGACGGCGCTTCCGATGGCCTGGGTTTTTCCACCATGTTGCGGATGCGAAACAGCCGGTCGCGCGTGCCGTTGTGGTTGACGGGCTCGGCATCCACGGCGCCGTAAGAGGAAATGGCGTCGCCTTCCACTTCCATCAGCGCCACCACGGAAGCGCCGAAGAACTCATACACGTCCAGCAACTGCCGAGTACAGGGGACTTCCGATTCGATGACGTCATCGGAAAGAACCACGGCGAACGGTTCGTTCCCCACCAGTTCCTTGGCGCGATGGACGGCGTGGCCCAGTCCCAGCGCCTCCTTCTGGCGGATGTAGGAAACGTCGATCATGTCGGAAACGCCGCGCACGATGGCCAGCAGGTCGGTCTTTCCTTTCGATTCGAGCGTCTGCTCGAGCTCGAAGCTCACGTCGAAATGATCTTCAATAGAACTCTTGCCGCGGCCGGTAACAATCAGGATGTTCTTTATGCCCGAATGCAGCGCTTCTTCCACGCCGTATTGGATCAGCGGCTTGTCCACCAGCGGCAGCATCTCCTTCGGCTGCGCTTTGGTGGCCGGTAAGAACCGTGTGCCGAGCCCCGCCGCAGGGAACACCGCTTTTCTGACCTTGGGAATCATCGACCTTATTGTAACGACACGGTTGTGCGGACATGCGCCGGGTCACGTTGTTATACAATTCCCCAGTGCAAATGCGAACCGTATTTTGTCTTGTGCTGCTGCCTCTCGCGGCGTTTTCGCAGGATCAGATCATCCCTCCGGGCGCGAAGGTCGAACAGGTAGCCACCGGCTTCAATAAATGGACCGAAGGCCCGGTATGGATTTCCGCTGGATACCTGCTGTTCGCGGAGATTCCTGGCAACAGCATCATGAAGTGGATACCGGACAGCGGCGCCAGCATCTTCATGCATCCGAGCGGATACACCGGGGCTGAGCCATACGGCGGGCCGGAGCCGGGATCGAACGGCATGACGCTCGATGCTCGCGGTCGGCTCACTGTTGCCGGGCACGCTCGACGAAATGTCTGGCGCCTGGAGTCGCTAAATCCACGAGCGCGAATCACCGTGCTGGCGGATCGGTATGAAGGCAAGCGGCTGAACAGTCCCAATGACGTCGTATACAAATCGGACGGCTCGCTGTACTTCACCGATCCGCCTTACGGTCTGCCCACGCAGGGCGATAACGATCCCGCGAAGGAGCTGCAGGTCAACGGCGTCTATCGCATCCCCGGCGCGCTTTCACAGAAGCCTGGTGCGCCGCCCGCGCGCGAGAAACTTCAGCTTGTGGTGAAAGATCTGCCGCGTCCGAATGGCATCGCGTTCTCACCCGATGAGAAGTGGCTGTATGTCGACAATACCGCGCCGAAGAAGCTGTGGATGCGGTATCGAGTGAACGCGGATGGCTCGCTGTCGGACGGGACTGTTTTCTACGATGCGACTTCCGACAACTCCCCAGGCGCGCCGGACGGAATGAAGGTGGACAAGAACGGCAACGTGTACAGCGCCGGTCCCGGCGGAGTGTGGATCTTCTCTCCCGAAGGCGAGCATCTCGGCACCATCAAAGTACCCGAGGTGGTGAGCAATCTCGCGTGGGGCGATATGGATGGCAAATCGCTCTACATCACGGCCAGCACCAGCGTGTACCGCATCCGGCTGAAGATCGCGGGCGCGGGAAGATGATGCGAACGGAACGGGGTGCTTACGCACCGCCGCATTACTCGATGTTGCTAAAATAATGCTGTGGGCAACATCGAGTTTGCCTGGGATCGTCGCAAGGCTCGATCCCAACCTGATCAAGCACGGCATCTCTTTCGAGGAAGCTCAGACGGTCTTTCTGGACGACGACGCCCGCTTGATCGATGATCCGGATCATTCAGAGGACGAGAAGCGATTCGTGCTGCTGGGCTACAGTAGTCGGGCGCGATGCCTTATCGTCAGCCATTGCTATCGGGAATCCGATACGGTGATTCGGCTAATATCTGCCAGGCCGGCGACGGCGCAGGAAGAGGAAGTGTACTGGAGATTCCGATGAGAAGCGAATACGATTTTTCCAAGTCCCGCAAGAACCCGTACGCCAAACAACTGAAACGCCAGGTCACCATTCGTCTCGATACGATGGCGGTTGACTACTTCAAGGGAATGGCGGCCGAGTTGGGGATTCCCTATCAAAACCTGATCAATCTGTTTCTCAGAGACTGCGCCATGCAGAAGCGACGCCCGGTCATCCAGTGGCCGGGGAAGTTCGAGTCGGCTCAGGAACCGATCCACAAGCGGTACGGAAAGGCGTTCCGGAAGCTGGCCGAGTAAGCTGCGAGCCCATTGAAAATCGGGCGCACGATGAAAATCCTGCCTCAAATCACTTGGCTGGTTCCGTCTCCTTCAGAAACTCTGCCAGCTTGTCTTTCCACAGCGCGGCCATGGTGTGCGAGCCGTGCCCGCGGGTCTCCGGTGTGTATGGATACAAAACGAATCGCGCCGAGGGAACCTGTTTCAACAGCTCCGGCGTGATCTGCAACTCCGGCGGGTTGATGGTATCGTCGCTGAAGTTGATGTGCAGGATCGGCGTGCGGATTTTCGCGAGTCCCGGCTCGGGATCGTAATCCCATGACGCATCCACCGCGTATGCTGTGTCGTTGGCGTCCTGCAGAGGGCTGGCAGTGATCTTCGCGAGATTCTCCAAGCCTTTTTCGCGCGTCGGGCTGGTCTTCTGCCACGTCAGCGGATTGCCGCCCATGAAAGCCAGGATCGCCGCGGCGGTCTTCGCGGACGGCGGGTTCTCCGTGTAATTCCCGCCGTCGAAAGCTGGGTCATCGCGAATCGCGTGGATGACGGTGAGACGCCAGAGCAGGTTACGGCCGGCGATCTGCATCGGCTGGCAGGCCAGCGGCATGGTGGCGTCGAGGAAATCGCCGTGGTGCTCCATCCACACATAGCTGTGCATGCAACCCATGGAGGTGCCCATAAGCAGTCGCAGATGCGTCACGCCCAGTTGCTCGCGCAACATCCGGTATTGCGCCTCCACCATGTCCGTGTATCCATATCGTGGGAACTTCGCCCGCAGGCCGTCGCTGGGTTTGCTCGATTGGCCGTGTCCAATGCCGTCGGGCAGAATCACGTAATATTTCGCGACGTCGAGCGGTTGGCCAGGGCCGAACAATTCTCCCGCGAAAATATCCCGCAGAAAGTTCGTCCCGGCGCCAGTGGTCCCATGCAGAATCATCACGGCGTTGCGCACGGTTCCCGAGGCGTCGCGCCGCGGCGTGCCCAGTGTGCGGTAGTGGATCTTCAGGTCCGGCATGGTTTCGCCGGTTTGAAAATGGAAATCGTGAAGATGCGCATTGCCCTCGGTTACGGGCCAGGTTTTGTCGGCAGTGGCGAGAACGGCGGCCAGCGCGGCGATCGCAGCAAGACGGAGCATCATACGTTACAGTATCCATTACACCCTCATGTCAAAGACATCACGCTTCATCCTGCCGGTTGTTCTGCTCTCTGCCGCCGCTTTTGCCGCAGGACCCGTCCCACCGCATTCAGATGCTTCTTTGCGCGGCTATACCAGCGATGGAGCGCGCACCGAGCGTGAATGGGAAGAGAAGTTTCGCGCCATCCCCAGTCCGGAGAACATGCGCGAGTACATGCGGCGACTTTCGGCGTATCCGCATCACATCGGCTCGCCATACGACAGGGACAACGCCGAGTGGATACTGGCCCAGTTCCGCTCCTGGGGTCTGGACGCTCACATCGAGACGTTTCGCGTGCTGTTTCCGACCCCGAAGCTGCGCACGTTGGAGCTGGTCGCGCCCGGCCACTACACCGCGAAGCTGGCCGAGCCGCCCGTCCCCGGCGATCCCACATCCAGTCAAACCGCGCAGCAGTTGCCACCCTACAACGCGTATTCAATCGACGGCGACGTCACCGGTCCGCTTGTCTATGTGAACTATGGCGTGCCCGCCGACTATGAGGAGTTGGAGCGCAGCGGCGTTTCGGTGAAAGGCGCCATCGTCATCGCGCGGTATGGCGGATCGTGGCGCGGCATCAAGCCCAAGGTGGCCGCCGAGCAGGGAGCCATCGGCTGCATCATTTACTCAGACCCGAAAGACGACGGCTATGCGCAGGGCGACGTGTTTCCCGAAGGCGCCTGGCGTCCTCCGTTCGGCGCGCAGCGCGGAAGCGTGATGGACATGCCCGTGTATCCCGGCGATCCGCTCACGCCGGGAATCGGCGCGACTGCGGATGCGAAACGGCTGCCCATTTCCGAAGCAACCACGCTCACGAAAATCCCGGTGCTTCCCATTTCTTATGGTGATGCGCAGCCGCTGCTGGCGGAGTTGAAGGGGCCTGTTCCACCCGAGACGTGGCGAGGGAGCTTGCCGCTCACCTATCACATGGGTCCGGGTCCCGCGCGGGTGCATCTCGCGCTGAAGTTCAATTGGGACATGGTGGACATCCGCGATGTGATCGCGACCGTTCCCGGCGGCGATGACAAGGACGAGTGGATCATTCGCGGCAATCACTACGATGCCTGGGTGAATGGCGCGGAGGACCCGATCTCGGGCCAGGTAGCGCTTCTTGAAGAGGCGCGCTCCATGGCCGAACTGCACAAGCAAGGCTGGCAGCCGCGGCGGACTATCATTTTCACGGCCTGGGATGGCGAAGAGGAGGGTCTGCTCGGTTCCACGGAATGGGCGGAAGAACATGCGGCCGAGCTCAAGCAGCACGCCGCAGTCTACATTAATTCCGACGGTAATGGGCGCGGTTTTCTGGGTGTGTCCGGCTCGCACACCCTGGAACAGTTCATGAACGGTATCGAGCGCGATGTGGAAGATCCTGAGACGAAACTCACCGTGCGGGAACGCCTGAAGCTGCGCCGCATCTCCGAGGCAAAACCCGATGATCGAAAAGAGCTTCGCAATCGAGCGGACCTGCGCATCGGCGCGCTCGGTTCGGGCAGCGACTACACCGCTTTCATCGATCATCTCGGCGTTGCCTCGCTCAACCTGGGCTTCGGCGGTGAAGACGGCGGAGGCATCTATCATTCCGCTTATGACGATTTCTATTGGTACACGCATTTCTCCGACACAAATTTCGTCTATGGCCGCGCACTGGCGCAAACGGCCGGCACAGCGATAATGCGTTTGGCCGATGCGGACGTTCTGCCGTTCCAGTACAGCGATTTCGCCGACACAATCCGCAAATACGTCGACGAGGTGAAAGTCCTCTGGAAGGAGAAGCACGACGAAATTGAGGAGCGCGATCGCGAACTGGATGAAGGCGTATTCCCCGCGATCACGGATCCAAAGAAGGTGCTGGTGCCGCCGAAGCGCGAGGAGATCCCGCCATACCTGAACTTTGCGCCGCTGGAGACGGCAACGGATGCGTTGTCGCGCAGCACGGAGGCTTTCGAGAAAGCCCTCAAGGATTCGCCGCAACCCCCCGCGCAGGAGCTGAATGCCAAGCTGATGGAATCCGAACGAGTGCTGACCGATGCCGCGGGCCTGCCGCGCCGCCCCTGGTTCCAACATCAGATCTACGCGCCCGGGTTTTATACCGGCTATGGTGTGAAGACGCTGCCTGGCGTCCGCGAAGCGATCGAGGAGAAGCAGTGGGATGAGGCCAGCCGTCAGATCGAGCGCGTCGCTGCGGTGTTGCGCAACGAAGCTGCGCTGCTGGATGAGATGACGGCGTTGCTGAAGAAGTGAGCCGCGACCCCTGGCGCGGCTTCTAAAGGAGCTGCGAAACTCCTCGGAGCTAAAGCCGGCCTGCTCTGCGATTGAGGACAGAGTCTTCCGTTTGAGATCGTTGTTGTGATACGGGACAGTCACCCGGAGATTGCGTTTGTCAGGGTGTTTGAGAACGTAGTGAGATCCCGAGATGTGGTGAACGAAGAACCCTGCTCGCTTCAGCGCGCGGATGACCTCAGTCGGCCTGAGAGCAGGCAGGCGCTCGCTCACGCCAGTTCGGGCAGGGCAACCTCGATCTCTTCCTTGACCGGGTCCGCGCTCAGCTTGATGTCGTCGGGCACGGGCAGGCCGTCTCGGTGCAGACTTTCCAAATAGGCCCGAATGGCACCCCGAACCATCTCCCGTGCCTCGTTCAGCGTGTCGCCCTCGGTCACAAGGCCGGGCAGAGCCGGGCAGGTTGCGACATAGCCGCCTTCTTCAGCCGGTTCAAACAGCACCGTATAGCGACGTTCTATCAGCATGGGGCGCTCGTCTCCGATTGTACGACTCCCCCCAACTCTCCTGACATAACCCTGTCAGTAGCACTCACGCACAATCTCCATAGCCGGAGACAATCCTCGGCCACAAGGAGACGAAATGCCCCCGAAACAGCAGCAACGCACCAGCCCGATGGTTTGGTTTGAGATCCCCGCCCTCGATCTGGACCGCGCCGTCCGCTTCTACGAGACCATCTTTGATACCGCCCTGAAACGCCTGACCATGGACCTTGGGGAGTTGGCCGCTTTTCCCTTCCCTCCACCCGGCGTCGGCGGCTGCGTTATCAAAAGCGGGCAATTGAAGCCGGGCGCCGGCACGGTGATCTATCTCAATGCCGGGCCGAGTCTCAACACCGTTCGCGACCGCGTGGAGGCGGCGGGCGGCAAGGTCCTGATGCCGAATGTCACGCTTCCCAACGACATGGGCGTGTACACATGGATACTGGACACGGAGGGAAACACCGTCGGCCTGCACGCGTTGGCCTGAGTCCCCGTGCGCCCTAAGCCAAGTCAAAGCTAAACTGGGGCGATGCGCCGTGCCGACCGGCTCTTTCAGATCGTGCAATATCTGCGGGGCCGCCGGCTCACCACCGCGGCTCAGATTGCCGCGAGGTTGTCGGTCTCCGAACGTACGGTTTATCGCGATATCCGCGATCTGTCGCTCTCCGGCGTGCCGGTGGAAAGTGAGGCGGGCGTCGGTTACCGCCTCAGCAAGGGTTTCGATCTTCCACCCATCATGTTCACCATGGACGAAGTGCACGCGCTGGTGGCCGGAGCGCGGATGGTGCAGGCGTGGGGCGGCCCGGCTCTGGCGCTGAGCAGCCGCTCGGCAATTGAAAAGATCACCCAGGCATTGCCGGCATCGCGCCGCGACGATGTGGAGCGCACGCCGCTGTTCGCGCCCGGACGCACCGCGGATCTGAGCGCGGCGAATATCGAGACCATCCGTCAGGCGATTCTCGCGCGGCGTAAGCTGCGCATCGCTTATGTCGACTTGCGCGACAAGCAATCGCAACGCGTCATCCGGCCGCTGGGCCTCGCCTTCTGGGGCACGCTATGGACTCTCACCGCGTGGTGCGAAACCCGAGACGATTTCCGCAACTTCCGGCTGGATCGCATGCGTTCGCTCCTGCTGCTGGAGGAGACCTTCGAAGACCGGCCCGGCACGCGGCTGGAAGATTTCCTGGCTATGGTTAACTCGAGCTCTGCTCACCCGTCTGGTACAAGCAGATAAGGAGAGCCGCATGAAATTGCTCATAGCCACGTTGCTGATTTTCGTTGGGCCAGGAAAAGTGGACGAAGTTCTCACCGGCAAAGCGGCATTTCAGGACTACACGACGGAGCGCCCGGCCCAGTTTCGAAAGATCACCGTGGCCGATCTTCCCAAGCCGTTCGAAACCGAGAGCGCGGGCAATGGTCCCCAGGTAGTGGCGAGGCCGGCCAATGCGTGGCCGCAGACGCCCGCCGGTTTCAAAGTGCAGCTCTATGCGGAGGGGTTGAATAACCCGCGTGAAATTCGCACCGCGCCCAACGGAGATTTATTCGTCGCGGAAAGCGAGCCGAGCGACATTCGCGTTTACCGTGGAATCACGCCCGATGGCAAGTCGAAAGAAATGTCGGTGTTTGTTACCGGCCTCCACCAGCCGTTCGGTATGGCTTTTGTGCCTGCGGGGTCCAACCCGCGCTGGTTGTACATTGGCAATTCGGATTCGCTGGTACGCGTGCCTTATCAAACTGGCGATCTGAAAGCCCGCGGTCCGGTTGAGAAGCTGGCCGATTTGCCCCGTGCTGGCTACCACTGGACTCGTGATTTGGCGCTCACGCCGGATGGCAAGCATCTCTTCGTATCGGTCGGCTCGAATTCGAATATCAACGATCCCGACACTCATCCGAACGAGTTTCATCGTGCCGACATTCTGCTGTTCGATCTGGATGGGCACTTCGAGCGCGTCTACGCGTATGGCACTCGCAACCCCGTGGGCATTGCCGTGAATCCCACTACTGGCGAGCTGTGGTGTTCCACCAACGAGCGCGATGAGTTGGGGGATAATCTGCCGCCCGACTACATCACTCATGTAGCCGACGGCGGCTTCTACGGCTGGCCTTATTACTACATCGGCGGGCATCCCGATCCTCGGCTAAACGGTGCGCATCCCGAGTTGAAGGACAAGGTGCTTGTTCCCGATGTTCTGCTGCAACCGCACAATGCGTCGCTCGAGATGACGTTCTACGAAGGCTCGCAATTCCCGGCCGTATACAAGGGCGACATTTTCGCGGCCGAGCACGGCTCCTGGAACAGGCACATGCGCACGGGCTACGAAGTGATTCGCGTGCCGCTGGAGAACGGCCATGCCAGCGGTGTTTTTGAAAACTTCATCACCGGCTTCGTAGCGCCCAATGGCGACGTGTGGGGACGCCCGGTCGGCGTTGCGGTTGCTCCCGATGGATCGCTGATGGTGAGCGACGACGGGTCGAACTCCATCTGGCGCGTCGTTTGGGCTGGCGGGCACTGAGTGCGCTGGAAACGGGCCATTCTGTTGCTGCCCGTGTGCGCGTCGGCGCACGATCCCATTTCAACGAAAATCACGTGGAGCCGCGAAATGTCGCGGTTGGTGTTCGCGCATTGCGCGTCGTGCCATCGCGAGGGCGGGTCGTCGTTCTCATTGATGACGTACCGGCAGGCGCGGCCGTGGGCGGTGGCGATCAAGGATGAAGTGCTCGAGCGCCGCATGCCTCCGTGGGGCGCGGTGGATGGCTTCGGCGATTTCCAGAATGACGAGGCGCTGACCGAGACGAACTGGAGATCATCGCCGCGTGGTCGGAGGGTGGCGCTCCGGAGGGCGACCCGGCGTTGCTGCCGCCAGTGCCCGATTTCACGAAGACCGCCGCGCCTGTGATCCCGGCGTCAGGTCCCGAACTCGTTGTGAGCGGCCGGCTCGAGTTGAAACACGCGATTCAACTCGTGGCCAGACCGAGTCACGCCCGTCAACCATCCAGGGCTGTCAGTGAGAAAATATGTTGGCTCGGGGTAGCTCGGCATGTCTGCGAACCTTCGGGTGCCCGATTCAGTAGGTCGTCGAGCAGTCCACGAGGCACCACCATCTTCGGTGTAGGTGAGTCCTATCCAGGCGTGTTGCGGATCGATCATGGATACCGCGCCGGTGACCGGCTTGTCGACAGGCTCGGACAGGAACCGAACGGCATCAACGGTCGCGGACGAAACGAATCCTACCGTGAAGAGCAACACCAACGCACCGATCCACTGGATGAGTGACATTCCTACCGCAGTTCCTTCACTGCCACATTGAAAGCCGCCGTATTTACCGCTCCCTTTCGCTGAAACCGCGCCCACAGCCGATATGTCCGCGCGCGAGGGAAGATCACGTTGAACTGTTCCTGGGCGCCACCGTCAGCAAAAAACGGATGGGTGTGGATGGCGTCCACAAGATCGTCGCTTACCACCAGCAAATGACCCCATGCGCCGATGTACTTCTCGATCCCGTCCGCGGGGCTCAGCTTGAAGTACACCATCGGGATGCTCGTGCTGAAACCAGCTCAGGTCCTGGCTCACGACGAAAAGATGGAACAGCTTCTCATGCACCACCTGAAAATGCTCGACGGGCTTGCCGCTGTGCGGATCGGTAATCGCGAACTGCAACTCCGTGATTGACCCGGCGTGCGCGGGGTTTGGAATCACCGTCAACGCCACTGGATAGCGTGCTTCGTCGGGAACATCCGGCACCAGTTTCATTCCGCAACGCGGACAAATGCCCGGGGTGGCCGAGCGCACCTCGGGATCCATGGGGCAGACGTAATCCTGAGCGAGCGCGAGCAACGACGCCAGCAGAACTGCGCAGGCCAACCGCATGAATCTCTACTCGACGATTTCGACTCGATATTCCTCGATCACCGGATTCGCCAGCACGTCGCGGGCGATCTGATCCATCTCTGCGGCGGCTCTTTGCCGGTCGGTTCCCGGCGCAAGTTCGATCTCGAAATACTTCCCCTGGCGCACCGATGCGATGGACGCGTGGCCCATGCCCGCCAGCGCCGAACGTATGGTCTGGCCCTGCGGGTCGAGAACTGTGGTCTTGAATGAAACGTGTACGAGTGCCTTCATGTTGTCGCTGATTCTCTTCAGTGTATCGCGGGGCAGGCTCGGCGAACGGACACGCGGCACAGCCGCGTTCCACCGGAGCAGCAAGACGCGACTCACGTCGCGTGTCCCTCAGTGTCCCAGAGCAACCAACACGCGCTGTGTGATTTCGTCGATGATGGCGGGCAGGGAAGCATCCAGCGCCAGCGTAATGGCCGCGCGAACACGCTCTTCATCCACATCGGAGTTCAGTTGCGGCGCCGGCGCAACCGATAAAGACGGCGGCATCATCGCGTTTACTTCGGCGGCAAAGGTCTCTGAAAACAGCCCGCGCGCGAACTCGGCGTCATGGACCAGCGGTCGAATGGTGTCCACCACCGCGGAAGCTTCGAATGGCTTCTTCAGGATGCCGTCGCAACCGGCACGCCGCGCCTCCTCTTCGTCGAACGGTTCCAGCATGCCTGCCGTGAGAACCACGCGCGCATGACAATGCCGCGGATGGTTTTTCACATAGCGGCAAATGTCGAAACCCGATTTGCCGGGCAGGAACACGTCGGCGAGGATCACGTCGGGGTCGACATCAGCCAGTCTCAGCAGCGCCGTTTCGCCTTCGGTGATGCTAACCACCTCAAAGCCTTCTTCACGCAGTATCCGCTCGCCCATTCGCTGTGCGTGCGGGCTGTCGTCGGCGAGCAGAATGCGGCTCATCATTGATTGGACGAAGATGATGGCGGTGTCGTGGCGGCGGGCGCGGCCGTATTCGAAGCGGGCGGGGTAGTGCCCGCGGGCGGCTGTTTCTTCGCGTTCTTCTTCTGCTGCTCTTTGTACTTCTTCTCCAGCCTCTTCCGCTCCTTTTCGCTCAGCGTGTGGTTGGAGGGGAGCTGCGCCAGCCGCTCGCTCGGCGTCATGTTCGCCTCCGGCGTGGTCTGCGGCTGCCCCGTTGTTGCCGTGGGCGGCGACATACGCGCGTCCGGCTTCTTATCCAGATCGGATGACTGCCCGCTCGAAATTGTCGTCGCCGAAACGTCTCCCGTGAATCCCGGAGCCTGACTCTGGTCCACTACCGCGGGGACGCTCACGGGCACCGTCGGCCGTAGCGTGGTCATCGCCGGCGCGCCGGCTTTCGCCGCGTTGTGCACATCCGGTCCGCGCCTGAGCACGTCCATCCCGCGCGCCCTCATGCTCAGCTTCGTGCGATGATCCAGGTCGTATTTCATTCGCGCGTAAGCGGCGGGATCGGCCTGCGGAATCGGCATCTCCAATTCCTGCAGCTTCTTCTTTGCATCCTCGGCGTAGGAGCTGAGCGGATACTCGCGCAGGATGCGCGCATACGCCTCACCGCTCTTGTTGCGGAAACGGTTGCCCATGCGCGAATAGGAATCCCCCAGCATCCAGAGAGCCTCGTCGGCGCGGCTGTATAAGGGATACTGATCAACCAGGCGTTCCAGACGATTGGCCGCGGCCGGATTGCTTCCCTTGGCGTGATAGAACTCGCCCACCCTCATTTCGCCGTCCGCCAGCGCTTCCTGGATATTGCGCAGCCGTTGTGTCGCATCCGGCACAAACTTGCTGTTGGGATATTGGACGATCAGCTCGCGGCATTCATCCTCGGCGCGCAAGGCCTGCGCGGGATCGCGGTCAGCCTTATCCATCTGGTTATAGTGAATCACGCAAATGCGATTCTGCGCCTCGGCGGCTTCGGGCATGGTGGGGTAGAACAGCTCAAAATCCTTGTACTCGGCCTCGGCCTCCGCGAGCCCGTGGGTGCCACCCTCACGGAACCATGAATCGGCGATCGCCAGTTTCGCTTTGGCCAGGTATTCGCTCGAATCGTAGGTGTTTATCAGCGTGTTCAGCGTGATTCGGGCCACTTCAAAACGGCCATGCTCGATGTCGTTGGTGGCTTTATCGAAGAGCACCTTGTCCGGCTGCCGGGTGTCCTTGGTGATCGGGTTGTCGTACTTCTTGTGATAACAACCCACCGAGCCGAGCAGGCCCAGCCCCAGAATTGCGGCGAGAGCCTCGGCGATGAACGTTTGATGACGAACCATACTGAACTTGTCCCCGTACAATACCACAAGCGCCCTGGCGGCGTTCAGGCGTGCACCGCCCGCGCCGCATCGGCGGCTTTTCGCATCTCCGACGTGGCCAAACCCGGATCGGCGGTGTGAAAGA
>Ga0326727_10009831_pt1 | contig 23211 bp, 17 predicted proteins | sample MB2enrmetagenome_FD_207643 | JGI IMG/M metagenome (GOLD analysis project Ga0326727, IMG submission 207643) | Lab enriched peat soil microbial communities from McLean, Ithaca, NY, United States - MB29MY | ecosystem: Environmental > Terrestrial > Soil > Wetlands > Peat | place: USA: New York... | reverse complement strand
TCGCGGCGCGAACGAGGACCCAGGAACCCCGGAGCTTCTCGCCGAACAGCTCAAACGTTAGTTCGCCGTTCTTAAGACTCGCGTTGACATCGGGCTCATTCGGAATCCATGTTCCCGTATCCCAAAGCATGACCGTGCCGGCTCCATATTCTCCATCCGGTATAACACCTTCGAAACGGCCATACGCGAGTGGATGGTCTTCCGTTCGAACCGCGAGCCGCTTGACAGAGGGCCGCAGTGAAGGTCCTTTCGGGATTGCCCAGGACAGCAAAACACCATCCCACTCCAAGCGAAAATCGTAGTGGAGATGAGAGGCCGCATGCTTCTGAACAACGTAAAGAAGGCCATGCTTCCGCCGTCCCTCGAGCGGAGCAGACGCCGTTGGTTCCGGAGTGACAGCGAAGTTACGTTTTCTTCGATAGTCCTTGAGAGCGCTGGATTGTTTCGGCATTAAACACGCCCTTGCGATTGTCCCGTGACCGGTTTCCTTAGCCGCCCGGCACAATCACCGCGGCGCCGTCGATCGAATCGTTCTTGATAGCGAGCAGCGCCTCATTGGCCTGATCGAGTGAAAAGACCGTTGCCCTGGGTCGAAGCCCGATGCTGCTCGCGATATGAAGAAAGTCGGCCGCATCGGAACGAGTCATATTCGCGACGCTCCGAATCTGACGCTCACCCCAGAGCAGATGGTCGTAATCAAACTCAGGAATGCGATCCAGGTGGATGGCATTGATGGCCACCACACCGCCTTTTCGAAGACTGGCGAGCGCGGCAAGCACTACATCACCGCTGGGAGCAAACGTGATGGCTCGATCTAAGGCTACCGGCGGTCTCTCGTTCTCCGTACCCACCCAGACCGCGCCCAGAGAAGCCGCCAGCTCGCGGTGGGAGGAGCCCCGCGTCGAAACGTACACGTGACATCCCCAGGCCCGTAATACGGAAATTACCAGATGCGCCGACGCGCCGAAGCCGAAAAGCCCGACGAGGTCGCCATGCTCCACACCGGCCACCCGCAGGCTGCGGAATCCGATGATGCCCGCGCAAAGCAGAGGCGCCGCATGCGCGTCATCAAGACTATCGGGAAGCGGCAACACGAAATCCGCTCTTGCCGCGGCAAACTCGGCGTACCCGCCATCCACCGAGTAACCCGTGAATGTAGGCGAATCGCAGAGATTTTCCAAGCCTCGGCGGCAATACGAGCATGTTCCATCCACGCCGCCCACCCAGGAAACACCCACCCTTGTCCCGAGAGGAAGCTTCTCTGTCGCTCCATCCACGATCTCGCCCACAATCTGGTGACCCGGAATAAGAGGACTGCGTTGCACGGGCAGTTCGCCGGCGACAATGTGCAGATCGGTCCGGCACACTCCGCAGGCTCGTACGCGCAGGAGCACCTGGCCCGGCTCGATTTGCGGTTTGGGAATCTCACCGATGATCAGGGGGCGTTTTTCGATAGCTTGCCGCACCTGAAGAATGGCTGCCTTCATGGATGTCCTCTCTCAACCAGCATCAGATTCTGTGCAATGCCTTCGCGGCCTTTGCCAGGGACTGGCGCCTCTTAAAGAAATCCTGCCACGGGTCGGGACCTGCGAGTTGCTTCTCGAACTTGCCCAGATTGAAACGCGACGGATCAAGTGACGGTCTCACATCCTGCCACCGAAGCGGCATGGAGAAGGGTGCCTTCGGGCGGCGGCGTACAGAATAGGGGGCTACCACAGTTGCTCCAAATGCGTTGCGAAAAGGATCCAGGTATACGCGACTGCCTCGGGCCTGCAGGCGTTGCTCGACAGTCAACGTGCCGGGATGGGCTGCCGACAGCCGCTTGCCAAGCTCCTCCGCGAAGGAGAGCACCTCATCGAAGTCCGGCCCCACCTGGATCGGCAGGAAAACGTGCATTCCCCGGCTGCCTGAGGTCTTTGGAAAAGAGACGAGGTCCATAGCTTCGAGCGCGGCCTTCAACAGCAGGCCCGCCCTGGCCGCGTCGGCGAAGTCACCTGAGCCGGGATCGATATCGAAGACCACCCAGTCGGGCTGATGCGGGTGGCTTGCGCGGCTGCCCCAAACATGCACGGGAATGCAACCGAGATTCACCAGCGCGATTTGCGTCTGGATCAGCCCGCCAACAACATAGTGAACGGCGCGTTTCTGATGATGGATCAACTTAACCGGAGTGCCTGTCGGCAAGCCTGGCGGCGCTTCCTTCTGATAGAAACATTCCCCGCCCATTCCGTCCGGACAGCGCTCGAGCGAGAGCATCCGATCCTGAACGTACGGCCGGAGTTTCGGAAAGATGGTTTCATAAAAACGCGCAAGGTCGAGCTTCGTATAGCCGTTTTCCGGCCAGAACACTTTGTCGGGATGAGTCAAAAGCGACTCGATGTTCATTTCGCCTCCGGGAGTGTGACGTCCTGAGGGCGCTTGTCGTCACGCAGGCCGAGAAAAACCGGTTGCCGGAGCTTCTGATCGTCGGTCCATTCTTCGAAGGCAATTTGAGCGATCAATCGCGGTGTCAGGTACGTGACGTCCTTTTCGCGTGGCGGATCGACCATGGCCGGCCTGGTCCTCACCAGGGGCTGAAAGGCGTGAAAGAGCTTCGCAAGCGATTCCTGCGTGAACCCGGTCCCGACCTTGCCCACGTAGCGGATCTCCTTCTGATCGTAAGCTCCCAGCAGAAGCGCACCGAAATACTGACGGGATCCCGCAGGCGCCGTGTATCCTACAACGAGGAACTCGTCTTCCTGGTGGACCTTGAACTTCAGCCAGTTGGTGGATCGTCCTTCGGTATAGGGCGCCGACTTGTTCTTGGCGACCACGCCCTCGAAACCTTTGCGCCTCGCGACCTCGAAGGCTTTGAGCCCATTCGTGGCCAGAATCGCTGACAAAAAAACTCCGGTGCGCTCCCGTTCGGTCTTTCCGGCGGTCTCCTCGAGCGCTGCGCGGCGGGCAATGAGCGGGTCCGCGCGAAGATCGCGGCCATTCTTGTAAAGGCAGTCGAATGCCGCATACTTCGGCTCGGACTTCAGATTCTGAAGAAGCTGGAACCGGGAGATGCCCTGGCGATCGAACGCCACCACTTCTCCGTCCAGCAGCAAGGTACGCGCCGGAAGCTTCGCAACGGCTTCCGCCACACTGGAAAACGTATGAGTCCGGTCTTTGGCGTTGCGCGACAGCAATGTCACATGAGTTCCCTGCTTATATGCAAGGATGCGATATCCATCGTACTTTTCCTCGTAAGCCCAACCTGGCTTGTCGAAGGGCCTGGCGACAAGAGTAGCAAGCATGGGACGGACACGAAACGGAATGTGATCGCGCGCGTTCATTCGATCACCCGGTTTGGGCATCGGCTATACGTCCGCGTCAGCGACGGTCGTCGTGCAGTGACGACGTTGGAATAAAATGCGTCCGGGCCGTGTACGGCAGTGACGATTGACGTCGAGTAGGTTTCTTTCCGTGTCATTCTGATCCCCGCGGACATTGGGCTCTTTTGTGGTGCGCTCAATCTCTGATTTGACGAAGTGACGAAGTGTTGGACACCGGGTCCGGCACTTCGTTCCCGAGTGAATGACGAGCAACGCCCTGCACGACTGCGGCTGGGGTCCTGCCGACGCGGGAATCAAGTCCGGTGGACGACGGGACAATCGCACCGGCGTCAGTGGTAATCCGCGGCAACCGCCACTTCCGGCGTAGATTTAGACTTCGCTGCCGATTCCTCGCCCGCCTGATCCCTCAGTCTCTTGAGCGCGCTCGTAAAGGCGTGCAAGTGCGATATCTCATCCTGTTGAATCGCTCCGAATGTGTCGGCCGCCTTCAAATCGCCTGCCGCTGAAGCTCGCTCCGCGAATTGTTCGTACATCTTGATTTGTTTGGAGATGTCCGCGATCGCATCGGAGAGATTCTCTACATCGCTCCCGGTCGGAGACGCGAGGTCAGCCTCCATTGAGAAATGATGCGTACGCTCTGCGTCCGCGATCTCCTGAAACAACCCGGCGGTATCCGGGTCTCCATGCATACGTGCGCACGCAGCGAAGCGCGAGAACTTCGCATGCGCGAAGGCCTCCGTCTCCATGGCCGCCCTCAGATTTTGCTTCGTTTCCGGATTCATAAATGACCTTGATCGATGGCCCTCGGGATATTCGCCTGCATGTATAAGACCGCGGCACGACTCCCGGCCTGCTGGCTGCGTCCGCCTGTTTGCCGGTACGGCATGGGGCGCCCGATAACGCCAGCGCGTCCGCGCCCGCCTTCGCCGGGTTCGCGCTCACATCAGGACGCACGGCCGACAGCGCCACCCCGACTCTGCTTTGGTATGCGTGCCGCCGCCATCCAGGCTTCGAACGGCCATGACTTTAGCGCCGACTTGAGGCGGTGACATCCCGCCCGAACCCACCGTACGTGAGGTACGCTCCAATCAGAATGGCAATGGCCGCCCATGCGGGAAAGAGTTGCTGATAGTGTAGCGATTCATATAAACCAGCCATCGCTTCCGGCGGCAGGAACAAGAACAGCAGACCCTTAACGAGCGTGATCCATCCGACTAATGTGACCAGGACGGGAACCGCGCCGCCCGACCAGATGTTATGGGCGAGGACCATCGCGAGGCCCGCCGCCAGCGTGATCACGCCGATAAGCAGCATGAACGGTACATTGTGCATCAGCGCGTTCACGGCCGCCATGCTCGCTTCTTTGTGTGTCAGCATCGATAGCGGGACTAGGATGGAGTAAGGGCCGATCAGCCGGCTGAGAAACGTAGTACGGGTTGACATGTATCCTCCATGAAGCGGACTTCTGTTTTTGCTTTCTCAATCGGATTAGACTGCCAACTGCCTGCTCTTGCGTCGGCTTCCTGAATTCTTTCCATCCGGGCTCCGATGGCAGATAGCGGACAAACCCGTCTTCACCGATCGCTGTTGCAAGCTGGTCACCAACCAAGTGACTAATCTTCCGCGCCGAAGAGGATCGGCAGTCAAGTTGCTCCGGCGATAGCGAGTCAAATCGGCAGTCGAAGGATCTGACAACCGGAAGGGGAGCCCTCTTCACGTGAGTGTGAGCAGCACGGCAGGTGAACTATGAACAAACAATCGTCACAAGGGAAAAACGGCCGCAACGATGAAAAGAAGCGCGAGGAACAAAACCGTCGCCGGGTTCATTTTGGCGTCAGCTACCTGATCACGAGCCTGATTATACTGTGGCTGCTCCAGCTGTTCGTCCTGACTCCCCTCACCCGGAACACGGAAATTCCTTACAGCGAATTCAAGAAGAAACTGTCCAGCGCCCAAATCGTAGATGTGACCATTGGCGAAAGGGGCATTGCCGGTGAGATGAAGAATCCCAAACCCGGCGGGGCCCCTCCCACCGTGCCATTCAATGCCGTGCCTGCGCCCGCCGGGGACCCTAAGCTCATTGAAGAGTTACAAAGCGCAAATGTCACTTACCGCTTCGAGCACCCACCGAGTCCCCTGACCGGCATTTTGCTGAACCTTCTGCCGTTTGCGCTGCTCGCCGGATTCTGGTATGTGGCCTACCGGCGAGCGGCCGCGGCCGACGGCGCAGGAATGGGAGGCATCTTTGGGGTCGGCAGGAGCAAAGCGATCTCGGTGAGACCCGAGGATGTTACGGTCACGTACAAAGATGTCGGCGGAGCCGATGAAGCCATCGCTGAGCTCCAGGAGATCATTCAATTCCTGAAGGCGCCGGAGCAGTTCGCTCAACTCGGCGGGCATATCCCCAAAGGCGTGTTGCTCGTGGGACCCCCGGGCACCGGCAAGACGCTGTTGGCCAAAGCGACGGCCGGCGAGGCCAACGTCGCGTTTTTCGAGACCAGCGGCTCGGAGTTTGTCGAGATGTTTGTTGGCGTCGGCGCCGCACGCGTGCGCGACCTGTTCGAGCAGGCGCGCAAGGCGGCTCCCGCGATCGTTTTCATCGACGAGATTGACGCCATCGGTCAAAGCCGTGGAGGCGTCATGCGCCTGGGTAACAATGACGAGCGTGAGCAGACCCTCAACCAGTTGCTGGCGGAGATTGACGGCTTCAAGACCGACACCAGCGCCCCGGTGATTATCATGGCTGCCACCAACCGTCCGGAGGTCCTCGACCCGGCACTTCTGCGCGCGGGCCGCTTTGACCGCCAGATCGCCATCGGCAATCCGGATCTTACTGGCCGAGTGCAAATCCTGCGGATTCACAGCAGGAATGTAAAGCTGGCGGCAGACTTTGACATTGAGCGGGCCGCCCGGATAACCGCTGGCTTCAGCGGCGCCGATCTGGAGAATGCCATGAATGAGGCGGCGTTACTCGCTGCCCGGCACAAGGCAGCGGCAGTCACGTTGGATGATTTCGAGGCTGCCATCGAACGGGTAATTGCGGGTTCCGAGAAGAAGAGCCGGGTAATGAACGAACAGGAACGAACTACGGTTGCATACCACGAGTCTGGCCACGCGCTGGTGGCTGAACTGGTGCCGCATGGTGAACCGGTCAGCAAGATCAGCATCGTTCCGCACAGCCGCGGCGCTCTGGGCTACACCATGCAAATGCCAACCGAAGACCGCTATCTGCTCTCGATCGACGAATTGAAGGACAGGCTCGCTGTCATGTTGGGCGGGCGTGCCGGCGAAATGGTGGAGTTCAATACCATCAGCACCGGGGCCAGTGACGACATCATGCATGCAACTGAGCTGGCCCGCCGCATGGTCACGGAATTTGGTATGAGTGAGAAGCTCGGCTCAGTGCGCTACGCGGGTCAACAGCTCCAATACCTTGGGGGATCGGTCGAGGACAATAGCCAGATCAGTCCGGAGACTCGTCAGGTGATCGACACGGAAATCCAGGGTCTCGTGACCGCACAGTACGAGCGTGCTCAGGGACTGCTGAAGGATCACAGCACGGCCCTTAATACACTGGCCCAGCAACTGCTAAAACAGGAGACGGTCAGCGGCAGCGTTGTGAAGGAGGCACTGAAGAACGGGTCGAGCCCTTCGCGGCCTCCTGCGCACGATGGCGTGATGCCTCTCAAAACCTAAGTAGTGCCGTGACAGAGTTTTTCGTCGGCATATCAGCGGGGTTCAACTCGAACGCCCAGCCGCCATGAAGCACGGTTTCGAGAGCGGCTATATTCAAAGGCTCGTCAGGCTGGCCGCCGGCGTCTGCACTTTTCAATAAGAAGAGGCCGGCCACGCGGCCTTCGGCCGCTGCTTTTCCGATGGCGCTCGCGTCGCTCAACAGGAGGGCCGCGCCGCTCTTCCGATAATCCTCCAGAGCTTTCTTCAACTGCTCGGACGGGCATTGGCTCATAATCTCCCGGGCACGCTCATGCAGATGCTGCGCCGTCTGGCCGTCGGGCGAGCCATCGATTACCTGCGCCAGCAAATGCGGATACGTGTTGAGCTGCCGGTAAATCGCGACATCGTACACGACGCCGGCCAGAAGAAGTGGTTCGGCAGTCGGCCCCAAAAAGCTGGTGACACCCCTTTCCACCTCTTTCAGGAAGTGCCTGAAGCGTTCCTGCTCTTTTTCGGGCTCGGAGCTGGTGCCGAATACCACACCTCGCATCGATCCGGCCGAGGGACCGGCTAGTTGGCTTTCCAGCAGGTGATCGGGCGGACGAGTGTGGAGAAACTCCTGCATACTCTGTGGAGCCTTTCCTTCGAGCCGCACTTCTTCCGCGCTTTGCGGAGTCGAGCGGAAGAGGCGGACATGGTGGCGGCCGATCGCCAGCAGGTAGAAGCGCTGTTCCCGGGCCATCGCCGCGAGCAACGGGCGGATCTCAAATCGTTCGCCCACCACGGCCAGGTCCTTCCGCCGCTCGTGGATCCAGTAATGACGGAAGGCGCCAGGCGATCGAAATGCGATAAGCGAATTGGCCCATACTTCGGCCGTCTCCCAGTTGGGTCCCAGTTGCTCGATCGGCGCGAGCAGCCCGGTGATCGTATCGGGGTGCGTGTGGCGCTCCTCTAATTGCTTGCGTAACGAGCGGAGGGCGCTCTTAAGGCGCGCCGTCAACTCCAGCGGATTCGAAATGGGTATAACCAAGGTGATGCAGGGGCTCTCTGCCCCCGCGAGCGTCTTCACCTCTGCCAGCGTAACCACATCCTGCGTGGCACTTCCTCGAGATATATCCGCCATAACTGTCCCTCCTTTAATCCGGAACGAAGATCAGGCCGCAAAATGAATAAGCGATGCGCTCTCCCTCGTCATTTATGGTCGCCCTGGAGATGATGGAGCCCCTCTCTTTCGCTGGCCTTGCCGGAAGCCACCGTTTTGCTGTCATTCCTGCCTGCATGCCTGGGCCGGTACCACAAGTAATAGATCAGAGCGCCGATGCCGGCCGCCACTGCAAGTGCGATCAGGGCATACATCGTTGGCTTGTAATGCAGCGAGAAGAAACCGATCATTTGTTGGCCATAGATCCTGCCGAACCAGGCCTCGGCCAGGAAACGCACGGCACGCCCAGCCGTCAGCGCGGAAAAGAAGTTCCTGCGCGGATAATGCATGACCCCGGCGGTCATCAGGACGGAAGTGAAAGGAAACGGAGGCGGCAGGATGGCGCCGGCGCACACCGTAATGAACCCGTGTTTCTCGAAGTGCTTGTAGAGTTTCTCGGCGCGCGGCCTCCCGATTTTCCTTTCCAGCGTCTCCTGGCCGCCTTTTTCGGAAAGCCGGTAGGTGAGATAGCCGCCAAGCACCTCTCCGATGATAGCCATGAACGCATACCAGGCCCACCATTCGGGATGGCCAACCGAAAGCAGGATGACGAACACATCCATGCTCCCCGGCGGCGCGGAGATGAAAGGGGTGTTGTCGAAGATGCCATACAGGATCAGCCCAGGCAGCCCCAGACGCCGGATCCAATCCCAGGCCGAACCGGTCATCATGAACAGGAAGAGGCTTTTCATAGGAGGCCGGGAACGCGACAATCAGCGGACGGAGTAGTAAAAGGCGCGGCTCCCGCCGCCAACGGGGACCACGCCCTTATGCGGCCGATCTTTGAACTTCCCGAACTAATCGATGGTCAGGCGGTCTTCGACCTTGCTAACGCCGGGGGCCGCCCAGGCGGCATGTTCCGCTTCTTCCCGTTCGGCCCAGGAGCGGACGAAACCCTTAAGCGTCACTTTACCGTCGAAGGTCTCCACCGTAATGCGGTTGGCATCGATCTCGGCATTGCGTTTCAGCGCGTCCTGAATCTTGATTTTCACGTCTATTGCGCTGACTTTCGGGGTGACGGCGATGTCGTTGAAAACTGCCATCACGCCCTTCAGCGGTCGGACGGCTCTCTCCGCCTCTTCCTTCTGGTACTGCCATTCGGCGGTACCTTTTAGCGTTACCCGTCCGTCGGTTACCTGCACCTTCACGGTATTGGGCACCAAGTAATTCCATTCCAGTTGGTTCGTGGCGGCACGCGCGATGTCCTCATCGGTTCGGTTCGCCGAAGTCGGCAACTCGACTTTGATTTCACTCGCCACCGCCCTGACCTTGGAAATGCGCATGGCGGCGCGTTCCGCGGCCCATTTCTCGAAAAAGCTGTCGACGTGGCCGTCGAGTTCCACGACGCCGTCCTTAACCGAGACGCCAATCTGCGCCGCATGGACGCTGGGTTCCCAGCGCAATTCCTGCTCAACGTCGTACTTTAATTGTTCATCGTTTGTCATGAATAATCTCCCTCCTGTTGGAGCTTCGCCTCGCCAGGGCGCGCATCAGCCATTGGCGCTCCACGAGCGCGGCGTAATCGTACCTGTAACTGCAATCTGAAGACCGGGCTCGAATCATGTGCAAAGGCCTCATGCAGGGCTCCCATTCCTGTGGCGAGGTGACGAAGTGTTGGACACCAAGCCTGGAAGTGGACTCAGGAGGCGCCTGACCGGGCGCCACTGGCCCGTTCACACAGGTGTGATGTGGTCCTTCAGGTGCTCCACCGCGATCAGGAGCGCGCAATGCTGCCAATATCCCGGATTTTATTCCCCGTCGATCTTTCGGACTGGTGTCTGGCAATGCTGCCACACGCCAGAGCAGTTGCCATCAAGTACGACGCCGAGCTCGTTCTGTTTTACGCCGCGAGTCCCCTCTATCCAATCCCCGCCACCGGATACTCTGGCCCGGTGTACGTGCCCGTACCCAAGGAGGTTATTGACGCGGAGGGGGAGGAACTGGAGAAGTTCGGTGCGGACCAGCTCCAGGGCATCAAAGTGCGCCGTGTGCTCTATCTGGGCGATCCGGTTGAGCAAATCGTCGCATTCGTACAATCCGAGAAGATCGATCTGATTGCTATGCCGACCCACGGCCGTGGCGAATTCCGCCGATTCCTCATCGGCTCAGTCACCGCCAAGATTCTTCATGACGTATCCTGTCCGGTTTTGACGGGCGTCCACATGAAAGAGCTGCCGGCGGCAATGTTCGGTATATACTCGAAAGTCCTCTGTGCAATCGACCTTGGGCCGCAAAGTTCGGATGTAATCAAATGCGCGGCACAACTCGCCGCCGACTTCCACGCACAACTGGGCGTTGTCCATGCCGTGCCATCGCCCGGCCTGGGCTCTGACCCCCTGCTCTCCAGTAACTGGAGGAATGAGGTTGTGAATGTGGCTCGGCTTGGCGTCGAGAAATTGCTTGGCGCGAACGGCGCGGCCGGGGCGCAGATCTGCATACAGGAAGGTGAATCGGCCCATGCGGTGGCCTCCATCGCAAAAAAACTGGGAGCCGACCTGCTCGTGATTGGCCGGGGTTCCCCGGACGGAGCCGGCGGCCGTTTCACGGCAAATGCGTACGGAATCATCCGTCAGTCGCCGTGTCCAGTCGTGAGCATCTGAAGATCGAGATAGAGGCGAGCCATGCGAACAAACATCAAACTCGGCCGAGTCTTTGGCGTCCAGATTGGATTGCACTATAGCTGGTTTCTCATCGCACTGCTGATCGTTGTCTCGGTTGCCGGCGATTTCAGCTCCGCGCACAAGGACTGGAGCCAGGGGCTTGTCTGGTCGCTTTCCGTTCTTACGGCCATCCTCTTCTTTGTGTCCCTGCTGGCGCATGAGCTCGCACACTCGCTGGTCGCGGAAGAGCACGGCCTGCCCGTCCGTTCCATCACCCTGTTCGCACTCGGCGGCGTATCTCAGATTGAGAAGGATCCATCCGATGCAAAGACCGAGTTTTGGATGGCCATCGTCGGTCCCATCACCAGTCTTGCGATAGGCGCAGCCTGTCTGGGTGTAGCACATGCTTTTGGCTGGGTTCCGGGCACCACCGGGGACACACCGTTCGACGCCATGATGGTGTGGCTCGGCTACATTAATGTCGGCCTCGGCATCTTCAACATGGTTCCGGGGTACCCATTGGATGGCGGACGCGTCCTTCGCGCACTCATCTGGTGGAAAACCGGCGATGCCGATCGCTCGACCCGAATTGCCGCGCGAATCGGCGAGGGCGTTGGTGTCGTATTCATCGCCCTCGGCATCCTGGAGGCGTTCGGCGGAGCCGGTTTCAACGGGCTTTGGATCGCCTTCATTGGCTGGTTCCTGACACAGGCGGCCGCGGAGAGCTACCGCGCGGTAGGAACCGCTCCGGTGCTCACCAACCTGCATGTCTCCGATCTGATGTCCAGCGACTGCCCGATTGTGGACGGGAACATGAATGTTCAGCACTTCGTCGACGAAGAAATGCTCCGCACCGGGAAACGCTGCTTCCTGGTGCAGCAGAATGGCGTGTTCGTTGGGCTGATCACTCCCCACGAGATCAAGCATGTCGACCGGAACAAATGGTCCTCCACAACGCTAAGCAGCATAATGGTGCCTACGGCTCGCCTGCGCACGGTCACGCCGGAAACGTCGCTGAAGGATGCGCTCAACCTGATGGGAACCAATAACCTGAATCAATTGCCCGTCGTCACGAACGGCCACCTGCGCGGCACGGTTTCGCGGGGCCAGGTACTGCAACTCTTTCAGACTCGCGCTGACTTGAAGGCGTAAACTTAAGCCGAACGAGGGAAGATCGTTGAAATTCGGTGTTCTGGCACTGGATTACGATGGCACCATCGCGCGCGATGGAGTGCTCGATCCGGCGGTAAAGGCCTCCATTGCAGAAGCGCGTGCGCGTGGAATCACGGCGATCCTTGTCACCGGCCGCATTCTTTCTGACCTGAAGCGCGTAGCGGGCGACCTTACGTTCGTCGATGCAGTGGTGGCGGAAAACGGAGCGCAACTCGCCTTTCCCGGCGGTCACACCTGGCTGATTGGCCATCCTCCCCCAACGGCGTTCCTCGATGAACTCCATCGCCGCGGGATCGACTTCGCCGCGGGCCTGTGCCTCGTGGAAACCGACGCGTCCCTGGCTCCCCGTATCCTCGCCGTGATCCGGGAAATGGAGTTACCCCTTGTGCTGGTGTTCAACCGCAGCCGGCTCATGATTCTTCCGCAGGGAATTAGCAAAGCCACCGGGCTTCGCGCCGCCCTCACTGCGTTGCGTCTGTCGGCTCACAACGCCATTGCGATTGGCGACGCGGAGAACGATTTCGACCTCCTCGCTGCCTGCGAGATCGGCGCAGCAGTGGGGTGGGGAAGTCCCGCGCTTCAGCGGAGTGCGGATGAAGTGATACCCGGAAATGGTCCGAGCGCCCTTGCCCCGTGGATTCAGCAGGCCGCAAAAAGTCCACGGCTGGCCCCCGATCGCATTGGCAGGAATAAAATCATGCTCGCCATGACCGATAGTGGCGAACCGCTCGGAATCGCAATCGGCGGCCGCAACGTCCTCATCGCGGGCGACCCACGATCCGGAAAATCCTGGCTCACCGGGCTCTCCTCGGAACAGCTCATGCTGCACGACTACTGCACTTGCGTGGTCGATCCGGAGGGCGATTACGAGCAACTGGAAGCCCTGCCCCGCGTGATCGCCTGGGGAGGTGACGACCCGCCGCCATCGCTGCCCGATCTGGCTCGGATACTGCGGCATCCCGACATGAGCGTGGTGATCAACCTTTCCCGCGTGCCATACAAAGAGAAGGTCGACTACCTGCAATCTCTCCTGCCCATGCTCGCGTCTTTGCGAAGGGACACCGGACTGCCTCAACGGATCGTCGTCGATGAAGCTCATTATTTCCTCAACAGTCCGAACGTCCACCAAATGCTGGACCTTGACCTGGGCGCGTACACACTGGTCACTTACCGGCCGTCCGATCTTCACCCCGATGTTCGCAAAGCCATGGAGATCGTCGTCGCTACGCGCACCACCGACCCGGAGCAGATCAGAGCGCTCCAGACAATGTCTGGTAACGGCGCCGGCGATTGGAGTGCTACACTCGCAGGCTTGGCTCTTGGCGAAGGAGCCCTCTTGCCGGGCGCACGGGAGGCGCAGGGGAAGTTACAGCGTTTCTCCTTTCTGCCTCGTCTGACCGCGCATGTCCGCCACAGGTCCAAGTATCTCGATGTGCCCATGCCGAGCGGACACGAATTCGTGTTCACGTCCGATGGCGGGCCGGTAGTGACTCCGGCCAGGACATTGCAGGAGTTTGTCACGTCACTGGCGGGCGTGCCGGTCGGAGTCCTCGACGGACATGCGCGTCGAAGAGACTTTTCGAAGTGGATCGCGGAGGTCTTCCACGATCATCCTCTCGCATCGGATATTAGCAAGGTAGAGGAGCGATATCGTCTCGGGCAGGTCAAAGATCTGCGCGGTGAACTGATAAAGGCGATCCAGGAGCGGTACGACGTTGAATCCGAATTGGCACTGTAACGGCCACGAAATAAGCCCCGGCGACCTCGGCTGGAACGCTCTGCGATGGCGCGAGGGGCCGAGGAACCCAAGTCTTGATGAGCAACTGAGGGCCGCAATTATCGGCAAGCAACTGAACCAGCGCGCGAGGAGATAGCATCTAACGGGGGAGTTGAACTCGCCTGAAGGAGGCGCCATGTCCATCAGACCCGTTAAGAGACTCATTAAGTCCAGGCCAACGCTGGAAGGCGCGGGCGTCCACTTGCGGCGGGCGTTCGGATTCGGCAACACTTCCGATTTCGATCCGTTCCTTCTTCTGGACGATTTCCGCAACGACATCCCGGAGGATTACCTGGCCGGTTTCCCCTGGCACCCCCACCGCGGTATCGAAACGATCACTTATGTCCTCGCCGGAACCGTGGAGCACGGCGATAGCATGGGCAACCAGGGCGCTATTGGGCCTGGCGATGTGCAGTGGATGACGGCAGGGAGCGGAATCATCCATCAGGAGATGCCCAAGGGCGACGAATCGGGCCAGATGCATGGATTCCAGCTGTGGGGAAATCTTCCTGCGTCGCTGAAAATGACAGCGCCGCGCTATCAGGAGGTCAAAGCGCCGGACATTCCGGAGCTCAGGGACGACGATGGAACGCACGTTCGCGTCGTGTGCGGAAGCTTCTGGGGGATGAAGGGGCCCGTGGACGGCGTGGCGGCCGATCCTATCTACCTCGACGTGTCCATACCTCCCGGCAGGCGGAAAACTCTTCCTGTTGAAACAACCCGTCACGCCTTCGCATATGTTTTTGCGGGAAAGGGGAAGTTCTGCAATGCCTCAGGCCCGCTCGCGGTGCCCACCGAGGGGATCGGCTGGCTGGACACGGCGCCTCCCGCATACGCGGACAATCGTTCTCTGGTGTTGTTTGACCGCGGCGATGAGGTCGACGTGCAGGCGGGCGAGGATGGCATTCGGTTTCTTCTGGTTTCCGGCAAGCCACTTCAGGAACCCGTTGCATGGTACGGCCCCATCGTCATGAACACGCAGGAGCAGCTTCGGGAGGCATTTCAGGAACTTCAGGAGGGTACCTTTCTGCAAGCCAGCCGAGCAGGAGATCGATAATGCATGAGAAGAAGCCGGACGACGCAAAGGTTCAGATTTCAGAGAATGGTCCCTACGTGGTGACGGGCGGCCTGCCGCTGACCAGGCAAACCATAGGGGTGAACGCAGCCGGCGAATCGGTCAAATGGATCCCGGGCGAGACGCTTCCACAGCAGGCACAGTATGCTCTTTGCCGCTGCGGTCAAAGCGCGGATAAGCCGTTCTGCGATGGTGCCCATGCCAAGGCCGGATTTGACGGCACCGAAACGGCCAGCCGCGAACCCTACCAGAATCAGGCCAAACTCATGGAAGGCCCGTCGATGTCGTTGACAGACGCGGAGGCATTGTGTGCGTTCGCTCGTTTCTGCGATCCCCATGGCCAGGTGTGGAGTCTTTTGAGCGAGACGGACCATCCGTCGGCGAAGAAATACTTCATTCAGGAGGCCTGCGACTGTCCGTCGGGACGGCTGGTGGTCTGGGATAACGCGACCCGTAAGCCGATCGAACCCGAGTATGAGCCGTCAATCGGGCTCATCGAAGACCCCGCCAATACGTGCTCCGGACCGCTGTGGCTAAGAGGCGGCATCCGGGTGATCGCCGCGGATGGTTTCGAATACGAAGTGCGCAATCGCGTGACCTTATGCCGCTGTGGCGCGTCGCAGAACAAACCGTTCTGTGACGGCACACACGTGTCGGTTAAATTCAGCGACGGCGAAGTAACTCCACGACAAAAGTAAAGAGCGCGCTTTAAGGCGGACTCGTGGTTTCGGTTGATGCTTCGTCCGGTGCCACGGCCGCGGAGGCCGGAAGGTCCGCCATAAATCCGTTCATATATTCACGGAAGCCGGCGTGCATGATCTTAGTCCGGTCGCTCATCCACATGGCACGAAAGGCCGGGCGCCGGGCGACGTCGGTCATATTCATCACCCATGAATTGAAGTAATCGTCGGTTAATTCGCCTTTCAAATGACTGAACCAGGCGATCTCGAACAGGCTGAGTTGCATCAGATTGTAATAGTTGCTGCGAATCTCCTCGGGCCGGGTCTCGGCCGGTACGCCAAGGCTTGGAATGGCGAGAGTGGGATCGTCCACCACCATCTTTCGCAGTTCCAACTGGAGCTTGACGAGTTCCGTGAAGTTGGTCACGTACTGTGCGGTCCGCCAACCCCGAAACTGCAGGGCCGCGTAGATCATTCCGCCAGCTACGGCCAGCGTGGACATGACCTGGACTACCAGTTGAAACACTGCGTTGTTCATAACAATTCTCGCCTCAGAGCTGAGGCCGCAGCGCCGGTTGCGCCGAGCGCGGCCCGCCGATCTGATACGGCGGATTGAGGGCCGCCATTCTGGCCGCCGCTTCCCAGCCCGTTTGCGAGCATCTGAGTCACCAGTGCAGTCGCAGCGCTAACTGGATCTGGCGGGCGTTCGTGACCACAGTCGTGATGGTGCCCGCTGTGGCCGAGCCAATGCTACTGGACGGTAAGCCGAAATTCGGACGATTCAGAACGTTAAAGAACTCAGCGCGGAACTGTAGCCCGACTTGTTCGCTCATGCTGAAATCCTTGTCCGCGCCGAGATCCCACGTGAGGAGGCCGGGGCCTATCAGGACATTGCGTCCGGTGTTGCCGAATGTGTACAGCGGAGGGTTGACGAAACAGGCGACGTCATACCACTCGTTAGTACTCTGCTTGCCGGACGGGAGATTCCCATCGCAAATGCGGTTGGGCCGAGTAAATGTTCCGGTGTTAGCGGTCGGGTTCGCAAGCGACACCGAAAACGGAGCACCCGATTGCGCGGTCACGATGCTGGTCGCCTGCCACCCCCCCAGCACGGCATCGGTGAATTGATTCGCGTCGCTCAGGAACCTGCGCCCATGCCCGACCGGCGGCTCATAGATCAGGCTCGCCGTGAACCGCTGCCGATAATCGAAGTTCGAGAGGCCGTAGTCGGCCCGGACATCCCGGGGATTCTGAATGTTGATGCGCGATTCGCCGGTCGATGAGTTGCCGCCTGCGCCCTCGTCGAGGCTCTTGCTCCACGTGTAAGCGGTGAGAAGCGACAACCCCACCGAATAGCGCTTTTCGGCCGAGAGCTGCAATCCGTCGTAGTTGGAGAAACCCCTGGGTTCCCAGGCCGAGATCACGCCGTAAGAGGGCCAGGGCTGGCGCGGAGGGATTGGGCCCGGCCCGGGCACCGCAACATTCTCATTGATGTTGAGATTCAGATGATTCCCGTGGCTGCCAACATAGGCGCCCCTGAGGACCAGCGACGTTCCAATCTGACGCTCAAACGTAGAATTCCACTGCTGTACGTTGGGTGTGAGATTCATAGTCGGCTGGTAGACGACTGTCGGGAGGTTGTTTGCAGTTGCCGTGGTGGGGATTCCGGTCGATGTGGAGAGGCAGGGAGCGGTCGCGCTGCACGATACTGTGAACTGCGCCGCGAAGGGATAGTTGATAAACAGGCGCGAGGATCCTCCGCTGCCTTCCTCGTTGAAGTAAAAGAGGCCGTACGCAGTTCGGATCACTGTCTTTTCGCCGATGCGCCAGGCGAGCCCGATTCTCGGACTGAAGTCATGCTTCTGGATCGAGAGGATACTCGAAGAGTAGCCATCCTGCCCCGCGAGCGCGAGAGTCCCGGAGCCCAGCAGGAAATCGGACAGCCGGTCATGCTCCTCCGACACAGGCGTAAACAGATCGTAGCGAAGACCGACATTCAGAGTTAACCTGTTCGTCAGGCGCCACTGGTCCTGCACGAAAGCGCCGTACTCGCTGTAGCGCAAATACGGAACTCCCTGCGGAAACGAGGATTTTGCTGAACTGGCCGGCAGTCCAAGGAGGAAGTCCGCAAATCCGGCGCCGGTTCCGGCAGGGCTCGCCGGGTTGTTCGTATACGCACCCGTGAAGGAGAGAGAACCGGAGGGCGCGCTCAACTGGAAAAATCCAAACCTGTTCTGGACTGCCGAGAAGCCAAAGCGCACATTGTGCGCGCCGCGCGCGTAAGAGACCAGGTTAGTGAGCTGCCAGGTATTCTGCGGGATGATTTCCGGCAGGCTGCCCGAGTTGTAGCCGGATTCTCCGGAGATGGTCAGGCTAGCCATGCTCGCCGCGTTCTGTCCAGTGTCGGCGCCATTGAGGCCGAGTTTCTGGGCGACGTTACTGCCTTCCGCCAGGCTGGATACGCGCAGGAAAAACCGGGTGTAGCCGAGCGCGAGCTGGTTGGTGATGTCCGGCGTGAATTGATGGATTTCCTGCAGAGTGGCCTGCTGACTGGGGGCATGGTTCAGGGTTAGAGATCCCGCGATCGCGCTTCCCTGAGCGAAGGCGAGCGGATTGATCGCGCCGTCGATCATGACCGGAGTCTGAGGATATGCGATGTCGGCCCTGCCCCAGGTGTACCGAGCGAACATGCTGTCGCGCTTTCCCAGGACCTGGTCGCCGCGAACGTCGAATTGATCCTGCGCATTCACCTGAAGGGGGTTGATGCGCAGGTTGTTTTTAATGCTCGGAAGGTTGGGAAGCGGAAACAGGGCGAGCAGCTTCATCGCGATCGGATCGAAACGATAAGTGGGTATTATGTTCCCGGGAAATGCAGCGCGCGTGTTTGTGGCCGGATCGTACGTTGCAGGATCGTAAAGCACCGCCGGATAGGCGCTGAAGTCGCCCGCCCGCATCGCCGCCGTCGGTACGGTAACAATCGAGGTGGCGGCTGTGTGAATGCGCGTGCCCTGATAATCGGCGAAAAAGAAGGTCCGGTTCTTTCGAATCGGCCCGCCGATCGCTCCGCCGAACTGGTTCTGCTGGAATTGCGGCTTGCTGGCATCGGAGAACTGACGAGCATCGAGGTCGCTGTTGCGGAGGAACTCAAAGGCCGACCCGTGAAATTCGTTCGCGCCCGAGCGCGTAATCACGTTAACGACGGCGCCACCGGACGCGAACTGCGCATCGTAGTTGCAAACCTGGACCTTGAATTCTTCAATACCTTCGAGCGTCGGAAAGACCTTCAGCGTTCCGACAGACTGGTCGCGATCGTCGAGGCCGTCTATCAGGAAGAGATTGAAGCTGCCTCTGGATCCGTCCGCGATAATCTCCGCCCCGGCGCGCTGCGTTTCATTGCCGTTACCCTGGGTCCGGATTCCGCCGACCGGCCCCGGGTTAGTGCCAGGCACCAGCAGCGCGAGCTGGGAGAAGTTGCGGCCGTTCAGCGGCAGTTGCTCAGCCGTGTGCTCGCCGATCACATTACCCAGCTCTGTCGTTTCGGTGTTCAACAGCGGCGGGGCTGCTGAGACTGTAACTTCGGTCCTCGTACCGCTGATCTGTAGTCTGAAATCCTGCTGAACGGTATCTTCAATCTGCAAAACGATGTCCCGGCGAGTTACAACATCGAAACCAGGAGCACTGACCTCGATTGAATAGATACCCGGCTTTACAAGCGGGAAGACGTAGTAGCCATCCGATGCGGTGGCCTTCGCTGTCGAGATGCCTGTTTGCGGGTCGATGAGACGAACACGCGCATTCGCGATGGCGTTGCCAGCGGGATCGCTGACCAGGCCGGAAAACGTTCCTGTGGCATTCACCTGTGCGATAAGAGGTGCAGCGAAGCAGACGAGCATCATGGCCGCAAAAGCCGTCTCAGCGAATCGCATAGCACCGCCCTGCTTGTAGTGATTCTACCCTGTTCAGACTGTGTGGCCGAATCGCGTGCGGTATAGACTAGAGCCGACGTGCATCCGCGATTAGGAAACGGCCTGCCGCTGGTATTTTGCTGTGTCGCGCTTGGCGCAGGCCTGCCGAAGACGATCCGGCCCGTTGTCCTGCCCGTCAGCGATGCGAGCGACATCCGTCTCATTCGCGTTTCCTTCGGATCCTTCAAAAAGGAGCCCGCCTACAACAGGGTGCATGGGATCGCTCAGGACGCCACCGGGGTCCTGTGGTTTGCCACCCAGGACAAGCTGCAACGTTATGACGGATACGAGATCCGGGAGTACCCGGAAGATCCGAACGGTCCGAACGCCGTCTATACGGAAGAATCATTGTTCATCGATAGGCAGGGTTCTCTTTGGGGCGGGTGGGAGAATGGCCTGGACCGGTTCGATCCCGCTACCGAGAGTTTCAAACGATACCCACGGGATGGACCGTTTACTGCCCGCGTGATCTCCACCACGCAGGATCGTGATGGCATCCTGTGGTTTTCCGCAAATAACGGGTTGATCCGGATGGACCCCGCAACCGGACGCACCGTCCGGTATGAGCATCGTCAGGGCGATCCTGCTTCCTTGAGCAGTAGCCGGGTCCGAGCTGCATTCGAAGCAAACGACGGGACATTCTGGGTGGCGACAACAGCGGGCGTGGACTTGTTCGACCGCCGGACAGTGAAGGTGCGGCGGCATATCGATCTGCCGGCCGACCTTCCGGGCGAGGACCCTAATCCGCAGCTCAAGATCGCCTTTTGTGAAGATCACGCTGGCGTCTTGTGGATGATCTTTTCCTACGGCTACGGTCTCGCCCGCGTAAATCGCGAGAGCGGGACGTTGACGTTCTACTCTCTGGACGGCACAGGAAAGGACAACACGCTGCAGGCTGGAGCGCGCTCGATCATCGAAACTGAAGATGGGACATTATGGATCGCCACGACCTCCAGCGGCATTCTGAAGCTCAATTCCGAGCGTACGCGATTCGTCCGGTATCGCAATAATCCAGCCGACCCGAACAGCCTCAGCGGCGACCAGGTTCACGCGCTGTTCCTTGACCGCGAGGGCAACATGTGGGCGGGAACGAACGGCGCGGGCGTGAACCGATTTTCGCCGCGCCCGTTGCCGTTCAAGGTGTATCAGCACAAGGCCGGCGAGCCGAACAGCCTGGACATGAACTATACAACCTCGATCTTCGAGGACAGCCGCGGCCTGCTTTGGATCGGGAGCCTCAGCGCGCTCGGACAGTTGGATCGGAAGACAGGGAAGATGACTTTCATCCGAAGCGCCGGCGGCCCCGGACAGCTATCAAGCACCTGGGTAGTATCGATGGCCGAGGACCGCTCCGGACACCTTTGGTTCGGGACGGTGGGGGCTGGCGTGAACCGGCTGGATCGCCGAACCGGCAAATTCAGCGTCTTTCGCTATAATCCGGCCGACCCTCATTCGCTCAGTCACAACACCGTGCAGGCGATCCTCGTCGATCACAAAGGAACCATCTGGATCGGAACCGAAGACGGCCTCAATAAATTCGACGAGGCTACCCAGAGTTTCCAGGTCTACAAGGCCGGTACCGGCCGTAATGAATCCAGAGTCGATGACATTGCGGAGGATTCACGGGGCATGTTGTGGATCGCGACACAGTCAACGGGTCTGGTCCGTTTCGATCCGGACCGCCACGCGTTCACGTCGTACCGACACACCTCAGATATCCATAGTCTGAGCAACGACATCACCAGTTCGGTGTGTATCGACCATCATGGAGCGATCTGGGTGGGCACGCAGAACGGGCTGAACCGCTTTGATCCCGGTGCGGGAACCTTTACCCGCTACTATGACCGCGACGGTTTGGCCGGAGACCACGTGAGCAAAATCCTCGAAGACGATAGCGGCGATCTTTGGGTGAGCACGAGCAAGGGCCTCTCGCGATTCGACGCTCGGAACAAGACTTTCAAAAACTACTACATATCCGACGGTATCGCCGGCAACGAGTTCTACAACTATGCGTCGGCGTTCAAGAGTCGCACCGGAGAGATGTTTTTCAGCTCCTATGCCGGAGTCACCGCCTTCTTCCCGCGCGAAGTCACGGATAATCCGTACGCTCCTCCGGTGATCATTACGGATTTGAGAGTCGCCGGCAAATCCCTGCCGATAGGCGGCGATTCCCCGTTGCGCCAGGCGATTCCTTTCACGAAAGCGGTGGAGCTTTCGCATAACCAGAGCCTGATCTCGCTGCAGTTTTCGGCTCTCAGCTTCACGAACCCGGATGGGAATCGCTACCGCTACCGGATGGAAGGTTTGGAGGATTCGTGGAACGAATCGGGCAGCGATCAGAGGTTTGTCACCTACTCCCTATCGCCCGGCAAATATGTGTTCCGCGTCAAGGGCAGCAACAGCCGCGGCGTGTGGAACGAGGAAGGAACAAGCTTACGCATCGTCATCCTGCCGCCCTGGTGGAGCACGAGTTGGTTTCGGGCGTTGAGTGTTTCCGTTGTTTTCTTGTCGCTTGTCTACTTATACCGTCGCCGCGTAAACGCGATCGCGCACGAATTCAACATGCGTCTGGAAGAGCGCGTGGACGAGCGCACGCGCATCGCTCGCGAGCTGCATGACACGCTGTTGCAGAGTTTTCAGGCGTTGATGCTTCGCCTTCAGGTGGGAGTCAACCGGCTTCCTGCGGGCGAAACAAAGGAAGTTCTCGAAGAAGCCCTCGAAATAGGAGATCGGGCGATTGCCGAGGGCCGCGATTCCATTCACGATTTGCGCTCCTCCACCGTGGTGGAAAACGATCTGGCGCAGGCGGTGACGGCCTTGGGGGACGAACTGGCCTCGGCGGATTCCGCGACCTTCCGTCTGGTGGTGGAAGGTGCGCCGCGGAACCTGCATCCCATCCTGCGCGATGAGATCTACCGGATTGCCCGGGAAGCCGTGCGCAATGCGTTCCGCCATGCGCAGGCGAGCCGGATTGAAGCGGAAATCACGTACGGCGACCGGCTGCTGCGGTTGCGCGTCCGGGATGATGGACGCGGCATGGATCCAGGAATCGTGGAAGAAGGACGCCCCGGCCATTACGGACTGCCGGGAATGCGCGAGCGCGCCACACAGATCGGCGCGCAGTTGAATGTCTGGAGCGCCATCGGAGCGGGCACCGAGATAGACTTGAGCTTACCCGGTGCGATTGCCTATGGTACAGCTCCGCGCAAGCCGTGGTGGCGAAGGCAGCCTGCGCGGAGGAACAGCGCAGATTAAATGATCCGAGTTCTCGCAGTGGACGACCACGCCCTTCTACGCGAAGGCATCGCCGCGCTCGTCGGCAGCCAGGAGGACCTGGAGCTGGTCGCGGAGGCCGCTAACGGGCGCGAGGCCATAGAACAGTTCCGAAAACACCGTCCCGATGTCACGCTTATGGACCTGCAGATGCCGGAGATGAACGGCATCGATGCGATGAGCGCGATTCGCGGCGAGTTCCCGGACGCGCGAATCATCGTCCTGACGACATATGCTGGCGATGTCCAGGTGATGCGCGCTCTAAAAGCCGGGGCACGGGCTTACCTGTTGAAGGGCCTGCTGCGGAAGGAGCTGCTGGAGACCATCCGCGCCGTCCATTCCGGCCAAAAGCGTGTGCTCCCCGAGGTTGCCACCGGGCTCGCCGAGCATGCCACCGACGATACTCTGACGGGACGGGAAATCGAGGTCCTCGGGTTGATTGCCGGCGGGAATGCCAACAAGGAGATCGCCG
>Ga0326727_10009830_pt1 | contig 23214 bp, 20 predicted proteins | sample MB2enrmetagenome_FD_207643 | JGI IMG/M metagenome (GOLD analysis project Ga0326727, IMG submission 207643) | Lab enriched peat soil microbial communities from McLean, Ithaca, NY, United States - MB29MY | ecosystem: Environmental > Terrestrial > Soil > Wetlands > Peat | place: USA: New York... | reverse complement strand
ATCGTAGAGGTTACGGAGACGGGCTCCTCCCTGCGCGCCAACGGCCTTCGCATTCTGGAGACAGTGTTGGAATCGAATACCAAGTTCATCGCCAATCACACTGCTTGGGATGAACCCTGGAAGCGAGGCAAGATTGAAATGCTGGTGATGCTGTTAAAAGGGGCGATTGAGGCCGCGGGCAAAGTAGGGCTCATGCTGAACGTCCTGCGGCAGGATCTGGAGAAAGTGCTGTCGGTCCTCCCAGCTCTGAAACGGCCGACGATTTCACAACTCAGTGATCCGGAGTGGGTCGCGGTAAATACCGTTATCGAGGAGAAGACGGTGCGTGAGATCATTCCCCGTCTCAAAGCTGCTCGGGCGCAGGGCATTGTAGAATATCCGTTGAATAAAATCGTGCTGTAGCTTGCGGATTAAGGATTGTCGATTGCCGATTGATAGGGAGACAATTCACGGCGACGCTTCTTTAATCGACAATCACCAATCGGCAATTCACTATGCTCGACTTCGTTCGCAGCGACGATAAACAAGCCGTCAAGCACCTGTTCCGCGCGCGCACCGCAAACCTAGGCGACGCCGAGAGGGTGGCACGGCGTATTCTTGACGATGTTCGCCGCCATGGCGACAAGGCACTGATTCGCTATTCACGCCGCTTTGATGGCGTCGACCTGAGAAAAACCGGAATGACGGTGAGGCGCGATGAGTTGGATCGTGTTTCCGGTGACATCCCGCCGACCCTGGCGGAGGCCTTGTCGGAGGCAGCGAAGAACATCCGCGCCGTAGCGCGCCGCCAACTTCCGCGCTCCTGGCAGTTTCAACCCGTCCGAGGCGTTCACGTCCGCCAGGTGCTTCGCCCTCTCGAACGCGTAGCGTGCTATGTGCCGGGGGGGCGCTTCCCGCTGCCCTCGACCGTCCTGATGAGCGTCATCCCCGCCCAGGTCGCGGGCGTGCGGGAGATCCTGATTACTTCACCCAAGCCCGCCCCCGCCGTACTGCTGGCTGCCTCAATGCTTGGAATAACCGCAATCTACAGGCTTGGTGGAGCCCAGGCGGTCGGGGCATTCGCTTACGGGACCGAGAGCGTTCCGCGCGTTGAGAAGATCGTCGGCCCTGGGAACCGATATGTCGCCGCCGCCAAAAAGCTGGTGGCCGGCGAATGCGGAATTGACTTCGTCGCCGGCCCATCGGAACTGGTGATCGTGGGCGCTGAGGGTGAACCCCGCTGGATCGCAGCCGATCTCGTGGCTCAGGCAGAGCACGACCCGGACGCGGTGGCGATTTTCATCACCCCTTCGCTGAGACTGGCTCGGCGCGTACAGACCTGCGCGGCCCAATTCGTTGCCCAGCTTTCCCTGCCGGTTGCACGGAAATCGTTGGTTAATCATGGCTGCATCGTCCTCACCCGGAGTCTGGCTGAAGCTGCCGAGTTCGTCAACCGCCTGGCCCCCGAGCATCTGACTCTGCTCGAGGATGCTGAGGATTTGCTGGACCAGATCCGATCTGCCGGTTCGATCTTCCTGGGCAGCTATAGCCCTGTAGCCGCAGGAGATTATGCTTCCGGCACCAATCACATTCTGCCCACTGCCGGGGCGGCGCAGGTGCGGGGCGGCTTGAGCGCGGCAGACTTTCTCAAATGCATTTCGGTCCAGAAGATTACGCGTAGGGGCCTGTCGCGCCTTCGCCCGTCAATTGTGGCTCTAGCGGGCGCGGAGGGCCTGACGGCGCATGCAGAGTCAGTCCAAGCTAGGTTCCAAGAGTCCCCTCCTTCTCTAAGGAGTGGAAAAGTATGAAGCTTGTCATCCTGAGCGAAGCGAAGGATCTCTGCAGTTGTTCGTAAATCATCGAACCTGAAACACACTGTGGGATCGTTCGCTTCGCTCAGGATGACGATCGGTGATCAGTTCTTATGATCCGGCCTCGCAAAGCAGTCGAGCAATTGAAGAAGTACCGTCCCCCTATGGAGGGGCGGGCGGGGAAACTGCGCCTGGACTTCAACGAGAACACGGTGGGATGTGCCCCGGAAGTCGTTCGTGCCCTGCGGCGCGCGTTGACGCCGGAAATGCTCACGCGCTACCCGGAGTACGGAGAGAGTCGGCAGACCTTGGCCGATTATTTCGGCTTCAAGCCGGAAGAGATGCTTCTCACCAACGGCACTGATGACGCCATCAAGGCAATCTGCGACGCCTTTGTCGACCCCGGAGATGTACTTCTAGTGCCCGCTCCGACTTTTCCGGTCTACGAATTCTTTCACAAGGTGGCGGGCGGCGCCGTTGAGCGCGTTCGCTACGATGAACGGTTCCGCCTGCCGGTGGGTACCGTCGTGGCAGCAATCAACAGGAAGACGCGGTGGATCGCTCTCGGCAGCCCCAATAATCCCACCGGGACGGAGATTTCCAAGCCTGAACTACGGACCCTCCTGGAATCCGCGCCGGACGTTCTGGTCTTAGTCGACGAGGCGTATTTCGACTATTCCTGCCACACGGTTCTGCCCTGGATTAGAAAGTATGAGAATCTACTAGTCTCCAGGACGTTTTCGAAAGCGTTTGGATTGGCGGCGTTGCGGATGGGCTTTATTTTCGGCAAGCCGGAGCTGGTGGAACTCCTGCACCGGGCTCAGAATCCTTTCCAGGTGAATTCGCTCGCGCTCGCTGCCGCCTCAGTTGCCATCCGCCACGAGGAGCATGTGAAGAAATACGTGGCACAAGTTCACACCAACCGCGCGCGCGTCTATCGGTGGCTCGAATCGCGGGGGATTCCTTACGTACCCAGTTCTGCGAATTTCATTCTGACCCGCGTGGGAGAGCGGGCGCCGGAGATCGCCCAGCGTCTGCGCGCGGAGGGGATTCTAGTTCGCGACTGGAGCTACGACCCGAATCTCCAGGGTTACTTGCGCTTCACCATCGGCTCCGGTGTTCAGACGCGCCGCTTGCTCGAAGGACTGGAAAGGCATGAAGAATTGATCGAGACCCGGAAAGGGGAAAAAGCCTGGCGGAAGTCTATTACCGACTCCCAAACAGGATGGTTCGCATGAGGGCGCGCCAAGCGAGCATTCGCCGCAAAACCGCAGAAACCGACATCCGCATCCGGCTGAACCTGGACGGGCGCGGGCGATACAAAGTTTCCACCGGCATCCGCTTCCTCGACCACATGCTGGAGCTGTTCGCCCGGCATGGCGGATTCGATCTCGAGGTTTTGGCGAGCGGCGATCTCGACGTTGACCAGCACCACACCGTCGAGGATATTGGCATTGTGTTGGGGCAGGTACTGCGCGAGGCGTTGGGGGCAAAGAAAGGCATCAACCGCGCTGGCTACTTTTTGATGCCGATGGATGAAACCTTGGCCATCGCCGCCATCGACTTGAGCGGACGGCCTTATCTCGTGCTCAATGCGCCGATCAAGGCAAAGTATGTCGGCGACCTGCAAGCGGAACTGCTGGAAGACTTCTTCCACGGTTTCGCCACCAGCGCGGGCGCCAACGTGCACTTGAAGCTCGCGTACGGGCGCTCCAGCCATCATGGCGTCGAGGCTCTGTTCAAAGCTTGGGCGCGCGCCTTGCGCTATGCGTGTGCGCGCGACGCGCGATTGAAGGCCCAACTTCCCAGCACCAAGGGGTTGCTGTGATCGCTCTACTCGACTATAGCGCCGGCAATGTGGGCTCCGTGCTCAAGGCCATCGACCACGTGGGACATTCAGCCGAGGTGGTGGACAAGCCTGAATCCTTGCGCGCCGCCGAGAAAATCATATTCCCGGGCCAAGGCCACTTCGGAACCATGATGCGCGCCCTCGAGGAACGCCGCCTTCTGGCACCCTTGCGCGAATCGCTGGCCGCCGGTACACCCTTCCTGGGCATCTGTCTGGGTCTCCAAGCGCTCTACGAAGCCAGTGAGGAGGCCCCTGAGGTTTCCGGACTGGCCTTGCTCCCTGGCCGGGTGACTCGATTCCAAGGCGTCTTCAAAGTTCCGCACGTGGGCTGGAGCCAATTGGAGATTCGCAGCCAAGGCGGACTCTTTCAAGGAATTGCGGATGGCAGTTTCGTGTATTTCTGCCACTCGTATTACGGTCCGGCGACCCAAGAGAGTTCCGCGGTAACTCAATACGGCCAGGCTTTCGCCGCGGGACTCGAGATGCGCAACATCTGGGCCGTGCAGTTTCACCCTGAAAAGTCGGGCGACGTAGGACTGAAGGTCTTGGAGAATTTCCTGAGTTTGTGAAGGGGCTGTCCGTTGTCCGTGGTCAGTTGTCCGTTGCAAATAACGACGGACCACGGACGACGGACAACTGACAGGTTCTCATGTTCGCAAAACGCATAATTCCCTGCCTCGATTGCAAGAACGGCCGGGTCGTCAAAGGCATCCAGTTTGTGAATCTGCGTGATGCCGGAGACCCAGGTGAGTTGGCCGAGGCCTATAACCGCGAGGGCGCGGATGAACTGGTGATGCTGGATATCTCGGCTTCTCGCGAAGGCCGTGCCACGCTGATGGAGACGGTGCACCGGGTGGCTCGGCGCCTCTTCATCCCGTTGACGGTGGGTGGCGGTGTGCGGGCTCTGGAAGATGCGCAGCGCCTGCTCTCCGCCGGAGCCGATAAGGTGGCGGTGAATACCGCCGCGGTGGAATCTCCCGAAATTGTGAACCAGATTGCCGAGCACTTTGGACGACAGGCGCTTGTGGTTGCGATCGATGCGCGACGCAGCGTAGGGGCACCCCTTGTGGGTGCCCAGACCGACTCCGAAGCGGATTCGTCCCCGACGAGGGCACCCACAAGGGGTGCCCCTACCTCGCGTTGGACGGTCTCAACCTACGGTGGAACCAAAGCAATCGACCTGGACGCAGTCGCCTGGGCTCGCGAGGTCGAAGCGCGCGGAGCGGGCGAAATCCTCTTGACTTCGATGGACGCGGATGGCACGCAGGCAGGCTTCGACTGCGAGTTAACGAAGACCATTGCCGAAGCGCTCCATATTCCCGTGATCGCTTCCGGCGGCGCGGGCGGCCTGGAACATTTTGCGGAGGTTTTCTTGAAGGGCCATGCGGATGCTGCCCTGGCCGCTTCGATTTTCCACTTCGAGACACACACGTTGCGCAGCCTCAAGGAGTACCTGCAATCGCAGGGCGTGCCGGTGCGCTTGTAAAGCAAAAGTTTAAAGGCTAAAGGGTAAAGGCTAAAGGTCCATAACGGGAGTCTCTTTTAGACTTTATCCTTTATCCTTTAACCTTTAGACTTTCGACTCTCGACTTTCAACTGGCAGCTAAAATGGTCATTCCCTGCATCGACTTGATGGGCGGAAAGGTCGTCCAACTCATCCAGGGGCGGGAGAAGTTCCTGGAGTTGCCGGACGCGCTGGCGGTGCTCGCCAAGTTCGCCGAATATCCTCAAATCCAGGTCATCGACCTTGATGGAGCGCTCGGTCGAGGAGACCACAGCGAGATTATCCGCGAACTCTGCCGGCGAAAGCCCTGCCGTGTGGGGGGAGGAATCCGCACGGTGGACAAGGCCGTGCAAGTGGTCGCGGGTGGCGCGCTCAAGGTTATTGTCGGAAGCAGCGCGTTTACCTCCGACGGGATCAACTCCACATTCCTTGAAAATCTTCTTGCCGCCGTCCCTCGCGAGAAGTTGATGATTGCGGTGGATTGCCTCGGCGATCGCGTTGCCATACGCGGTTGGCGGGAAACACTGCCGCTCAGTTCTGCTCAAGCACTGGTGCAACTCGAGCCCTACTGCTCAGAATTCCTCTGCACTTACATTGATGCCGAGGGCAAACTTCAGGGAACCAATCTGGCGTGGTTTAAAAACTTGCGCGGTGCTACTCAGTTGCCCGTTACCGCCGCCGGCGGCATCACCACGGCTGAAGAAATCAAGGCCCTGGAAGAAATCGGCATGAACGCCGCCCTCGGCATGGCTATCTACAAGAGAGTTTTCCCCGAATTGTTCGCCTGACGCATGGTGGGGAAAGTGCATCCTTATCCATCCCCTTGACTGGGGGATGTGATAGGTGCTAATGTGTCCGCTGCAAGAGAGGATGAAGGATACTATGCCTCATCGACAAAAGATTTCAACCACCATCGCGTCGGGCAGCTATGCCTATCTACAGAATCTAATTGCGACTGGCAAAGCCAGAAACCTGGCAGAGGCGCTGGACTTAGCTCTTGCCCAGCTACGCCGGGCTGAACGTCGCGCCCGACTCGAGCAAGCGACCACTGCGTATTTTGAAAGCTTGCCGGCCAAAGCTGCCCGCGAGGAATCGAGCCTGGCGACTGCGCTGGACGAATGCGCCGGCGAAAGTGACGTCGACCATGGATGACTCACCGCCCCGCCGAGGGGAAATCTGGACGGCCAACCTTGGCGACTCGGCTCAAACACACTGGGTGCTGGTTGTCTCCCTCGATGCGCGGAACATCAGTGACCGAATCGATTCAGTCCTGGTGGTGCCGTTCGGGAGCTGGGGCATCGAGGGGCCAACTGTCCTCAAACTCGAGCCCGGGGAGACCGGACTGCCCTCGACCTCGTTCTTGAAGGGTCACTTCATTACCACGCTCAAGAAAGCGCGGCTCAAACGAAAGTACGGCCGCGTGCTGACCAGAAATCGCATGCGGGAAGTGTCCGCCATGATTCGCCGCGCATTCGATCCGGACGCTCCATGGGAAAGCAGCCTTGACGTCGCCGTGATCGGAGGAGGCAGGCCTGACTAGGCGGAAGTTTCGCTACTCCTCAACCTCTCCGGAATTCTTAGGACGCTTGATCCAGGATCGAAAGGCCAAAATCCCTCACACCGGCGGGGCATATTTGAGCATCACGTAGATCAGGACGGCCAGCAGGATAAAAAGTGCTGCCGCGGTTGTGGGTTTGACTCGCGCCTCGACGAATGGGCACGGTGCCTCAGGGCGACGCCGGCGAACCAGGTACCAGGGGAGAATGATCAACCAAGTTGGTAACATCGTACCCAGCCCCCATCTAAGGGGATGGGGTACTCGTTTCGAGTAGGCGTCGAATGAAACCCAGATAGCCAAAATTAGCTGAAGGGTCCCGACCAAGATCTGTGTCTTCGCGGGACCTATGAAGGACTCCGAAAGGATTCCCCCGGCCATCACGGCCAAGAAAAACGATAGGAACAGCGGCCAAGGGAACCGGACGGGCGCCTGGGTTCGCGGCGGCACGACCGCAACGACCGTGGCAGGCGTTTCTTTCCCGATCTCGGCGGGGTCGATCGCGTGATGGCACGCAACGCAGACTCGGCAAGAGGGGGCCAACAACTGCCCGCAGGCCGGACACGGAAATGGCTCGCTGGGAACGTGTTCTTCTGGACCTGGTTTTTCAGCGGCCAAGCTCTCTAGTTTATGGGACCCGTCGTTTTCAGTCATCCAAGTTCTCAAAATCAGTAGTCAGTTAACAGTCATCAGTTATTAGTTATCGGCGCCAAATCAACTGTCGAGCAATCAGAGAAATAACGGACTTCCGACAACTGAGGACTGACAACTGAGAACTGCCGACTGACGACTTTCATTGCTTCTCATTCCACCCTTCATGGTCCTTCCAATCCAGAATCTGCCAGTGGACTTCCTCGCGCCGCAATTTGTCGAAGGCGCGGAGCTGCCCTAGCGCGCGGTCGCCGCCCTGCGATTGGTAAAACCACTGTGCTTCCTGGGCAAGAGCCATCGCGTCGCCCGAAACGCTCAGGAGGTGTTTCTGGTACCGGTAAGGAGCATGGGCCTGCGGCCCCGGGCCGTACACCTGGTCAGTCAGCAATGTAAGGTCGGGCCGGACCACACCTTCCCGGAGCAATTCCTGTAACGCCTTCACCACAAACCAATTGTTGGTGCGGTGGTCCACGTGGCGCTCGTCAGGATGTCCCGTATAAATGACCTCAGGATGAAACTCACGGATGAATCGCTTGGCCGCCTCGACCACCGCTTGGCGCGTGTAAGGCAAATTGGGTTCGGCGACGCCCTCGTACGGCGCATGTTCGCTGGCAAGCAGCACCGAAAGGTAGGGATTCGAAGCCTCCACATGGTCGTACCAGATCTGGCCGGAACCGCCGTCCGGCAATCCCAGAAAGAAGATGCTCTCACTGGGCACTCCCAGGTGACCGACGGACCGGCGCGCCTCATCCATGCGCAGCGCGCCGAAATTCATGGCCTCATCCGGCGCGCAGGAATGCTCGTAGTACCGGTCGCACGAACCCGCATCGCCACTGGTGAAATAGACAAAGTGAATCGGGATATGATTCTCAACCGCAGCACGAATTATCCCCGCGTGCGCCCCCTCATCGTCCGGATGCGCGCAAAAGATCAAAATGGAATGCGGCAAAGGGTTAGCGGCCAACTCGAGTACGTTCGTTGCCAGCGTGTGGCCAGATGTGTCGTTCACTTCCACCTGCGCCCTGAAAATCCCGCTTTGACCCGCCGGGAGTGTGAACGAGGTCTCCTCAGGAAGTGCCGCGCTCGTTGGGTCGAGGCTGACCCCGGCAGCAATTTGCCTGGTGGCAAGCTCCTTCCCTTTGGAGTCGAGCAAGCGAGCCTGAACGCTCACCCCGCGCCAGGGCTGGCTCGCAGGGTTGCGCAGAGAAAACCGCACGGTCGCCTCGCTCCCTGACGGGTACATCGTGTGCTCGCGGTCGATTTGAATGGCCCCTGTATCCAGGCCGGCAGGATAGAAGTGCCGGTAGTTCGTGACGTTCACGGCGTCCAGGGACGGATAGACGTATTGCAGAGGATAGGGCTTCGGCTCGGTGATTCCGGCGGGTTGAACGAACACCTCGGAACTAAACGCGATGTCATAGATGTTCCGGCGCGCCCCGTCCCACACCACCACCGCATACTGCTGGACCGATGGCTCCTTCGCCCGCTTAGCAGCCGCTGCCTTGGCCTCCGGAGTCTGCTGCGCCTGCTGCGGCGGCTGGGGCAGTTTGGCAACCGCGGCTTGGGCGGACTCGAGATGTTGCTCTCCGCCCGCAGGCAACGATAGACCCTGCGCAATCGTTTCGACATCCACCCCCGCGCGTTCCGAGGTTTGCGCAGTCCAGGGCCAGTACCGGTCTGAGAATTCGACCCGCAGATCGCCTATCGCATGTCCCGAAAGGTTCTTGAGATCAACCGCGCAGGAAACGGCATCCCCCGGTGTGTAAAAGCCTTTGCCAAGCCGGACTCTCTCGATTTTCACGAGCTTCCGATAAACGGAAAAAGAGGTGACAGGAACCGCTTGCGCATTAACAACCGACGGAGACCCGCTTAACGCGAGGACTACCTCGTAGCGCCCGGTTCTTGCATCCTCCGGAATCTTCCACAAGGGATAATACTCGGTCGCCGATTCCTTGGCGCCGAGCGTTATACCTCGGGCGATCTGTACGTTCTTGGGCTCCAAGTACTTCTGTTCGCCTGCGTAACGGAGGTTGGCGGATATATAAATAGGAGCCGAACCAAGACTGTCCGCAGGCGGGAGAACCACCTTAACACGGACTTGGGAGCCCACATCGTAGCTTACATTATCGGTGACCGGTCTGAAGAAGGTCGCCTGTGACCGTGCGTCCGTCGCCGCAAGCGCGCATCCCATCACCAGGACGAACGCCTGGAATGCCGACTTCGCCGCCATCGTGCCCACCCCTGATCGACTTGAGCCGAACCGCCTGCGCATAACACCCCCTGGAAGGTCCATCGGCGATTATAAATGGCAATGCCTAAACAGTCGAGCAGGCCAGAGGAAGCGTCGCGCGTCAGATTTTAGGCTCCGGATGATATCATAGTGACGTAAGCCCGCGTGCCGGGGGGTTAGGCTGGCAACGTATGCCTTATCTCGTGCATCGCAAAAGCCGTAGGACACTGATGAGAAACGCGGTCGCACGTGGAGTTGTCGCTATTTTGGTTCTAACGCTTGCCGGGACTCGGCCCGCCCCCAGCCAACTCCCTCCTGCGGCAGGCACTCCGCCTGTCGAGACGTTCGCCCCCGCAGCTACAGGGGATAATTACAGGCTCAAGGCGGACGTGAATCTGGTCCTGGTGGAAGCGACGGTGCGCGACCAGAACGGCGGCATCGTTAACAATCTGACCCGCGATAGTTTCGGCGTCCTCGAAAACGGCGTCGAGCAACAGGTCGCGTATTTTTCGCGTGACCAACTCCCCTTGGCCGTTGCCCTCGTGCTCGATTGCAGCGGAACCATGGGGCCGGTTCTAAGGCAACTCCATCATGTCGCCTTCGACACTCTCTCCGCTCTCAAGCCCGACGATCAGGTGGCCCTGTTCGACTTCGCCGCACGCGCGGAAATGCTGGTTGGCCTGACGAAGAATCGCCAACGCATCGCCGACGCCGTTGCCACCATTCGCCCCGGCGGCGGTACGGTAATTCCAGACGCCCTTTACGAAGCGACACTTTATCTCGCCCGCGCCGCTCCGGGTCGCCGTCACGCCATCATCCTGGTCTCCGATAACCAAAATACGGAAAAGGGATACTGCGATGAAAAGCGGGTCATTCACCAAGCGCTCGAATCTGAGGCGGTCATTTACAGTATTCGGGTTGAGGAAGGCTCTCACCCTCACTCGATGTATGTGATTCCTCCCCTCTTCCAGGATGTTTCCTTTCGGGATGTTTCCGTCCCCAAGATGACCCACGAGACCGGAGGTGAAGTCATCGACGCCAGAAACCTCAACTCCATCCGCTCCGCCATGGACACGGCGATCTCCCGCTTGAAGCTGCGCTATAGCCTGGGCTACTACAGCACCAACCGGCGTCACGATGGGGCCTTCCGTGAAATCGAGATCCACGTCAAGGACGCCTCGAATGAGGAAAAGTACACAGTCTATGCCCGCCGCGGCTATTACGCCCCGGGAGAGGAAGGCAGTGGGCAGTAGGCAGTGGGCAGTTGGCGGCGGAAGCTGGGCCTTAGAAAGCACTAAATTCCGAGGATCAAGTTGAATTGACAGCCCTCTCCCCTGGGGAGAGGGTGGCCTGGGGCGGCGCTTTCTCCAGCCGCCCCAGGTCGGGTGAGGGGTGTTTTGCCTACATTCACATGTGGGGCCGCAACGTAACCCGCTTAGCGCCCCCGGTCACTTATACTGCAAATGATGCTCCTCCAACCACTCGACGGCGATTTCCCTCCCGGCGACCGCAGTCACTTCTATAAGCTACAGCCCTTTGCCATCGCCCTCTACACGCTTCAAGGCATTCCGATGCTTTGGCAAGGACAGGAGTTTGCGGATAACTACAACCTTCCGAGCAGCGGGTCGGCGCGCATCGAATTGCGCAGAGACACGCATTGGGAAGATTTTTACGACGAATACGGCGCTCCCCTCATCCGCCTCTACCGCAGGCTGGGATTTCTCCGCCGCAATTACCCCGCTTTGCGAGGTCGCGATTCTTACTATTATTATCTCCAGTCCCTCCAGGGTAATCAGGTCATTGCTTACCACCGCCACGCCGCAGCCACCACGGCTGAGCCTGAACAGTACGTGATGACGCTGCTGAACTTCTCCGATACGGCCGGAACAATTAACGTTCCTTTTCCAAAGGCCGGCACGTGGCAAGAGATGATCGATGCCGACCTGCGCCTGCTGACGATCTCGGTCGCCGCCGATGGCGCAAACCAGACCATCACCGTCCCCTCAAACTATGGCCAGGTTTTCGTCTGGCCGGCATGAAGGCGCCAGCCGTTTCTCTGTGTCTCAGCGGCGCTCCGATGAGATTTCGATTTCCTAATACTTCCCGAGCAACCAGGCGAACAATGCCCGGTCCAAGGCGGAAGGCTTTGCAGCGTCCGTCTGTGCCAGCGCGGCACAGCCCGATTCCGGCCAGCTAACTTGTGACAAACGCCCGAAACTCCGCTCGCCCGCGCCTCCTGCGGTCGTAGGCCTCGTCCACGCTTTCCAAAGAGAACGATTCGTTCATGGACCGTACCGCGCGGCCAGGGCCCTGAAGCGCATCGTATCCTGGCACGCCACCGAACTGGCTCCTTCCCTGACCTACTCACATCCCCAGGGTCAGCGATCACGGCCGCCGAAAGCCAGCCGAAATATCGGCTCGCGCCGATATTTCGGCTGAAGTGGCCTCCTCATACCGGCTAAGAGCACCTTGGATATTGAGTAAGTCTCCTGATTATAAGCAGTTAACCATTGCCGGGCCCGGCCTGCGGTTTGGCCCCTGGAATGCCACGGGCAAGTAGAGCGAGGTGAATCGTAAATCATGCTCCGAGTCACAACGAACGCCGAAGAAGAACAAGGCAAGGTTACGTTAAAGCTCGAAGGCAAGCTCGCGGGCCCGTGGGTCGAGGAGTTCGAGCGTTGCTGGAGCTCGACATCCGAGAAGTGGAAGCAGGTCGTCGTGGAACTTGCCGGCGTGACCTTCATCGATTCCAAAGGGAAATGTCTTTTAGCCAAGATCCACGGTCAAGGGGCAAAGCTGGTCGGAACCGGCCTTATGACCAGATCCATCATCGAAGAAATTTCAAGCTGTGATGAGGAGCATAAGCGGACCACCGAAAGAGCGCAGGGGGCCAAACAAACCCTGGTCAAGATGCTCATTGTGTTGTTCGTTCCCATGTTCATCCCCCTCGGGCGCGCGCGAGCGCAAGACGCCAAGGCACTGAAACTGACGCTCCAGGAGGCAGTGCAGCTTGCCTTGAAGCAGAACCCGCAGGTCCTGATCGCCAACCTGAGTCTGGCCCAGAGCGTGCAGGATCAGAACCTGGCGCGCGCCGGACTGTTGCCGCAGGCTGATTTTCAGACTGTGGACAGAGCCATGCGGTATAACATCTATGCTCTGTTTGGCAGCAAGTTCCCCGGCATTGCCGAGCACGGCGGGCCGTTTCAGTTTTTTCAGGCGGGTCCGAACTTTGGGATGCCGATATTCGATCTGACCCTGTGGCGCCGATTGCAGTCTGCCCGCCAAGGCATCCGGGCAAGTGCGGCCCAGGAAACTACTGTTCGAGAGCAGACAGCGCTATTGGTGGTGTCGCAGTATTTGGGGGGCATGCGGGCAGGTGCAGCGGTGGTGGCGGCGAAATCACGCGTCGATTTAGCGCAGGCCCTTTACGATCAAGCCTCCGACTTGCAGAAGAACGGGGTGGGCACCGGCCTGGACACTTTGCGCTCCAACGTCGAGCTACAGAACGAAAAACAGCGCCTCATCGAAGCTCAAACGCAGGAAGAGATCGCACTCTATGGGCTCGTCCGGCTCCTTAATCTTGACCCGCACCAGAAAGTGGAGTTGGCGGATCAACCCAGCTTCTTCCAGACTCCGGAGTTTCTGGCGAGCGAGAGCATCGAACAGGCCCTCGCGACTCGCCCGGAGATGAAAATGCTCGAGGCGCGCGAGAAGGTGGCGAGGCTTGCCATAAGGGCCGCCAGCGAGTCTCGCCTCCCAAGTGTCAACCTCGGGGGAGACTGGGCCTACCAGGGTCTCTCCTTGGCGAGCTCAATTCCCTCTTATACTTTCCAGATCTCTTTTGACGTGCCGATCATCACCAGCGGCAGGATCCACGCCCAGATTGCGCGGTCTAACCTGGAACTGAAAAAGGTCGTGCAGGAAAGATCGGATCTTCGCGACCAGATCGCCCTGGAAGTGAAGACCGGCGTCGCACAGCTCGAGTCCGCGCGGCACGAAGTCGAGGTTGCCAATCTGGGAGTCCAACTGGCCCAGGAAGAAGTGACCCAGGCGCGGGACCGTTTCCAGGCAGGAGTGGCCAACAACATTGAAGTGATCACCGCGCAGGACGCCTTGGCGCGCGCCAACGATAATCAAATTGTGGCCCTGTACGGTTACAACCAGTCGCGCGCCGACTTGGCACATGCCATCGGCCAAACCGAAGGCCTTTACGCAAAGTGAGGTGGAAGAATCATGGATTCGAACGTCGCAGAACTGGAAAAAGCTGTGAACCAGGAGCCGTCTGCCTCACCGCAGCGGGAGCCGGAGCGCCAGGGCACAACCAGCCGCTGGGCCGACCCGAAGTTTCGCCGGCTCTTTCTGGGAGCCATCGTGGTTCTGGCCGTCGTAACCGTCACCCTGATCCTCTACTACCACAACCGGCTAAGCACCGACGATGCCCAGGTGGACGGCCACATTATTCCGATCGCTGCCAAGATTTACGGTGACGTTTCCGAGGTGGCGGTGCTTGACAACCAAACGGTCAAGGCGGGACAAGTTCTGGTGCGCATCGATCCTCGCGATTACCAGGCTAAGGCGGATCAGGCCAAGGCGGCCCTAGCGCTCGCCGAGAGCCAGGCGCAAGCAGCCCAGGTGGGCGTACCGATGACTCAGGAAACCACTCAAAGCTACACCTCTTCCGCCGACGCGCAACTCGCCAACGCGCAGGCGGAATATGCTCGATCCAAGTCAGCCTACGAGAAAGACTCCACCGCAGAACTGGCCTTCGCCCGCGCTAACGTAGACGCGCGGCAGGCCGATAACGACCGCGCCCAGGCGGACCTGGCGCGCATGAAGCCGCTCGTGGAAAAGGCGGAAATTTCGCAACAGCAGTTCGATGCCTACCAGGCGGCAGCGCGCGTGGCGGAAAGCACTCTGGCGGCGGCCAAGGACCAACTGACCTCGGCAGAACAAGGGGCTGAAATCTCCAAGGACGCCATGCTGGCGGCCAAGGCCAAAGTGGACGTGGCGCGCGCCGGAATTGAACAGGCTCGAGCCAACCACAAACAGGTTCCCATCAAGCAGGCTGATGCGGCCGCCGCCGTCGCAGCGGTGGCGCAGGCCAAAGCCAACCTCGAGGCAGCCGAACTGCAATTGAGCTACACCACGGTGGTGGCCCCCATGGATAGCGTCGTGACCAAGAAGTCGGTCGAGGTCGGACAGATCGTTCAGCCCGGACAAAGCCTCCTGGTGTTGATTCCTCTTCAGGATATCTGGGTGACGGCCAACTTCAAAGAGACTCAGTTGTCCAACGTCCGTCCCGGGCAGAAAGCCGAGATTCACGTGGATATGTACGGGGAGACTTTCCCCGGGCACGTCGATTCGATTGCAGGAGCCACGGGCGCCAGGCTTAGCCTCTTGCCCCCGGAAAACGCCACGGGCAATTTCGTCAAAGTCGTGGAACGAATTCCAGTGAAGATACTCGTCGACCCCATTCCGCCGGATAAAGCCATCCTGCGCCCCGGCATGAATGTGGACGCGACGATCATCACGAAGTGAGTCGACAGTCGACAGTCAACAGTTTACAGTCAAGACCCAGAGAGCACGCTGCCGGCGGACTGTTAACTGCCGACTGTCAATTGATGCGATACTGTCGACTGTTGACTGTTGACTGTCGACTGATCTGAGAGGTTAGCCATGTTCCGCATAGTCACAGTGGCGAGAGAATACGGAAGCGGTGGCGCTGGGATCGCCCAGCTCCTCGCGGACCGCCTGGATTGGAAGCTGTTGGACCGGTGCCTGGTGGAGAAGATCGCGCAACTCGCGCGCGTCGATCCCAAGCTGGCTGAACAATACGATGAACGCCCCGATCCCTGGATCAACCGCATCGTCCGGGCGCTTTGGCAAGGTGGACTCATACGCGGCACCTTGGCCGGTCCGATGCCCGAACTGTTCGATGCCGACACGATGACTTCGCTCTCCCGGCAAGTGATCGAGGAAGCGGCGGCCATCGGAAATTGCGTCATCGTCGGGCGCGCCAGCCAATGCATCCTCCAGCAGCGAAGTGACGCATTTCATGTGTTCATTTACGCGCCCCGCGCCGAGCGCCTGCGCCGGATTCGAAGCCGTCACGCCAGCCGGGCAGAAGCTGAACTTGCTTTGGAGGCACGCGACCAGGAGCGCGCGGCGCTCATCCGCCGGTTCTTTAACCAGGACTGGGCCAACCGTCACCTGTACGACCTGATGCTCTCCTCCAAACTGGGGGATGATAAGGTGCTGGCCACCGTCCTGTGCGCCATGGGGCTTGAGCGCTGCGTATAGAAACTGCAAGTGGCCACCGCCACTAGTCCTGGCTTCGCAAAATGCGTTGACACGTAGCGCCGACCTTTAGAGCCTGCCCTGAGCGCAGCGAAGGGTTGGCAGGCGCCGAGCTAAAGATCGGCGCTACGTTGGGATCGAGAAGGGGTAAACAAGGACAAATTGTCCTTTTCGCGGGCCTCCTGCATCAAATCCTGTGGGGCTTAGTGCTGCAAACGAACTTCAAACCACTGTCGAGAGGAGATACTTATGTCCGTTTTTCAGCAACACCCGGACCGAGGCGACCACACACCACCCTTCCGGTTGGACGTTCAACTTCACGACCTGCTGAAAAATCCAATTCAGAAGCCGCTCTTGCCGCCCCTGCCTTCCGCGAAACCCCTTAGCTTGCCACAGCCGGTGTTCCCTCAGCACCCGGAACTCCTGACCGATGAGGAACTCGAAGCCGACAAGCGCGGTTCCCCGACCGATCCTTATAAACGCCATTGGACCGCTCCCCACGTTTATCGAGCGCTGCGCGGCTGGTTATTCCCCTACGTCAAGTCTCGCGTGCTGCCGGGAGATTTCCACCCCATCATTGCCTACCTTTTTACGGAATGGAAGTGCAACCTGGATTGCCGCTACTGTTGGGCCTTCGACAATCGCGTGAAAGGCATGACGGAGGATACGGCGCGGCGGTCGATCGACTGGCTGCATTCCGGCACTTGCAGGGTACTGGCGCTTATGGGCGGCGAGCCGCTCCTGAGGCCCCAATTTGCGCACAAGGTGATCTACTATGCCGCAAAGAAGGGCTTCTGGGTTTACCTGCCCACCAATGCCCGCCTGATGCGAACGGAGGTCATCGACCAGGTCGCCGATGCTGGGGTGGCCGTTGTCAATTTCGCTGTGGATGCGGTCGAGGACAAGCCCGGGCTGCCTAAAGCGCTTGGCCCCGTTCGGAATTACTTTGATTATCTGATTAAAAAGCAGTATCGGTACGGCTACTCCGTCTTCTTTAACATCAACATCTGTAAAAACAACCTTGAGGACGTGCAACAACTGACCGAGATCGCCCACGAGAACGGCATCGCCACCGATTATCACATCAACGAATCGCCCATGCTCGAGCAGGAGCACTTCCAGCACATGCAGGATAACATTACCTTCATCGAGAAGCAGGACTGGCCGCGCGTTGACGCTCTGATCGATTGGCTGATCGAGAAGCATCGCTCCGGCTACAAGATGGTGAACTCCGTGCAACGACTGAAGGACATGAAGGCGTTCATGCGCGGGAAGGTCGAGCCGTGGAACTGCCGGGCGGGCCAGAACTCGCTCATTATCCGCGTAGACGGCACGCTCGCGCCCTGCTTCCCCATGTACTCGGCCCGGCACGATTGGGGAGTGGTGGGTAATCACAACTTCGAGGTTCCGCAATTGAACGAGATGAAGAAGGAGTGCCAGACGCATTGCTTCTCAACCCTCAACCACAACCTCGGTTATTGCTACGATGCGGCTCGCGCGCTGAAGTGGCTTCTTATGCAGGCATCCCACGGTTTCCAGGGAACCACCGGGAACTTCGGGGACTAGGATTCAGGATTCGGGATCCAGGGAAAGAGCGCCGCGGTTTCGCTGAGCGTGCTCCCCTACCCCAAGCGAAAGCCCTCTCCCCCTTGGGGGAGAGGGTGGACCGCACCGGCGTTTTATCCAGCCGGGGCGGGCCGGGTGAGGGGGTCTGTGTGTTGCGCGGCCCTCGGTTTGGGGCCCGCTGAATCTGTGGGCCATTCCCGCCGCCGGATCAGCATAACAAACTGCAAAGATTCTTCGGCCCGCGAAAACCGGGCCTCAGCATGACAAACGCACGATGAATGAAGTAGAGGCATGAGAAGTTTATTCGCTCGCGCTCGCCAAAACGGAGTGACGAATCCGTGGGTGATTGCCCTGACGGTGATGCTGGCCACCTTCATGGAGGTGCTGGACACCAGTGTCGCCAACGTGGCCTTGCCGCACATCGCCGGCAACCTCTCGGCGGGCGTCGACGAAAGTACCTGGGTCCTGACCTCCTACCTGGTCTCGAACGCCATCGTTCTGCCGCTTACCGGCTGGCTCTCCTCGCTGTTCGGGCGCAAGCGGTTTTACATGACCTGTGTGGCCATTTTCACCGTCAGCTCGTTCCTGTGCGGGCTGGCTCCCACGCTGCCGCTTCTGGTCTTCTTCCGCATTCTGCAAGGCGCCGGCGGAGGAGCTCTTCAACCCATCTCACAAGCCATCCTGGTGGAGAGTTTTCCCAAGCACAAGCAAGGAATGGCGATGGCCATTTACGGCATGGGCGTGGTCGTGGCGCCCATCCTTGGCCCCACGCTGGGTGGCTGGATCACCGACGATTACAGTTGGCGCTGGATCTTCTTCATCAACATCCCGGTCGGCGTCCTCTCCCTGATTTTCACCTATCTGTTGATCTTCGATCCCCCCTATCTGGTCAGGAAGAACTGGCGCGAAGCCAAGATTGATTACATCGGGCTGGGTCTGCTCGGCGTGGGCCTCGGATTCTTGCAGGTGGTTTTGGACAAAGGCGAGCGGGAAGACTGGTTCGGCTCAAATCTCATCATCGCCTGCTCGGCGATAGCGCTGGTCGGCCTGGTGGGCGCGGTCTTGTGGGAGTTATACAGCGACGATCCCATCGTGGATTTGCGCATGCTCAAAGACCGCAACTTCGCCCTCGCCACCTTCACCATGTTCATGCTGGGGTTCGTGCTCTACGGAAGCACCGTGCTGCTCCCGCTGCTCATGCAAACCTTACTAGGCTACACTGCTTTGCTGAGCGGACTGGTGCTTTCTCCCGGCAGCTTGCTGGTCCTCATCGCACTCCCCATCGTGGGCCGCCTGACCCAGGTGGTAGAGGCTCGATGGCTGGTGGCCATCGGGCTGGCCATCACCGGTTTCTCGCTCCTCCACATGGCCCACTTCAACCTCCAGATCAGTTTCTCCACCGCGGTCAGCGCCTGGGCCTACTCGCGCCTGGGCATGGCGTTTCTGTTTACACCCATCAACGTCATGGCGTTTTACTTCATTCCTAAAGAGAAGATGAACAACGCCACGGGCCTCATCAATCTGGCGCGGAATATCGGCGGCAGCGTGGGGATTGCCAACGTTGCCACGCTCCTTGCCCGCCGGGCGCAGGTGCATCAGTCCGTATTGGTCAGCCACCTGACTCCCCTCGACCCCGCTTACTCGGCCTCCCTTTCGGGCGCCAGCCATCTCCTGATGTCGCAGGGGTCAAATCCCGTGCAGGCGCTCAACCAGGCCAATGGCTTGATGTACAGCAACTTGCTCCGGCAAGCCAGCATGCTCGCTTATACCGACACGTTCTGGCTGCTCGGCATGACCTTCCTCGCCATGATCCCGTTTATGTTTCTCATGAAGAAAATCCAACTCCGCGCCGCCCCCACCGCGCCCGTGCACTGAGGCAGTGGGCAGATCGGCAGGTAGGCAGATCGGCAGGTAGGCAGTCGGCAGGCGGGCCGTAAGCCCCGCTTCGAATAGACTGCCCTCTCCCTTGGGGAGAGGGTGTCCGACGACGGTGTTTTCATCAGCCGTCGCCGGACGGGTGAGGGGTTGTTTCCATGCCGAGCGCGACTCACTTACGCGCTGAGCCCAAAGCGCCCGCATGGGCTCTCTCGATGTCCTTCTTTGCTTTCGTCCAGTCGATATTCGGCAGCCTGAGATCGAGGATGGCGTCAACCAGCGGTTTTCGATCTGCTGACGACTTGAAGCAGAACTCTCGCACTGCGCCGCGAATCAACTCCGCAACCGAGGTCTTTCTCCGCCGCGCCAAGGCGCGTAGTTGCGCGTACTGATCCGTATCCATCAAAAACTCGAAACGCCGAACGGCCGCCATTATTCACTCCCGGATGCTGCTATTTATTAGCATACACTTCGAAATTCTGCTTGCCACCGGTTATGGAGAACTGTTTCTCGACTCCCGCAAATCGAACGCGCAGCTCAAACGGCCCATCTGACTGCACGCTGATTCTCTCCCCCTTCGCTGCGCCGGGTTGAGGCTCCGCGACAAGCGAGACGACGTGTCCGTTGAATCGAAAACGCTCGCAGCCGCGGCGGCCGCCCGGCTGCAACTGCCAATCCAATCGGTTGTGAAGAGAATCCGCCTTAAGCCCAATGGCGTACTCGAGCAGGTACATGATGGGTGCGATGCCGCTCCAACCCACGAAGTCCGCCGCTGCGGGCTTACCGGGCTGAAGGGCGTCCGGCGCGTAGTTCTCCCATATCGTTCCCGTCTTGTCGAAAACTCTGGCCACCATATCCAAATGCTTCAAGGCTATGTCGCGCGCAAAATCGTTGTAGCCGTAGTTCTCCAAACCTCGAAGGACCATGGTTTCCGTGGGCGCCCAGACCGAACCGCGCCAATATCCCCCGCCCGGCTCGTATCCCTCCTGGTTTGCGGCCAGCGTAGGCACAGGGTTGGTCCGCCCGAAAGTATCCGGGTTCTTCAGTTCCGTAACCAAGGCGGCCGCTTGCGCGGGTGAAGCGACATTCGCCAGCAAAGTCCAGTACGCCGCAATCGTCATGACGGGGGCAAGCTTGCCGTCCAGCGTGAGGTCGAAGTAGAACTTTCGCTGCTCGTCCCACATTCGCTCGTTGATGAGCTTTGCAAGCTCGTCCGCTTGCGCCGAGTACTGCCGGGCTTCGTTTCTTTTGCCGAGAATTTGCGCGATGTCGGCAAGCTGCCTTGCAAAAAGCGCCATCTCGGCGGAAATATCAATTCCCGTTCCCCCGCCTTTCAGGTAGGCGTTGCGTGGGGAATTATCCATGCTTGCCCAGTCCGTAACGTAGAGTCCGTTCCCTTGTTCCAGGTATGTTTGGAGAGACCCATAGTAGTGGGTCAGCGGCTCCCACACTTCCGGCAACCGGCTGCTGTCCCCGGTAATTCGCAAATGCTCCAGTTCGGCCCACGCCAGGATCGGGTGGTCCAGCGCGTCCAGAGTCAGTTTCGGGTTCACCGAGGGCGGAGTCCGGCCGCTGTACGTTACCGCGGTCCTCCGGTCAGGATTTGAGCTGTCGTTGAGGCCCGGCCATCCCCAGCGGCTGAAGAGCGGCGCGTTCTCGTGGTTTATCCATGCGTCGAAATCAACACCCGTGGCCCTGACGATTTCCCGGCTGATCTCGCCGTCTTCATGCTGCTTCGCATAGAAATTATCCAGAGTCGAAATCCCCGGCACCAGGGGATAGGCATAGTTGCAAAACATGGTCATGAAGCAACTGTCCCAGAGGAAAATGTTCTGGTTGAAAGCCGCGTCGATGAATTGAGAAACAAAACCGCTCTGTGGAGCCGGCTCCTGAAAATGACGGAACCCTAACTCCCAGGCCTTCCAGTAGGTCCTTACCCAGAGAGGGTTATCATCGTAGATCGGCGACGGCAGTTCGCTCTTCACTTCCGCATACTTGGGCAGCGGCGCCGGCGTATACGCCTTCCTGGCGAAATAGCGGCCCAATATTTCTTTCTGCTGAGCTTGCGCACCCTGAAGCAGGCCTACTGCTTGCACACCAAGCATAATTGCGATGATCACATTGTATCTCATCTACTGTGCCCCCTCCCCCCTTCGGTTCAGATTATCTCACACCGGCATTTGAGTCATCACTCGTCCCGCCAGCCCAACGGGCTACGGAAAGCCCCACTCTGACTGTCATCCTGAACGCAGCGAAGGATCCCCGCAGTTCCCGCGGGCCTGCAATGCCGAGCAACTGCGGAGATCCTTCGGCGCCCCGATCAGATCGGGGCGCCTCAGGATGACAAGCGCCGGACTCCCGCCGACGGCCCGCGCCACGGCAACCGAATTCCCATGCTACAATATTGTTTTGGCAAGGCTTGATTCACCTAAATGTCCTTTTGCATAACTGCTGTGCGCGCAGGGCCCTGCCCGGGGTTCTGAGGCTTTGGGGTGGTTTGCCTGGCGCGAGAATCGCGATGAAGATTATTCGGCTCATCTTGAAGAACACCGCGCGCAACCCACGCCGCACGGTGCTCACTGTCCTGAGCATCGGTGTTTCCATCTTTCTGGTCAGCACGCTCCAGGCCGTCCTGCACAACCTTGAGACAGTGGGCTTGTCCAACAGTTCAAACCTGCGAGTGGTGGTCCACCGCGCCACGAGCATGACGGAGACGATGCCCATCGCCTACAAACAGCGCATTGCGGCGCTGCCTGGGGTGAAGTACGTCGAGTGCATGGATTGGTTCGGCGGATATTATGCCGACCCGAGCAACTTCTTCGCTAACTTCGCCACCGAAGTTGACGACTTTGAAAAGATCGCCGATGAGTTCGCGATTCCTCCCGACCAGCTCACCGCCTGGAAACGAGAGCGCGTGGCAGCCCTGGTGGGCAACAAGCTGATGGAAACCTACCATTGGAAACTGGGCGACCGTGTAACCTTGAAGGGAACGGTTTATCCCGTGGATTTGGAGTTCATCATTCGCGCCGTTTACACCGACGCAGAAGACGTCGCCAACGAGCGCGCCATGTACTTCCACTGGGATTACTTCGATGAATCCCTGGGTCGGCCGGGGCGCACCGGATCGTTCTATGTGAAGGCCGCCACGCCCGAGGACGTTCCTCGTCTGGCCGAACGGATTGACGGCATGTTCCGGAATACCGACGCAGAGACCAAAACAGAAACCGAGAAAGCCTTCAACCTTAGTTTCGTATCCATGCTGGGTAATATTAAGTTATTGTTGAACGTCGTTTGCCTGGCCGTAGCTTTTACCATCCTGCTGGTGGCGGGAAACACCATGGCGATGTCGATCCGCGAGCGCACCGGTGAGGTGGCTGTCCTGAAAACCCTGGGCTTCCGCCAAAACGCTATCCTTTATCTGCTCGTCGGCGAGTCCGTAGCCATCGCAGTGCTGGGAGGCATGCTCGGCGCCCTCGGCGCCAAGACGACGTATGGATTCATCCATATCACCTCGACAAAGGGAAAAGCCTTCCCCATGCTCTACGCTCTGGGCGTCGCACTGCTGGCAGCCTATGGAACCTGGGTGCTCTTCGCGGGAGCTTCCGTTTCGCGCACCTGGATGAAGGCCACACGCATCGTGGCGACTCTCGTGGGAGGACTCGCCGGATTGGTTGCGGGCTTTGGATTTTACGTGGGCACCGGATACGTCATGAATCAAGGCGGCTTCCTTGCGGATTTCGGGGTAAACTACGCAACCGTGGCGTTGGGTCTGGGAATCTCGGCCGCCGTAGGCCTTGTCAGCGCCTTGCTCCCCTCGCTGCGCGCCTCGAGAATGAGCATCGCGGAGGCGCTGCGCTACGTGGGCTAAGGCCGAAACTCGAATATCGAAATCCGAAA
>Ga0326727_10009827_pt1 | contig 23216 bp, 26 predicted proteins | sample MB2enrmetagenome_FD_207643 | JGI IMG/M metagenome (GOLD analysis project Ga0326727, IMG submission 207643) | Lab enriched peat soil microbial communities from McLean, Ithaca, NY, United States - MB29MY | ecosystem: Environmental > Terrestrial > Soil > Wetlands > Peat | place: USA: New York... | reverse complement strand
CCCGTCTGGTCTCGACTTTGTACCTGGAGAGGGACGCGCTGGTCACGGGCCACGCCGAGGCCAGGCTCTGCCAGTGCCTGCGGCAGATATCCGACCTGCCCCGTCAGTTCCCCAAATGGATTCCCTATCTGGACCGGTTTCTGGAACTCGTGTCCCGGGCCGTGGGCTTCAAGCACTGCTTCCTGGCCGTGCGGGACGATGCGGCCTGCGTCTTCGCCATCGAGGGAGTTAGCCAGGTGCTCTTTTCCCCGATCCACGGGAACCCCGGGAACTTTCCCCTGGGCGGGGGCATGATCGGGTGGGTGTTCAAGAACAACGCTCCCGTCTTCTCGGAGGACGCGGACACCACCGCGCTTCGGCTCTTCGGTGCCCAGGCCAGCTCCCCAGTGTTCAAAACCGTGGTCTGCCAGCCCGTGCACTTCTCCAAACGCACCCGGGCGGTGCTGGTCCTGGCCAGCCAGGACCAAGCGCATCTTGGCGATCTGCATAAGGATTTCGTGCGTACCGTGGCCGACCAGCTGGCCCTGTTCCTGGAAAATCTGCACTTGAAGGCCCGACTGGCCAGGCGCAAGGCATAGACTTTTTTACGGCCTCCTCGTAAACGAGATCGATTGTGACGAAATCCAACCATCAACCTAACACGGGCCGCCAATGATATTCGACAGACTTTTTCGTTTCCTGGGCAAGGATCTGGCCATGGACCTGGGCACCGCCAATACGTTGCTCTACACTGCGGCAGAGGGCATCGTGCTGAACGAGCCCTCGGTGGTGGCCATCGAGACACGCACCGGCCATCTGGTGGCGGTGGGCAAGGAGGCCAAGGAGTTCCTGGGGCGCACCCCGGAGCGCATCCGTGCCATCCGCCCCATGAAGGACGGGGTTATCGCCGATTTCGAAGTCACCAAGGAGATGATCGCCTTCTTCATCCGCAAGGTGATCACCGGATTTAGGCTGGCGAAGCCCAAAATTGTCATTTGCGTGCCTACCGGCATCACCCAGGTGGAAAAGCGGGCCGTGATCGAGAGTGCCCTTCAGGCCGGAGCCCGCGAAGTGCGTCTGGTGGAGGAACCCATGGCCGCGGCCATCGGGGCCGGGTTGCCCATCGAGGAGCCAGTGGGCAACATGGTGGTGGACATCGGCGGCGGCACCACCGAGGTGGCCGTGATCTCTCTCTCCTCCGTGGCCTACTCCGAGAGCGTGCGCGTGGCCGGAGACGAACTCAACGAGGCCATCCAGCGCTACCTGCAGGACCAGTTCCAGCTGCTCATCGGCGAGAACATGGCGGAGCAGATAAAGATCCGCATCGGCAGCGCCTATCCCCTGCCCGAGCCGAAGAGCATGGAGGTGGCCGGCAAGAACATGGTGACCGGCACCCCAGGCATGGTGGTGGTTACCGACAGCCATATCCGCGAGGCCATCAAGGACCCGGTGGCCATCATCGTGGGAGCGGTGCGCAAGGCACTGGAGAAGACCCCGCCCGAGCTGGTGACGGACATCGCCTCCCGGGGGCTCCTGCTGGCAGGGGGCGGCTCGCTCCTGCGCGGCCTGGACAGGCTCATCGCCGACGAGACCCAACTGCACGTCATGCTCGACGACGACCCCCTGACCACCGTGGTGCGCGGCACCGGCAAGACCATCGAATACCGGGGCAGCTACCAGCAAGTGTTCATCAACTAGCTATGCGCCTGGACTTCAAGGATCTGGCCGGGCTGGTCACTGAGGCAGGGCGGGCCGTGGCCGCCGCCGGGGATATCGTCCGCTCCCACTGGGATCAGCCCAGCACCGTCACCCGCAAGGGACGCATCGACCTGGTCACCCAGACCGACCTGGCCGTGGAAGAAGCCCTGAAGGAGAGCCTGTCGGGTCTCCTGCCCGGGTCCACCTTCCTGGCTGAGGAATCCGCCGAAACCCTCGATCCGGGTGAGCTGACCTGGATCATCGATCCCCTGGACGGCACCACCAACTTCGCACATCGTCTGCCGTTCGTGGCCACTTCCGTGGCCCTTTGGAGCGGTGGGCAAAGCGTGCTCGGGTTCGTGAACGCCCCGGTCATGGGCGAGATGTTCCACGCCGTGATCGGCGGCGGGGCCTACTGCAATGGCAGGCCCATTGTCGTGTCCCGAGTGGAGGGTCTGGAAGACTCCCTGGTGGCCACGGGCTTCCCCTACACCGTGCGCGAAGACATCCGCCAACTGATGGCCGACCTGGAGAACATGCTCATCAATAGCCAAGGGGTGCGTCGGCCCGGCGCGGCTTCGATCGATCTGGCCTACACGGCGGCCGGGCGTTTCGACGCTTTCTACGAGATCGGGCTCAAGCCCTGGGACACGGCAGCCGGCTGGCTTCTGGTCACCGAGGCCGGGGGCCGGGTCAGCCAGTACGACCCAAATCAGCCCTACAATCTGAATTCGCGGGGTATTCTGGCCTCCAACGGACTGGTCCACGAGGCCGTGGCCGGCCTCCTGGGGACAATGTAGGCGCGAGATCGTAATACCTTGACGGAGAGGTCTCGGTGGCCCGTCTGGGGGGCTCCCCCGGAGACATCCCCCCAGACGGGCCAAACGAAAGTCTTCTCAGACCTTGTTCCCGAAAAGCACCCCGCCCTCGAAGGCGGCGATCACCTCCGGCGCGAACAGTTCCCTGAAATCGACTGCCAGGGCAGCCAGTTCCTCCGAACCGATTTCCAAAGTCTCAAACGCCTCCAGCGTCTTCGGCTTCCGGGAGTCGGCGGTGTGACCTGGCTCACCCTGCAGGCGGCAGCGAAAGACCGTCAGGGCCTCGAAACCCGTGCTTTGCGTTGGGGGCAGCAGGCGGTGGAAGACGAGCGGTCCGGCAAGGCCGGGAAAGCTCGCCTCGGCCAGGCGTCCGGCCGCGTCCTGCGCTGCCTCACCGGGCCTAATGTGCGCGTGCGCTGTCAGGTCGAAGCGCCCCGGGTAGGACGGGGAGTCGGCGGGGCGTTTGGCAAGAACCAGTTTGCCCTTCCTGCTGAAAAAAAGAACCAGCGCGGCCCGGTGGGGCAGCGATTGACGATGGACCTCCGAGGCGGATACCACGGCCAGGAGGTGGCCATGGTCATCCACCACCTCCACTGGTTCGGCGTCCCCTTGCGAGGCGTTTTTTCCCGGGTTCACGGGCAATACTCTGAAATCATGCACATGGATAACTTCTTGCTATGACCAGCCTGTCGGAAAATCCAGACGCCGCCCCGGTCGGCGACGACACGGAGCAGGATATGAGGCACGCCGCGGGCTGGGTCATGGCCAAGCAACGTCTTCCCCTTGTCGCGGGCGCGCCCGCGGATCTGGTCAAAGCCGACATACCGGACCTGGTGGCCCTGGAGAAGCTCTGCTTCAGCGTGCCCTGGTCCGCCAAGCAGTACGAGACCGTGTTCGGCAACGACCCCTTCCAGGTCTTCGGCGTCCGCCAGGACGGCGAACTCGTCAGCTACCTGACCCTGTACGCCGCCGCCTGGGAAATGGAAATCCTCAACATCGCCACCCATCCGGCCCACCGCCGCAAAGGCCACGCCCAGCATCTGCTCTCTCACGTCTTGCATCTTTGTCGCGAGATGGGCATAAAACGAGGGTATTTGGAAGTGCGGCGGTCCAATGTGCCGGCCCAGAGCCTCTACCGGGCTTTCGGCTTCGAGGAGGTCGGGGTGCGCAGGCGATACTACCCGGACAACCGGGAGGACGCCATCATCATGCGCCTGGACCTCGAAGTGGTCTCCTTCCGGACGGATTGAACCCCGCCTGATGGACCGTTCCTGACGGCCTGGTCTCCGCCGCGGGGCCCGGACGCCGGGTTGCCCGGGAACGCACCGGATACACCTCGTTTGTTTTGTTTGGACGCAGCCCGGCCATGCGACTGGCTGAGGCGTCCGAACATCTTGTCGATCATCACAAGGGAAAGGAGCGTTCCATGCCCATGCGTTTTCTGGACGAGATGGAGATCGATGGCAAGCGCCTGCTCATCCGGGTGGACTACAACGTCCCCATGAAAGACGGCGCGATCACCGACGACACCCGCATCAAGGCCAGCCTGCCCACCCTGGAACTGGCCCTGTCCAAAGGAGCGTCGCTGGTCCTGTGCTCGCACCTGGGCAAGGCCAAGGGCACGCCTGACCCGAAGTTCTCCCTGGCCCCGGCCGCCAGGCGACTGGGCGAACTGCTCGGCCGCCCGGTGAGCTTCGCCCCGGACTGTGTGGGACCGGAGGTTGAGAGGCTGGCCCAATCCCTGAAGCCCGGCGAGGTACTTCTGCTTGAAAACCTGCGCTTCCACGCCGGGGAGGAGAAGGGCGATCTGGCCTTCGCCAAGGCCCTGGCCAAAATGGGCGAGATATACGTCAACGACGCCTTCGGAACGGCCCATCGGCCGCACGCCTCGGTGTCCGGCCTGCCGGCGGTGATGGGTGCCTGCTGCGGGGGGCTTCTGCTCAAGAAGGAGTGGGAGTTCTTGGGCCAGGCCCTGGAGAATCCTCTGCGCCCTTACGTGGCAGTCACCGGAGGGGCCAAGGTGTCCTCCAAGCTTGCCGTGCTCAAGCACCTCTTGAACAAGGTGGACAGCCTGATCATCGGCGGGGCCATGGCCAACACTTTCCTCAAGGCCAAGGGGCTTTCGGTGGGCAAGTCCCTGGTGGAGGACGACTTGTTGGAGGAAGCGGCCAACATCCTCAAAGTGGCCGTTGAAAAGAATGTGTGCGTGGTCCTGCCTGTGGACTTCGTAGTGTCCCTGGACGCCGGGAAGCCCCTGGCCGAAATGACCCCTTCCGGCGTGTGCGCGGATGAGGCCATCCCCTCGGACGCCGTGGCCCTGGATATCGGACCGGCTTCGACCAGGCTGTTTGCACAAACCCTGGGCAAGGCCAAGACCGTGGTCTGGAACGGCCCCATGGGCGCCTTCGAAAACCCGGCCTTCGCCGCCGGAACGCTGGGAGTGGCTGAGACGCTGGCCGGGCTTGACGCCGTCACCGTCATCGGCGGCGGGGATACCGACGCCGCGGTGCACGCCTCGGGGCTGGCCGGGAAGATGACCTTCATCTCCACGGGCGGCGGGGCGTCCCTGGAATTCATGGAAGGCCGGGAATTGCCCGCCTTCAAGGCTCTGCGGGAGTGTGGAAAATGAAAAAGCTCATGGCCGCCAACTGGAAGATGTACAAGCTCCAGGAAGAGGCGAAAGATACGGCCGAGGCCCTGGTGAAAGCCCTCAAGGGCGATCTCGCCGAGGACCGCGAGGTGCTGATCATTCCGCCGTTCACGGCCCTGCGCTCGGTACGCAAGGCCATCAGAAAGGTTCCCGGGTTCTCCCTAGGCGGACAGAACTTTTTCCCCGCCATGCAGGGGGCCTTCACTGGCGAGATCGCGCCGGACATGCTCATGGACGAGGGCTGCACGTACGCACTGGCTGGGCATTCCGAGCGTCGCCACATCATGGGCGAAACCGACGAGTTTGTGGGCAAAAAGGTGGCTTTCGGCCTTGATCGAGGCTTGTCCATGATCCTGTGCGTGGGCGAAACCATCGACGAACGCAAGGAAGGCCTCTTGGAAGAGGTTGTACGCCGACAGATGAAGGAAGGTTTGGCCTGCGTGGGCGAGGAACTGGCCCCGGAGCGCCTTTGCGTGGCCTATGAGCCTGTGTGGGCCATCGGCACGGGGCTCACGGCCGGCCCCAGGGAGATTCTGGACGCACATGCCCTGGTGCGTACCCTCCTGCGGGAAAAATTCGGCCAGAAAGCCTTCGAAATGCGCATTCAGTACGGCGGTTCCGTGAAGCCGGAGAACGCAACCGAAATAATGTCCCTTGACAACGTCGACGGCGTCCTGGTAGGTGGCTCCTCCTTGAGCGCGGACAGCTTCTCCAAGATTGTCACGGCGTAAGTCGGCCGCTCGAACCAAGTATCGGAGATATCGTTGGACACTCTCATCGCAACGGTTCACATCATCGCCTGTTTGGTCCTGGTCGTGCTGGTTCTCCTGCAGTCCGGCAAGGAAGGCATGGGGGTCATCTTCGGGGGCGGCAGCGGCTCGGTGTTCGGCAGCGCCGGCGCCGGCGGGCTCCTGGTCAAGCTGACCGCCGGCTTCGGGGCTCTGTTCCTGATCTCGTCGCTGGCATATACCTACTACAACGGCCTGAGCCGCAGACCTGCCTCCTCCATAATGCAGGGCTCGGCCGTCGAGCAGCAGGCCGCCCCGGTGGAAAACAAGAAGCCCGGGATGGACCTCTTCGAGAAAAAGAGTTCCCCGGACGCGCAGAAAACTTCGGACGCTCAGAAGGCACCGGACGCTCAGAAGGCACCGGACGCGCAGAAGGCACCGGACGCGCAGAAAAAGTAGTCGATCGGCCGAAGTGGTGGAATTGGTAGACACACCATCTTGAGGGGGTGGCGGGCGAAAGCCCATAGGGGTTCGAGTCCCCTCTTCGGCACCATCCATATGTACGGGTGACGGCCAAACAAAGCCGTAAATCCTGAGAATCACAGCGAACCCGGGCGAGAAATCGTCCGGGTTCGTCTTGTTTTGTCCCGCAGGCTCCCTTGTTTACAGCGTTTCCGGCCCATCATGATGACCGCAATGGACTCGCTCCTGGGCGCTTTGCCTCAGGCGCTGTTTTTCCGGATCATGTTTCGAGCTGTTGAAGGGAATCACTCTCCGGCCAACACTTCGGCGGAGAGGAGGAGTATCTCGATTTCCTCGATGATCTCCTCCTGGCGCTGGGCGTTATAGACCAGCCGGAGACGGGTCGTTTCCTCATCCAGCCGTTGCAGCGCGCGATCCATGTGGGCCAGACGCTTCCGGTTTTCAGCCATAAGCGAACTGTAGAGCGCCTCGTTCAGCGTGGCGTAGAGGTAATGCCGAATCAGCCCGGAAAGGAATTCGGCGGGAGACAGGTAGATCTCGGCGGGGTGGGAATGCTTCCGGGCGGGCACGGGCAGTTCGCGCAGGGGCAGCAGGCGGCGCAGCCGGATGTTGGAGGTGGCGTCGCAATTGTAGAGCACGCACAAACCGTAACCCGCCATATCCTCTGTTGTCAGGAGACGATGGATCTCTTCGCTCAGGCGGAGGAGCACCGCCGAAACCTCATCGACGACGGTGGCACCGGGCACCGACAGCACCGCTCGGGGATCGCCGGAGAGCTTAGCGTGCAGACGTCGCCCGACGATGATCCAGCGGGTCAGGCCGGGATCGGAGGTCTCTAACGACCGTGCCCGGTTCATGACAGCCTCGTTGAAGTCGCCGCAGAACCCCTGCTCAGAGCCCACCAGCACGCGCAGTTCACGTCCATCCCCGGGTGCGGGCACAAATTCGCCGTGCCAGGAGAGAAAGTCGGATGCGGCCGCCTCGATGCCGGCCACCATGCGCTCCAAGCTTTGAAGAGAATTCCCCAGGATGCGGGTTTCCATGAGAGCCAGACTCTTCATCGCCGACATGATCCCCGCGATATCGGTCAGCCCCGCGAGCCGTAGCGAAAGCTCACGCTTGCGGCTCATGGTCGGCCTCCTTGAACCATTCAAACACGGTGTCTAGCCATCTCTCCCTACTGTCCTGGAGAGTCAACGACGCGGCGGCCTGGCGCGTGAAGAGCGTGGCCAGCCGGGTCGTCACCCGTTCGCCCTCCAGTCCGTCGAACAACCCTTCGTTGTAGGCTACCAGCCAAGCCATGTGCTGTTCCGGCGAATGGGGCGCGAGGCGATCCTGTTTCAGAAGCTCTCGCAAAAGTCTCCCGCGCCGGATTTTCGCCTCGATTCCCGGCTCCAGGCGCGAACCGAAGCGGGTGAACACCTCCAACTCCAGGAACTGGAGAAAATCCAGCTTCATGCGCCCCGCCTCCGTCTTGATGGCCGCATGCTGGGCCTTGCCGCCGATGCGCGAAACCGAGCGGGTGATGTCGATGGCGGGAAGGCAGCCCCGGACGAAGAGTTGGGGACTGAGGTAGATCTGGCCGTCGGTGATCGAGATGAGGTTGGTGGGTATGTAGGCGGCGATTTCGCCTTGGTCGGTTTCTACCAGCGGCAAGGCCGTCATGCTTCCTCCCCCGCACGTGGCCGCCAGGCAGGTGGAACGCTCCAGTAACCGCGAGTGCAGGTAGAAAATGTCCCCGGGGTAGGCTTCCCGCCCCGGCGGGCGGCGCAGGAGAAGCGACAGTTCCCGGTAGATCCGGGCGTGGGTGGTGAGATCGTCGTACACGACAAGCACGTCGCGTCCCGCCCACATCCACTCTTCCGCCAGGGCGCAGCCCGCGAAGGGAGCCAGGAATTTGAGCCCGGGCGTAGCGGTGGCCTCGGCCACCACCACGCAGGTATAGTCCAGCGCCCCGTGCCGGCGCAGTGTTTCCACGGTGGCCACCGCCGATGAGCGTTTCTGGCTGACGAGCACGTAGACGCATTGGACGTCCCTGCCCTTTTGGGCCACGACCATGTCCAAGGCCAGGGCGCTTTTGCCAGTGCCCGCGTCACCGATGATGAGCTGACGCTGTCCCTTGCCGATGGGAATCATGGTGTCCACCATCTTGCAGCCGGACACCAGCGGCCGGGTCACGAAATCGCGCGAGACAATGGGCGGCGAGGCCGTTTCGAGCGGGCGGCGACGGCTTGCGAGCGGTGGCGGCTTGCCGTCCAAGGGATTTCCCAGGGGATCGACCACCCGGCCCAGGTACTGGTCTCCCACACCGATCTCCAGTCGCCGGCCGGTAAGATAGGCTGCCGACCCGGCGGAGAGATTTTCTCCCTGGCGCAGAAGGATGGCGCCGATGCGTCGGCTGCCCAGGTGGAACACCAAGGCCTCGCTGCCGTCGTCGAAGCGCAGGATCTCGTCCATGGCCGCCGAGGGCAGACCCTCGATCCAGGCGGTGCAGTCGCCCACGGCCGTCACTTTGCCCTGTTCGACCAACCTGAGCCGGAAACGGTAGTTATCCAGCCAGGCCGTCCGGCGGGCGAGCGGAGAGGCAGCCGAGGGCGTTTCAGTCGGCATGGCTTGAGGCCCTGGAGAAATACGCCAGCTCGTCGGCGAGGTTCATGTTGAGTTGCCAGGGACCGATCGAGACGCGCAACCCGGCAAGGAGCGTATCGTCCACTCCGAAGTCCACGGGAAGAGACCTGCCCGCACGGTCGGCGAGAACCTCCTCGATCTGCTTGCGTTGCACGACGGAAAGCGGGAAGGCGCTGGTGACGGCGACGCGGGTCTCCTGGTTCCAGGCGGCGGCGTGAAGCCCGGCGATCTGATCCTCGGCCAGGCCGGCGACCTCTTCTATGAACACGCCAGCCAGGCGGGTTTCCAGTTCCGGGCCGGCAAGCCTGGAAAGCAGGCCCGCCGCGAAGCGGCTGGCCTGGGCGAGCGCCTGGGTTTCCATCTCGCGTCGCGACTCGTTGCGCCGATGGTTTTCCAACACCACGTTGCGCTCGCGTTCTTCCGCCAGATCCTTGGCCAAGGCTTGCATCTGGCGCATCCGCTCCGCCGCCATCTCCGCTTCGAGCCGGGTCCGGGCCGTTCCCCGCTCCGTTTCCCAATCGGCCAGCCGATTTTCGTACTGGACTTTCAAGCCCGCCGCCCTTTGCTCGGCTTCGTTCGCTTCGGCCAGGGTCCGCTCCGTGGCGGCGCGGCGCCTAGTCAGGATGGCGAGCACCGGTTTGTAGAGAAAACGCTTCAGGATCCAGACCAGGACGAGGAAGTTGACTATCTCAAGGACAAAGGTGGTCCAGTCGATCTGCATGGCGTGCTTACTTGAGCAGGTATTCGATCAGCGGGTTGCGGAACAGGATGATGAGCACCACCACCAGGACGTAGATGGCCAGGGATTCGATCATCGCCAAGCCGATGAACAGGGTGCGGGTGATGGCCTTCTCCGCCTCCGGCTGGCGCGCCAAGGAGTCTAGGGCTTGGGTGATGGCGCGGCCCATGGCCTTGGCCGGGAAAGTGATTCCGATGGCAATGGCCAGTGCCGCGGCCACCGTGGACACCAGGACGAACACATGCATGTCGCTCATATTTTCTCGTCTCCTTTCGTGACCGGTGGGGATTCATCGCGCTGTTGCATGCCGCCGGCTATGTAGATCAGCGCCAGCATGCCAAAAATATAGGCCTGCACCAAAGCTTCGACGATATGCAACATGAGCACCGGCACCGGCACGAGCAGCCCCGCCATCATGAGCACGAACAGGGCCGCCATCTCCAGGCTCATGATATTGCCGAACAGGCGCACAGCCAGGGCCAGGGTGCGGGACAACTCCCCGAGCAGATGGAAAGGCAGCAGGATCGGACTGGGAGCCAGATAGTGGCGCAGGTAGGCTTTCCATCCTTCACTACGGACGCCGAACCAGTGCACCGAGAGGAAGACCAGGAAAGCCAGTGCGGCGGTGGTGGACAAGTCGGCCGTGGGCGAATGCAGCCCCGGCACGAGCCCGGTGAGGTTGGCCAGGGCGATGAACAGCCACAACGTGCCGATGAAGGGCAGAACCAGCACAGCCCGGTCCGGAAGAACCTCCTCGATGGCGGCTTCGAGGGCCGCCACTGCGCCTTCCAGAGCGGTCTGGACAAGCCCTGGATCAGTCAACGAGAGGCGCCGCGTCGCCAGCCGGCAGCTCAAGCCGAGCACGAGGAGAATGACCCAGGTGGTCACCACCGTAGAGGTGATCCCGAAAGGACCGAGAGAGAAGAGAATCTTCGCTGTTTCCATTACCAATGCTTCCGGATGAACTGGTACGCGTTAAAGGCCCCCAGCCCGATCCCGATGATGATGCAGCTCATGGTCCAGCGGATGGAGTAACCTTCGGTCAGGCCGTCCAGCCAGCGGCCCAGATACGCCCCGGCAACCAGAGGAGTCAGGAACAACACCGACAGCACCCCCAGGAACGCCGTCTGGCCGAGCAGGGAGCGGCGACCACGCTCGGCATCCTTCAGTCGCTGGGCGTCCCGCTTAACGTCTTGTCGCCACTTCTCGTCGTTCATGTCTTTCACTGATCGAGTTTGCGCAAGCGCCGGTACAGTTCCTGTTCCAGCCTTTGCAGGTTTTCCTTGACGGTCCTGAGTTCCGCCTCTTCCCTGGCCAGTTGCCCCGCCAGCAACGCGGAGATGCGTTCGTAGTCGTCGTCGCGCAGGTAGCGTCTGGTGTTTAGGAAGAGTTCTTCGTCCACGAAAGAGAGCACCCCGCCGGGGCAGGCCACATATTGCCAGGGGCCGTCCGACGGTCTGAAGCGCGCCAGCCCATATTCCAGCACCGTCATGAAGCGCGCGCGTCCGGGCAGGATGCCGAAACTGCCGGTGGCGTCCATGCCGACGAAGCTGGCCACATCCGCAATGCGGTCATAGCGAACGGCGCTCTGCAGATGCAGGGTGAAGCCGTTCATCACGCCTCCGCCAGGCCGCCGCGCATGTAACAATTATCCTCGGAAAGTTCGTCATGGTCGCCGCGCACGAAGGCTTCGCAGTCGCCGAGGGTGGTTTCCAGGGGGACGGAGACCCCGGGGATTCCGGTGTGTTCGGAAACGACGAAAAACGGCTGGGTGAGATAGCGCTCCAGCAGCCGGGCCCGATGCACAATACGCCGATCCGTTTCAGAGAGCGCTTCCAACCCGAGCATGGCGATGATGTCCTCCAGTTCCCGGTAGCGGGCCAGATGCTCGCGCACCGCTTGCGCTGTCCGGTAATGGCGGTCGCCGAGAAAGGCGCGGTCCATCATGCGACTGGTGGAGGCCAGCGGGTCCACCGCAGGGTAGATGCCCTTGGCCGCCTGGCCGCGGGAGAGAATGACGGTGGTGTCCAGGTGGGCGAGGATCGCTCCCACGGCGGGGTCGGTCATGTCGTCGGCAGGCACGTAGACCGCCTCCACAGCGGTGATGTCGCCGTTTTTGGTGGAGAGGATGCGTTCCTGCAATTCCGCCACCTCGGAGAGCAGGGTCGGCTGGTAGCCGACCGTGGCCGACATGCGTCCCAGGAGCCCCGAGATTTCGCTGCCCGCCTGGATGAAGCGGAAGGCATTGTCCACCAGGAACAGGACGTCCTTGGCCACGTTGTCGCGCAGATATTCGGCGTAGGTGAGGGCCGAGAGAGCGACGCGGAAGCGCACTCCAGGCGGTTCGTCCATCTGCCCGAACACCATCAAGGTGTGCGGCATCACCCCGGCGGCCCGCATTTCGTTCCAGAGTTCGTGCCCTTCGCGGATGCGCTCTCCCACCCCAGCGAACACCGAAACCCCCCGGTGCAGAAGGATGATGGCGTTCATGAATTCCATGATGAGCACCGTTTTGCCCACCCCGGCACCGCCGAAGAGTCCGGTTTTGCCGCCCCGCACGAAGGGACAGAGCAGGTCGATCACCTTGATTCCGGTCGGCAGGATGCCGCCTACCCCCGTTGCTTCCGAAAACGGCGGGGGGACAGCCACGATGGGTTGAAAGAACCGAGGTCGAACGGGCGGACCGCCGTCCAAGGGACGCCCGAAAATGTCCAGTAACCGTCCCAGACACTCGGGTGTTACGGGCACATGCAGGGGCCCGCCGGAATCGAACACCGGCATCTGCCGCTTGAGACCGGTGACGTGGTGCAGCGCGATGGCTCGGGCGTGCTTTTCGTCCAGATGGCGATGAATTTCGAAGAGGAAACGCTCATCGCCCAGTTGCGCATACACTGCGCGGTACAGCGGCGGTAGGTGGGAGCAAAGAATATCGATGACCGAACCGTGCACTTCCTCGATGACGCCAACCGGAGAGGCGTCCAACGTGGTGACGAAGGACGAAACGGGGTCTTCCGCCGATGAGGAACTGCAGTTATCCATAATCTGGCTTTTGAGGTTTCTGCATTGGTTTACACTTTCATATCGCGACTCAGGTCCAATCCCCCTTGATGCGTGAATGGAAAAAAAACCGTCCCCAGTGGCGCACGCAACCGCTCGGAGCCGGACGGTACAAAGGTACCATATTCCCGTGTCCTGACAAGGCTTCCCTCCGAGCCCTTCTTGGATAAGTGACGTCCTGGGCCGTGGACCGCCTCAAGCGTGAGGCTGAGGTGGAAGCATTGGTCGAGGTCCTGGTTTCGAACCAATCAGTTTTCGAGGACATTCCAGGGCGAGCGGTCCGGGGAAGGCCAAACAAAATCAAAATCACATGGAATATCACAGAAGCCGGGCTTGAAAGAGTTCGTCTCTTTCGTTTTAGCTGCCCCTGAATATCCGGCTTGGCCGTATTGTCGGAATAGACCCGAGGATCGGGCTAGAACATCTCCAGCACGGCCAGGGCAATTACGAACAGCACGTAGCCGTAAGCGAGTATTTCCAGGAGGAAAGTGGTGACGCGGCGCATGGCGGGTCCCCTCGTGTCGCGGATGTCCGGACGGCGGCTTCTGTATGAAAGTCGTTCGACCGCCTTTCCAGGTTACGGCCGTCAAGATGGGGAAGTGTGTCCGGCCTGCCTGGCACTTTTCGGACCAGCTGAAACTTTAGAAGGTGGCTCCCGCCCGCCGACAAAGAGGGAGCCATGAGGAAATCACGATTTTCGGAAGAGCAGATGGCGAGCATTCTGCGGGAGGCCGACCGCGATCCGGTGCCCCGTGGCCAAGCGGCACGGCGTCAGCGAGCAGACAATCTACACGTGGCGTCAGCGTTTCAGCGGCATGAACACCGATGACGTGAAGAAGCTCCGGCAACTGGAGCAGGAAAACGCCAGGCTGAAAAAGCTGCTGGCCGAGCGGGACCTCGAGATTGAGGTGATGAAGGAAATAGCCGTAAACAAATGGTAGGCGCACCCGTCCGCCGCCAGCAAGTGGCGTTCGCGCTGAAGCACGGACTGTCACAACGCAGGGCGTGTGCGCTGTTGTTCACATCCCGCTCGACGCTGTACTATGAATCGAGCATGGACGCCCGTGACGGCCCGCTCATTGCCGCGATGACAGGCTTGTGGATCTGTATCCCCGGTACGGATATCGCCGGATACAGGTGTTCATGGAGCAGCTAGGGCACGATATGGGTCCTGACTGACAGGGCTTACCGGCTCTGGAGCAAGGCTGGCCTGCAAGTGCCGAGGAAGCGTCCGCGAAAGCGTGTGACGCAGTCACGCCCCAGGCCACAGTTGCCGACGGGAGCCAATGAGGTGTGGGCCTACAACTTCGTGTATGACGCCTGCGCCAATGGTCAACAGCTTAAATGCCATACAATTATTGATGAATACACCCGCGAATGCCTGGCCATTGACGTGGCTGGCAGTATTCGTTCGGGACGGGTGATCGAAGTGTTGTCGCGTCTTGCCAGTGAACGCGGGGCGCCGCTCCATCTTCGCTCGGACAATGGCCCGGAGTTCGTTTCAAAAGTGTTGCTGCAATGGGCGACAAACGAATCCCTCGGAATCGCCTTGATTGACCCAGGCAAGCCCCGGCAGAATGGGATGGTCGAAAGCTTCAATGGCAAATTTCGGGACGAATGCCTGTCGATGGAGTGGTTCCGGTCTCGGGTGGAAGCTAAGGCCGTTCTCGAGAAATGACGGCACCTCTACAATGAGGTCCGCCCCCACTCAAGCCTGGGGAAGATGACCCCGAAGGCGTATGCCCGCATGATCGGGAACAACCTGAACCAGGGGGCCACCCTCAAGAATTGAGTGGTCCGAAGAATCCCGGCAGATCATTGCACCCAGCGAAGGTTTGGCATGGCATTTGAGTGGGCGTGTTGTGATCAATTGAATGACTGCGCAGAACAAGATTGACTACTACTCAATATTTTGAGATGAGGATCGCTCATTTGCCACATAAACTATCAATTCCACCTTGACCTTCGAGAAATGAAATTAAAATGAAAAAGCCAAGTCAATCTGCCTTCACCGAAGCTAAAAACAAGTTCGACGAAGACCACCGAAATTCACTGACTACCAAGTGTATTGTTCCCGTGAATGGCAAATTTGTCGACATGGCACCAGTCAGAGATAAGAAGAGAAATCCGAGTGAAGAGTACTACAAATGGCAGTTCATCCATTCACTAGTCACGTCAGGACTGTACAATAAAGATTTCATAGGCGTAGAAATCCAATTTCCAAAAGGTAATTCTGCTGTAATTAAATTAGATGGCGCTGTTTTTGATAGTGATGAATGGCTGGATCACTATAACTCGTACTGGAAAAATCGCCGAACATCCGATCTTGAGTGGCTCAACGAACACCTACTCGCCGTTATCGAGTTCAAGAAAAATAATAAAGAAATCGAAAAGGCCTTCACAAGCCAGTTGAAACCAGCCATGCGTGAGAAGGAACCGGCAGGCGCCTATGTCCTCGGAATTTATTACGGTGCAGATCGCCTTTATCTTTTCCAGCGCCGAACTGGGTTGTATCTGCGGTACGACGAGGGGAAGAACCAGAAGGGCGACTCCAGCAAGGTAGGCGATCTCTCGCTACATCTGCCCGACCCCTACAGATATCTTCCAGATTTTGATGACCTGCTGAAACGAGTTAATCGGCCCGCGTCCTTCGACCGTTCAAAGCGTACAATAAACGACCTCGATGTCATTACGACAATTGCCTCGGTTCAAATCAAGACTGCATTGTCTGACGTGCTCCGAGCACTCGACAAAGTGAACCTCGTCGATCAGCGCGGGTACGGCATTTTTCTTCAGACATTTGCACTGAAGGTTTATGACGAGAAGCGCAACGAGAAACACCCACACCAATTTCTTAACTTCTATGTCACCGATGATGAAGCCGCTTTCCATGCTTTGTCCGAAGCGCCGATAAAAAGTTTCATCAAGCGAATCTCCTCGCTACGCGACGAGGCTGCGAGTGAATACCAGAAAATTTTTTCTACCAGTGTTATCGATTGGCATGATCCCAACGACGTGCGTGCAGTCATCGCTATTGCTCACGCATTTCAAGACTACTCCTTCGTCCTTTCGTCCAAGAGCGACCTCTATCAGCTCGTCTTCTACAATTTTGCCAACTCCTTCAAACGTGATGAAGCAGCACAGTTCCTCACTCCCCTTCCTGTGATTGACTTCATCGTGCGCCTCGTCAACCCTCGAGACGGTGAAACGGTTTTCGACCCCTGCTGTGGTATAGCCGACTTCCTATCGCTCTCCTTCGTCCATGCGTTAGAAAAACCTGACGGCTGGAAGCTCGATGACGCCAACGTGTTTGGTGTGGACCTAGATAAAAGTATGATTTCACTCGCCACGCTGAACATGCTCCTAAACGGAGACGGTGAGGCCAAGCTCTTCTCTAAGGCGGACAAAGGTTCCATCCTCGCAAAGATCGCCGACAGTTCACCACCAACACTCGTGGACCTCATACCCAGCGAGCATGCTTCCGGCCGTTGGGATGCCTGGCCTGACAAGACTAAACTGAAAAAATTTGATGTGGTTCTCACCAATCCTCCTTTCGGAGAAGACCGTGCCTACCGTGTAAAGACTGAGATCGACCGCAAAATCATTGAGATGTATGAAACATGGCATCTCACTCGGCAGAAAGTAGATACCGAGGATGCATTCGCTGCCAAACATGAAGGTGTCAAAAAAAAATCCACTACTGCAGGTAGCGATGCACTCGACCTTGGCATTGTTTTTCTAGAGAACGCTTACCGGTCGCTAAAAGACGATGGGCGTCTGGGCATTGTCCTGTCTAATTCCATCGCATCTATCAATAAATGGAGCCGGGTACGCGAATGGCTCATGGACAGAATGCGAATCGTCGCGCTCTTCGATCTTCCGGCCAACGTATTCGCCGAAACGGGTGTCAACACCAGCATCCTTATTGCCTATAAACCCACTCCCAAAGCTCTCAAGAAACTCAACGAACAGGGTTATAGCATTTTTGTCCGTGACATCCAGCGCGTGGGCTATGAGAAACGCACCAGCAAGCGAAGTGTCTTCTTTAATCCTCTCTATCAGATTGATGAGGCGACCTTTGACATCCACGTGAACAATCATGGCGAACCAGTACTCGACGAGGAATTCACCGAAACGCTCGTCGAATTTCGCCAATGGTCATTTGGTCAGGAGAAGACGTTACAAGATTTGTTTCACAAGGAAAGCTGATGCAGTATCTTCGTATTCCACGCACGATCACCCTCGCGGACATGAAGACCAATAATGGATCGTGGTCAGCGGGGATGTATCGTCGTGTAGAAATCCCTACGAGTCACACACGAACCGTCCGTGAACTCATCGCCAGTTACGACAAGGGTAGTGATCCTGGGTCCATGTTTTATATGGAGAAGTCGACACATTACTTCATACGCACCAAAGCCCTCCAAGCTCACAGTTATCTCCTTTGTTCTAAGGGAGGGGCGATCATACCGATCAACCCACGGGTTTTTGAAGACATGGCGCTCTCTGACGGTGACATCCTCCTGTCTAAGGATTCTAATGTGGGTGAGTGTGCCATGGTGAATGGTGATGTTTGGCAGAATCATACTCTTAGCGGCGGCATTGTGCGACTGCGGCCAACAATCAATCGTCACTACTTTTTTGCTTTTCTCAAACACTCACTGTTCAAAACTGAGTTGCTTTCACGGGTACCACGTGGAGCGACTATAGCACATGCAAATGAACTTTGGCTTGATTGCCCTATTCCATTTCCTTCGCAGACCGATAAGAATGATGTAATTGCTTATGTCGCTGCACTAACCCAGGCGATAGTGGACAAAGAGAAAGCCATACGTGCCAGAAACGAGGGAATATATGTACAAATTGAAACGGAACTTATCACAAACCAAATAGGCAAGGCATTCCAATACACTCATCCAACACTACACGATTTGCGCTCGACACTGCGTTTCGATACAGGTTTGTATTGCCTGGGTTTCCGTAAATTCCAACATATGGTGAATAACTACCGCCATGGAGCAACAACACTCACTGAACTGGGCGTACGCTCCCGAAGAGGACCAAATCTTGCAGTAACTGTCATCGGCAAGAGCCTCTACAGTGAAGTCCACAAGCCTGGCTGGTATGAACTTATTCGTCCGGTAAACATCAGCGAATATGGAACACTTGTTTCACGCGAATGGCTCGGTTCACCAAAAAAACTTCCTACGGTGAATCGAGGTGATTTGATTCTTGGGTGCGAAGGTTTTGAGAAAGGCCGTTCTCTCGTTTTGGTGAACGCTCCAGAGCGTTGCACGACAAACTTTCACGGCACAGTGCTCTCTTGGCCAGGTGCTGAATTATGGGAGACGATCTTTATTCGTTGCTTCCTAGCTTATCTTCGTGAGCAGGGAGTCATTGATTGGGTTGGTGTTGGAGGTTCCGGTGGTCACATGTCTCCAGAGTATTTCGATGACCTTCCATTACCATGTTTTCCTGATGACATTCGCGAACGCATTGCGCGCCTCTACCACAATCCCATCGCGCAACCCGTGCGCAAAGCGAACCTGGAAAATTTTGTCGATTGGCACAAGGAGTGGAACGAAGGCCTGGGGATTTGGGAACTCGACTTCGAACTTAAAACACTCCAGAAAACCCTCACAACAGTGCAGGATTTAATTATTGAAGGCAACACAGTTGAACTACCATTCTGATTCCCAGGATACGCTTTCAAAACTCATTGAAAACATATTTTAAAGTTGATCTTGATCGTACTTGTAACCGTACTGGAATGACTTGCAGTCATGTCCAATTTGAGCAGAGAATTCCTTAACAAAACTTACTTCGTTCAGATTGATGTGAAACTGTTTTCTCTGCTCGGGGCGCATCGGGAAACGGTATGGCTTTAGGTATTTACACCTGAGGAAGTGTACCTCGATAGTACCCTAGGTGTACCCGGACCGGGGTACTTTTGGGCCTAAATGGGCCTAATAATGCCCAGTCCCAAAATGAACTTGACCGCCCTGGGACCCTTGTATATCAAGGCTCCCTGCCAGATAGCCAGCGTAGCTCAGTTGGTAGAGCAGCTGATTCGTAATCAGCAGGTCAGGGGTTCGAGTCCCCTCGCTGGCTCCAGGAAAGACAAGGACTTACGATAAAAATCGTGAGTCCTTTTCTCTTGCTCAAGGGTCAACTTGGAGAGTTTGCGGACGTTTAGCGGACACTTTTGGAGTTTGGGTAGCAAAGGAAAAGTGTCCACCAAGCGGTCGCATGGGTTGAGGGGGCTTTTGAAATGGGAGGGATGAAACTTTCAGGAGGGGGACAACTCCAGATTTTCCCGATTCTGGTCAATTCACTTCATCCATCCCTTCAAGAATTTGGCGTTCTGCGGGCGCTTGGCTACAATTTCATGGTAGAATTTCTCCCGGTTCTGAACCAGGCAGGGCATCCGGATCAACCCCGTTGACACGCCCTCTCTTCTCACGTCATCTCCCTTCCATGCACCACGGCTCTTGCCCGAATTGTGCCCATGACTACTTCGCCAACGACGCGCACCGACGCCGGGACGGAAGCCCCACAATCTGGACTTGCATGAAGTGTCTGACCTGCTGGAATCGGGCGGGGGAGATTGTCCCGAGACCGAACGCCCAGCCCGAGGAAGACACTTGGCCGGATTTGCCGGTAGCTCAAGTTTGATTTGTTACGCGTGATGTGAGACAAAAATAATTTATACAAGTAAAAATACAGCCTTATCCAGTGGAGCAAATTATGATTGAATGGAGCGATGTCCTTGACGTCGGTGTCTTTGAAATTGACCAGCAGCATCGCGAATTGGTCAGAAGGTTCAATGATTTTGCCACTGAGGTTGAACATGGCGGAACACATGAAAGAATTGTTGGGTTTTTGATATTTATGCAAACTTACGCGATATTTCATTTTGCTGCTGAAGAAGAGCTTATGCGCAAAGTTTGTTTTCCAGGAATTGAGGCGCATATAATTCAGCATGAATTGTTTACAGGAAAACAATTCTGGATGCATGAAGCCTTACGCTTTGACGAGAAGAAGGTTGCCAAGGATACGGTGGATTTTGTTGAGAAATGGATAGTCAATCATGTCTTTGTTGAGGACAAGAAAATTGGCGCATACGTCGCCGGAATGTCCAAGCCTTGAAGATGGTGGACCTCATGACACAAATAGAATGGAACGAAGGATTGTCTCTCGGTGTAGAAAAAATTGACAAACAGCACATGCGCCTTATAGAGTTGGCCAATAAACTAATAGCCGCTACACACAACGCCATTCCTATTGATATAGCAGGGACTTTCCATGAATTTAGAGAGTATACTGTATATCATTTCAACGATGAAGAAGAGTACATGAGGGACATTCACTATCCAGACCTTGAAAAACATGCGCAGCAGCATGTTGAGCTAAAAAAGCAAGTGAAGCACTTCCAGGATGTTGTATACCGGCACGGTGTCATATCAGAGGACGAAGTCCTTGAATTCTTAAAAAACTGGCTGATTGGGCACATCATACAAAACGACTTGGCAATAAAACAATTCCTTGCGACGCAGCGTTGACGATGTTTTGCGCCTTCTCGCTTGGTGGCGCGACCCCATCCCACTCCAACAACCTATCAGTTCTGCCAGTTGACCCTGCCTCACCCATCTCTATCTCCCAGCAATTACATAACTTTCTACTCCTCATGTAAACCTCCCTTCATTAGTGCCAGTCGAAATTTGAGACCCCCAGACGAGTTGACGGCGAGGTACTCTGAGGAGGTGGAATCAAGTAAAATTATAAGTTGTCAGGGTGACTAACCTTTGTCAAAATAATTCACGCTGCATCAATTGTCCACATGGAAGGTGATATTCAATGCGAAAACATTTTATCGACAACTTGCGGTGGATGAGCGTGCTCCTGGTCATCCCTTACCACGTATTTCTGTGTTACAATAATTTTCATTATGAATACTATGTGTACTCCACGCCCGTGGAGGCCTTCTCCGTGTTCAACCTGCTGTGCGTATCGTGGTTCATGCCGCTGCTGTTTTTCGTCTCCGGAATAAGTTCGGCCTACGGACTGCAAAAGAGAACAAACACCCAGTATTTGGTCGAGCGTATGACCAAGCTCTTTGTACCCTTTTTCTTCGGGGTGCTTCTACTTGTGCCTATCATGGCCTACTACGCCAAAAAACATTACGAGGGATATACGGGCGGCCTACTTGATCATTACATCCTCTTCTTCGTCAATTGGGGTGCCGGCTCCAAGGGAGTGCCTCCTTACGACTTGGGGCAGATGTGGTTTCTCATCTACCTATTTGCCATCTCCGTGGCGGGGCTGCCCATCCTGAAACTGTGCCAGGAGCCGTGCCGCCGCCTGCATATGGAGAGTTGGCCCCTTGGGGCCGTGGTGCTGCTGTGCGTTCCTCTGTGGGCTGTGTGGGACTTAACGCCCAGGCATCCCCAGAGTCTGACGGGGAGCGTCGCCCTGTTTTTGCTCGGTGGCCTGTTTTTCCAGGACGACGTTCTCCAGGAGAAGTTGGCCCGCAACGCCTGGGCACTGTTCATCACCTTCACGGCGCTCTCGCTGGCCGGGGTGGGCATGGCCCGGAGCCTGCATCCGATGTGGTTGAGCCACTTCCTGGAAGCCGTGATCATGTGGACCGGGGTGCTCACGTTCATGGGCCTGGGCAGGCGATTTTTCAATTTCTCCACTCCGGTTGCAGCTTATCTCTCGGCCTCGTCTTTCTCCCTGTTCATCTTCCACCAGTCCTGGCTGGTGGCGATCGCCTATTACGCCATACCAGCGATCTCCACCCCCTGGCTTCAGGCCCTGGCTATTTTCTCGATCTGCCTGGCGCTCAGCTTGATCACGTACGAGCTGTGCCGTCGCATGGCGCTGACGCGCTTCTTGTTTGGCATCAGAAAATGAATCGTTCCAAGGAATCTCTTTAACATGCCCGCTGACCCGTGTCCGCACTATGCGGACAAGATTTTTTAATGAACACGTCCTCCAATTTAGCAAGCAAATGCCAAATGGGCATTCATGGACGAGGTTCACTGCTTTATTGAGGATTGGTGCTGGGAAGACAACACTTCTTGGCATCACATTTCGCTGGGGTACAATCCCTACCGGAGGCCATACTTCCTCGCAGAGACGATACATCCTGCTGGCTGGAAATGCTCAATATACGATAGTGCTGAGAAAGCCGTTTTCGAAGATGAAAACTCGTCGTTTGCTTATGAAATAACCCCATTGTTCCTCGATTACACGATTGTTGTCTCCTGTGGAGATGACCTTTCGAAATTGCGGCTCCCCGCATTTGGCCAAGATTTCCGACTGATGATCACCTGTGGAGGCAACGCCCTTTGGGCAGACTATGGAATCCGCCCAGGCATCGCCCTGAGTACAAGCCAGTGGAAAGACAAAGCCCAGCCATAGGATTAGGGCCAATTTTTGCGGCACATGATCCCCTTTCTTCAATTTTAGTTTCAGTTCCATCTCCATTTCCTTAAAATTATAACAGTTTATTGATATTTATGATTTCTAGGCGAGGGTATTATGCTTGTCAACACTCCGGTCGATGACCGGGCCAGCTGCCGGTGTTCTCTGCAGCGCTCGTGGAGTTGAAACTGACGGTGATTGCCTGTATTTTCTTTAAGTTAGCAAGCGTCGGCTATGATGTCCACGAAGACGCGGCTCCGTAACCTGCTACCCTGCAAAAACGACCTTGAGCAGGGGGTGTACCACTTCCGTTTGCCAAATCGCAGAAAATGGAGTTTAATATGAAATACTTGTTGGCAGTTTTATTCGTTATAGTTCTTAGTTCGTGCGCCATTTACAAGGACAGAAACGGTGGGACGCATGTGGAGGTGCTGCCTCCTCCCGTGGCCGTGGTGCCCGCTCCGGCTCCTCCCATGGTTTATTATCCGGGGTATTACAATTACTCCCCACGGGTGTATTATTACAGATAAGGCGGCTCACTCCGCTAAGGAGATGCACTATGAAAAAGCTTTCCATACTCTTGTTGCTCTTGGCCTTGTCCGCCTGCGCCACGTACGTCGGGCCCATGCAGTACGACAGCATCCAGGCCGTGCAGGACTTACAGACCGGGGCCGTCCGTCTGGACTGCGAAACCCAATGCTTCCAGGCCTGGTCCGAGAATCTGGGCAGGCTGTCCGCCTTGTACAATTCGGGGCAGTGGCAGCCCCTGGCTGAAGCCACCATGCAAATCGATTACATGTGCGACCTGGCCTACTTCTTCCTGGGCGCAGCAGCCGAAGGCATGGGGTACCCCGAGGCCGCCCTTACCTACTATCAGTTGAGCGCTGAGCTTAGCCGCGACGCTGCCTTCTCCCACCATTGCCGTGACGCGGTACAGGGCTGCGGGGGCATCGATCTCTCCGCGCTTCTGCCGCAGAAACTGGCAACGCTCAGCAAGCCGCAACGTC
>Ga0326727_10009826_pt1 | contig 23217 bp, 14 predicted proteins | sample MB2enrmetagenome_FD_207643 | JGI IMG/M metagenome (GOLD analysis project Ga0326727, IMG submission 207643) | Lab enriched peat soil microbial communities from McLean, Ithaca, NY, United States - MB29MY | ecosystem: Environmental > Terrestrial > Soil > Wetlands > Peat | place: USA: New York... | reverse complement strand
TTCGCAACCTGATTCGCCATGGTGAACTGCCAGTTGCCCGAAAGCGTTGCCGGGGTCTCGGAGCTGCCGCTGGAGGAACTGCCCCCACACGCCGAAAGCACCATCGTGCCGGCCAGCAACAAAAGCAGAAGACCCTTCACGCCCGCGCCGCAAAACCGGAGCGACAGCGGATCGCGATTCGCCCCGCAGATTGCTCGATCTTTAGTGAATCTCTCCATGACGTTCCACGTCCTAGAAGCCTAGCTTCAGACCAAACTGGATCGTGCGGGGCCGATGCGCATCGAGCGGGTGCAAGAAAGAAGCCCCGGTGACGCAATCGGCTCCGCTGCCCTTAAATCCGGCGGAATACACCGGGCCAGCATAGCAACTGATGATGTTATTTCCACTGCTGCCCGGGTTATCGGGATCGTAGATTCGGAACTGAGTGTGATTGAGAACGTTAAAGGCCTCAGCCCGGAACTCAAGCTGGCCCGACTCCCGGATCTTGAAATGCTTCGACAGCGTCAGGTCGAAGTTCAGGCGCGCCGGATTATTCAGAAAGTTCCGGCCCGCGTCCCCGAAGGTGAGCCCCCGCGGCGCCACAAACTGCGAAGGATTGCCGATGAGCGGGCCAAAGCTTTGAGAATTGCTGCCCGGCGAGGGCAGCCCCTTCGCTACGTCGGGGTAGGAAGCCGCGATGCCGAGCCCGCTCGAAACCCCGGCGTTGTCGGTCAGGGAAATGCCGGTGTTGCCGGCGCTATTGATCACCGTGAACGGCGTACCCGACTGATAAAGCGTTACTCCCGAAAGTTCCCAGCCGTCGAGGACCTGATTCGCCAGCGCGGAGCAACAGTTTGCCTTGGGCACGGTCTTGTCCTCCGGTTCCCGCTCCTCGACCAAGTCGATGAAGTTACGCGGAAAATTCTTGAGCGGCAGCTTATACACGTAGCTGATGGTAGCCAGATGACGTTCGTCGAAATTCGAGCTGGCTTTGTTCTCACGCAGATCGTAAGAATTCACCAGGACCGGATCGCTGCGATCCGAAGCATCGTCAATCGAATGGCTATAAGAGTACGAGACCCCGAGCGTGAGCGGTCCGCTGGTATGCCGCATTGTGCCCTGAAATGCGTGATAGCTCGAATTGGCCACATTCTGCAACGAGAGAACTCTCCCCAGACCCGGGTAGGGCCGCCCCGGGAGAGAATTGACATTGGGAATGTTTGGATTCGTGCACGCTGCCTGCAGATACATGTAGGCGGGGTTTTGCGGAGTTACCTGGGTTCCATTCGCCAGAAGAAACGCAGTCTTGCCGTCTCCTGGGTTATTTCCTGGGCTGGGTGTTCCATTCGCAGGAATCGTGCAATCCGAGATGGTCAGGGGCTCGTTCGGTCCGAAGGGATTCTCGCTTGCTGGTAACGGCCGCAACTGGTTGAGCTGACGCTCGACCGTCAAATGCGTTCCCCTGCTTCCTACATAAGCAAGATTGAGCACAACGGCGCGGGGCAGTTCTCGCTGAATGCCGAAACTCCACTGCTGCGCATAGGGCCAAATCGCCTTGGTCGGAATGGAGGTGACATCGAGCGGAAAAACGGAATTGGCCGGCGGCGCAGATCCGCCCAGAGGGCTTGCACAAGCCGCATTGCTCGGGTCAAACGCGGACCCATACCCGATGTTACCGATGCATGAATAGCTGACAGGAAGCGGTTGCGTTATGCTGAGCACGACCGGCGCGCTGGCCTCGAGGGAGCCGGTGTTGGATTCGTTGCCCGTGCCATGCTCAAAAAAAATCCCATAGCCGGCACGGATCGAGGTCTTGCCGTCGCCCCACGGGTCCCAGGCAAAACCAATCCGCGGCGCCGGATTGAACAAGTGCCCCTTCATGCAGCTCTTGGGCGTGTTGTTCAAACCGCACTGCACCAGGCCCAAGTCGCTTACCACGCCCGGGTCTAATTGGAAGGTGACGGGATTGAACGGCACCGGAGTCGAGCCCGCTGTTTTATCCAGAAGCTCACCATAGCTCGGGTCCACCGCGAATCGATTGGGATTGAATCTCGAAGCTTCCCAGTTCCAGGCGTTGAGGTTCTTCTCGCTATAAGTGCCAAACAGGCTGATGCGCAAGCCCAGGTTCAGCGTAAGCCGGTGAGTTACCTTCCAGTCGTCCTGGACATAAGGCTCAGCGATCTGGAAACGCTGGTAGTAGCGGTGCTGCGCGGAGTCCTGCGTGAAACTCTGGATGAAGCCGCTCGGCTGCTGCCCCGAAAAAGTAGTTGTAAGCAGGAAATCGGCGAAAGCATTTCCCGTGCTGTGCGCGAGATTGCTGAATGTCAACAGGCCCTGTAAGTCGCCCGAGGCTGCCCCAATCGCGTTGTTGCTCTGGTTGCGCTGCGAGAGTAAGTACTGCGCGCCGAATTGCAGCGTGTGTTTGCCGATCGCCTTGCCCACGTCGTCGCGCAATGCATAAGTCGGATTGGTGTGGCTGAACGGCATGTAAGAGGGATCGGCCGCAAAGCCTCTGCCGCCATAAGCGGCATTCGTGCCGAGAAAATCGACGCCCGGCATCTTGCCCCCGAAACCATTATTGAAAATGTGGCCCATGGCGCATTCCGGGACGCCAGTCGCGGGGTCGAAGCTGAGTGCAGGATTGCACTGTCCGGGAGCCGACGGGTCGATAACCAAGGGTTGATCCAGCGTGGGATCGCGCTGGAAAACTGCGCCGCCCGGCCCGTTCCGGTCAGTCAAGGTAATGTTCGAATCGGTGTAGCTCAGGACCAGATCGTTCAACAGCGTTGAAGATATCGTGTCCGTCACTCGGGCCACCAGGCTCGTGCCCGGCCCAAAGAAGCGATTCTGCACGGTGGGAAACGTGTCGCGCACAATGCCCCACTGCGGCGTCAGCACCGACGTATCCCAGGCATCGTGAATGTAGCGGAACGAAAGCCTGATCTTACCGGTCAATACTTGATCGATGCGAAACAACTCCTCACGCCAGTAAGTGGATGGGGAGACGGCGGCGTCGTAACAACGGTTGGGGTCGGAGGGGTCTGGGGCGGCAGGGTTGTAATTGACCAGGCTGACGTTGCAGCCAGTAGAAGCATTGGGCAGCGGTATCAGGTTTGAGTTCAAGATCGCCCTCGCGTTCTTGTCCACACTGTAGGTGGTTTCAGTACCAGGCTCCCCGGCCTGCTCCAAATGGTTGCTGTTAATCGTATTGAGACCGTTTGACCCGAGAATGGCCGGGCAGTCCGGAAACTGCGCACGGGAAAAGCCGCTCGCCCCGCCCAAAGGGCAAACGTCGGTAAAGTCGAAGTCCTGATAAACCACTCCAAAGGGATTCGTCTGCAGATTCTTCTGTGCCACCCCCGATTTCAGGATCAAACCACGCTCTTTCAGCCCTGGCACCGCTTGGTTGTATTCAATGGGACTTTTCTCCAGGCGGAATTCCTCGGAGTAGAAGAAAAACGTCTTGTCCTTTTTCTTGTTGTAAACCCCGGGAATGGTGAGCGGACCGCCGATCGTACCCCCGAAATCCTGCCGCCGATAGAGTGGAGCCTTGGTTCCAAAGGTTTTCCCGCCGACCGTTTCCCCCGGAGGTGGCGGAGTCGAATAGACAATATCGAAATAATTACGCGAGTTAAACGCTTCGTTGCGCACGAAGTCGTAGAGGTTTCCGTGCCACTTCGCCGCTCCGGACTTCGTAGTTACTTGCACCGTGCCGGATGCCGTGCGGCCAAATTGAGCGCCATAGTTGGACGTCAGTACTTTCACTTCCTGAATCGCATCCAGGCTGGGATAAACCATGAGCGTGCTCGCGGCGCCGTTCAGGCCGGTGTTGAGCACGTCGCTGCCATCGACCTCGAAGGTGTTGTACTCGACCCGCCCGCCGTTCACGCTGTACTTCACACTGCCCACCACTCCGACCTTAGCTTCATCCTGCCCCGTCTGATTGCTGACGCCGGGCGCGAGCGCGATAAGTTGCGTGAAATTACGTCCATTGAGTCCAATCGCCACTACTTCCTTTTGCGTAATCGTGCCCGAAACTTCTGCGGTCTGGGTCTCCACTGTTCCCACACCGGCAGACTCCACGTTCACTTCTTCTTTTGCGCTGGCCGGCTCCAGGGGAGCGTCCAGGGTTAATTCCAGGCCGGCCGTCAGCACGATGTTGTCAAAGGTCTTTACGGCAAAATTGGGAGCCGTCACCTTTAGCGTGTAAGTCCCCGGTTTTAGCCCGGTGAAGAAATATGCGCCCTTTTCGTTAACCTGGGTTTCAAGTTTCTCCCCCGCGTCATTCGTCAGTATTGCTTTTGCACCCGCGACAACCGCTTGGGTTTGATCGGTCACCGTCCCATTAATGGCGCCCGTGTCGGCCACCGTTTTCGGCTGCTCTTGACCAAAACTGAACGACAACCCGAGAAGCACGAGTGTCAGGACTCTGATGACATGACAAGAAACACCAAGCGCAGAGGATCGCACACTTATCACTCCGAAGTAACATGCTTTTAATGAATGCAATGGCAAGCGGGGATTGTATATGGCGGGTTAGTGCCCCGAAGGTTAAAAGAATGTGAAATTTCGCCAGTGTTTTCTTCCTGGACGCAATCTGTGTAACAATTCCTTAACAAAACTTACCGTCATCCCTTCAAAGTGCCCGCCCAACTGTGCTTCGCGGTCACAGGATGTGATCGCGCTCCGTTCTCCACAAGCTTCCCAGCGGCGAGAATGATCCCAGACAGCCGGAAAAGTATTTCACTCTTACGCCTCGTGATTGCAGTGAAAGTGCTGAATTTAGGCCCTTTCCGCGTTGCTTTACGTTAAGAAATTTTCACCAACTTGTCACACAACATTAATATCGCCAGACGGCTGAGCAGATAGACTTCGAGCTGAAATTCAAGCTCGCTGCGTGTGCAGACCAAGAGCTCACGCAGCCAGTTGACCCAATTGCTTGCCGATAAAGTGTCGCGAGTTCGCTAAGAGTTTTCTTTCTGCGTGTGGCGCTATGCCCCATGTGCAACAAAATCGTTCCTAAAAAACCACTGAGAGAGGGATCACTATTATGTCGCGTATGAAACTGATTTTCGCAATGCTGGTGTTGGCCGCGTTCGTGGGCATCGTACCACTGGTACAAGCCGCAACTACGGTCGAAGTAACGATTGCGGGCTCGTCGGCCATGTGGCAGACGTTGGCGCTGGGCGCTTATAGCTTGGCTGGTGCTGGTGGTGGCCACTGGACCAGTAATGGCAACGCTGTCAACCTCACTGACACTCGCGTGGGCACGAACGTTGACGCTGGTAACATCTGGATCGTTTGGAATTCCGGCGCCACGAAAGTATGGTCTTTCACCAAAGTTGACTCCGTCGTCGGAGACCGCTGCTACTTTGCTCAACCCCAGTGCAGTGTAAGCGCTCCGCTGGCCAACCTCGAGGGTAACGGTTCGAATGAAATCTCGTCTACCCTCTGGGGCGATGGTTCGCCAGATCAGGCTTTGCCTTCAAATGTGCAAGCCTTGTTTACCACCGGAACTTCAGTCACCGTCGCCGCGACGGACATCCGTCCGGAAGATGCGGCCTTCGCGGTGTGCCGCGTGAACTCTATTCTCGGCGCAGGAAGCTATAGCAACGGCGCCAGCGACGGGCTTGACGGCCTCGGCTACAACTCAGTCAACGCCTCTGGCGTTTGTCCGGCGAATGGCCTCGGCGTATCATCCGGCGCCTACTCGGGAACCCCCATCAAGAGCGGTTACCCGGGCAGCACGGGGGCAGCCAACGTTCTGTCCTTTAACATCACGGGTAAGGATCCCATTAGCGGCACATCGATACCTAAGTTCAGTGTGGTGGAAGTGGGTGCTACTCCCGTCGTATTCATCACCGAGCGCGCCAGCAAGCTCGCCACTCTGACTAACGCTACGCCGCAACAACTGCAACAAGTATTTTCGGGTACCAATTGCGACGCTGGCGCTTTCGCTCTGACTTCGGGTGGCCTTCCCGTCACCGGCGGCATTAACGCCTTCCTGCGTGAGCCCCTCTCGGGCACAATGAACACCACGGAAGCCACCGTATTCCGTCATCCGGCGGTCTATACCGGCACCGGCTCTGGCGCGATTCTTGGCTTGAGCCAGGAGGCCAATGTAGGCGCCAACAACCCTCTTGCCGGGCAATCGGGGACTTGCAGCAGCAGCGATAACCTTGGCGCACGGTATCGCGCCATTGGTACCAGTGAAGAAGTGAAGTCGGTCCTCAACTCTTCCGCTAAGTTCGCCAACGCCCTCGACGGCATCGGCTACACCTTCTTCAGCTACGGGAACGTGGGTTCGATCGCCAATAACACTAACTACGGTTACATTACGCTCAACAATGTCGATCCGATCTTCGCGAGCTACGGACCGCAGAGCTCGACCGGACTCGGCTACGATCCCGGTCAGCCCGCTACCGCCGGTACGTTGCCGGGCGCGGCTAACTTGCCTTGCAACGGATCATTTCCCTGCCCGGAAAATCAAATCTGGGCTGGCGGCCTTTCTTTCCCGAACCTCCGCAATGGCACTTACCCGGCATGGTCGATCGTTCGCCTGGTGAGCAATGGAACCCCGCTGAAGAACGCAGAGGCTCTGGTAAAGAGTTCGCAAGCTTTCGTTGTCACCTCCGTTCCGGACTATGTGCCCTTCACGAAGACGACAGCGGGTGGCATCGCCGATCCGGGTCTCTTGTTAGTGCGTTCGCACTACCAGGAGTACGACGGGGCCCACACGCTCCTGGGCGCGACTCCTGTTAACAGTGGGACAGGCGAAGCTGGCGGCGACGCGGGCGGCATCATCCTCCCCTGCGCGGCGACGACGACGTGCTCAAAAACCACGCAGCAAGTTCAGGGTAACCAGGGTCTTCAGGTCAGACCGAACTAAGTCGGTTCCACTGAACCCGAAGGGCGGGCCGCTTATCGGTCCGCCCTTTTTCTATTGCGCTCGAAAGTGAAATTCCAACCTCGCTGCTATCCCCGGGCAAGCAGGTCTCAATCCAACCTTGTTTCGCTCAGCTCATTCGCCCCTGATTCCATCTAAACCCCTAACAATTTCATCGCATTTCCAGTCAATTTCATATTATTCACAACTACTTTACTCGGGTTTGATTCTAGTCCGCATGGGATGATGCCCGGCCCCGAAGGCTTGCTGCCACTTCCGGCGTAGCCGGTATGAAGCGTAGGCCGCTATGGACGCCTGGTGTGAAATGTGGTGCTGGCGTTCAGCAGCAGTTATGTTGCCTTCATCAACTATTAATATTAAGTTGATCTATTTACTTGACATACTGCGCCACATTCTTTACGCTCGCCCACGCTCCCAGCTGGCCCGTACACCTACCCCCTGGTGGTACGGGACCCCATTTCGGAACCATGAGAAAGGAATACCTATGTCGCGCATAAAATCGATTTTCGCAGTCCTGTTGTTGACCGCGATCGCGAGCAGCGTGCCTCAAGCAAGAGCTGCAAACACAGTGGAGGTAACCATAGCGGGTGCGTCAGCCGCGTGGCAGACGTTGGCATTGGCCGCTTATAGCTCGGCTGGATCTGGTGCTGGGCACTGGACCAGCGCCTCCAACGCTATCAACCTCACGGACACTCGCGTGTCGCCCGTCAACGTGGACGCTGGCACCATCTGGATCGTTTGGAATTCCGCTGGTACCAAGGTGTGGTCTTTCACCAAGGTTGACTCCGTCGTCGGAACCCGCTGCTACTTTGCCCAACCCCAGTGCAGTGTAAGCGCTCCGTTGGCCAATCTCTCGGGTAGCGGCTCGAATCAGATCTCTTCCGCCTTTTGGGGTGCGGACTCGCCTCTGCCCTCAGCTGTGCAATCCTTGTTTACTACCGGAACTGCAGTGACCGTGGCCGCGACGTTACTCCGTCCTGAAGATGCGGCCTTTACTACGTGCCGCGCGAACTCTGTGCTCGGCGCCGGAAGTAATGGCGGCGCTGCCAGCGACGGGCTTGACGGCCTCGGCTACAACGCCGTCAATGCTGCCGGCGCTTGTCCCGCGAATGGCCTCGGCATCGCATCTGGCGCCTATGTGGGAACCCCCATCAAGAGCGCCTACCCCGGTAGTACGGCTCAAGCCAACGTTCTGGCGTTTAACATCAAGGGTGTAGACCCCATCAGCGGCACAACCATACCTCCCTTTTCGGTGGTGAACGTGGGGGCTGCTCCGCTGATATTCATCATTGAGAGGAATGAGGGTCAACTCTCCAATCTGACCAACGCCACGCCTCTCCAACTGCAACAAGCATTCTCGGGCACCAACTGCGATGCCAGCGCCTTCGGCCTGGCAGCCGCGGCAATTAATATCTTCCTGAATGAGGCCACTGCTGGGCAAATGCAGGTCGCGGAAAACACCATATTCCGCCGTCCCACGGTCTATACCGGCTCGGGATCGGGCTCGGTTCTCGGCTTAAGCCAGGAATCCAACGTGGGCGCCAATAACCCACTTGCAGGGCAGGCAGGAACTTGCCTGAATGGTATCGGCGCGCGCTATCGCGCCATTGGTGCCAGTGAAGAAGTGAAGGCTGTCCAAAACTCTGCCGCTAAGTTCGGTGGCACCGATGGCATCGGTTACAACGTCTTCAGCTACGGCAACGTGAGTTCGATCGCCAACAACACTGCTTACGGTTACATCACCCTCAACAATGTCGATCCGATTTTCGCCACTTACGGACCACAGATTTCAACCGGACTCGGCTACGATCCCGGTCAGCCCGCGTCCGCCGGTACCTTGCCGGGCGTGGCTAACCTGCCGGCGTCTTGCGGCGGAGCTTTTCCCTGCCCGGAAAACCAAATCTGGCAAGACGGCCTCTCCTTCCCGAACCTCCGCAACGGCACTTACTCGGCGTGGTCGGTCCTGCGCCTGGTGAGCAACGGAACTCCGCTGAAGAACGCAGAGGCTCTGGTTAAGGTCTCGCAGGAGTTCGTCGTCACCTCCGTTCCCGACTATGTGCCGTTCGTGAAGACGGTAGCGGGTGGGATCACCGATCCTGGCCTCTTGTACCTGCGTTCGCACTATCAACAGTACGACGGGGCCGGCGCCTTGATTGGCGCGGCTCCGGTTGACAGCGGAACAGGCGAGGCTGGCGGCGACGTGGGCGGCCAAATCCTCCCCTCCACCTCAACCACCAAACAGCATGTTCAGGGTGCTCAGGGTCTCCAGGTCAGACCGTAACTGGAGCCAGCCGGTTTCTTGAGCATGGAGGGCGGGCCGCGTTCATCGGTCCGCCCTTTCTTCTTTCATCGCATTGCATCTCCGGATCTCAGATAGTAAGATCGCAGAATAATTTTGAAGCAGTGTTTCTCGTTCCAGGCGTTGCCTCCTCCACCTCCTTCGCGGCACGAACATTCGAGATCTGGGGAAGTATGATGTCCAAGCCTTTGTCATGCAGATTGATAAGAGCATTTGCTCTAGCAAGTACACTGCTATTTTTGGCTCGAACCAGCCCTGCTCAATTCTTGCCGGCGCCTCCGCCCACGGCCGATCCAGCCGACTCTCGTTTTCAGGGTGTGCAGGAGGACTGGACCTCGCCCGCGTTAACCAACAGCCATTTAATGCCGGTTCGACCGCTCGCCGGATTTGTCGACGATGAGCCTCGCTACACCGTGGAACTGCTGCAGGTACAGTGGCGATGGGGTGATCCACTCGACCTTTATGTAATGAAACCCAAGGGAGTCAAGAGGCCCCCGGTGATCTTGTATCTTTACAGTTATCCCACGGACACAGATATCTTCAGGAATGACGCCTACGAAGATCTCGTGACCAGGAACGGCTTTGCCGCCGTAGGCTTCGTTTCCGCGCTCACCGGACACCGCTACCACGACCGTCCGATGAAGCAGTGGTTCCTCAGCGAACTGCAGGAGTGCCTGGCAACCTCGGCGCACGACGTCCAGATGGTCCTGAATTACCTGGCTGCGCGCGACGATCTCGACATGAACCGGGTGGGGATGTTCGCGCAAGGGTCGGGAGCCAGCATCGCGATCCTCGCTTCCGCCGTCGATCCGCGCATTAAGGTGCTGGAAGCGCTCGATCCCTGGGGCGATTGGCCGACTTGGATGGCAACCTCTCCTTTCGTGCCCGAGGACGAACGGGCGGAGTACGTGAAGCCGGAATTCTTGAAGAAAGCAGCCGCGCTGGAGCCCGCCGATTGGCTGCCAAAGATTCAGGCGAAGAAATTTCGCCTTGACGATGAACTCTTCGAGACCAACACGCCAAAGACCGCCAAAGAAAAGCTGCGCGCCGCAGCCCCCGCTGGCGCAAGCGTGCTCCTCTACAAGAATATGGAAGAGTTCAAGGCAGCCTTCCAGGATGGCAAAAACCTGGAATGGATTCAGCACGAGCTTCAGTCTCTTCCGGAACCGGGAGCATCCAGCCGCGCCGCCGCAAGTCAGCCGCACTAGCGGCACTCGATGCCTCGATCAAATTAACCCTCCTTTAACACTGGCGCAACATTGCTGCAACACAGTCCCTCTAGTGTCAGAAAGGGATTACCCAGGCAAAGCTCTTTCTAAGTGAAGCTCGTTGAGACCGCGTGAGGCTCTTTTTCTGACCATGGAACTCTTGGAGTCGACAGGCAAACCGCGTTATCCGGATCTGATCTACGTCGTGGAAGACGATCCGGATGTGTCTCAACTGATCGAACACAACCTGCGCACCGCCGGATATGAGGTCTCGACGTTTTTCTCCGGAGCGCCGGTCGTTCCCCAGGCAGCCATGGCCCACCCGGCGCTGTTTCTTCTCGACATTATGTTGCCCGGGATCAACGGTTACGATCTCTGCCGCCAGATCCGCCAGCACGAACGACTGGGCAAGACGCCCATCATTTTTCTGTCCGCCAAGACTCAGGAACCCGACCGCCTTCAGGCCTTCGACGCCGGTGGAGACGGATACATCACCAAGCCCTTCAGTCCCCGCGAGCTGATTGCGCGCGTCCGCAACGTTCTCCGCGCTCAGCCGGAGGCTCCCAGTCACGAGATCATTCAGTTGGGCGACTTGGAAATCGATATCGCTTCGATGACCGTGCGCGTCGAGGGCAAGACGGTACCCACTACGGTCCGCGAGTTCCGGCTTCTCGAATATCTGGCGCGGCATCGCGGACGCGTCTTCACCCGCGACCAGTTGCTTGACGCCGTGTGGAAAGAAGGCTCCTTCGTCACCCCGCGTTCCATCGACGTCTTCGTGCGGCGCCTGCGGGAGAAAATCGAACGCGATCCACGCCATCCGCGCTATTTGAAAACCCTGCGCGGAATCGGCTACCGCTTCGAAAACGGCCGCTAATTTTCAGGGGCCGTTTATTGCTAGGGTATTAATCCGTGTCACCAACCACCCGGTTCTGAGTGCAATGCTCTAGCGTCCACCCTCCGGGCTCGTGGACTGCTGCTTCGCAAACTCAAACGTGCAGGGGCGGCCTACGATGCCGAGGCCTTCGTCCCTGGTGCCTGTGCCCTCGGTCTCTTTGAATTGGGCCTTGATGTTGTAGCTGTAATCCTCGCCCTTGCGCGCCAAGACTCCTCGGGCATATTTCCTGGAGGCGACTATGCCTGTAGCAGACAGCTTGGCGCTGCCGTTCTCCGCGATCTTGCCTTCGACCAGCAGATAGCCGGGTTCTCCCGCCGTGCCGCGCTCTCCGTGAAAGTTGCTCTTCTCGATGACGCTCGGAAACTGCCAGGTATAGCCCTCGGTGTTCCCTTTTGCGGGGCAGGTGAGCTTGGTGAGCCACTTGCCGTCGAAACGCTCCCCTGCAACCGATTGGGCCATGGCATCGCCCGTGCCCAGCAGTATGAGTACAGCCACCACAAAACTAAATTTGTGCATAGGACCTCCGTAGATAATCGCCGCCTGTCTGACGGGCCATCACCAGAATCTCACACTTGCGATCTACGTCTTGTCGGTGAGCTATGACACACGGGAAGGTGATAACTGACGTTTGGCCGTGCTGCTGAATGCGTTAGGGCATAGCGGGGAATACCATCAAAGCGACTGTCCCGGTTCCCTGTGGGCGCCTGCCTACTTGCGCTGTTCGAGCTTGACCGACGCCGTTACCGGCTGGCCATCGCGCAGCACCTTGACCTCGATCACATCGCCCACTTTGCTGCGGCGCAGGGCATCCGTGAAGTCGTAAAGGTTCTTGATTGGTTTGTCGCCGAACTGCACCAGGATGTCCCCCGCTCTTAAACCTGCCTTCGCCGCAGGTGATCCTGGTTTTACATCGGAGAACCTCACGCCGGTTTCCACCTGGCCGAAATCCGGGATCGATCCGAAATACGGTCCGTAGCCACCGCCGCCCGACCTGCCTTCGGGCTTGTCTTCCGCGACCACTATAAAGGAGGGGCGCGCCTCCCCATACGCCAGCAGCTCGCCCGTCTCGCCTACCACGTTCAGCAATCGCGCCGCCGAGTCGGGATCGATCTTGTCCCATGTGTCCGAAGGCTTGTGATAGTCCGAGTGCAATCCGGAAAAAAAGAACAGCACCGGAATTTTCTTGGCGACGAACGAGGTATGGTCGCTCGAGGAATATCCGCCGGGCGAGTATTCGATCTTGAATCCGGAATTCGCTTGCGCCTGCTCGACCACAGTTTTCAGCGTCGAGCCGGTGCCAACGCCTCCGATGTAAACTTTCTGATCCTTGATGCGGCCGATCATGTCCATGTTCAGCATGGCCACGCATTTTTCTAGCGGACGCGTCGGCTCTTTCACCCAGGCCGCCGAACCCAGCAACCCGAGCTCTTCGCCGGCAAAAGAAGCGAACAGAATTCCCCGCCGCAACTGGCCTTTCTGCGGCGCCAGCAATCGCGCCAGTTCGAGCACTCCGGCCGTGCCCGAAGCGTTGTCATCCGCTCCCGGATGAATCTGCCCGATCTGCGAAGGCGCAAGCGAATCGAAATTGCCCCGTCCGAGGTGATCGTAGTGCGCGCCGATGATCACGTATTCGTCCGTCTTGCCCGGCAGATACGCCAGCACATTGTTCACCGTGGCCCGGGTGGTTTCGATTCTGACCGTCAGCGCCGCCGTCTGATTTTCCGGCAGCGCAAACGATGCTGGTTTGGATGAAGCGTTGATCTGCTCCTGCAATTCCGCGAGCGATTTGCCCGCCGACTTGAGCCAGCCCTCGGCGACCGCATTCTTGACCTGCAGAAAAATGATGCCGGCATTTTCCGGCCCGCTCACGCTGCCGAATCGCGTGAGCAGATCTTCTTCGCCGTCGCCCAGCTTTCCGTTGACCAGCACCAGCGCCTTGGCGCCGTGGTTTCTGGCGTTGATGGCCTTCGTCACCAACTGGGAATGCTGCGTCATGCCCTGATTACCGGCCTTCACGCCGAACGACGGCGGCTCATAGCGCAGGACGACGACAATCTTGTCTTTGACGTCGATGCCGGCGTAGTCGTCGTACTGAAACTCGTCAGCCGAAATGCCGTAGCCGGCAAACACCATGGGCGCGCGGGCCGATCCCGAAGCGGAAAAACTGAACGGAACAAAATCCTGCTTCGCTATCAACTCCCGCTTCTGCTCCCCGGTCAGCACCGCGAAATGGTTCCTCCCTTTCAAGTGCGCGCCCGTGATCACCGTGAAAGGCTGTAAGTACGAATTTGTGCCGGCGGGTTCGAGCCCCAGGCTCTTGTAGCGCTTCTCGATGAGGTGCTCGGCACGGGTCAACCCTTTCGAACCGGCGCCGCGTCCCTCCATGGCAGGCGTGGTCAGCGCCTTGATGTCATCCAGGTAGCGGTGCGGGTCGGCACTGGAAATGGCCGGCGGCGCCGCCAGCGAAAGACATGTGAATGCCAGCAGGGCGAAGAGAACGGCAAGGCTCTTCACCGCGACGCCGGCTTTGTGGGCATGAATTTGAAGGCAGTAGTGGCTGCTCGATTTCGGCATGATCCCGCAAATCCTAAGTTGGATGAAGGCGCGTGTCAAATCTCGGCCACCGAGCATCGTGATTTCGTCACAAAAGAGCAGGAAGTGAAACGGGCGAGACTGAACGACTCAGCAATCACGCAGTAGATGGGCGAGAAAGCGGGAAACCGAATCTCACGGGTCTTTGGCAGAATCAGGGGCAGAATCGGGCAGAATCGCAAGTTCGGCTTACGAGAAAAATCAGACTTGCACCGGAAGCGATGAAATCCGACGGAGTGTCGCCTTGTCCATAAAGCCCTCCCTACAACACTGCGACACTCCGTCGCGAACACCCAACACCTCAGGGCGTCCCCCAAACCTCTTAGACCTGCCGTTACTCCTTCGGCTTCTCTTCCGGCGGCTTCTTCTCTTCCGGTTGCTTCTTCTCTGCCGGCGCTCGCGCCGCAGGCTCTGCGCGCTGTGGTTCCGGCGCCGCACGCTTCGTTTCCGCAGGAGCAGGAGGAGGAGTAGCGCGCTGGGGTTCCGCCGGGCGAGCCGCTGGCTGCGCGTGCTGTGGTTCTGGCGCCGCGCGCTTCGTTTCCGCAGGAGCAGGAGTGGCGCGCTGGGGCTCCGCTGGATGCGCGGCCGGCGCGTTGGCCGCTGGCTTAGCCGCAGCACTCTTGGCCGGGGCTTTATAAGGCGCCCCTGCCGCTTTCGCCGGCACGACGGCTTTGTCGGTAAATGCTCCCGGCTTCGGAGTAGCCGCGACTGCCGGTTTGCCCTGGTTGACCGAAGCCCGCTGCTGCGGGTTGGTGTGGGCCGCCTGCGCATGTTGGGTTTGAGCGGCTACCGGCGGAATATGCGTCGCGCGTGCCGCAACCTCATCTTGAGCGGTTGGACGCGCGCTGATCCCACCCGTGCCACCGTTGTAGCTGACCCGAACCGTCGTGGTGTTGACCACGGTCGTGTTGTAAACGTTGTGAATGTCGGTAACGCTGACGTTGTTCACCGAACTGTTATAGAAAAATTGTCCGTTCTGCCAGCGTCCACCCTGGTAGCCCTCGCCGGTGTAGCCGAAGCCGTAACTGATCCCGCCATAGAAACCTACCTGCGGACCCCAGTAGCCTTCATTGAAGACATATCCGCCGTTACTCCAACCCCAATAGGCTGGAGTCCAGAGCAGACCGGGTTCCGGAGCCATCACCCACGTGCCCGGCACCCAGTAGTAATCGTCGAAGTCGTCGCCGTAAGCCCAGTAGCCAGGCGTCCAGAGATAACCAGGGGCGGGACAAAGAGGCTGCTCGTAGACGGGCAGTTCAGGCGGGGCGAAACTGATCGAAATGCCGATTTGCGCGAACGCCGCTGCCGACATGGCCAGCACTACGAGCGCAAACACTATGGAACGAATGCGGGAGATATTATGCATTGTGTTTTCCTCTTGCCCGATCATCCTTCGCTTGCCCGGTGTCACTCTGCGGCTGCGGGTTGCGCGGATCGAAAGGCACGATTTCCGGACGAAACGTACTGACAACTCTCGTTCGGAAATACTTCTGCACGGGAACTTTCTCATTTCGGGAACATCGAAGTCTGTGCAAAAAAGCTCACTTTCAGCACGCGTCTCATAGGCAGCCCTGGCTTTTGCCTTGGTCACACTTTCGTGACTCATCGCTAGGCGATGAACGACATCATGAAGGCCACAAGGCCACTGTGTTCCGAAGTGAACAGTCCGGTTTCTCCCAAGTCGCTAAGATGCTATCGCAATGTGAATGTCTCGGTTCGAAAGTCCTGGCGAAACGATGCCTTCCGGCACTGCCAACTCGACTGCTCCAGCGAAAACATTACAAGCTGGCGGAGCTGATAGCCTGTCGCGCGGTCTGACGAGCGCTGAAGCCCGAGTACGGCTCGAGCAGTACGGCCCCAATGCCATGCTGGATACCACAATACCAGCCTGGCGTATGGCGCTGGCCAAATTCTGGGCGCCGGTTCCGTGGATGCTTGAAGCTGCGATCGTTCTCCAGACCGTGCTTCACGAGTATGTCGAAGCTGCGGTCATCGCGGGCCTCCTGGCATTCAACGCTGCTCTGGGGTTTTTTCAGGAGGGACGCGCGCAAGCTACTCTTGCCGCGCTGAAATCGCGGCTCGCGCTTACGGCTTCCGTGCTCCGCGACGGCGCTTGGAAGAACATACCCGCTTCTGAGCTGGTGCCGGGCGACACAGTGAAGCTGTCGCTCGGTGGTGTGGTTGCCGCGGACGTAAAGCTGGTCGCGGGATCGATCCTGCTCGATCAGTCCATGCTCACCGGCGAATCCATCCCCATCGAAGCTGGAGCGGGCTTTGAAACCTATGCCGGCGCGCTGGTGCGGCGAGGAGAAGCCACGGCAATCGTCACCGCAACCGGGGCACGCACGAAGTTTGGCCATACTGCGGAACTCGTCCGCACCGCCCATGTCGTGAGCACCCAGCAAAAAACCGTCGTGCGCGTGGTGCGAAATCTTGCCATGTTCAATGGCGTAATCATCGTCTTGCTGGTGGTGTACGCCCATGCCCGTAAAATGCCGGTTGGCGAGATTATCCCGCTTGTTCTGACGGCTCTTCTGGCGTCCATCCCAGTGGCGCTGCCCGCCACGTTTACCCTGGCGGCGGCACTGGGCGCAAAGGCCCTGGCCCGCCTGGGTGTCCTGCCAACGCGATTGTCCGCTGTGGATGAAGCGGCCACGCTGGACGTTCTTTGCTCGGACAAAACGGGGACGCTGACGCGCAACGAACTGGCGCTAACTGCCATCCGTCCCGTGCCTGGCTTCGATGAAGCGCGGCTGTTGGCCATGGCGGCACTAACCAGTTCGGATGGCGGACAAGACCCCGTGGACGCGGCCATCCGCGCTGCGTCCGCGAAAGCAAGCGCCGCCCATCCGCCGAAACTGCCTTTTAAGTTGACCCAGTTCGTTCCCTTCGATCCCGCGACGAAGATGTCCGAGGCGACAGCGGTGGACGCGAACGGCGGCGCCTTGCGTGCCGTAAAAGGTGCGTTTGCGGCGGTTATCAAACGAACCGGCCCCGTGCCAACGGCGGCCGCGACGGAGCAGGAACTCGAACGGAAAGGCTTCCGGGTTCTGGCCGTTGCTGTGGGCACCCCGGCGCCGATGCGGCTAGCGGGACTCATCGCGTTGAGCGATCCACCGCGCGCGGATGCGGCCGAGCTGATCAAGGAGCTGCACACTCTGGGCGTGCGCACCGTGATGGTGACTGGCGATGCCCCGGCCACGGCGGCGATTATCGCCCGAGCGGTGGGACTCGATGGAGCCATCTGTCCGCCCGGCCCAATTCCGGAGAGCATTCGCGCGGAAGACTTCGCGGTTTTTGCCGGAGTCCTTCCGGAAGACAAGTATCACCTGGTGAAGGCGTTCCAAAAGAGCGGCCACACCGTCGGCATGTGCGGGGATGGCGCCAATGATGCGCCCGCACTCCGCCAGGCGCAGATGGGGATTGCAGTTTCCACGGCGACAGACGTCGCCAAGTCGGCCGCCGGAATCGTGCTCACCAAGCCCGGTCTCGAAGGTGTTGTGGACGCGGTGAAAGAAGGCCGCGTAACGTTCCAGCGCATCCTGACCTATACCTTGAACTCTCTAACCAGCAAAATTGCGAAGGTGCTGTTTATTGCGCTGGGTCTGATTATGACTGGACACGCGATTCTAACGCCCATGTTGATGGTCATCGTCTTAATCACCGGCGACTTCCTCGGCATGTCTATGACCACAGACAACGTGCATCCTGCGCCCAAGCCCAATGCATGGCAGATCGGCAACCTGACCATCGCCGGCGTCTTCATGGGTATCTCGGAGTTGGCGTTTTTCATTGCCGTACTGGCCATAGGAAAGTACCACTTAGGCCTTGGGATTGAGACTCTTCGGACTCTCGTCTTCCTGGCCGTGGTGTTCGGGAATCAAGCAACCACCTATGCGAATCGAACTCGTCAGCGCCTCTGGTCGATTCGCCCGAGTTTGTGGGTCATACTTTCATCGGTACTCGATCTGGCGATCGCCTCAACCCTGGCAAATCGAGGGATCGCTATGGCGGCTCTGCCATTACTCGTGATAGGAGGAACCCTTTTGGGCGCAGCCGCCTTTGGCTTCATAGTGGACATTGTCAAAGTCCCCGTATTCCGCCGCCTGGGGATCGCCTGAAAGCTCTAAGAATGGCTGCTCGCAGCAAGCCGTTTTCGAAAAAACCAGCGAGCAAGTTCTTCAGTCGCTGTGTGGCATGTCGTGAGGCCACACCCATTCTCCGCCGGCACTGTGCAATAGGGAACAGTTTTCCCGGCAGTGCGCTGTCATAGTTCGGGTTGGGACCTGGGTTGATGGTCCGAGCATGACGGCAAGTCGCCGAGGAGACTAGAAAATGTCCGTAGAAAGTTCAGTGGTCGCCGTATATCACACGCATACCGAGGCGGATCAGGCGGTGAAGGAATTGCAGCGCGGCGGTGTCGACATGCGCAAGTTGTCGATCGTGGGCAAGGGCTACCACACCGATGAGCAGGTGGTCGGCTATTACAACACCGGCGACCGCATGAAGTATTGGGGCAAGACGGGTGCATTCTGGGGAGGCTTTTGGGGGCTTTTATTCGGTTCTGCTTTTTTCGCAATTCCGGGCCTGGGGCCAATCTTAGTGGCGGGACCGCTGGTGGCGTGGATTGTGGCCGCGTTGGAAGGCGCGGTGGTGGTGGGAGGGCTAAGTGCTCTGGGAGCGGGCCTCTACAGCATTGGAATTCCGAAGGACAGCATTGTGAAGTACGAAGCAGCGCTCAAGACCGATCAATTCCTGCTGATCGCTCACGGGACGGCTGCAGAAGTAGCCAAGGCGAAAGACATCATCGAAACCACGCACCCGGCCTACTACACGCTGCATGCAGCCGAAGCCGTGCCAGCATAGCAAAAGGCAGGACAATGCCTTTCCGTTACAGGAGTGACAATTATGCGTGCGAACCTTAACCCTGCGGACAATGAGCACAACCAGGAAGAAGCTGGATCGAATGCCGCCGGGCAGTCTGGCGACAATCAGGGAATATCGGATGTGGCCGATGCGGATTCCGAGAGTGTGGAGGAATTAGTAGAAGAGGGAAACTCGTTCGAAGCCGCAGCCGTAGAGGGCGTGGAGAACGCCAAGGACCCGGACGTGTCTGAGGTAACTACGCGCCAGGTGCCGGAGGACGACGTTCCTGAAGAGTACCGGAAGTCCGACTAGGGAAGTTCTGATTAAGTCCATGGGGCCCTCCGTGCACCCCCGTGTACCCTGTGGTTTATGCTTTTTTGCCAATACTCAATCAGAGGTTCCCTGGCACACTGCGCAAAACCGACTCGCGCCCAGATAACAACGTCTAACTCGTAAGGAGAACACCATGCCACAGAGCCCGCACGACCGGCTCGCAGAGCTCCACAACCTTGCAGCCCACGCCCACGCCGCCGCCGCCGTCGCCCACGGCAAGGGAGATCATCGAAGCGGTCACGAACTCACCAAACAAGCGCACGAGCACTCCATGAACGCCTACAAGCTTGCCGAAGAACTGGCCACGAAGGCTGCAACGTCCAATCCTTAAAGAGCAGAAGCCCAAATCAAGACTCTTTTGCGTTGTCTCAGGTCTAACAGCCCGTGGTGCAAGCACGATTTGTATCAGGGTATGCCTTTAGGCATACCGTAACTGTCGTGTTATAAATGCGCCTTTAGGCGCTGCTTTGGGGCGCTGGAGTTTCACCACGGGCTGCTAAGGAACAATCACTGCCGATCCATGCTCAGTTTCTTCTTTCACTGCCAGCAGGGCCTGGTTTGCATGTTCCAGTGGAAAAACTTTTACTTGCGGGCGGATGTGGAGCTCATGAGCGATGGTAAGAAAGTCGCGCGCATCCTGCCGAGTCATATTGGCCACACTGCGTATCTGGCGCTCGCCCCACAGCAGCTTGTCGTAGTCAAAGCTGGGCATATGGTCGAGATGAATGGCATTGATCGCCACCACTCCACCTTTACGCAAACTGGCCAGGGCACTTACTACGACTTCGCCACTGGGAGCGAACGTAATGGCGCGATCGAGCGCCACCGGCGGCTTCTCATCTTCTTTGCCGACCCAGGTGGCGCCGAGTGCGACCGCGCGTTTGCGATGGGATTCGCCGCGAGTCACAACATAAACTTCGCATTTCCAGGACTGCAGAATGGCAATCGCCAAACTAGCGGAGCTGCCAAAGCCGAACAGCCCAACCCGCTCACCCTGCTCAACCCCCGCAACCCGTAAGCTGCGAAAGCCGATGATGCCGGCACACAGCAGCGGCGCCACATGTGCGTCATCCAAACCAGCCGGCAACGGAAAGGTGAAATCCGCGCGCGCGAGGACATACTCGGCATAGCCTCCATCCACCGTGTATCCCATAAACGTGGGCCGATCGCAGAGGTTTTCCATGCCGTGATGACAGTACCAGCAATCGCCATCGACACCGCCCATCCAGGAAACGCCGACCCGCGTTCCGAGCGCCAACTCCGCCGTCGCGCCTTCGACCACTTCCCCCACGATTTGATGGCCGGGAATGAGTTGCGGCCGAAACGCCGGCAGATCCCCTTCCACGATGTGCAGGTCAGTGCGACAAACCCCGCAAGCAACCACCCGAAGCAAAACATGCCCGGCCGCAAGCTGGGGACGGGGGACATCCTTAATATGAAGGAACGACCCCGGCGCTGTATCTCCAGATTCAAAAATGGCAGCTTTCACTTTCTCCATCCTCCCGAATCTCGGGCGCGCCGAGAAGAGTTACTTTCATAATGGAACTCCTTCTGCCGCGCGTCCAGACTTTTTTCCCCATCCGCACCGCCGATTGCCCGTTCGGCGATCGACCGCTATCAGGTTGCTTCTAATGAACCTCTGATTAAGTCGTTTCACGGAGAGCTTTGAAGGGGCATGGCTTCAGCCATGCCGTCAGAACCCCCTAAACAAGCGGCTTTAGCCGCTGGGGGTCGCACCTTTAGCGCAGCCCGTCTCGCCAGCTAGGACTTAATCAGAGTTTCCCTGAACACTCTTGACTTTTGATTTCATCACATTTTTTCAGTTCAATCGTCACAGACACCCGCCAGCAATTTTGTATACCGTTCAAAAATGCGGTTCATCAGTTACCCGTGTTGGTAAGAGCGTAAATCAGGAAGAGATAGACAGATGCCCAGCGGCAAACTGGAAGCTAACTCGACTTGTACCTTTGCCCGCAGCCGGCCTGAGTGTACTTCGGCTGTTTTTTTCTTGAAGGTGTTCAATATTGCACAGTCGGGGCGCTGGGAATCGCACTATCATCATCGGGTTTTCGCACAAATACCTTGCGGTAATGTTTAGCGGCACCCTGCCGATAGGTTTTTGATGCGGCGTTCTGGATGGTGGGTGAGATGAAACCGGGCGACTTCAAACTTGTAGGCAGCAAAATTCATTTGTCACGCATCCATGACAAACTGCGGGTGCCGAGGGGGACGCGCATGCCAATGCCAGCAAATTCAAGGGCCACTCGAGTTCTTCTGGTCTCGGTTTTATGTCTTTTCGTCTTTGTCGCCTTTGCTCCGGGCCAAGCTCGGCAGCAGGTTGCCGACAAGAGCGTCCCATCAACCAGCGCTCAATCCGCCAGCCCACCCGCGGCCGGTGCGCCTGCATCCGGCTCCAACTACGTGGGAGCGGAGACCTGCAAGACCTGTCACGAGGATCTTTACAACGCCTGGGAGAAAACGCCGCACTGGAAGACCACACTAAATAAGGAGCCCTCGCACCAGGGTTGCGAGGGTTGCCATGGTCCCGGGGCGGAGCACGTGGCCGGCGGCGGCGACGTGACCAAGATATTCAAGTTCAAGGACGCTTCGACGAAAGAAGTCGACGCCAAGTGCCTGACCTGTCACGCGGGAGCGCACCCGAACTTTGACCGCTCGCCCCACGCCAGGGCAAAGGTCGGCTGTACCAGCTGCCACAGCGTTCATCACAGCGAGGAAGAAAAGCTGCTGAAGGCTGCGCAGCCTACGCTCTGCTTCCAGTGCCACGCCGACACTAAGCCGGCGTTCAATATGCCGTTCCACCACAAGGTGAACGAAGGCTTGATCACGTGCGGCGATTGCCACGACGTGCACGGCACCTTCGGAGCCAACAACGTGAAGTCCACGGCCGACCAGAACGCGATCTGCACCAAGTGCCACACCGAGACGCGCGGGCCGTTCGTCTATGAACACGCCGCGGTCAAGGCCGAGGGGTGTTTGGGATGCCACACTCCGCACGGTTCCCAGAACCCCCGTCTGCTGAACATGCCGGCCATCAACCCGCTCTGCAACCAGTGCCACAGCGGCGTAGCTGCCAACACGGTTCACGGAATGAGCGCCGGGTCGTCGGAAACCATAACTTGCACGAACTGCCATACCTATATTCATGGCTCGAACATGAATGCGGCGTTCATCAGGTAGGAGTCATGGATTCGAACGCGCCTGGAGAATTGCGGAGGCGCGGCCGCGTTTCGATTGCGCATAGGGATTCAAGGTCTCGACGAGCAATGTTTTTCAAGTGAGGCTTTCAATATGATGAACCCAGGATGGATTTCCCGGCGGTTGAGTGAAAAGCATTCTCTTGCGGCGGCGCGATGCATTGTCGGGGGCATGGCCGCAGCCATTTTGGGCCTGACGGCGGGCACTGCCGTCGCGCAGATTCCAATATTTGTATCTCACCAGACCGCTCCGGACGGCTACACCCTTCATGAGTCTATCGATCTGGGCGGACATGTGGCCAATGTCGACGGCAGCGGTGCCATGTACGACACTCTGGTCAACCAGCAGTCCGGCCCGCGCATACTGGGCGAGACCTATGAGCTGCGTGCGCTGCCGAACACGAAGAACACCCTCGTCGATCACTTGAAAGCCTTTACCAGCGGGCTCGGCGGCGATCCCAATAACGTTGCCAAGCTGGACTTTTCCAAAGGCAAGCTCTACGACTTCTCCGGCTTGTTCCGCCGTGACCGCCAGTACTTCGACTACAACCTGCTGGGCAATCCGAACCTTCCGCCCGGCCAGTCGATTCCAATCGGTCCCACCTTGGCGCCGACGGGCTCCTACGCCTGGCCGCAGGTGGCGCAGTCGCCGTTTATGTTCAACACGGTGCGCCGCATGACGGACACCAAACTTACACTGCTTCCGCTCTCGAAGGTGACCTTCCGCGTCGGCTACTCGCAGAACGTCTTCCAGGGCCCGAGCCTGTCGCCCAGCGGTTTTTTTCTTGGCGGATACAACGACCTGCTGCTCCAGGAGTATCAGCGCAACAGCACGGATGACTGGACGGGATCGGTCGAGTGGAAGCCCGTATCGCGGACCCGGTTGACCTACGAAGAGCAGGTCACTCACTACAAGGGCG
>Ga0326727_10009825_pt1 | contig 23218 bp, 16 predicted proteins | sample MB2enrmetagenome_FD_207643 | JGI IMG/M metagenome (GOLD analysis project Ga0326727, IMG submission 207643) | Lab enriched peat soil microbial communities from McLean, Ithaca, NY, United States - MB29MY | ecosystem: Environmental > Terrestrial > Soil > Wetlands > Peat | place: USA: New York... | reverse complement strand
TATCGCTTGGATCTGCTCGTCAGACATGGTGCTCCTTGCGAAAATGAATACAAACGGGAGGGCACCGAAAAGATAAATGCTGTCGAAGATTTGTTCTTTACGTTGAATGTTCATTGGCTAATACGGGGGAGGGGACAGGCACTCCGTTCCCCTGTTTTCCCCGAGGTCATCGCGCCATGGGCAGACACAATACCAAAAAAACTGGCATTAACCTGTATATCGTTCCATCTGTCCCCACGTTCCCCCAGGTTCCCCAAACTATGCACCAGCGACGATTGGGGGCCAGCGGCATTGTGAACCCCGGATTCTGAAGAGACTAATTTTCATCGCAGGGCGGCGCCCAATTCTTCACGGTCGGCGCCCAAGGCTCTACGGACATCGCCCGATTTGCTGCCGGCCCCGGCGCTTGTATTTGTTTGATTGTATAGCGCACGCCCGGATTGGGGTGGACCTGTAAAAGCGGAATTGAACACACGCGTTGTTGCTGAGGAATCCGTGGCCGCATCCTGTCCGGCACTTTGGGAAAGACGGCAGCCCATGTCTGGCCTCCTTGTACCTTGAAGGGGTCAGGAATTTTGAGCGTGGCAGCGGGGGATGTCGTGGAGAATTTGGCAAAGCTCGGCAGGGAAGGCAAAATCAACGTGGGAAGGGAAGCCGGCGTTTGCTGCTCCCACCGAAAATGGGTCGGTTGCTGGGGGGCGGCCGGCAAGTTCGCACCCTTCATGAAATTCGGATTGGTTCCCATCCCCGAGCCCCACTGCTCCACCCTCAGACCGGAAGGTTCCCCAGCGCTGAATTGAAACAGGGGCCGCACGTTTTCAGTTGGGGATTTTTCTGGCGCTGAATTCTGCGCGCCTGCCGGAAAAGGAGCGACGAAGAGGATTAACGTGCCGACAACAATCGCTCGGGCGCAATGGGTAAGGAGGTAGGCGTTTGAAGGCATTGTCAATTCAACCTCCCGCAAGTCGGTTGGACCGATTATAACTCTCGTTCTATGAGGATCAAGAGATATCCAGGGTTGCCTCAACCAGGGAAAAGACCACGGTCAGAAAATCACTGACCGTGGCTACGACCCGAAATCATCATTTCGAGCGGAGGTTTTTTCGCAATTGTGCTATAACCGCGAGAATCAGAATGGAGGAGCGATATGAAGAACATTGACCGGCGATCGGCGTTGAAGATGGTGGCAGGGGCCACCGCGGCTTTTTCATCCCCTAAATTCAGTTTGGGGTCGCCCCAGGTGAAGAATTCGTCTGGCAGGCCAACGTCCGGTCAGCCCAACGTCCTGTTTTTGATGGTCGATCAGCAACGGTTTGACACCATTGCCGCCCTGGGTAACCGGACGATCTACACACCTAATCTCGACCGCCTGGTGCGCCGCGGGTTCGCTTTCACCAACGCCTATGCGCCCTGCCCGGTGTGTGTGCCGTCGCGGTATTCCATTCGCACCGGCTGCCTGCCGCCGACCACCGCCATCTTTGAGAACGAGCGGGCGCATCCCACCCCGAACCAGGCGCCGACGATGACGGGTCGATGCGGGCCCTACCTCGCGCAAACCATGAAAACCCTCGGCTACCGCACCTTCGGCATCGGGAAGTTCCACACGAGTCCTTGGGACGAGGAGTTGGGCTACGACGTTCACCTGCACAGCGAAGAGTTGTACGGCACTCCCGACCAGCGCGCGCGGGACTCCTACGCTTCCTGGATTTCTACCCAGCACCCCGAGTTCAACTTTATTGAGCAATTGATGGGCGAGCGCACCGAGATGTATTACATGCCGCAGATGAGCCCGCTGCCCGCCAACCTGACGGTGGAAGGGTGGGCGGCGACGCAGGCCGTTGAGCAGCTCGGCCGGAGCGATGACCAGCCCTACTTCGGCTTCGTGTCGTTCATCGGCCCGCATCCTCCCTTCGCGCCGCCGATTCCTTTCAATCGATTGTACGATCCGGACCGCATGCCCAATCCGGTGGTCGGCGACCCGAAAGTTGACTTCATGGATGAGCAGATCCCCTTCATGAATTATGCCATTTGGGCGGAGGACATCGTGCCGGCGCACGCGCGCGTCCTGAAAGCGCGCTACTACGGCGAGATTACCTACATCGATTCGTGCATCGGCCGCGTGCTGGACGCGGTGGAGCAGCGCGGCGACGCGGAAAACACCGTCATCTGCTTCTTCGCTGACCATGGGGATCACCTGGGCGACCATCGCGGCTGGCAAAAGGAGAGCTACTTCGAGGGCTCCAGCCACATCCCGTACCTCGTCAGTTGGCCCGCCCGGATTCCCGCCGGCCAGATTCGAACCGACCTGGCGTCTCACGTGGATCTTTTCGGAATTGCCACCGGCGCCGCCGGCCACCAGGACCTTCGGCAGGGAATCGACCTGCTGGGGATGCAGAGCGGAACTCCGCAAGAGCGCCAGGATTTCTTCGGCTATTATGGCCATCCCGGGACCGCCCGGTTCAAGGTGATGGTCCGCACCGGCGATTGGAAGTATATCTTTATGGCCAATGGCGGCCGCGAGCAGTTGTTCAACCTGCGCGACGATCCGAACGAGTTGACGAACCTCGCGGAGCACCGGCGCGACACCCGGCACCAGTTGTACGGCAAGGCGGTGGCAGCCTGCCAAAGCCCGGAATTGAATCCCGCGCTGGATGGCGAGGCGCTTCGCAAGTTTCCGTTTGAAGCCCGGCCGCTGCAGCGCATCTATCAATTTGACTTCTCACGCGGCCTAAGGAAGTTTCCTGACAAGCCCCAGGACGTTTTAGACCACTGGCAATCGTGAGGGGTCTCCTTAGGCCAGCGCTGACAGTTGCGGACTGGCGCGGTCCGGGGTATAGTGCCGCTCGGCCGGATGGGTGATGATGCGTATTCCGGTTAATCAATCTTAGGGAATAAACCGACATGAAAACTGACAAGCAAGTGAGCAGAAGAGAATTCATACGAGTAGCGGGCGCCCTGGGAATCGTTTCGCCAATTCTCCTACCGTCGCACGCCTGGGGAAAAAAGACTCCGCCCAGCGATCGGCTGACGATGGGTTTTATTGGGGTGGGCAAGCAGAACCGGTACCTGTTGGGCAAGTTTCTGGCGCGCGACACGCAGGTGGTGGCGGTCTGCGATGTGGACACCACGCGGCGCGAATCGGCCAAGAAAATCGTGGAAGACTGGTATGCCAAAAAGACATTGGCCGGTTACAAAGGCTGCACGGCCTACGAAGATTTCCGTGAGTTGCTGGCGCGCCAGGATATCGATGGCGTCTGCATTGCCAGCCCGGACCACTGGCACGCCATCCACGTGGTGATGGCGGCGAAAGCGAAGAAGGACATCTATTGTGAAAAGCCGCTTTCCCTGACCATTCCCGAGGCGCGGGCGATGGTGAAGGCGGTGCGCAAGCACAACCGGGTATTGCAAACCGGCAGCATGCAGCGTTCCTCCCACGAGTTTTACAAGGCCTGCATGCTGGTGCGCAACGGGCGGATCGGCAAAATCCAGCAGGTCATCGTGGACGTTGGCACGTCATCCAAGTGGTGCGATCTGCCGGAAGAAGCCATGGAGCCCGGATTGAATTGGGACATGTGGCTGGGGCCCGCGCCGCTGCGCGGCTATAACTCCATCCTCAGCCCGCGCGGCATTCCCAAGGACTTTCCGGCGTGGCGGAACTATCGCGAATACTCGGGCGGCGGCATGACGGACTGGGGTGCGCACCATTTCGACATCGCGCAGTGGGGGTTGGGCATGGATGATAGCGGGCCCGTGCAGATTATTCCTCCCGAGGACCCCAAAGCCATGACCGGCGTCCGGTTTGTTTACGCGAGCGGCGCCCAAGTTATCCACGGCAAGAGCGGAGGCGTGCGCTTTGTCGGGACCGAGGGCGAGATTCTGGTGAATCGCGGGAAGTTCAGGATCACCCCGGAATCGCTTGACAGGGAACCCAGCCCGGACGATACCGTTCAGCTCTATAAGAGCACCGACCATTACCAGGATTTCCTGAATTGCGTGAAGACGCGTAAGCGGCCGATTGCCGATGTGGAAATCGGCTGCCGCTCGGTGAGCGTGTGCCACCTGGGCAACCTGGCCTACTGGTACCGCCGTACGCTAAACTGGGACCCGGTGAAGGAACACTTTATCGGCGACGCCGAAGCCAATACCTGGCTCGACCGGCAACGCCGGCCGCCGTGGCAGAAGTCTCTAAGCTGATATATCGCGACCCAAAACCCAAAGCAAGCGTGGGCCTGTGCGCAGAGCAAAGCTCTGCGAATCGGCGGCTGCGACTTCACGGCGAAGCCCCGGCCGCAGAGCTTTGCTCTGAGCTTGTGACTTTTTTGAAATTTCGCTCGGAGCGATAGTGATAACAAAAGAGTTAAGTGCCTCGAAAAGGCCCCAAAATCAAAAAAGTCACAAGCTCTCTGCGCAATCCACACCGAGCGAAAGCCGCGGAGTAGTACAGAAAGCGCCCAGCTCCGCGCGAGCTCCCGGGCTTCGGCCCTTCGACAGCGAGAGACACTCTATAGTTTTTCCAACAGAATGCTGTATGGCTCCAGCCGCAGTGTGCGCCCGGCGAACTGGACGCTCGCCGGTGCGTCATCGAAGTTCAGCAGCGCCAGTTCGCCGCTCTCCAACACACTCCAATACACGGTGTCGGGTTTCTCCATCAACAACGCCTGCTTTACGCCCGGGTGAAGTCCACCGAGTTCCCGAAGCTGGCGACCCACGAAGTGCACGTAATAGTCCGCAGGCAGCCATTCCCCACGATAGATGATGACGCGTCCCTTACCGGTTTCCCCCTTCTTCCAGCGCTGCGCCACCGAACTGTCTCCCTCCACGGTGCGGAGCGTGAGCCCCGTGATTACGGTTCCTCCCCCCTCGACCCACTTCGCAATACGGTCCAGAACCGCCATCTCGGTCGTGTCCCCCCAGAGGAAGACCAGGACCTTGTAGCGGTCCAAGGCCCCATCCAGGATCATCTGCTCGCTGACATAATCGTGGTCCGTGATGGCACGCAGAGAGTACACGCGAGTGAAGAACCTGCCGTCCTGCTTTCCTATGCCCGCTTCGTCCAGCTTGTTTGCCGTGTTCGGGTAGAATACGGCGACGTCGATCAGGGGCTTGGCCCGGCGGTCGAGCAGCGGCGCGTAGCGCACCCATTTGGCTGCGGCCCGGTCATCGGCAAATAGGTTGCGGCTGTAGTAAAACAGCTCATCGGCATCGCTGACCAGCGCACCAAATATCCGCGCCACCACCCCGCGGGCAGTGCTGAAACCCGCGGGCTCCAGCGCGAAGCGGTTGCCGTAAAAGCGCGTGGCCGACGACAGCAGGCGGGTCATGCCGAAGTTCGCAGCGAAGTTGTCTCCCTCGTTGGTGACCCGAATCCCCACTCCGCGCCGGGCCGCGTCGCGCGTAACCCGCACAGAGTCCGTTCCATTGTGCACAGCATCCCATCCGCCGACCTTGTGATAGATGGGAGGCTCCGGCAAGGCCGCTTTCGCCCACTCCCCCCAACGGTCCGCCCAATCGCTCAGAGAATCAAGATACCAGTTGCAGAAATCCAGCCGCTGCCGGGCGCTCCGCGCCGTGGCGGGCAGAAAAGTCTCGACGTCCTCGAATGAACCATATTCCGTCTGCCAGGCCTTGTTCAGCTCGGCAATAGACGGGTAACGGGACCGCAGCCAGGCCCGGAAAGAACTCACGGCTTCGCTGCCGCCCGCCCAATAGCCATCGTGCGAGTGGAGCGGATGCCCGCGATACAGCATTTCGGCGCCCGCATTAGTCGGATATTGCACTTCACCGTATGTTCCGCTGATGCCGGTGTCCACTTCCAGAAGATCTCTGCGGGGCCCGTAGTGCTTGCCGAACTCGCGCCAGAAACGCTGGACGTACTTCGGCCAACTGTCCGAAAAGATGGTCTGGATCTCGGTCCGCTGCAAGTGTTCCAGGCACTCGTAGCCAAGGTGATCCGGGCTGTCATGGAACCAGTCGGGCAGCGTATAGGCTGGGCCGGCAATGACGAAGGGCTCCCATTGCAGCCCATGTTTCCCGGCCTCGGCCACCTCGGCGTCGTAGTAACTCCAGTCGAACACCCCGGGCGCGGCCTCGACAGCGTTCCATCGCACATAGCTCTCGATGCCGCCAAAGCCCAGTGCCCGCACCAGCGGAAGCTGGTTCCGCAGGTTGGCCAGCGTCTCCGGGAGGTTCTGCGTCCGGACATCCCCTTCCATATCACCCATCAACAATACCATCGGCCGTTGAAGCCTGACTGCCGGTGGAACCTCCGGGATCGGCTCCTGCGCCGGCTCGCTGTCCGACAGCCGCAACGCACGCAACTGCTCAACCCCATAGATCCGCAACGGCCGTGCCAAGGCAGAAGGTTCCACACGGAACAGCGCGCGCCGGAGCTTTCCGGTGTTCAGCCGCGCCACGCCCTGTTGATCCACCGCATGGACAAGAGGTGGTTCGGGTTCTTCGCCCTCGCCGCGTGCGATCGAGATCAGCCCGAAGCCTCGATCCAGGTACTCCACCGTCAGCCAAGCGGGTCCAGCCGGAAGCTGGTCCACGCGCACCGCAAAAGCCGCCCGCCGGTAGTAATCGTTTACCGTGACAATCGAAGCTACCCAAACGCCTGCCTGTTTCTCCCTCTTCCAGTCCGCGTCCTTCCCGCGCACCAGGGACAGACCTTGAGCCTCTTGAGGAGCGCCTGCCACCCAGCGGGCAATCTCGGCCGCCCGGGCACGCAGCCCAATCGTGAATAGCAATAGAAAACAAGCTAGAGATCTCAATGGCATCAACTCCACTGAATCCATGCAGGTGAACATGACGGCGCCTGCCGGCCATGGCCTGACCCAACCTTCCCGGTTCGACCGGTAACATACGTCTGACCGTGGCTCAATGCAATTGTTCCGTGGATTCGCGGGCATAGATTCGCCCCGATGCATCGGGGCGCAATCCGGCAGGGGGCAATCCGGAGGGGGGTAACGGGAAGGCTGAAGCTTCAAAATCCTCGCGCCATTTTGGAGGGAATGCCTTTGGAATGTCCGCGGGCCGGTCGTCGTGGTGACATTGAACTTTCCGCCTGAATCGCCATGCGTAGACCGAGCACTCGCAGTACGGCATTCAAGGTATCAAGACGAGGGTTGCCGCGCTTGGAAAGGGTGCGATAGAGGCTTTCCCTTTGGACGCCCGCCTGCCTGGCAACCGTCGCCATTTGGCGAGCCTGAGCAATGTTTCGTAAGGCCTTCAGAAACATTTCCGGGGAGTCGTTCATCGCCTCGTTAAGATAATCTGCTGCCGTCTGCGGATTGGCAAGTTTCCCGAGCAGCCAAGGATGATAATCGCGTGTTCTCTTAGGCATGGTATTCCTTCCAGCGCCTCTTCGCCCTTTTTATATCGTCGGCTTGAGTCTTCTTTGTTCCGCCACCCAGCAAAACTATAAGGTCGCCATCTTGCCCGAAATAAATTCTATATCCTGGACCGAAATCGATTCGAAGCTCAGAAAGCCCTTCTCCGACTGGGTGGCAATCCCCAAAGTTTCCATTCTCAACGCGGTCGAGTCTATTTAAGATGATGGCATATATCTTTGATCCCTCAAGTTCATCCATCCATTCGCCGAAGGGGATCCTGCCATCCTTCGTCTCGTAAATGCGTATTTCCCTGCGCCCGTTAGACATTCATCTCTTCGGCTTTCCTATTGTAATATATAAGTCACACTGTATCAAGTTGGGTTCGCATCGGGCAGGGGAGACCCCCCACCTACCACCTACAACCTGCCACCTACCTCGTTCTTTAATCCTGCGGCCGAATGCGGATGTTTCCGCTGAAGGAGGTCAGCTCGACGGTGGCCTTGCCGGTGTTATGCGTTCCCAGCAGGCTATTGGAGGCTCCCAGGGGCGAAGCGGACTCCCGCCGGTGGGTCATGGGCATGGTGTTCATCACTTTGCCCTTGGAGGTTTTGGCACTCAATTCGTAGGAAGCGGAGGGAGGGCAGGCGATATCCACGTCGCCGCTGTAAGAGGAGAGACGGTAGAAGCCCCGGCCCATAAAATCGCCTTCGAAGAGGATGCGCCCGGAGGTGGTGGTGCCATGCAGCCGGGTGGTGGAGGGCGAAACAAAGTGCAGGTTGCCGGTAACGGAGACAGCTTCCACGTTGCCGGAGGGCCGAATGACTTCAATATCGCCGGCGATGGAACGGAGGGAGAGGCGGCCGGAATAATCGCGGATGGAAATGTCGCCACCCACCGATTCCACTGAAGCATCCGCCTGCATGCCTTCCACGCGGATTCTTCCCTGCGGGTTGCGGATTTCCAAAGTGGCGCCGGCGGGAACATCCAGGGTGTAATCGGCGCCTTGCTGCTCGGAGGGCAGAGTGGAATCCAAGAGGTGAGTTTCAAAATGGACCTTTTCCGCGGCGCCGGTGTTGGGGAGAATCTCGCTGTCCACCTCGACACGCGGGGAATCCACGGTGTAAACCACATGCACCTGGGCTTTGTCCCAGCCGCGCACCAGCACATGACCTTTCAAATTGATGACGCTGATGCGTGGTTCACGCGTGGTGTCAAAGGTCTTTTCGAGTCGTCCTTCGCCCGCTGCCCACATCATTCCCGCGGAAAGAAGCATCACCGTCAGCGGCCGCAGGACTAGCCCGACCGACTTACAGCCTTCCATCATCCGGTTCATCAACCGCGTGTCCCTCTTTCTAACGCCCTTCGAACTCCAACGCAGAAGACAAGACTTCAGCCTTTCTCGTATACGCTGTCAATAGGTAATCGTGGGCCAGCGTATTTCTGGGCTCCTGATGCAAAGAGTCCAGACATTCGCGAATGGAACCATCCAGGGAGACCAGGCTCTTTTCGTACGTGGCCTTCAGGTCAGGAGCCAGGGAGGCTTCGTTCGCGCGATAATTACTTTCCAGATCAGAAACTACACGGGCCAGGGCGCCGTCCTCGCCGGAAGGCAATACCGACGCCACCTCGGCCACCGCGGGAGCACCTGCCACTTCGTCCGAACCGCCCCAGCGCTGAAGGTTGCTGGAGGGCAGGATGAGGACGGACCCCAGAACCACCAGGGCGGCCAAAACGCTTACCGGGGCGGCGTGGGGGAAAATACGCCACGCCAGAATTTGGCGCCATCCGCTGACGGGCACCCCGAAAGCACCCTCCGCTTCCAGGCTGGCCCGCACATTGGCCCAAACCACTCTCGAAGGTTCTTCCAACGGAAGTTCGCGCGCGGCTTGCCGAATCGCTTGCAGGTCAGCCAGCACGGCCCCGCAGGGCGCGCATGCCGCGGCGTGAGAGGCAATGAAGGGGCGCGCTTCGCCCTCCAAATAAGCTTCCAGCTCGGCGTCAAATTGCACGCAAGCGGGCACACCAAAAGCTCCCTCGGCCACAAGGCCACCGCGCACCTTCGCCCAAACCGCCGGGGAGGGCTCTTCATCGGGCAACTCGCGTGCTGCTTGCCGAAGAATTTGCAGGTCAGCCAGCACGGCGCCGCAGGACGCGCAATCGTGCGCGTGGGAGACGATGAAAGGGCGGGCTTCGCCCTCCATGAATGCTTCCAACTCGGCTTCGAATTGCGAGCAAGCGGACACGCTTAAGGCTCTCTCTGTCTCAAGGGTTGCGCGCACCTTCGCCCATACGACCGGGGAGGGCTCTTCCAGGGGCAGTTCCCGCGCGGCCTCGCGAATGGATTGCAGGTCAGCCAGCAGGGCGCTGCAGGCGGCGCAATCGCGCGCGTGCGAGGCGATGATGGGGCGGGCTTCACCCTCCAGATAAGCTCCCAGTTCGCTTTCGAATTGCGAGCAGGCGGCGAGCGATTTGTATTGGCGGTCTTCCATCATGCTTCACACGGGCGGGACCCCGATGAATCGGGGCGGGCTGCCCGTGCCACCTCTTGTTGCACTCAACTTCAGTGCCGGGCTAAAGCCCGGCGCTACGGTCCTCGCCACGATCGTCCGCTACGGTCCTCTTTCTTCCACCGGTTCGGCGGCCGGAAGGGGTTCGGGTTTCAGGCCGCGATCCTGGTGCAAACGCTCGCGCAGCTTCATGCGGGCTTTGTGAAGCTGCGACTTGGAATTTCCCACCGAGCACTTCATGATTTCCGCGATCTCATTATGCTCGTAACCTTCCACGTCGTGCAGCACAAAGACCGTGCGGTAACCGGGCGGCAAATCCGCAATCGCGTTCTGAAGGCCGATGCGCTCCACCGAGCCGGTCAGCCGCCGGTCATCACTGCCGTAATCGCGCTTCACCGGCTCGTCTTGCGAAGTATCCACTTCGTCCAGCGAAATCTGCTGCAGTCCCTTTTTGCGCAGATGCATCAGGACTACGTTGACCGCCAGGCGGTGGAGCCACGTGGAAAAGGCTGACTCACCGCGGAAGGTGGAGATCTTGCGAAAGAGCTGGAGAAATGCCTCCTGCGTGAGATCTTCCGCTTCCGCCGTGTTACCCGTCATGCGCAGGCACAGTGAATAGACTCGCCGCTTGTGAGCTTCGAAGATCGCCGCAAACGCTTCTTCGTCACCACGCTGTGCGCGCGCAATGAGCTGAGTATCAAACGCAGCCTTCGTTGCCGGTGTCTTGTTTGTGTCCAAGCAGTTTCACTACCGGCCGCACCTCAACTCACCTTTTGAGATGCGGGGCAAGATTTCCGAGTTGTATTCTTTCCGACGAATGTCCCGCTCCGGCAGTTACCGCCCCGCCGCAGCGGTTACCGTACCGGCACGCCATGGCGTGCCCCTACCGTCGTGGCATGGCATGCCCGGGCACGGGCGGGACGCCCGTGCCCCTGCTGCCCCTACTGGCTACCCCCGCCCGGGATCCGGATAACCGCCTTGCCAACCCCGATATTACCCGAGGTGTCGGAGGCGCGCAAAGCCAGGATGTGCTCACCCGGCGTCAAGTGGGTGAGCTTCAGGGTAAACGTCTCCTTGCGCGAATCAATGACGCCATCATCTGACAAAACGTCGTGCCAATCCTGCCCGTCCAGGGAGCTTTCCGCCGCCCGAAGCGGGGATGTGCTGTCCTCCGCGGAAAATTGCACCTCAGCCGAGGTGCCCGTCACTGTCTGCTTCACAACCTCGATATCCGGAGGCGTATTGTCAACCCAGAAGGGGGCGCTGAGCAACTCGGACTTTCGCGCCACACTGGGGGCATTGGATTCCTCGTCCGACGCTACCAAGCGCGCCACGTATTTGCCGTCCGCCAGGGTGGTGGGATCAATCGAATAACTGGGTTGGCGAATTTTGTCCTTGAGGAGATGCCATTCCCTCTCGTCCGTGGCTTTCATATAAAGCGCGTAGACCAACTGGTCGCCGTTGGGGTCATCAGCCTGCCAGGTTATGGTGATGGGAGCCTTTCCGGAAGGGGGCGGCTGCGGGGATCCGCCAAAACCCACTTGCGGTGGAGGAGCTACGATCATGCCACCCATGCCCAGGTTAGGAGAGCCCCCCGCGCCGGTGCGCTCACTGGAGGCGCTGACGTTCAGCGAGTGGATCTGCGGCGGCAGGTTCTGATTCAGATAAGAGACTGTTACCTCCTCAAGCGTGGGGGAGCCATTTCCTGAGGTGTGGAGGACTGACTTCCATTGGAGGTAGCGGGCGGGAGGGCTCTCCAAGGCATCCCCGTTGGGGTTGCTGTAGGGGCCAGCCCAATCGCTCCAAGTGGAATCGGGGCGATCAGAATTCCCCGAGCGCGTGTAAAACTGCAACGTGCAGCCCGGGGGTACGTCTCCTCTCCATGCCAAAACCCCCCAGTGCGATATAAACTTTGTGTCCTTCACTTGCGATTCAAAGGTGCCCTCGTGGGTGGCGGAAGACGCGATGTGGAACAATTTGGCCACGTTGCTGGTGGCGGCGTAGAGGTCCGAGCCTCCCACCAGCAGACGGGTGGCAAGTGACTCATGCGTTTCGGTCAGAATCGTCAGCTTTTCGTTGTTGGGGGTAACATCCAAGTCGAAAATCCGCCCGTTGCTGTCGGTGGTGAACAGCACATGGTCATTGCGGACCGCCAGTCCGAAAATGCTCTCGTTGTTGGAACTCCAGATGGTCTCTGCACTCGAATCAGGGAAGATTTCAACCAATGCTCCGTGCCCACCTCCCAACTGCAAAGGAGGCATCTGGGGAATTTGGGGTGTGGACCGATTGAAGCTGGCGGGCGTGGCCCCTCCTGGTGGAGTTTGCCCCTTGGCCGCCGCCTCATCCGTCGAGGCCACCACCGTGACCGTGGTGACTCCACCCGCCGGAATGCCTTGCGGGGGGGCCATAAATAGGTCGGGGGATCCCTTCGCACCGGCTCCCCCAAGGGTGGCTGCAAAAATGCGGCCCTGGGCATCCACCGCCAAATCATGAATTTCCGGCAGAGAAGACTCATAGATCACAAATGCCTTCCCCTGCGGAGAAATTCGATAAATCAGGCCGTTCGGCACGCTTCCGGCCAGGAGGTTCCCTTTGGGGTCAAGCCTCAGGCACATGATGTGCGTCTGCTTGCTGTCAAAGAACGTCTCCCCCTTGCCGGATGCGTCCACTCGGAAAATTTGTCCCTTATCGCCGGTCGCGACATACAACCGTCCTTGCGCGTCAAACTGCAACGCCCAGATGTATTTAGCCTTGGGATCATAGAAAACGCTGGACTTACCGTCGGCGGTGACCTTGTAGACTTTGCCCTCCGGGGAGCTGCCCGCATACAGGTTGCCGTCCGGGCCGACGGCCAGGGCGAAAATGTCCGGCTCCTTGGCCGTCAACACCAAGGTGGACTTTTGGTCCGAACCTACCCGGAAGACCTTGCCTTGGTGCCCGGTTCCGACATAAAGACTGCCGTGGGAATCGCGGGCCAGCGAGAGCGCCAGTGCTTCGTCGGGACTAAACAGGACCTGGGCTTCAGGGGCCAAGGTCAAATCGCCTTCCTTGCTCAAGGAGACCCCGTTAAGGGTTCCCTGAAGGAACTCCTCGAAGGAGCCGACCTGCCAGAAGGTGGTCTCAACTCCCCATGCCGACGAGGCAATTACCAAAAGCAGTGATAGCTTGACAAGGAATCTGCCGAGTTTCATTCCCCAACCTTTCTGAAAGCAGTGGCTAGCGCTTAGTGGCGAGTGGTTAGTGGTCGGCCGTAAGCGGAGCGATTCTGGATCAGGTACTAGCCACCAGCAACTAGCCACTAACCACTAACCACTGATGACCACTGTTCTTCGCTAGCCCCTAACCCCTAACCCCTAACCCCTGCCCTTCACATTCCCGAGCCCGCCACTTTAAGGATCAGCGTTTTCTGTCCGTGGATGGCGTAAGGGGTTGGTTTGGTTTCAAAATCGCCCACCACGGACGTCCCGCTGAACATCACGCCGGAGGCGGCCGCAGGGTCGGCCATAAAAGTCTGCAAGAGGGAAGGCGGTGGAGACGGGTACTCATCCCCCTGGATCACGAAGGAGCGCTGGGGCGCCATCAGCAATGCGTACACGCGATTATTCCGCCGCATGCGGTTCAGGGCGTGCACCAGTTGCTGCGAGTTGCGCGGCGTGCCTCCCAGCGCCGAGAAGCGAAATTCCAGCGCATTGATGCTGCCCCCTCCGCCCACCATGAGTTGCAGCATCTTGTCCGTAATGCTTCCCGGCACATCCACCGGAATCTTCTGGGTCAGCGTCGTGCCCCCTGGCAGGCTCAGCAGAGCGGTTACTTCCAGGTGGTCGCCGGGCCGCACTTCCGCTTTGGAGCCCCACACCTGCTCGATCGTGGCCGTGCGTTTTTCGTCCAGCGATTCCACGCTGAGGTCGATATCCTGAACCTTCAGGTCAGGGAATCCGCTGGACATCAGCATCGCGAGCGGCGCGGCCACCGTGGCCCCCGCCATGTTGGCGGTCCCCACTTCACTGGAGAGGATATCCTCCAGTTCCACAGACTGGCCGCCTGCCATCCGGATGTGGGCTTTCAAGTTCAGCGTGGAAGTTCCCACCTGGCGTTCCGTGGCGCCGAGCGCGGAGGTCAGGGCGAGATTGACCAACAGCGGGGATAGGAACGGCTCCTGGATCATTTCGAAGTTGTAATCGGATTTCCGATGCAGCGTCGAAGCCACATGCACGTGGACGGAAATCATGGGCGGAGTTTTCTCCCCCACGCGGCCGTAGATGGCATCGAAGCGGTCCTGCTGGATGGTTCCCATGATGGCGCCCGGCGCATCCATTTTGAATGAGGAGTAAATGCTGGGTACGGTCACAATGACGTGCGCGGGCGCAAAGGGAAACTGCGCGGGGCCTTCCGCCAGCACCTGGTGCCCGCACGCGTAGAGGTTGTTCCCTTGCCGATAGGTCACCGTGCAGTCGATATTCAGGTTCAGGTCGCCGTGCACCAGCATCAGGCTGATCATGGAACCCGGCTCGAGGTCCGTGGGGCTGGGCGGAGCGTTCTGCCCGCCCCCTGAAATCACGCCGCCCTCCATGGGTTCCAACCCCATGCGGCGGAACAGCGGCGCAAACTGATTGACGGCAGAACTTGAAAATCCCCCAAAGCGCAAGGGAAGTTGCAAAGTGGGATACGGCCCACTTTCCGTCGCTTCGGAACCGCTTGCAACATTTTGTCCAGCGCTGTCATCCAAGATTACTCGCCCCAGGTTGGACATTCCGCCTGAAACGTTGAAAATGCGATAGCTGTCATTGGGTAATGCCTGCGCCGAAGTGGTCGACGCGGAAGGCACCATGGACAGCATATCCTCGATGGGAGTGATCCCTGCGATCGAACCCTTGGAAAGCGGAAACGCCCGCGACACTGCGCCCACCAGCTTGCCGTCCACATAAACCGGACTCCCACTCATGCCGGCAATCACGCCGGTGGTGGCAAGCGGCCCGCCCGTAAGCCGCGCCAGGATCAGGTCGCGCTTCGGGGCCAGAGCGTTTTTCAGCACCCCCAGAATTTCCACTTGGAACTCATCGATTTTGTCGCCTTCGAAAATGGTTCGTCCCACGCCTTTCTGGCCGGCGCGGACATCGCTGAGGCGGAAAATGGGTGGGCTCGCCTGGCCCCACAGGTGGCTAGCAAGAAACAAAACCAACGCGAGACTGGCAAGCAGTCGCCGGAGTAGCATCATAGCGGGCACAGGCTCTTAAGCTCTGGACAAAATTCTAGTCTAAGGACAATCGGCGCGGGCGTCAAGCAAAGTGCGCTGCAAGTGTGCTGCAAGTGTGCGCTGCAAGGTGCAATTGAGCCCCAACGGGGCGATGATTCAGGGCCGTTGATTTAGCCCCGAAGGGGTGAAATAACGAAGCCCGGCTGAAGGCCCATAAGCGCTAACTTGTTTACCACAGTCTTTGCTCCTGGGTCTTGCGCATTCGGTACGATTCCGACAGCCCGCCTTGGATTTCCTTCCACCCTTGCAGCGTTTGCTGAAGTCCGCCCTGGGGCTCGATGGCGCGCGGGATCTCATGGAACACATAGGCAAATTCACGCCAGTGACTGCGGGCCTTGCCCCGCGGGGAATTCGTAACCCCAGGGGGAAAGGGCGGTGGCGGAGTGGATGAACTTCTCCGTCAGCAAGGCCACCAAGAGTTTCCCGTAAAGCCAAGCCTGCGAACTCTCCGGATCATGTTTGGGTAGGTGTCCCAGTTGCGCGATCTGTTTCAGCCGCTTGAACACCAACTCCACCTGCCAGCGCAGTCGGTAAGCCTCCAGCACTCGCCGGGTGCTATATTCCGCCGCCGGGAAGGTGCTCAAGACCATCACATACTGCGCGTAAAGCAAGCTCTCGGGTTGCACTTGCCACCCCTGTTTGCGCGCTTTGCGGCGAAGCCTTTGCTGCGCCAGGGCGATGGCCGCCGCACTCTTGCGCACCGCGCACAGGCGCACCGCCAAAGGCGGCTGCGGGCTAGGCAGGGGGATGCGCACCGGCCACTCGGCGGTCTGGCCGGCCCCCTTCAATGCCTGCAGGTGCTCGACCAGCGGCGCCGGATCCCCGCCCGGGGTTTGCAATCGAATGCCCTGCGGATTGAGGCGGACGGTGAAGAAGGCCCCTTGCCGGGCCACTTCCCCCAGCGCTTCCGCGTGACAGTAGCCGCGATCCGCCAACACCCCGTCTCCCGGCGCCAAGGGGAATTGATACAAAGACTCCCCATGCCCACTCCCTTCCACCGGCGTGAGCTTGAAATAATCACATTGCAGCGACGGCCAGCGCAGGCTGTAGTGGATTCGCCATTGGCTGCCGGTCTTACCCGGCTCACTGACCAAACTCCCGTCTAACAGCCGCCACGGCCGCGCCCCCTCCACCACCGGCGAGCAGCACCGCTCCGCAAACAGCGAGCAACAGAGCTGCTGCAGCCAAGCCTTGCTCTTGCGCAAACGCTTCAGCAGCGCCACATCCGACAGATCCGCCAGACCCGCTTGCTGCGCGCGCACGACGGTTTCTCGCAACGAAAAACCGCAGCCCAAATGCAACAATAAAACCCGGAGGTATTCTTCCACGGATTTGTCCTGACGGAGTCCCTTGAGAGCACCGGAAGTTTGTGCTTGCTTTCGCCAATCTCGCGGAAAGAAAGACATCAGCAATTCCCAATCCTCTGCCAGAGCATTCCCGGTCGCGTTTTCCATGCTCCAAGAGTACGTCTCCCGGCCCGACCTGTCAACAAAACAAGTTAGCGCTTATGGGCCTTCAGCCTGGGCTTCGTTATTTCGCCCCTTTGGGGCTCACCTGCCGGATGAGGGGTCATTTCCCGAGGGGCCGCCGCCAACAACGAATATTCCTTCATCCTCCTCCCCACTTCCGCCGATAAACGAAGCGGGGGAGTGTCGGGGGCACTGCGAGGGGGCCAAGGACGGGAAATGGGACACGGGGCCGTGCTCTCGTCCCTCGTCACTTGTCACGGCATTTCCCGTGCTCTGGATTTGCTCCCGTATCCCGGATCCCGAGTCCCGTGCCCCGGTTCTCCAGCCACTTGTCACTGTCTTTTGGCGTCCGGTTGCCGGCTCGCGCGAACGCGCGGGGAAGATCCGCACCGGGACGCACAAAACTCGCACCTGCGCTACCAGCTTCTTTCGTGAGAAGCGATACCTGACACGGTTCTCGCGCTACAGATTCCCGTCGGTTCGCTCAGGGCTGTTCTGTGTTACACTACCCACTCATCTTATTGACCACACGGCATTAATCGTTCTTCAATTTGTTTCAAAAAAATTCATCCGAAATTCAAGACACGAAACCGGCAATTCTGTTTAAGTGGCACTCGCGACGTGGGGTCCAGGCAGCGGGGCAAATTCAGTCCATCCGGATTAACCACAGGCAAGGGTAGAACGCGAAATTTCCAAACGGAGGTGTTTTATGAAGAATCAGATGGTTCGCGCGATTATAGGCCTCTCGCTCACACTTTCCATCTTTTCTCCGGCGATCCTCGCCCAGAACGCCCAGAACCCCGACAACCCCTCGCTGGGCGATCTGGCCCGGCAGGAACGCGAGCGGAAGAAAAATCAGGCTCCCTCAAAAGTCGTCCTCACGAATGATGGCGGCACTACCCCAAGTGGGCAACAGCCGCCGTTAGACGCCCCGCAAAACCCGGCGGGTGCTGCCCGCACCAGCCAGGTTTCCCCCGCGCATTGTCTAAGGATTCTGAATACCGCGGTCATAACCTATTCCAGCACTTTCAACCTAGGCTTCCCCACCAGCCTTTCGGCACTCGGGCCTCCGAAAGTCCAGGGCACGCCGCCCAGCCAAGACTCCGCCGGCCTGATCGACGAAATTTTGGCCTCCGGGGCCAAGGGCGGCTACGTTTTCACGTATAGCGCCGGGAAGAAGGATGCCAACGGGCGAGTCAATACTTACACCGTCCGCGTGGATCCGCTTCCGCCCGTTGCCGCCGGCCAGAAGCACTACTTCACCGATGAGAGCGGCGTCATCCGGCAAGAAAATGACAAGCCTGCCAACTCGAGTAGCGCGCCCTTCAGAGAAGATGAAGCGTCGCAGCACGCCGAATCAGACGTACCGGTGGCGATAACAGGCAACGAGGAGGGAGCCATCGGTTCCCTGAAAGCTCTCAACGTAGCGGAGATAGAATATCTCTCCACCTTTAATAGGGGTTACAGCCCGGACCTCAAGTCCCTGGGCGGGGTCCGGGACCCTTCCAATCCCAGCGAATCGGCGGCCGGTCTGATTGACATAGCGCTGGCCAGTGGGAAAAAGTTCGGCTATACGTTCACCTATAAGGTGGTCTCGAAAATCCGGAACGGCGTCCCCGCAACTTATGAGCTGACTGCCCGCCCCGACACTTACGGCCAGACGGGAAAGTCAAACTACTTCACTGATCAGACCGGGGTCATCCGCGTAACCCAGGAAGACCGCGTTGCCACGGCCATGGATCCGTCGATTTCCGAGGCTAACGCAATGCGGGAGGCCCAAGTCAACGAGGGGGGGGCCGCCGGTTCCCAAAATACCCTCAAAAACGAGGCGGGGGCAATCGGCTCCATGAGATTTCTCAACACGGCGGAGACAACCTACGCCGCCACCTTTAATAAGGGCTTCAGCCCGGACCTTAAGTCCCTGGGCGAAAGCGGTCCCACTCTCACCGAGTCGGGGGCCGGTATGATTGATGAAGCGCTGGCCAGCGGGAAGAAGTCCGGCTATACGTTTACCTATACGGTGGTCTCAAAAGACGCAAACGGCGCCGTCACGGCCTATGAATTCACTGCACGACCCGACACCTACGGCAAGTCGGGAAAGTCGAGCTACTTCACGGATCAGTCTGGCGTCATCCGCGCAACCCAGGAAGATCGCGCTGCCACGGCCAACGACCCGCCGTACTCCCAATAGGGAGGTCGGGACAGAGGCGCGACGTGAGGCCCAGGCAGCGGGGCAAATTCAGTCCATCCGGATTAACCACAGGGAAGGGTAGAAAGCGAAATTTCCGAACGGAGGTGTTTTATGAAGAATCAGATGGTTCGCGCGATAATAGGCCTCTCGCTCACACTTTCCATCTTTTCTCCGGTGATCCTCGCCCAGAACGCCCAGAACCCGGACAACCCCTCGCTGGGCGATCTGGCCCGGCAGGAACTCGAGCGGAAGAAAAATCAGGCTCCCTCAAAAGTCGTCCTCACGAATGATGGCGGCACGACCCCAAGTCCATCCGCTGGGCAACAGCCGCGGTCAGTCGCACCGCAAACCCCGGCGGACGCTGACAGCACCAGCCAGGTTTCGCCCGTGGATTGTCTAAGGATTCTGAATACGGCAGGCATCACCTATTCCAGCACTTTCAACCTAGGCTTCCCCACCCGCCTTTCGGCACTCGGGCCTCCGAAAGTCCAGGGCACGCCGCCCAGCCAAGACTCCGCCGGCCTGATCGGCGAAAATCTGGCCTCCGGGGCCAAGGGCGGCTACGTTTTCACGTATAGCGCCGGGACGAAGGATGCCAACGGGCGGGTCAATACTTACACCGTCCGCGCGGATCCGCTTCCGCCTGTCACCGCCGGCCAAAAGCACTACTTCACCGATCAGAGCGGCGTCATCCGGCAAGAAAATGACAAGCTTGCCAACGCGAACAGCCCGCCCTTCACAGTAGAGGAATATGAAGCGGCGTGGCGCGCCGGAGAGGAAAACAAGTATGCCAAGGTGGAACAGGCCGCGGCGCTTTTGGCGAGTGCCGCCCCTTCCCCAGAGGAGAAGGAAGCCGCAGGGGTCGTGGGCGAACTCGGATCCGGGTTGGCTTCCCTGAAAAAATCCAAGTGCCCCCTTACGACCAAGGATTTTGTCACCCTCAACGCATTGGTCGATCTGGTGTGCCAAGTCAAGCTGGACGCCTGCGGGCGGTGCGCAGATGCACCGCAAGAGCTCGACCCCTTGACCCGCGATCCCAACTATAGCTATCAGGTGAGCTTGACGGCAACGGGCGCGGAGGTCATCGCTGTTCCCAAGAAACCCGGGGCCGCCAGCTTTTTTTCCGACGGAGAGAAAATCTATTTCAGCCGGGCGGGGCGGGCGTCCCCGCAGAGTACCTTGCTCGGCGACATTCCAATCGTTACGGAGGCGACGCAAAGGGTGGTAAAGCAACAGGCGGCGGACGCCATGGCCGGCGTAGGGCTGTCACCCGGGGAAAAGAACAAGGCAGCCACGGTGGCGGGGCTGGCCCTGCAACTTGCCCGTATAAAGGCCATACAATGCCCCATAACGACCCAGGGATTTGTGAGCTCGACTGAGTTCGAAAATTTAGCCTGCCAGTCGAAGTCGGACGCCTGCGGGACGTGGTGCCACAAGGACCCCTCGAGGCCCGATCCACTCGGCCGGGATCCGGCCTATAGCTACCAGTTCCTTGTGACCACATCCGGTGGTGAGGTCATCGCGGCTCCCAAGATTTCAGGGCTCCCGAACTTCTATTGCGACGGAAAGAACGTCTATTTTAGCCGGGCCGGGCGGGCGTCCCCGCAGAGTACCCTGCTGGGCAACGCCGGATCCGTTGCGGAGGCGATGAGACCCGGTTCGCAGTCAAATCCCACCGCGGAAATGGAAGAGAAGACAAAGGCGGTCACGGCTCGCATGGCGAGCGAGAAACTCTCCACGGAGGAGAAGAACGGGGGATTTGGGGTGGCGGCTCTGGCCATGGGCGGGCTCGCCCTGAAACTCGCCAATTGCCCCATAACGACACAAGGGTTTATCGGCGTGCCGGCGATTCACAACCTGGTGTGCCCCGAGACCTCGCCCCCCTGCGGCCGGTGCGACGATGAGGAGACCAAGCTGTTGGAGGGTGTCGCCCAGGATCCCAATTACAGCTACCAGATGCGCTTCACCGCTCTGGATGGCGAGGTCATCGCCATTCCCCAAAAACCCGGGTTGGCCAGCTTCTATTCCGACGGCGAAAAAATCTACTTCAGCCGCGCGGGGCAAGCCTCGAAGCAGAGTACGATGCTGAGTGACGCGGGTTCATTCTTTTGGGGCGTGATGACGAGCCAAAGGTAGGGGACGAAAAATAATTCAGCTCTTCGGCGGTAGCCGCCAGAGGCACGCATCGGCTGGCGGAGGAGAGTTCCCGCGGAGATCGGAAAACCGGAAAATCCGGGATAGGCATATTTCCGATTTACCGACATCATGGCTTCCGCCGCCTTTTACGGGGGATTAGAGACTAGGGATTGGGGATTGGGGTCCTGTAACCACCCCCGTTGCTAACCGCTCCGGCCCCTCCTGAATCAGGCGAGGAGTCCGTCCGCCCGTCTGCCCTGGCAGCCGGCGGCGCGGAGGATCCGCCGGTTTTCCTCTGTGCCTCCGTGGTGAAGGTTGGCCTGGGGGATTGGGTAGATCGCCCCTGGGCTTCTACGGCTTCAAACTGCACCACTCCTTGCGCCAAGCCCGCGGTGGGTATGCTGAATTTTGGTGCTGAATTTTGGCACTCGCTCATCGCGCCGTTCCGGGTTATTATCCCGTTCTTTTCAAGTCCCCATTCCTGCCTTGCCGGAGGTGCTTGCATGTCCCGCCTGAAATGGCCAGCCGTTCTGACCGGTGCGATCCTCTTTCTGGCCTGGGGCGATGGCGTGGCCGCTAATTCCGCCGGTGCTTTTTTGGTGTACCGGGGCCAAGCCCAGGCCGTGATCGTTGCAGGAAATAGCTCCTTCAATCAGTTCACCGCGCGCGAGCTCGTGCGCTATATCGAGGCCCTGAGCGGCGCCAAGCTCGAGATCGTCAGTCCCGACGCAGCCCGCCGAATCCCCAAAGATCAGGCTTTGATTCTCGTTGGCGGGCCCGATGCCAATGACCTCGTACGTGAGGCGGCCGCGAAAAAGCTGGTGCGGTTTGACAATCTCAAGCCCGACGGATTCGTTCTCCGGACCATTCAAATCAGCGGCCATCGCGCCCTCGTGGCAGGCGGTAACGATGAGGCAGCCACCCTGTACGCTGCCTACGAACTTATTGAGCGCTACGGCGCCGTGTTCCTGATCACCGGGGATGTATTGCCACAAAAGCGGCCGGACCTTGAACTCCTGGCTCTCGATCTCCGCATCGAGCCGGCGTTCACCAAGCGCGGCATCTACACGACGTGGGAATACGAGAACCGCTCCACCATGTCCCTCCCCGACTGGTATCGTTGGCTCGATCAGATGGCGAAGCTGAAATTCAATTACCTGCACCTCCAGTGGTACCCCTACGAGCCCTGGCTCCGTTACGAATATCACGGCGAAGTGAAGTGGGTGGGCGACGTCTCCATGCCCCAAAGCGGCTATATGCTGCGTCATTATAACTTCGGCGAACATTGGACCTCGGAAATGGAGGTGGGCCGGGATAAGTTCAAGGCGGCCGGCATCTATCCGGGACTTGCACCGCCGGAGTTCCAGAATATTCGCGAGCCTGAGCAGGCTTTCGAAATCGCCCGGAATTTCCTGCGGCAGATTATTGATTACGCCAGGAGCCGCAAGATCCAGGTTTGGCTCGGCATCGATGCCACCTCGGTTGCGCCCAATCTGGGCCGGTTTACCACCCGCACTTTGACCCTGCCCTTCGATCACATCTTCGCCACGCTCACCTGCCCGGACAATCCCATATCCCTGGAGCTGAACGAGGCACGGCTGAAGAGCCTGATCCAAACCTATCCCCACGCGGATGGCTTCTTCATGTGGATGCCGGAAACTTATCCGGTGTGCAATCACGACGAGGCGGATCGCCAGTTCTACCTTAAACTGCGGCCCCAATATCTCGGGGAGGGCGACTCGCACGCGCTCTTCACCCGTGACATCACCCGGGACAACGATCAACTCGTCGATTCCAACAGCGGCTCCGTCTACTTCATTCAAAAACTTCTTGAAGCACGCGACCGCATCGCGCCCCAGGTGAAGCTGGGCGTGGCGGCTTATGGCCGGCTGTATTTGTGGCCCTATATTGACAAGATGTTTCCCAAGGACGTCCCCTTCGACGAGATGGAATCTTCCGGCGTGTGGACGCCCACGGGCGTGCCCATGAACCTCTTCGACGGCATGCGCGGGCGCGAAAACACCATCATCAATCGCATTGATGACGATAGCAACATGCTGGGCATGCAGTTCAACGTCCATCTCTACGACCAGGACCAGGTGCTGATCAGCTCGGAGAAGTACGGAGTGACCGGCTTCGCCTCCCAAGCCTACCGCGACCCCGAGACCGACTGGAATATCAAGTACATGTCCGAGGGCGGCTACAACGCGCACCTGACGCCCCAGCAGTTCTATCAGGACTACGCGACGCGGATATTCGGCCCGGCCGCTGCGCCACACATGATGAACGCCTTCGATATCCTGGAAAAAAATGAACAGCTCATGGGGTGG
>Ga0326727_10009824_pt1 | contig 23218 bp, 24 predicted proteins | sample MB2enrmetagenome_FD_207643 | JGI IMG/M metagenome (GOLD analysis project Ga0326727, IMG submission 207643) | Lab enriched peat soil microbial communities from McLean, Ithaca, NY, United States - MB29MY | ecosystem: Environmental > Terrestrial > Soil > Wetlands > Peat | place: USA: New York... | reverse complement strand
GAGCGACATTTTCGCCACTGCACAGGAGAAATGATGAGCGAGGGGCGAGCAACCATGCTTGACGCGCTTTGTATTAGAAAGCCCCTCCTCGGGTCTGAACCCTAATGCGCTTGTTTTGGGTCTAGAGTCTAATGTCTGAAGTCTAAAGTCGGCGGGCGCAGGACAGCTTTTTTCCACATTCAGGGTCTGATCGCCGGCGCGGGTGTCCACGTTCACGGTGTAATCGCCGGCGTGGGTGGGACGCCAACGGCGTCAGTCATACCAGCCCAGGGCAAGCGCCCTGGGTTCATCGGCCGGTAAGGACTGCAGGCCGAAGGTCTGCCTCATCCCAGCCGCCCGATTGCGGGGATGAGGCGCGCCTTCAGCGCTAAAAGTCTTCGTGGGCTAATGAACCCAGGCCGTTGGCCTGGGCTGGTATGAACCAGGCCTTTGGCCTGCAAATCGGACTCGGCGCCAAGGGGTAACCTCAGCGCAGACCCGGGCGGCGTTGATACGGACCCCTGCACAAAATCACTCAGTTTTTCGGGAAACTGCAGGGCTCGAAGAATTCCGCCTTGCGCCCAAAGTCGGGAGGCGGCGATGGGCATCAGCGGCTTGGCCAGCGAAAAGCTGAAATGCGGAAAGCAGAAAGCTGAAATGAGCGATGGGGTCAGACCGGAAGCTGGCCCCGTGTGGGAACCGGCCTGGGCACACTAAGCGTTGTATTCAAGGCACGACTACTTCCAATTCAGGCGCCGCATGGACAAAGTGTGAGGGATTGCGCGTGACGATGCGCTTGGCGTCTTTGCGCCGGGCAAAAGTGGCATGGATCGAATCGTAGATGCCGCCTCCCATAATGCCCCGCTGGCGTGCTTCGGAAATCGCCGTCTCGTAATCGGCCAGTGGCAACGGCTCAACTTCGACCTGGGCCCTCAAACCCAAAGTCAACTCGGCGCCCGCCTCGCTCGGCACCTTGTAAAAGCCGGTGAGGGTGGCAAAGGTCTCCGCCAGGGCGTGAGCGTCGGTCACCGGGTTGGCCGCCGCCTGCAAGGCGCGCAGGCAAGCGGCGTGTTGCGGATGCTTCTCCAGCACTGCGCCGACCAGCGTGGAGGTGTCCAGGAAGGTCATCGCTCGTAGTGCCGCACGACGTCCACCGCCTCTTCGATGGGCGTCGAGGGCACCGCCCCAGTCCACATCTTGATCTTGCCGCGCCGCACCACCTTGCCCGGATTGGGCTCGACCTCCAGGACCACGCGCCCGGGCGTGGCCGAGACCTTGAGCTTCTGCCCCCGCGGTATGCCCGCCGCCCGGCGCAAATCGCGGGAAAGCACGATCCGGTTCGAGCGATCCAATCTTACGGTAGCAGTCATGCCATGACTATGGCGCACTTGTGGCACGCTGGCAAGCCAGCAACGGCACAGCCTGAGCCATTCTGGCTGCCGGTGGTCTCGCGCACGATGCCGAGCCTTTCGACATGCTTGAGAGGGCCGCAGGTCTAAAGTCTCATGTCCAAAGTCTAAAGCCGGGGGGCGCAGGACAGCTTTCTTGCACGTTCACGGTCTAATCGCCGGTGTGGGTGGGGCGCCAACGGCGTCAGTCATACCAGCCCAGGGCAAGCGCCCTGGGTTCATCGGCCGGTCAGAATTGCAGGCCGAGGGCCTGCCTCATCCCAGCCGCCCGATGGCGGGGATGAGGCGCGCTTTCAGCGCTAAAAGTCTTCCTGGGCCAATGAACCCAGGCCGTTGGCCTGGGCTGGTATGAACCAGGCCTTTGGCCTGCAAATCGGACTCCGCGCCAAGGAGTAACCTCAGCGCAGACCCCGGCCTGGGGTGCCGGACGAGTTGGCGGCGGAGCGGGCGGCGCAGGTCCAAAGGCAGATTGCTTACCAGGTCTCCGCCGGGCGGAAGCGCGATACGATCAGCGAGCGCGGCAAGCGCGGCAATTGGGGGAAGTTCGACCGCGTGATGGCCAAGGTGAGGGATGTTCCGCCGCTGCCCGGAGACGACAAATAGCCAGTCAAATCCAGGCGCGTGTAGGCTGGCCAGCAACAGGTAATTACGCACCTGACTGAACTTCCGGCTGGTGCCATCAAGCGCCTCAGATTCGTAACCACCTGTGTTAACGACACTTTCGTCAAACCACAGAGGCTGCACGGTCACGACGCCGTCACTACACCGTGACCACACCGTATCCTCCCCGTGACCACACCGTATATTCAATTTGAATATACGGTGTGGTCACGGGGAGGATACGGTGTGGTCACGGTGATGCTGCTGTTACATCATGGCCACCAGTCTGACCTCTTACAGGGGCTGGCGCTTGACGCCCGGCTTTGCTAACCTGCCAAGAAAATGAAGATCGGCGTCAATCTCACGGAAGAAGAGGCCAAAGCGTTCAAAGCGCGCAAGGAGCAGGAGCTTGGCCCCGGCTGGTGCGTGGACGTGTACAAGTGGCAGGGGCGCTGGCTGGCCCGGGCCTACCAGGGCAAACGCGGGCCGAAACCGGGCACAAAGTATCGCTCCAGCAGCAAGTAACAGCAGGGCGGCGCGTCCGCCAGCAGCGCCAGCGGCGCCGCCGGCCACTAAACCACAGCCGGCGTAAACGTTTGAAAAGGGGCGCTTTAGCCCTCCACAAGTGGTACCGGCTGCTGCAAGCCGAACCGTCCAGGTCCAGGCTCCTTCCGTGGCCACACCCTACGCTTACCGGAGCCACACCGTATCCTCTCCGGTACCTCTCCATATGCACACCGTAGATAACATTGTTATCTACGGTGTGCATATGGAGAGGATATGGAGGGGCTCCGGGGCGGTTAGAGCCGCATAGCGGGTTCGGGCCCGGCCATCCCGGCTGGCAGCCCGGGCTGGTCACTTCGCCAGCCGGAGGTTTTTCAGGATACGGATAGTGGCTTGAGCTTTGTTGAGCGTGTAGAAGTGGATTCCAGGCACCCCAGCCTTGAGCAACTCCTCGCACTGGCGGGTGGCGTATTCGATTCCGAATTCGGCGGCGGCTACGTCGTCGTCGCCCAAGGCGTCGAGCCGCTCGGCCAGCGGCACCGGGATGCGGGCGCCGCACATGGCGGTGAACTTCTTGATCTGCGTTGTGCTGAGAATCGAGACAATCCCTGGCACGATGGGCACGGTGGTGCTGAGCTTGCGCGTCATGTGGTCCCGGAATTGGAGGAAGTCGGCATTGTCGAAGAAGAGCTGCGTCAGCACGAAGTCTGCGCCTGCGTCAACCTTCTCCTTCAGATGCTGCCAATCCGCATACTTGCCTTCCTTGCACGCGATATGCCCCTCGGGGAAGCCGGCGACGCCTATGCAGAAATCGCCCTGCTCGCGGGCAAAGCGCACCAGTTGGCTGGCGAACTCAAACCCGCCGGGAGTGGTCTGAAAGTCACCGCCGCCCGGGGGGTCGCCGCGCAAAGCCAGCAGGTTCTTCACTCCGAGGGCGCGAATCCGCCCGAGCAGCTCGCTGATCTGCTCCCGCGTCGCGCACACGCAGGTCAGGTGGGCCACAGCGGTCAGGCCATGCTGCCCCTGGATACGGTCCACGATCATGAGTGTCTTGTCGCGCGTGCTGCCGCCCGCGCCGTAGGTGACCGAACAATAATCGGGGCGAGTTTGCAGCAGCGCGGGCAGTGTCTTTTCCAGCAGCGTGCGGTCCCCCTCCTCCGTCTTGGGGGGGAAGAACTCGAAGGATATCACCGGGCGCCCGTCGGCACGCCTCGCCGCGTAGATGTCTCGGATCAACTGCATGGGCCTCCAACATGCGCCAGGTCCCGAGAAAAACCAAGTCGGGAACCGGGCTGGCATGTCTCAAGGCGGCAAGCGCGGTCAATCCTGAGCTGGCTTGACACGGTATGGGGTATGGCTACCATACTGACATGAAGATGACGTTTGAAATCGCCACGCCGGTCGCGTTACGGTTCAAAGCCGCCGTGCCCAGCGGGAAACGGTCGGGGTTGGTCACCGACTTGCTCGCCCAGCGGCTTAGCATCGAAGAGGCAACACTGGAGGCTGCGTGCCGGAAGGCCAATAAATTGGAGAAGGTCAATCGGGAGATGAAAGACTGGGAGCGTCTCAATGAGGCGGACGATTCGGCGTGGTGAGATCTGGTGGGTTTGCCTCGACCCGGCGCAGGGCAGCGAGATTCGCAAGACCCGGCCCTGCGTGGTGGTTTCCGCAGAGCAGATCAACCAGCAGCGAAGAACGCCGGTAGTGGTGCCCTTGAGCGCCGCTCCCGATGCAGCCCCGCCCGTCGTCGTCTCAGTGCCCAGCGCCGGCGGTGATTCCGTAGCCGTGGTGGACCAAGTGCGCGCCGTAGACAAAAGCCGCTTCATTCGCACATCGGGAAGTCTCTCCCTCGAAGACATGGCCACAGTGGAATCGGCCCTGAAACGGGTGCTTTCCTTGCCTGATTAAATGACCCTGCCCTCCCTGGGCCGTTGATTTGCCGAGCGAACGGACGCGACAGCCCTCTGCCTGGCTCAGTTCACCACATTCTGCGGCGAGCCTCGCAGGAACGCGCGGACGTTCTCGACGGCGATGTGCATCAGACGCAAGCGGGCGGCGCGCGTGCCCCAGGCCATGTGCGGGGTGATGAGGCAGTTCCTGGCGGCCAGCAGCGGATTGTCCGCCGGAGGTGGCTCCACGGAGAGCACGTCCAGGGCCGCGCCGGCGATGTGGCCTGAGTTCAGGGCATCGGCCAGCGCGGATTCGTCCACCAGCGGACCGCGGCTGGTGTTGAGCAGGAAAGCTGCGGGTTTCATCAGCGAAAGGCGCCGGGCATTGACCAGGTTAGCTGTCTGCGGCGTAAGCGGGCAATGCAAGCTGACTACGTCGCTCTCCCGAAAGAGCGCGTCCAGTTCGACGGGACGCACGAAAGGCGGGGAAGCCGCGGCGCCCGGGTGTGAGGCAAGCACCTTCATGCCGAACGCCGCACCGATCTCCCCCACTGCCCGGCCAATTCGGCCAAAGCCCACGATGCCCAACGTCAGTCCATCCAGCTCAATCAATGGGAAGTCCCAATAGCACCATTCGGCGCTGCGGGTCCAGCGGCCTTCGCGGACGGAGGCGGCGTGATGGCCGACGTGCTGGACCAGTTCGAGGAGCAGGGCAAAGGTGAATTGAGCGACGGACCTCGTGCCGTAGGTCGGCACGTTGGTGACCGGGATGCCACGTTGCCGGGCGGCCTTGAGGTCCACGACATTTGTGCCGGTGGCCAGCACGCCGACGTATCGCAGGCGGGGCAGACGTTCAATCGTGTCGTGGGTCAGACTGGTTTTGTTGGTCAAGAGAATCTCGGCATCCGCCGCACGGGCCAGGACCTCGCTGGGCGGCGTTCGGTCAAAGATGGCGCACGGGCCGAGCGCTTGCAGGTCCGTCCAGCTCAGGTCGCCGGGGTTCAGCGTGAAGCCATCCAACACAACGATGTTCATGGGTCACACCCTGGAAGGCGCTTCCAGGAAGCCTTCGAGTTTGCTCCTGCGGGTCGGGTGGCGCAGCTTGCGCAACGCTTTGGCCTCGATCTGGCGGATGCGTTCGCGAGTGACTTCGTACTGCCGCCCGACCTCCTCCAGGGTTCGCGGGTCGCCATCCATCAAGCCGTAACGCAGCTCCAGGATGCGACGCTCGCGCTCGCTGAGGCCCTTGAGCACCTCCCCCAGGCGGCCTCTAAGCAGGTTGAAGCTCGTTACCTCGCTCGGGTTGTCCGCCCCCTTGTCTTCGATGAGATCGCCGAAATCTGTGTCCTCGCTGTCGCCGACGGCAGCCTGCATGGAGATGGGCTGCTGGGCCATTCTCAAGATCGTGGCCACACGCTCCACCGACATCTCCAGCGCGTCGGCCAATTCCTCGGCGCTGGCTTCACGGCCCAACTCCTGGATGAGCTGCTTCTGGGTGCGCCAAAGCTTGTTGATGATCTCGATCATGTGCACCGGGATGCGAATGGTGCGGGCCTGATCGGCGATGCAACGGGTGACCGCCTGCCGAATCCACCACGTGGCGTAGGTGGAGAACTTGTAGCCGCGCTGGTACTCGAACTTTTCCACACCCTTCATCAAGCCCACGTTGCCCTCCTGCACCAGGTCCAGGAAGGATTGGCCGCGATTGGTGTATTTCTTAGCGATCGAGATGACCAGGCGCAAGTTGGCTTCAACCATGTGCGACTTGGCTTCGTGCGCCCGGGCCCGGGCCTTGCTCAAATGGGCATAAGCTTCCAAAAAGTCAGCGTGGGGCATGCGGACAAACCGCTCGAGGGTGCGGATGCGGTCTTTCTCGGCCTGGATAAGCGCGTGATGAACGGCAGACGGCGCTTGCGCCGGGTCCGGTTCAAGCGCGAGCAGGCTGGCTCTCATCTTATTGTGGACGTTCTCCGCCACCAAGGCTATCTCATCAACGACCCGCTGCCTGAAGCAGAACCGCGGGAAGGCAGCTCGGAGCTTCCTGTCCAGCCGCTGGAACAGGGTCCAGCGGCGCCGTCGCGAGGCTTTATTGGCGGTATTCTGCCATTGCGTGAATCTGAGATCGGCCTGTTCGTCAAGGAGGCGCACCGTCTTCAGCAGCCGACGAAGGGCCTCGAGATGTCGCAGGCGGCTGGGGACCCGCTTTTCAACGACCACGCGGTCGAAGCGCTCTTTGGGCGGCACGGCCAGGAGCTTTTCGGCCAGCGCGAGGTACTCCTTCGCGGTGAAGCCAAGGCCGGAGATGATGCGCCTCGCTTCCAGTTCGGCTTCCTCGATGCGCTTGCAAATCTCCACCTCCTGCTCGCGGGTCAGCAAGGGCACTTTTCCCATCTGCCGCATGTACATGCGCACCGGGTCGTCCAGGATGTCAAACCGCTGTGCCTCGTCGTCGTCGTCCGCGTCAGCCGCCCGGTTCCGATCCACGTCGGCGGGGTCAACCACTTCAATCTCCAGCGCGCGGAGCTTGCTAAGGACTTGATCAAGATCAGCCGGGGTAGCTATGTCAGCAGGCAGCGCGTCATTGAGGTCGTCGTGCGTGAGGTAGCCCTGTTCCTTCGCCAGTCGAAGCAGGTCCTTTATCTTCTCGGTCAGGTCCAAGCCAGCCCGACTCTGGTTCGCGCCGAGCGACTGGTTGGCATCTGCGAGGGGCGTCTCTGGCAATGATTGGGCCGCGCTAGAAGCCTTGGGTGGCCGTCCCGGACGTCGGCGCGCCGGCGTGGCGGTGGGAGCGCCGGCGGCGGTTTGAGGCCGCTTCTTTGCTTTTCGGTTGTGCTGCTTAGGCTTCGACTGCCGCATATTTTCCCGCTGAGCACCAAAGCTCTTTGTCTCCCAGGGGCCGGCACGCTTTGACAGCAAGCTTCCAGCCTGCCGGAGCCATTAGGACCTGAAGAGGGCCGCCAGTGAACATACAGGTTTATCAACTTCCTCAAAGCAATAAACGCGCCGCACGGATAACAGCACGCAAAAACATTCCCCATCCCGGCGGACGCTGGCTATGTTTGGGCCGCGCTATGACGAATAATGAGGCAGCACCAGACGCAGCCGATGGGCCGTCGGACACCCCGCCGCACGATCCCTACGCCGTGCTGCGGAGCCGTGATGTGGTGCTCTATCTGGTCTCCCGCTTCGTAGCATCCCTGGGACAGCAAATGCTCACCCTGGCAGTGGGCTGGGAGTTGTATGAACGAACTCACTCGGCGCTGGCGCTGGGACTAGTGGGCCTAAGCCAGATGGTGCCGATGATACTGTTCACGCTTCCGGCGGGGCACGTGGCGGACAATCACCAACGGAAACGGATTATTCTCCTGATGACGCTGGTAATGGCGGCCGTCAGCCTGGGTCTGACGTTGATTTCGGCATTCCGAGCCGACGTATTCTGGATTTATTGCTGTCTGTTCGCCGCAGGGACGGCGCGCACGTTTCTCTGGCCCGCTAGCGCGGCCTTTTTGCCGCAACTGGTATCACGCCAGGAATTCTCGAAGGTTGTCACCTGGAGCAGCGGCACTTTCCAGCTCTCGTCCGTTGTCGGTCCCGCTGCTGGCGGGGCCGTTATAGCGCTTACCCATCACGCGGCGCCGGTGTATGCCGCCAATGCCGTTGCCGGCTTGATCTGCCTGCTCTTGATCAGCCTCATCCGTCGGCGCCATGTCGTGGCCGTGAAGGAGAAGATGACGCTGCGAAACCTGGCTGTGGGCTTCAGGTTCGTGTTCGCCAGCCGGATCATCCTCGGGACGATCACCCTGGACATGTTTGCTGTCCTTCTGGGAGGCGCTACGGCCCTGTTGCCGGTCTATGCCAAGGACATTCTGCACGCGGGTCCCACCGGGCTGGGCTTGCTCCAGGCGGCGCTGCCGGCGGGTTCGTTGGTTTGCGCGCTGTTCCTGGCACACCGGGCTCCACTGCAGAAGGCCGGGCGCACGCTGCTTTGGGCCGTAGCAGGGTTCGGCCTGGCGACTATCGGGTTCGGATTCTCGCACTGCTTCTGGTTCTCGCTCGCCATGCTGTTCCTGTGCGGCGCGATGGATAACGTCAGCGTGGTGGTCCGGCACACGCTGGTGCAATTGCTGACGCCTGATGAGAAGCGCGGGCGCGTCTCCGCCGTTAACAGCCTGTTTATCGGCACCTCAAACGAGTTGGGGGGATTTGAGTCAGGCCTGGTGGCCCAACTATTCGGCCCGGTGTTCTCGGTCGTCTCAGGGGGCTTGGGAACGATCCTCGTGGTGATCGCCGTGGCGGCCTTTTGGCCCGAGATCCGCAAATACGGGCGGCTGGACGCCGGTTAAGCGACTCAGCCGGTCAGAGATCAGCTTCCATTCCGCGTCGTCCTGCATCTCCAGGCGCTGCCTGATGCGATCGAGCATCCGCTGCCGCATCTGGGTGGGGGCGCCGGTGCCCTGGGGAGGGGCGGTCTGAGCGCAAAGATTCGCTGACCCGAGCAACAGCCAGGCAGCCTTCCTCATGGCGCAAGGCGATTAACTCTTATAATTCCATACTTTAGTTAGTGGCTTGCCAACCCCCGTCTCGCCGTTTACAGTCTTCCAATGTGAAGGCTCTCGAATGTACCATGCCAGTAACCGGACGGGAAACCGGCGGCGCTACGGGTTTTCTGGCTGGCCCGCGGCCACTGGAGGGGCAGGAGCAGCGCTATGAATAGGGCAGATTTCGCGGTCGCCATCGGGGGCGAGAATGGCCAGGGGATCGCTTCCACCGGCGACATTCTAGCCCGCATCTTCGCGCGGCGCGGCCTTCATCTCAACGCTTACAACGCCTACCAGTCCATCATCCGCGGCGGGCACACGTTCCTGACCATCCGCGCCAGCGAGGCGCCGATCGGCAATGTGGGTGACAAGATTGATGTGTTCATTCCGCTCAACCAGGACACGATGGATCGCCACCTGCATTTGCTGAAGGCCGGCGCCTGCGCCATCTATGACCGCGACCGGGTCAAACCCGGCCCGGCCTCCAAGCGTGTGCAGCTCTGCCCGATGCCGATGAAGGATTTAACCCAGGGCAACAAGCTGGCAGCCAACACCGCCGCCCTGGGCGCCACGCTGCAATTGCTCGGCATCGAGTCGGAGCCGCTCGAAACGGTCGTCGCGCGCCAGTTCAAGAAGAAGGGCGACGCGGTCGTGGCCGAGAACGTCGCCATCGCCCGCGCCGGCTACGATTACGCGGCGCAGCACTTTACCGCCTTTCCCTGGAAGACGCCGCGCGGGCCCAAGCCGCTGGGCGTCATCACCGGCAACCAGGCCACGGCTATGGGCGGCGCGGCGGCGGGCGTGAAGTTCTACGCGGCTTACCCCATGAGCCCGTCCACCGGCGTGTTGATGTGGATGGCGGCCCACGCGCGGCGACTGGGCATCATGGTCCGGCAGGTCGAGGACGAAATCGGGGTGATGAACATGGTCATCGGCGCGGCGCACGCCGGCTGCCGGGCCATGTGCGCGACCAGCGGGGGCGGCTTTGCCTTGATGAGCGAGGCGGTCGGCATGGCGGGCATGATTGAAACACCGATCGTCTGCGTGGATGTCCAACGCGGCGGTCCCGCCACGGGCATTCCCACCAAGACCGAGCAGGGGGACCTCTGGCAGGTGCTGGGCGCGGGACAGGGTGATTATCCGCGCATTATTGTCGCGCCGTCCAGCCAGCTCGATTTGTTTCGGACGATCCCGGAGCTGTTCAACCTCTGCGACCGTTACCAGTGCCCCGGCCTGGTGCTGTCCGACTTGCTCATCGGGGAGGGCACCGCCAGCATTGACCCGGCTGACCTGGACTTCGACGTGAAGATTGACCGCGGCGAGTTGATCCTGCCTAACGGCAACGGCGAGCACGCCAGTCCTTCAAGCGGGTATAACGACAGCTCCTACCTGCGTTTCAAGAACACCGAGAGCGGCATCTCGCCGCGCGCCGTCCCCGGCGTGCCCGGCCATATCTTCGTCGCCGCGACCGACGAGCACGACGAGGACGGCACGCTCATCAGCGACGAATTCACCAACCCGCACAAGCGCCGCATGATGGTCGAGAAGCGCGCTCGCAAGCTGCACGGCCTCCTCCAGGCGGTCACCCCGCCCAGGCTGGTGGGTCCGGAGAACGCCGCCGTGACGCTGGTGGGCTGGGGTTCGACCCAGAGCGTGATTCGCGAGGCCGTCGAGAAGCTGGCGGGCGAGGAAGGCATCGTGGCCAACCAGCTTCAGATCAAGTGGATCGCCCCTTTCCACGCCACCGAAGTCAGCCGTATTCTTTCCCACAGCCAGAAGGTTATCATCGTCGAGAACAACTACAGTGGCCAGTTTGCCCGTTACCTGCGCAGTGAGACTGGCTTCGAGGCGCAGGGCCACATTCGGAAGTACGACGGCGAACCCTTCATGCCGCACCACATCGTAGAAGCGGTCAAAGCGCAACTGGCGGGCGAGACCAGGCTCTCGGTGCCAGTCCACGAAGTTATTGCCTAAGGATTATCTATGAGCATCGTCGCTCCTCCTCCACCGGAAACCACCACCGCCGCTCCAGCTACCGCGCGGGCCAAAGACGCCTTCAAAGGCCGCGTCCACCCCGACTGGTGTCCAGGCTGCGGCGACTTCTCGGTGCTGGCGGCGTTGCAGACGGCGCTGCTTGAGCTGGGGCTCGAGCCGCATCAGGTCTGCGTTGTCAGCGGCATCGGCTGCTCGTCCAACCTGCCCGGCTACCTCAACACGTACGGCATGCACACACTGCACGGACGCTCGCTGGCGGTAGCCACCGGCCTGAAGCTGGCGAACCACGAGCTAAAGGTCATCTGCACCGGCGGCGACGGGGACGGCTACGGCATTGGCGGCAATCACTTTCTCCACACCATGCGCCGGAACGTCAACTTGACCTACATCGTGATGGATAATCAGATCTACGGGCTGACGACCGGCCAGGTGTCGCCCACCAGCGTGAAGGGCATGAAGACCAAGAGCACTCCCGACGGGAGCGTGGAGAACCCGATCAACCCGATCCCGCTGGCCATCGTGGGCGGCGCGACTTACGTGGCCCGCGCCTTCAGCGGCAAGCAAAAGCACATGGTCGAAATGATGAAGGGCGCCATCCGCCACAACGGCTTCGCGCTGGTGGACGTCTTCAGCCCCTGTGTGACCTACAACAAGGATAACACCTACCAGTGGTTCAACCCGCGCATCCGCATCCTGGAGGAACAGGGGCACGATCCCACGGACCTCCACCAGGCGCTCGACCGGGGCTATCAATGGGGCGACGAAATCCCCATCGGTCTGTTCTGGCGCCGCACGGACCTGCCGACCCTGGAAGAGCAGGAACCGGTGCTGCATACCGGCGAAGGTCCGCTGGCCTGGCGCAAACTCGGCATCTCCCCGGATCAGGCCAAAGCGCTGATCCAGGAGTTGCTGTGACTGGGTTCCCGGTGGCCTTGCTTGGCGGGCAATGGCCACCTGGGATGAGCGCAAACGCCGGATGTTCCCGCCGGAACACATCCCGGTCGCTTGGAACGGTCGCGCCACAATCAGCCCCTGACCCCCATCCGCTGACACCTCATTTCTATGCTCCAACCCCGACCCCCATCCCCTGTCACTTGGCCAGTGAGCACTGACACCGGCACTACGTTAGGGTTCATGGAGCGCGAATCCCTGGCGCGGGCCGCAGAGTTCCTCGGCAGTTAGGAATTCGAACGCATGGGTTCCGGAGTGCCACAGGGCACGTCCGGGGCACAACTCCTGGACGCTGCGCGGAGGGTGAAAGCAGCGACGGGCTCAGGCCGGCGCCAGCTCATGGGCGTGAGTGATCTTCCCGGTCCGCGACGGGCCGCACGTGCGAGGACTCCAGCGTCACCACCGCGGCGGTCTTGCCGACCAGCGTTTTAAACTCAACCTCGTAAGCCAGTCCATCGCGATAGACAAGCACTACGGTGCCCACGTCACCGGCTACCAGTCCCTCGACGGGAACCCGGTCGGTCAGCACTACTCTCTCATGTTGTTTAATCATAGTTCTGCTTCACTCGGCACTGGGATATGCCGGTACCGGTCGCGGCGCCCCTCGTCCGTGGTCAATAATCCAAATCGTCTGAACGTACGGCACCTTGCCGCTCGGCGTATCCAAGCGGCCTCACAGAATATACTTCTGACCGTGTGACGATTCCGTGCTAATCGTCGCGTCCCCCTACATTGCCGAACGCTCATCGCGTTAAAGCGGCTGCTGGTGGAGTCGTCCTGCTCATGCTCACTTTTTGAGGTCGGAGCGGGGCCTGTTCGTCGCACTATTCTGAAACAAGCCGCGATTGTCGCCCTTGGGAAGAGCGCGATGAATCCCTTCGCCTGCGATCCATTCCTCGCCGGCTGGTGTCATCAGCCGGCCGTCCGCATCAATGCGCAAGCCGAGCCGCGTTTGCCAGCTTTTCAACAGTTCGGCGGGATCACCCACCAGCGGTATGGCATCGGAAAAGTCAACGGCGATGGTGCGCAGGCGAGCCTCACCGGCAGTGGTCAGCACTCTGACCCAGTCGCCGTGTTGGTCAGTCGGTTGAATGCCGCCGACTGGCATAGACCCCAAGTAACGCGAGCACAGCGGACGGAATCCCTCACGGCTAGCCTGGTATTCATGAATCCATGCGTGGGTGTTGCACAGCAGACGGCTGCCATCCGCGCTGAACGCCACGGCAGTGACAATGTTCTGGTGGTCGAGCGGCTGGCCGATGGGTGCCCCGGTGCGTGCGTTCCAGAGCCGTACGGTGTTGTCGGAACCCGTGACGACCGTCTCGCCGTTGGGGCTGAACGCCACGGCACGGACGTTGCCCTGGGGTTTGAGCGGCGGGCCAATGGGCTCGCCGGTGCGCGCGTTCCAGAGCCGCGCGGTGCCGTCCCAAGAACCCGTGACGACCGTCTCGCCATGGGGGCTGAACGCCACGGCAGCGACGATGCCCAGGTGTTTGAGCGGCTGGGCGATGGGCGCGCCGGTGCGTGCGTTCCAGAGGCGCGCGGTCTTGTCCCAAGAACCCGTGACGAGCGTCTCGCCGTCGGGGCTGAACGCCACGGCATAGACGCTGCCATGGTGTTGGAGTGGCTGGCCGGTGGGCGCGCCGGTGCTCGCGCTCCAGAGCCGCACGGTGCCGTCCGCAGAACCCGTTACGACCGTCTCGCCGTCAGGGCTGAACGCCACGGCAGTGACGTTGCCCTGGTGTTGGAGCGGCGGGCCGATGGGCTCGCCGGTGCGCGCGTTCCAGAGCCGCGCGGGGCCATTCGCAGAATCCGTGACGACAGTCTCGCCGTTCGTGCTGAACGCCACCGCATAGACGCTGCCCTGGTGTTGGAGCGGCTGGCCGATGGGCTCGCCGCTGCGCACGTTCCAGAGCCGTTCAATGCCGTCCCTGGAAACTGTGACGAACGTCTCGCCACTGGGCCTGAACGCCACGGCAAAGACGAAACCTTGGTGTTGGAGCGGCTGGCCGATGGGCGCGCCGGTGCGTGCGTTCCAGAGGCGCGCGGTCTTGTCCCAAGAACCCGTGACGAGCGTCTCGCCGTCGGGGCTGAACGCCACGGCATCGACGTTGCCCTGGTGTTGGAGCGGCTGGCCGATGGGCGCACCGGTGCGCGCGTTCCAGAGCCGCACGGTGCCGTGCGAGGAACCCGAGACGACCGTTTCGCCGTCGGGGCTGAACGCCAGGGCAGTGACGGAGCTCTGGTTCGTGAGCGGCTGGCCGATGGGCGCGCCGGTGCTCGCGCTCCAGAGCCGCACGGTGCCGTCCCAGGAACCCGAGACGACCGTTTCGCCGTCGGGGCTGAACGCCACGGCATAGACGCTGTCCTGGTGTTTGAGCGGCTGGCCGGTGGGCGCGCCGGTGCTCGCGCTCCAGAGCCGCACGGTGCCGTCCGCAGAACCCGTGACCACCGTCTTCCCGTTGGGGCTGAATGTCACGGAATAGACAGGGCGCTCGTTTTTGAGCGACGGGACGGCCTGCTCGCCGGTGCTCGCGTCCCAGAGCCGCGCGGTGCCGTCCTCAAAACCTGTGACTACCGTCTTCCCGTTAGGACTCAACGCCACAGCAGAGACGACGCTCTGGAGTTGGAGCGGCTGGCCGATGGGTGCGCCGGTGTGTGCGTTCCAGAGCCGCGCGGTGTCGTCCCCAGAAACCGTGACGACCGTCTCGCCGTTGGGGCTGAACGCCACGGCAGTGACGCCCGAGGCAAGACGAATTGTGTTCGTCAGTGCCGGATAATCGTCGAGGACCAGACTGCCCGCCGCGCGGCGGTCGAACTCGCGGTCGCTCTTCCCCACCGCACTCAGTCTCCATAGCAGCGAGGCGTCACGATCACCGGCACTTTCGGCACGCTGGGCTCGACGGCGGGAAAAATCCGCCCAGGCCTCATCCGCCCGCTCGGACCAAAACAACGTCTTGCGAAGCTTCTGCCATTTGCCCTCAGCCAGTCGGTAGTCATCGGTGTTGGCAATATCCCGCAGCATGCCCTTCGGGCGCACCCAAAGGTGGTTTACCCCAACGATGACAAAAATAAGAGCCGCAAGGGCTACCGCCGCGGGCCGACCCCAACGATCGGTCAGGGGTACCACGGTAGTCGCCCATTTCGCATCGAACCTCCTGCGGTAGATTTCATTCCGGATCGTGAGTCGCGCGTCGCGTCCGGTTTTGACGAGGCCGGAAAGTTTGAGCGCAAGCACGGGCGGCGTGGGCCGATCGCGCTCCTCGCCGCCGCGGAGGAGGCGGCGATAGAGGTTCACGGTCGCAAGCCGCGCACGGACCCGTTCCCCGAGAAATCGCACAACGCTTTCAAAGTGTATGTCGTCGCTTTGCTCAAGGGCTCGTTCGTGGGCGAGAAACGACTCCTCAATAAGCCGGTCCACCGCTTCGCCTGAACCAACCCCCGCGGCCCCCACCTTTTTGCAGACGCTGGCAGTCAGATAGGGCTGCCCGCCGGTCCAACGCAGCACGGCACCCAGAAGGGCCTCTCCCCGCGCAGGGTCCGGGGAAAGCGTGCGCGACAGCGGAGTGAGGTCATCGCGCCCGGAGTCAAAGTCCTGCAACTCAAAGGTCCGTCCGACGTTGTAAGTGGTTGTCCGCTGCCGCTTCACGAGTTCATTCGGCGTGAACACGCCAACCAGGCAGAAGGTCAGGCGGCGGAGGTCGGGCTCGCCGGCACGGTCGTTGTATAGCGATCGGATGGCGAGGAAGAAGTCGTCAGTATAGGGAAGATTGAGCGTGTGATCAATCTCATCGAGAAAGACCACGAATCGGTCGCCGGGGTTGCGCGCGAGTATTTCATCGCGGAAAAAGGCCAGTAGCTTCTGGTTGGCGGTTGGTTCAACGCTGGCGGTCCACCAGGCCTTCACGTTGCAGCCGAGGTTGAACTGTGAACTGAGGTGGCTCAGCAGCCCGACGTACCAGGCGTCCGCATTGGCCGGGGTGCCGAGACGCCCGGCGATGTCAATCAGCGCGGTGCGAAAACCGCTGCTGCGGAGCTCCGCGCGAATGCGCATGATTGAGCTCGTCTTGCCCATCTGGCGGGGACAAAGCAGATTGCAGTACTCGCCCTGCCGAAGTGCCTCCAGCAACTCGGCGTCCGTTCGACGCACAATATAGACACCGGTGTCCAGTGGGACAGCACCGCCGACCTGTAGTTCCCGAGGTGAAGGGCCATCGGTCATGCAACGTTCAGGAAAAAGTCGGCGTAGATTTGATTGGTGGGCATGGCACGTCCGTTCTCGCGGCGAAGCAGCCCTGCGCCTTCGAGTCGGTAGAAGTCAATCTTTCTATCTACGGTGCCGCGCTTGATCGCCAGTTTGAGGGCGTCCAGCAGGCCATCCACCGCTTGGACGTTGGCGAGCATCGCGCGCAGATGCTCTCCGAACGGTCCGTCGTCCTGAGCGGCCTCCCGCCGCAGTTGATCGAAGGGGATCCGTTCCGGGCCGAAGAGCCTGTAGTACGCCTCCTGAGTGAGGAAAGGGTGGCCACCGAGAAGCCGGTGCAGCTCCGTGCATTCCTCCGTCGAGAGCGGAGAGCCGTAGCGCCGGTTTAACTCGGCGGCTTCAGGCGCGGTAAAAGGATCCAGTGCAAGCCGGTCTCCCACATTGAAGGGCGATCGCATGGGATCTCTGATGAACAGCTTTGGTTCGGACGATGACGAGAGGGCAAGTCCCACTTTGTTCCACTGGGATTCGGGGTCGGCACGATCGTTGTGCCACATGCGGACCATGGAAAAGAAATCACCCGCGTATGCCTGCCGCATGGCACGATCGGTCTCGTCAAACGCCAGCACGACAACACCCTTCACTGCCGGGAGAAGTTTCGTTTCGAGGAATTGCAGAAATGATTCTTGAGTTCCAAACTCCGTGATGGGGATAGCCAGGTGAAGGCGGTGCACGAGTTGCGATGCGAGCGTGGTCATCAGCCGGCCATAATTCGAAACAATGCCCTCTTCGAATCTGGAGAAATCAACGGAGGCGGTTGCTTTCCCATTGGCGCGGCACAAGGCAAGATAGCGCGCCAGCAGGCTGCTGGATCCAAATTGACGCGGCCCTTTAATCACTATGGTCTCACATCGTCTCTTGGCGGCGGCCTTGGCCCGCTGGTCTGCGCCACGCTCGATGTAGGACGGATCGTCAACCGGCATCGTTCCGCCCGGAGCCGGGCGCGCCGAGGGATCGGCAAGAGCGGGCGCGGCAGGCACCGGCGCGGCGCCCGCGGGCCTGGGGTCAGGGAAGACGAGCGGCGTCCCGGTCCTGCGCTTGAGGTCCGGCGGTGGCCCGAGTGGAGCCGGCTGGATTCCCGCAGCGCCCGCGAGGCGTTCTACGAGTTTGGTGTAGGATGATTCGTCTGTGGGAATATAGAAAGTCCAGGCTCGGAGGGGTTCAGGAACAAAACTGTCATCCTCGCCGTGGAAAAGAATCGGAATGAACCGAGTGGAGTTGGATTTCTGATCGTAAAGTTCATTCGTGATGACCGCGCCTTCCCAATCCACGCCCCTACCCACTCCGGGTGCCTCATGGCCTCGGAAGCGGCGGTAGTAATTGCTCGTGCAGACGAGGAGAATATGGTCAGCCCAGTCAATCTGGTTGAGCATCCAGCGGGGCCATCCCTGCGGCGGAGTACCCTCGACATACTGGTCGATCATCGTCTCGAATCCGTCGAGGCGCAGGCGCTCGGCCAGCCCGAGAACCCGCTTCCGATGCGCTTCGTCATCATGGCTGTAGGAAATAAAGACCTTGGGATGCGGCATGGCGGAGGAATCAGGCATAACAACTGGAGGTCGCTTCGTTGTGTTGGCGTGAAAGGGAATGTCGAGTTTCGCGTTCCTGCGGCAACCTGTTGAGATAAAGGGACTGCGTCAGAAAGCCTTTGATGGGGGCGATGGGGAAACGCAGAAGGATGAATGCAGAATGGAGGGTTTCTGAGACCCAGGCATTCAGCCCGTCCTTCGGCAACCCCTCCACCGGCGGGCGCACCACCGCCTTGTCCTTCGCGGTGTGGCTTAGGAAGACATCGTATTGAAACTCCTGCCCCATATTCTCACGGCTTTGGGTGATATTGAGCCGAACGGGCTGGGGTGTCACGAGGAAACGAGGGCTGCCGCAGGAAGGGACGAGCAAGTCCTCACTTTTTGCACTTCCTGACAGCCATCCGTTGGCGAGGTGCCATGAAGCGGCGAAGGCGCGGCACTGGCCGAAGAAGGGAATATCGAACACCGAACCACGAACCCAAAAAGCGGTTTTCCCCCGTGCGCTGCTGCAGGTTTATTCGATGCGCAGCTCGAGTTGGGCCGTCAGTTGACCCGCCGGCAGGCGTTCCAGGGACCATCCGAACGGTGTAGCGTCCGGCGGGTATCTCTGGGGCTCTCCATAAGACCCCACAGGAACCCGCCAAAGCGCCAGGGCCAGACCGGGCCGTAAGAGGCTCCGAGATTCGGGGCGGGGGATCGGTCGCCCATGGCCGCCGTGCTCCGCCGGAAACGGCACAACCCCTTCTGGCCCCGACCGGGAAGGTTGAATGCGGGGTCGGCGCAGCCGTCTCGAATGGCTGGGGCACCGGATTGGCACGAGAGTGCCTAGCCAGCGCCAAGACAGTACTAAGCTTAATACAATTTCTATTAAGCTTGTTGCTGGCTAGGCGCTGGCTAGGCGCTGGCTAGGCGCTGGCTAGGCAATGGCCTGCCAGACCAAAGGCGGCAGTTCCGGTCAGTGGAGCGGTGTGGGAAGGCTAAAGGTAGGAGTCTAAAGATTGAACGCAGGGCTGTGGAAGATTATGAGTATCAGCAAGTTACGGTCTGGTCCACCCGGGCAGAACCTGCGGTGGCGGTTGATTTCGCGTGGGTTGAGCTAAGTCCGGTCAGGACAGCAGGTTATGCCAAAGCGGTGCTAAAGGGCTGTTACGGTTGTCACGGATGGGCCAACCGGAAGAACACGCTGCCGTTCGTGGTGACAATCGGGACGGCGGTTTGGTTGTTGGCATCCAAACCACTCCGTTCGTGGTCAACCCGTCCTCAGTAGCAGCACTGCAGAGGGGGTGGATGAGGAATCGGAGGAAGAAGAAGAAGGTCTTCGATTTGATCCAGTTTAATCAGGGCGGCCTGAAGATGGTTGCAGGCCCGGGTGAGCAGGCCCAGAGCAAGGAACTGGTTGGCTATGACGAGGTCGTCGGCCACCATGCGGGCGATGAGTTGGTATTCGAGGGACATAAAACCCCATCGGCAAGGCCGTTCTTCAGGGATGAACGAGCCGAAAGAAGACGCTGCCGTTGGCCGCATACCAGGCTAGAGGGCTCGCGGCGCCGCCCACGCCGACCAGCCCGCCGCGGCTTGCAAGCGCGTTAGGGTCTTCAGTGACGCGGCTGACGCCGGCGTGGTTAATTGCGACATGGGAAGCTCGCTGCTCCATCGGTTCTCGCCATTCAACGGCGATGGGATTGGGCTTCTTCTTCATTCTTCCACCCGGGGTGATTTGTGGTCTGCGGCTGCCCCAGTCTTGCCACCACGCAATCCGGGAGCCATCAACGGACGGACCTCTTCGGCAACTAGCCCTATTCATAGGCGCAGGTTACTGGCGGCATGATTAAGCTACCATTAAGAGCGCGTTTGAGAGGTGCGTTCGGCTGCGGCCTTTGGGGCCTTCAGCGACGGGAGCGTGCTGGGTCCTGAGGGCCGCACGTCCCTGCGGCTAGAGTCCCCGCACACAGCGGAAGCCAACATTGCTGTAAACCTCGCTGGGAAAGACGGTGTAGCCGCGATAGGAGCACCGGGCGTAGCCGGCATTTTCGTACCAGGAGCCGCCCTTCAGGACGCGTAAACCCGCGGGGCTGGTGGTGGGTCCCCTGGTATCATTCTGCGTCGCTCCGGTCTGGGCATACCAAGCGGGGTCGTACCAGTCCCAACACCATTCCCACACATTGCCGGCCATGTCGCACAGACCGTAGCCGTTCGGGGCAAAATACCCGGCCGGGCTCGTGTAAGGTTCAATTCCATCGGCGCTGAAGGTCGGCTGATAGGCGTTGCTGGAGCTTAAGTCGAAGCTGAAGTCGGCTGGATCACCTTGATAATTGGCGCGGCTCCAGGTGATCACATTGGTATCTCCCCAGGGGAACCGGCGGCAGTCGGAGGCACCCCGGGCGGCTTTTTCCCATTCCGCTTCGGTAGGCAGGCGGTAGCTGCTGGCGTTCCAGTTCACGCAGGCATTGCTCAGGGTAAGGTCTCCGGTCCGATAGACCGTGGTCTGGGCTGCAGAGGTGTAGTAGCAGGGCGGCAGGCTCTGCATTTCCGAATGGGCATTGCACCACTTGACCGCGTCATTCCAGTTGACCAGATGCACCGGATGCGCGTCGCCTTTACTGTAGTTGTAGCCGCCGTAGGAGCTGCCGGCGTCGTCAAAGCTGTAGCCGTGGTTGGTCGCCCACTGATAGACCTGCTGCCAGAGCGCGTAGGTAACCAGGTTGGTGTCCATGTAGAATCCGCTGACGGAAACCGCGTGCACGGGCCGCTCGTTGGTTCCCCCCTCGCCGAAGGCGTCACCCATGATGAACGTACCGGCGGGAATCAGGGCCATCCCGCTCGGAACTGCGACACTCAGCACGCGGTAGTACCGCGAGGCGGCAGGCGGAGCGCTGACATCGGCAAACGAGTAGGGGCTCTGGGTGACCACGAGGTTAGTCAGGGTAGCCCAGTTGCCCTGGCTGAGAGTGTTGGTGTATTGGATTTGGTTCAGGACATTGGTATCGCTCTGGATCGTCAAAACGGGAGCCATAGCGACGCCTGTGATCACCGGCGAGGCGGCTTGAGCGGCCAGGTCCGGCAAAAGCGTAAGCAGGCCGACGGCGAGGATTTGTATTCGAGGCTTCATAGTCGAAGGGTATTAGCGCTGACTGCTGCCACGCGACGCCGGGACCTGCCGGACTTAGTCCATGCCCAGTTTCGCACTGCGTTGCAGCCGTTGGAGGTCCAGGAGGTCGGCGGGGCCGTCCGTCGGCTCCCAGCGGGTGACAAACTGCTTAGGCGCTTTCCAACGCCAGTGCTCCGTGTGGCCGTCAGCAAAAGAGAGGTTCGCGCCCTGTTGATGGCGGTCGGCAGGCAGATCGAGCCAGTAGGTTGAGTAGGCGCTGTCCGAAGAGAAGATACCGAACGTTGAGTCCCAGATGTCCTGCTCGTGCGTATCAATGAGCACGAAGAGCTGCGTGGGGGGCGGGGAGAGGATTTGACCCAGCTTCTGGCAGGAGCCAACGGCATCGCTGCAGTAGAGGCTGATATTCATGGAATAGCTCCGGGTGCGAGGCACCTCCGGATGGTCGGTCACGGTGGACTTGTCGGCCGGGCAGTGGTAAAGCGCCACGGCGCGGGTGTAGGGAAACAGCAGGCCCTGCTGGATGTTGGCGGTCGTGGTGTCGAGCGGAGCGACTCCCGGGCACCACGAGGGCCCTGTCCCGGTCAGGACGGGAGGGGCGGTCGAGCCGGGGCCGGACAAACTGTAAAAGGAGTTGTTGGGCGCTACGGCGTCGTCATTGTCGCCAGCGTAAACATGCCAGCTTACCTGCTGCTGCTTTAAGTTATTCAAGCAAGCGAAGGACACCGCGCGCCCTTTGGCCTGGGACAAGGCGGGCAAGAGCAGTGCGGCCAAAATGGCAATGACCGCGACGGTTACGAGCAGTTCGACCAGGGTGAACGCTCCTTTGGCATGCCTGTGCTCCCGCTCCGTTTGCACAGAAGCACCCGGGAGAATTGCATCAGCAGTAGAACGGCCAGGTGCAAATTCCATAGGCAGCCTGCGAGATTAATTCACGAGCGGCGGCGATTGCTGCCTCATTGGGCGCACCGGGTTGAGCGCCCAGCGGGGACGGCAACGCTCGCCGCCCCGCTCGACAGGTTCATTAGTGATGCGGCGGGGGAGGCGGCGGCGCATTGGTGGGCATGGGTGGCGGAGGCGGCGGCGCGTTAGTGGGCATTGGCGGCGGTGCATTCGTCGGCATGGGCGGTGGCGCATTGGTGGGCATTGGCGGCGGTGCATTTGTTGGCATGGGAGGCGGCGCGTTGGTCGGTAGCGGCGGCGGCGGAGGCGCATTGGTAGGCCAGGGTGGCGGTGCGTTGGTAGGCATCGGCGGCGGCGCATTCGTCGGCATGGGCGGAGGCGCGTTAGTAGGCATTGGCGGCGGTGCATTGGTCGGCACTGGCGGCGGCGGAGGCCCCTGGTGAGGGCGTGGAGTAAGAGCCAGGACAGTCGCGCAAAGCGAGACGCCTAGCACGGCGGCGATTGTCAGTTTAGTTGTGTTCTTCATATTGCTGCTGTTTTCGTTCGTTTGTTCTATGCCTCTCTGCCCTCACACCACTGTGGTGTTCGGAGCAGGCGGCCTTTTCGCGTCCAACCTGCCAGAGAGCAAATTAAGGGAGGATTAAGCATCGGAGCTATTTGTATTAAAATCTGAGTCGCTAACGCAATATCGGCCCGAATCGTGCTGGCTGGCTCACTGCCGGGGCGGGGCGTTAGTCGGGGACGGATTGCCAGGTATGGGACCGCCGGGCGGGTCTGGTGGTGGTGGTGGTGGCCGGTGTTGCCGCACGTCCTCCAGGAAAGCCGTGAGCTCGGCCTCGTCGAGCTTGCCGTCTTTATCCACATCAAACTTCACGAGAATGTCCTTGGCCGAAGGCGGCGGGCCAAAGCCGGGGCCGGGAGGAGGGAGCTGGATTTTGCCCGCCTTGATGTCCTTCTGGAGTGCGGCCCACTCCGTCTCATCGAGCTGGCCAACGTGGTTGGTGTCGTATTTGTCGAGGATGTCCCTGGGCAGCGGGCCGGGGCCGGGGCCCCCGGTGCCATGCGGACCCGGCCCGAACGGCGGCGGTGGGGGCTGGATTTTCCCATCGGCGATGTCCTTCATCAAAGCGGCCATCTCACTCTGGTCGAGCTGGCCATCCTGGTTCACGTCATACTTTTGCACGATGTCCTTGAGGATTTGAGCGAAGGCCGGTGGGGGTGGGGGTGAACCAGCAGGCGGTGGCGGGGGCGGATCGGATTGGGCCTGCAGGGTGGCACCTGCCAAGGCCATTGCCAACGCGGTGAAGAAGCTGAGTGTAACCGTCTTCATTGTCTGCCAATCTGCCAGAATGAAGATTAAGGGAACATTAAGCTGCGCGGTCTCCAGGTTTTAAGCGTGTTCGCGCGCGCCGCACGCCCCACGGCTTATTCTAGTTCGCGTTCAAGCTGAGACTAACAATCCAAGGCCATGCACAGATACTCCGCACCCGGGCTTGGTCCGCAGCCAGCCGTGGCAGGCCCGTTTTCAAGGTTCGCACCACCCCGGCCATG